>Ga0181564_10000162_pt1 | contig 52061 bp, 42 predicted proteins | sample 011ome_24_FD_134512 | JGI IMG/M metagenome (GOLD analysis project Ga0181564, IMG submission 134512) | Coastal salt marsh microbial communities from the Groves Creek Marsh, Skidaway Island, Georgia - 011513CT metaG (megahit assembly) | ecosystem: Environmental > Aquatic > Marine > Intertidal... | reverse complement strand
CGACGACGACGACGGCGCCATCGCGCGGCGTCGACGTCGGCGGCGCGGCGACCGCGACGGCGTGTGACGACGCGACGCATCGGCGTAGCCACCGCAAGACGGTGAAGAAATTCGTTTAACACTCCTTATGCGTGTAATATACGTAAACAGTATTTTGTGTACTCGCATCATGACGCTGAGTCACATAGTATACGCGCCGTATGTCCGAACATTGTGAGGTAAAAACACGGGCCGCGGGAGGGGAAAGAGCTCCGACGCGGCATCCGCGCGCGCACACCGCGACGCGCGCGCGACACGCCCGCGGCCGAGCGCGCCGGCGAACGACGCGCCGGGAGTGCCTTTACCATCGAGTGTCGTTCGCGCGAAGCGCACACGGGTGTTCGAGGGTGAGCTAGGAGTTTTTCGCGCCGATGGGGCGCGACCGCCGCATCGCCGGTTCGCGTCGCGCGCGTCTTTGGCGCGCGGTCGCGGCGTGCGCGATGACGCTCGCGCCCGCGATGGCGCGCGCGGTGACGGTGACGTACGTGGGTGAGATTACGGCGCTGAGTTTGGCGTGCGCGTCGTCGAGCGGGGCGACGGCGTTTACGCTGACGCAGACGAGCGGACCGACGGGGACGGCGGCGTGTCGCTTGCTTTCGTACGAGGTCGTGCACGCGCACGAGCAAGCAGATGTGCAAGCGACGAATTTAAAGTCTGTGTTTGATGATGATAACGATAACGCGGAGTATCACGTGGCGAACTTGGCGGGGATTGATGACGCCGCGGTGACGGCGGCGTTGGAGAAGAACGCGTCGAGCTACGCCGCGTACGAGGCGGCGCTCGTGGCGCAAATAGCCGCAGCGACGGCGCTAGATGAGGCAGTTGCGGCGGCGCCGACAAGTGCGGCGACGCTGGTGTCGACGAGCGGGAGCGATGAGGTGTTTTCGTGTACGGCGCTGGCTGGGAACGGGGGACTGTTTGCCGTCGTCGCGACGGCGGCGGAGAGCGCGGGAGTTTTACAGTCGACGAAACCGGTGAGCACGCAAACGATTCGGCGTACGAAGCTGACATCGTATGAGCCGAAATCTGGGCCATCAACCGGTGGGACGATCGTGACGTTTCACGGTGAGGGGTTTAACGACGTCGAGGGGTCGAAGATGAATTGCACGATTTTAGACGGTAACGTTTTAACGACGCAAACGGCGGTGCACTTGGAGGATGGCACGGTGACGTGTCAAACACTCGCGCAGTCGCAAGTGATTGATATCAACTTGGTCTATCCAGATTCGTGCAGTGAAACGGCGACGTTTTTGTACTATCAGAATCCAGACCCAAACGCGCTGACGCCAAAGCAGGTGCCGCGTTTCGGCGCGAGTAACTTTACGTTGTACGCGTCGAATGTAGACTATGCCTTGCTCTACGGCCCGGGTGGAAGCGATCCCACGTACGCAGGTATGCTGAACCTCACGTGTGCGAGCGGTATGGGAACGAGTGCGATTCAAACAGTACCCGCAACGGCGGTTTTTCCCGCCGTCGTGGCGTCAAACGGTCAGTCGGTTATTTGTATGATGCCAGATGACGTCATTCCCGCTGGTGTGCACGACGTGCGCGTATCATTCAACGGTCAGCAGTATTTACTCCCGACCGTTTCATTGACGGCGCCGGAGAAGGTATCGATTACCGCATACGGGCCCGTGACGCGCGTAAAGAAACATGTCGCCGACGACCAGCACACGCAAGAGAGCTCGCGTCTCGTCAAGGTTCCGATAGAACTTTTAGGGCAAAATAGACGTTTGGCGAGCGTAGGCATAAACGTGACGTATGGTGGAACATCCCCCATGCCCGGGTCGACAGGTGATTTAGCGTTAGTTCAAGTCCAGCACGCCAGGGCGCGTGATAACTCGAGCAGCGTCTCGGGAGACTATGATTTCAGCGTGAGCCCGCTTACGGTACATTGGGAGGCTGGCGATACCGACGACGCGTACGTGTACATACACATCGTCAACGACGACATACACGAGGCAGATCTAGAAGCTCTCACGTTGACGCTCGTCAACGCCGAAAACTGCGACATTGAGGAGGGTTTTGAAAACCGAACAGCCATCGTGACGATTAAAGACGAGGACGCCGCACCCATGTTTGAGGTGCGCGCGCGTACGCCATTTTACCCACCACTCTACCGAGATGTGCGCGAGAAAATCCAAATCCCGATTGACATGGTTGCCGGTGGACGGTTCGCGCTTCCCGCTGTCATCGAATACACCGCAGCGATCGGCACGTCGAGTCTTGCCGCGACGCCAGGCGTGCACTATACCAACGTCACGTCGCAACTCACGTGGCACCCCGAGCAATACTCCATCACGAAATACGCCGAAATTGAACTTGATTGGAGCAAGATTCCACTCCAAGCAGATTTACGCTTGCATGTAGCGATTAAGGCGATTAGCGAAGCACGCGTGGTGACGTTGCCGGCGACATTTGACGAGATGACTGACGCGGCGGCGTTCATTTACGGCGTCCCTCAAGGTTCGTGTCCACCCGGAACAACGCGCAGCGATCCCTCGTCGTGGGTCGCACCCCCGCCGCTTGCGCCAGCGGCATCACCGCCACCGCCGTCGCCGCCACCACCCGCTGTCGTGGTGGATTCGGCGATTTTAAGCCTCTCAGTCGTCGCCAATTCCACCGCGGCGACGGCAAATGTCTTTCCATCGGTGCCCGTCGGCATCGCGTTGTCCCGGCCATTCGATCCAGCGGTGTACACGTACACGGGTGTAGTGGATTCATATGTCGTCGGGGTACAAGTGTACTATCAGCTCCGTCAAGCGTTGACCACCGTGGCGTCGACGCAAGCTCGACGCCGATTACTAGCCGCGAGCGAAGTCTACATGAAGTACTACGCGCTTCAAACCGGCACGAACGTCATCCAGTTAACGACTACGTCACCCAATGGACAGCACAGTGAACGCTACACGCTCACTATCACGCGTGACTCGGCGCAGGACGCACCACCATCACCGCCGCCGCCGCCGCCGAGCCCACCGCCGCCGCCATCGCCGCCGCCGTGGACGCGACCGCCGCCTTCACCACCCGCCGTGGACGGTACGCCGCCGCCAGCGCCACCGCCGCCGCCACCACCAACCGCCGCGCTTATCGCACCCAAAGACACCACGCAGTGCGCGCACTGCCCCGCGGGGACGTTTTCATCCATCATGAACGCCCTTGAATGCACGCCGTGCGCCATTGGAAGGTTTGCTTCCGCGCCGTTGAGCGACGCGTGCGCGAAATGTTCGCCGGGGGAGTACATGCATGTCACCGGCGGCGTGCAATGCGCGAAATGTCCGATGGATTCCTACGCCAATGTCAGTGGTGCGCGCTTGTGCGTCCCATGCGGGTCAAATGTTACGACGAGCGTGGTTGGCTCGTCGTGGTGCGACGTCAAGACGGCAGCCGTACCCAAGGAGAATCCTGACGTATACTACGTCGACGTTGCGTTTGGCATTTCGTTTCATCAAGTGAGCGGATCTTTATCCGGTTTTGCGCCCAACGTCGGGCTCGACGCGAGCGACAATGATGCGTTCGCGCGCGCGCTTGAAATCGACGTCGCCAAAGCATTCAACGTTACGCGAAGCGCGATGATTGTTGACATCGTAGATGTCGGCTCAAGCGCCGACACGCAATTTCGACGCCGACGGCGACGGTTTCGTCGAGCGTTGCTACAAGAAGGCGACGAAAGTAGCGGTGTGACGGTGACATGTGACGCCGCAGACTCGTGTGTGGGCGCAGCTATAATTTCCGTGACGATGCAAGCGACGACAGTGCCGAATTACGGCGTCGTGCGCGATTACCAAAGCAACGTCAACGCCATCGAAGACACAAAGAGGCGAGCAAAAGCTGCCGTGGCTGCGCTGCGGGACGATCCGATTGCGCTTTTTACCACCGTCTCGATCGGTATCGGAGGCGTGGTGCTCGGTCACGCCTTTGTGAGCGCCGACGACGGGCTGATGATCGATAAATTACCCACGCCGCCGCGCGAGGTGCCCAACGTGTTCGGCTCAGTGAACGTCGCGGTGATTGTCGTCGCCATCATTTTGAGCAGCGTGGCGTTTAGCGTGGCATACGTCATGCACCGCCGATGGCGCATACAACGCGAAGTGGCGTTTGTTGAGGCTGACTTGGCATATCAGCAGCAAAAGAAAAAGAGTGGCAGTAGAAGTGGTGGTAGTCTTCGACATTACAAGAACAAACAGCAGACGCCGCACGGCAACTCGACAAAGCCGCGCGCCTCGTGGGCCGCGCGCCTCAACCAAGCAAGCGCTAAGGATGTCGAACAAGGAGCAGCGAGCACGGCGACGGCAAAGAAACCGCAAGTGCAAATGCTCGAAACGTCGCAAAAATCTTTGGTTCAGGTGGCGAAGTTTAAAGAGCGACGCGGACAAACCGAAGTTCAAAGTATGTGGACTCAGCGCAACCAACCGCCGCCAGCCATCGGTGTCCGCGCGCCACCGACTTCGACGGGTACCACCAAACGTTAGCAGAAGCAGAAATGCGTAGCAACAGTATTAATATTTTAGCAGCAAATTGTATTGTACAAGTACTTTGTATGGATGTACGTAAACGTACCTACCTGGTGGCGGATTTCTTTGCCTTGAGCGTTGCCTTGGCGTCCATGTATTTCCGAGCCGTGTTCAACAACTTGAACGATTCCGTGGCGTGCGCGGAATTCTCATGCTTGTCTGGATGCACGAATACCGATAGGCGTCGAAACGCATCGCGCGCCGCGGCGTCTCCCTTGCCATCGCTCGATAATTCGCCCTCGACGGGTGGTTTCACCGCGCATAGTTCTGGATCCTTTTTACCGACGCGCTCGCAAATTTTAGCCGGCTCAACGACGAACGACATTTGCCGCGTCACATCCCTTCGCTGCGCGAGCAGAGCGTCACATACTTTTACTGTTCGTCCTTGAGCGCGTTCACACGCAGACGTGAGCTGAGCATCTATGGCGGCATCGGTGCTCCCCTTGGCGAGGCGCTCGCGAAGTTCTTGTAAAAAATCTACGCACGCGGCGCACGCCGAAGCTCCAGCTTCACTTAAAACACCCTTGCCGTCCGCGCCGAAAAGTACGCAGCGATGCACGCCACCTTTTTTCACGCCATCTTTAACCGTGCCCTGCACGCCGCATCGGAGAATGCGTTCAATTTGCGACGTGGCTTTGTCCTTCCAGGCGCGCGCCGCGGCTTCGCTTTCGGCTTTGCGCTTGAGCTCCGCCTTGGCGGCGTTTTCTTTCAACCTCGCCTTCTCGAGCTTGATTTGCTCCTTCTTCGCACGAAGTTTACGCCACTCTTCTAATTCGTGTTTCGCACCAGCAAACCAAAAATGCGCACACAAGAGTCCGATGAGAACCACTGCGATGGCGACAAGCGCGCCCCAGACGACGGCGTATCTCTTTTCGCTTGCGCGCTTCATTTGCTTCACATACCGCTCTTCGTTGTGGTTAATCGCACACATCGACAGAAAATCCACTCGAGATATTTGTTTCGCGTTTTCTAAGAGCCGAACCACATCGTCGTGGCCAAACTTTGCGGCTAAATCGGCGGCGGTGGCGCCGGGGAGGAGCTGCCCGCGCTTTCGAGTCCTCGCTCGTATGTTCGCTCCAGCATCTACTAACGGAGTCACGCACTCGGGCTTACCCTCCATCGCTGCAACATGTAATGGAACGTATCCATCATCGCTCACAGCATCGACATCGGCGCCAGACGCGCACAACGCGCGCACGCATCGAGCGTCTCTCGCTCGATGCAACGCCGTCCGACCGACGCCGTCCCGCGCGTCGCAATCCGTTCCACACCCCAGCAACGCCTCACACGCCCACCCGCATCCACGGTCACACGCTAAATGCAACGCGTTCGATCCATCTCCGCGACGCATCGACCCATCCGCACCTTCACGAAGCAACATTTCAATCACTTTGCGTTCCGTCGCGCAGTGCAGCGCCGTCGCGCCCGTCGCGTCTCGAACATTCACATCCACTTTCCGCGCCGCCATCGCCGAATCGCCGCCGCCGTAATACGCTGCGTACGTTTTATACGCATCTAGTAACGCTCGAACGCACGCCGCGTGTCCATTCGCGCTCGCTTCGTGTAACGCCGCGCGTCCTCGTCTGTCCCGCGCCTCGCACTCGGCACCTCGCGACAACAACGCCTCAACCACCCCCACGTGTCCTCTCGCGCACGCGTGATGCAATGCGCGCTGTCCAGAGCTATCACACGCGTGCACTGCGTACGGGTCACCGCCGGTATCGAGGCGCGAGAGCACCGCGCGAACGTCGCCTCGCGCCGCCTCCGCGAGCAACGGCGGACCATCCTCGAACGACGCTCCAGGCGCCAACATCGACGCCGCCGCGCGTCGACGCACGCCCACGTGCTCGTGTAACGACGCATGCGCGCCATCGTGCGTCGTCGGCGTCACGAGCGGCGATGACGCCGTCACGCCCGCGCGTTGCTGTTGCTGATGTTGATGACTCGTTGCAGAGTAATCCATCGTGCGTCTCGTCGCCACGCCTCACGCCGTCGCGCGCGGTCAACGCTCGCGATGCGACGCAGCGACGCGATGCGCGCGCGACGCGCGCGACGCTCGTCGGGCGCGACGTCGCGTCGTTGACGATGCGAGGTGAGCTCTGCGGCACAACTTGACGGTTGAGCTCCGAGCTCCATCGCATCCGACGCGCGATGTGCTCGCGCTCGCGCATCGTCGCCGGTGCGACGGCGACGGTGGCGGTGTGTGCGAGTTTTATGAGCGGCGCGCGCGCGTTCGAGGTGACATCCATCGACGAGTTCACCGATGCCATCGCACTAAGCGATGAGCCAGCGATGGTGCTGTTTGGAACGCCGACGTGCGGGCACTGTCGCGCCGCCAAGCCGCACTGGGCGTCGTTCGAGCGCGAATTTTGGACGGAGAAGAGGCTCGTTCGCGTCGCCGATGTGAACTGCGTGGCGTCGAAAGATATCTGCGACTGGCACGGCGTGACGTCGTATCCCACGATAAAATACTTTGACGGAGAAAACGGTGAATTTGGTGGCGAGTATAAGCGCGCGGTGACGTACGATGCCTTGGCGGCGTTTGCAGAGCATTATTTGATCGATGATGACGACGACGCGTGATGCGTTGAGCCGGCGCGCATCGAGCCGGCGCGCTCGAGCCGAGCCGAGTCGAGTTGTAATACATACTGTACGTTGTTCTAATACAATGCCTCGCGCCTCGCGCGATGTGCGTCTCGCCCACTACTGCTAAAAATACTACGCAACGCATCCGTTTACTTTGTTTTACGCGCGTGGTCGCCTCGTGCGCCGTCGTCATCGCGCATGAGCGATACTAAACCCGCCCGACCGCCGCCTCGAGTCGCCGGAAGCGAACAGTCGACGCCGAGCGCGCTAAACATGTCAGCGCCTTGCACGGCGTGTGCGATCGATCGCGGGACGTACGCGTACATGTCAAATGGTTGTGAAGGTGCTGACTGCGTCTCGGCGGCGTCGGCGTCGGCATCGCGCGGTGCACGTGGAAGCGCCGCATCCCGTTTCTTCGCGAGCGTCACCGAGACGTCGCACGCCGCGCGTTCACCTTGCAGCCTATACGTCGCGCGAACGACGCGTCCGCCGCCTGCGCGTGAGACCGATGAGTTCCACCACGCATGGTCATCGCCGTAAGGCTCGCCTAGGGCGTCTTTCAGGCGCTGGTCGTCGTTAATCGTGCTGTGCGCTCGCGCCAAGTGTTTGGCGTGGGACAAGAGCACGACGTCGTCGACGGCGGAATCTAGCGCAGCGAGCGTGATGCCGGCTACGAAAGTCCGCAGGGCGATGACGAGGGATGATGTGCGCGCGGGTTCGGGCGAAGGCGCGGATGTGGAGGCGTGGCGAGCGAAGGCGCGTGCGGCGCGCGCGGACGCGGGAGCTCGAAACATGTCGAGAAGTGAGGTGACATCGCTTGTTGAATACGTCTTCGCCTAGTGCGATCGTGCTATGACAAATGAGTTACGCTATGGTGTGTGGGAGTGTTTACTTCTAGGCTGTGTAGTCGTACACGTGCACGGCGTGATCGTTTGCGCACGAGGCCAACGCGTACGGCGCGCGGGGTTGCCATTTGACGTCGCGGATGGCGGCTCCGTGCCGCTCATTCGGCGCCGTTCGTGCTGCGAGCGTCCACGCAGACGTCGTGTGCTGACCACAAGTGAAAACATTAATTGCGCCGTCGTCGAATCCAATGGCGAGCGTAAGACCCAAGTCTACGGGGGCGAACGCCACGGCGGTGGGCGCCGCGTCGAATTTGGGAAACTCGATTTCTAGCGCGCACGTGTCGCCAGTCCAGCGCCAGATTTTTATCTTCTTATCGCGACCAGCGGTGGCGAAGAGCGTGCCGCATGGTGCCCATGACGCGGCGAATATCTCGCGGTCATGCGCTTTGAAGCGAGTGACGAGGCGCCAACTTTCAGAGCTGAATTCACCACGCGCCGACGAAGCGGACGCTGGCGCAAAGAGGCACACGTGTCGGTCACGACTCGCAGCGAGCAAGCAGTCGCGCTCAGCACTCTCAGGAGTGAATTCAAGCGCGGTCACTGTGAGCGTAGCCCCAACGAGCTGACCGAGTGGCTTCCAGCTCTGCGAACGAGACCATATCCAAACGCTCGCGGCGGCGGATGTCAGCGCCGCCGACGCAGACGCAATCAAATCACCTCTACAATGAGCAGCGACAGCGCGAATCTCATTACCATGCCCGTAGAGCTTGCGAACCTCAGGCCAAAGTGTGGCTTGAGCCAAGACTTCCTCGAGTGGCGGCGTAGCAAGCGCTTGCGGCGTAATCGCCTCGACGCCGCGTGAATTGTACTCTTCAATCAAAAAGCCATCTTGCTGCTCTGCTTGCGCACGCAGCCCAGCCACGTCGCTCGGGAGATCCTCTTGATCAGTTCCACGAAGGGCTTTGTTGGATAATCCAAGCGCAGGAAGTTCGGCGCCGAGCGCCTCCATAGAAAGCGCTTTCGCCGTCGTCAAAGCCGCCGCGCCTGCTGCGTCGGCGTCGCCCAAACTATTTGCAATCGTCCCTAAAAACGTTCCAGGGGCTTCAAACACGCGCAATATCTTCTCATCAGCGCCGCTCACGTATGTAATTGTTCCAGTTTCAGCCTCGGCTTCTCGCATCGTCGCGAGGCATACGATATCGTGGCCGTGCACTTGCGGTCTCGCGACTTGCCGCCAACCTCTTGGGGCGTCGCCGTTCCAGGGTGCGTGCACGCGAGTGGTTTGATCTTGCCCACCAGACATCAACCAACGACCGGCGGCATCCCACTGTAAGCATGTGACTTCCATCATGTGCCCTGAGTTCGCAGGCTCGGGCGCCCACTCGTCGTTTACGGTTTGACGCCACACGTGCAACGCTCCGCCGTGCGAATTTGCCAAAACCATATCACCCTTGGGCGAAAATGATGCGCCGTAATACCCCAAACATACCGCCGCGGCTTCGCCAAGCGACGCGGTGGACATCCAAAGCTCACTTCCGGCTTCTTCGGACGTTGAAGGCACGCCAGTCGGCGACCATAACATGAGCGACCGGTCCATGCTCGCCGTCATCAACACCATTTTCGACGAATCTGGATGCCACGCCACGGACATTACCCAATCCTCGTGGCCGATGAGCAAGCTTTCGAGAGATGTTTTTATGCGCCGGCCGGCGAGCAACGCACTGGGCGGTTTTGGCGGCGCCGCGAGACGCATAAATGCCGCCACGGACTCCTTTTCCCCGCCATCCGCCGCGTCGAGCGCGACGGTTTGTATCCGCCACACACGCGCACTTTTATCTTGGCTCGCAGTGGCTAAAAATACCACACCTTCGCCTCGCGTGGGAGAGAATTTCACGCCACGCACCCAATCCGCGTGTCCATCCAACGTACCGCACGTCTCAAACGTTGCCTCGACGCCCTCCGACGCGCTCGCCGCCGCCAACGCGGAGAAATCGCACACGTATATCCTCGTCCGGCCGTCTACACACCCAACCGCCATGATATATTTATACGCATCACCATCACCATGCAACGACGACGACGGTGCGCGCGCAATATCGACGCACAACGGCCCGCTCGCCGCGTCGAACGCGACGGCTCCGCTCGCCGTCGCCGCTCTCCCCCCGTCCTCCACTCTCCACACCCTCACCGCACCGTCATCCGCACACGTCAACACCACGTGCACACGCACACCCACGCGCACCGCACACGCATCGCGCACCGGCCCACTCGCGTGCGAACACGACGCCTCCACCGTCGGCGCGCCGCCGTCGCGCGTCGTCGCGAAAAAGCACCACCCTCTGGCATCCCCGAACACCACCCCACCCCCATCAAGCGCGCACACCGCCGTGACCGTCGTCCCCAGCGCGCTCGTCGTCGTCCCCCGCGCACCGTCGCCGCGCACCGTGCGCGCGATCCGCGCCTGGCGCACGTCGTACACCGCGCACGCGTCGCCGCCCGCGAAAAAAATCACATCATCATCATCATCATCGACGCCGTGCGCGTCGCGGCGACCCTCGCGCGGGGCGAACGCCACCGCTGACGGCGCGCGATTCGTGCCGACGCTGACGTAGGCGCGCGAGAGCGACGTCGCCATCGCTGTCGCCGTCGTCGCGCGATGGCGCGCGAGCGCGAACGGGCGCACCCACACGGTGGGCGCCGATGTCCCGGGGTCATGATTGGTCACGAGTGGGTACATACACAGAAATGCATGGACATAGGTGTGTGTGTACCCACACATCGACGAATCATGACCCCGGGAACACGTGACACCTCTGTGTGCACAATCATGGCGGCGGCGAGATCGTGCGTCGCGCATTCCGCCGCCGTCGCCGCACATCGACGCGCGCGCGAACGGGAAGCATGGTACGTCGTTCGACGCGATGCGCGAACGCGTCGATCGCGTTCGTCGATCGCGAACGCGTCGATCGCGCGATACGCGGAGGCGGAATGCGCGAGGGATTGATTGGTTGACGCGATGGCGCCCGGCGGCGTGTAGGTTTGCTGGGTGTGCATTGCGGTGTTCGCGTGAGTCGCTTTCGGCGATCTCGCGATGGTTTTAGCGCGACGATAGGGCGAGAGAGATGACTGACGAGTGAACGCATCGCGCCATCGCGCGCGGTGGGTGTTTTATGATGACGCGTAGGCGCAGTTTGTGTTGTACGAGTCCGCGTCGGGGTACGCGTTGTTTGAGACGCTCGACATGGATGTCGTCGGGCAGGCGATCGATAAGGTGCAAGAGACGACGCAGAACGCCGAGCGTTTTGGTAAGGTTGTTAAACTTCATGGTTTTAAGCCGTTTACCTCGGCGGCGAACGCGTTGGAGCAGATTAATACGGTGTCCGAGGGCGTGGCGTCGGAGGATTTGCAAAACTTTTTAGAGCAAAACTTGCCAAAGTTAAAGGATGCGAAAAAGGCCAAGTTTCAACTCGGCGTGGCTGATCCAAAGCTTGGGAATTCCATCGTGGAAACGACTAAGATTCCGTGCGTGTGTAACGATCACGTCGGTGAGGTCATTCGCGGGATTCGCATGCACTTTACAAAGTTTGTAAAGGGTTTCAAGGGTGGCGACTATGAAAAGGCGCAGCTCGGTTTGGCGCACTCGTACTCTCGCGCCAAGGTGAAGTTTAACGTGAACCGTTCGGATAACATGATCATCCAAGCTATCGCGCTCATCGATACGCTCGATAAGGATATCAACACGTTCATCATGCGTGTACGCGAATGGTATGGATGGCATTTCCCCGAACTCGTCAAGGTGGTCAACGACAACTACCAGTACGCGCGCATCGCCCTCGTCGTCAAGGACAAGGCAACTTTGACCGAAGATGCGTTGCCGATGTTGACCGAGATCACGGGTGACGAAGACAAATCTAAGGAAGTCATCGAGGCTGCCAAGGTGTCCATGGGTCAAGATATTTCTCCAGTTGATATGATTAACATCGAGGCGTTCGCCAAGCGCGTGATTTCCCTCGCCGAGTATCGCACGAATTTGCACAACTACTTGAACAACAAGATGAGCGTGGTACGTATGCGAGCGATCGATGCGACGACGACGATGGGTTTATTCTCAAGCGTCTTTTTACGCGATTGCCTTTACGTTTGTTTCATTTTCTCGTCGACGAAACATCATTTCAATCCGCGCGTGTACATGATGATTATGATACACCTATCACAGACCTGATCTGAATTACCTTGTTGAGACAATTCATGCACCACTCTGACACACGCGCGGTTTTGATTAAACGATGAGTTTTGTGTATCGCGTCATCATGGGCGCATGGAATGTTTGTGTGACCCGTTTACTGACCAAACGAATCACGTTTCCCAAAAATACGTAGGTTGCGCCGAACCTCGGCGCGCTCATCGGCGACATCATCGCCGCGCGTTTGATTTCTCACGCCGGCTCTTTGACCAACTTAGCCAAGTACCCGGCGTCAACTGTTCAAATTCTTGGTGCCGAAAAGGCGCTCTTCCGTGCGTTGAAGACCAAGGGAAACACTCCAAAGTACGGTTTGATTTTCCACAGCTCCTTCATCGGCAAGGCGAACGCGCGCAACAAGGGGAGAATTTCCAGATACTTAGCCAACAAGTGTAGCATCGCCAGCAGAATCGACTGCTTCAGCGACTTCCAAACCACTTTGTTTGGCGAGAAGCTCAAGGAGCAAGTTGAGGAACGATTGGCGTTCTATGACAAGGGCACGGCGCCGCGGAAGAACATTGCGATGATGCAAGAAGTCATGGCTGAGCTCGGTCCGCAAGCCGGCGGAGGGACGAAGAGAAAAGCTTCAGACGACGCCTCGACGCCGTCCAAGGGTAAAAAAGAGAAGAAAGACAAGAAGGAAAAGTCTGCATCCAAGCCTAAGAAGGAGAAGAAGGAAAAAGCATAGACTTGTTCAGCGTTTGATTGTCACTCGTCTTGATTTTTCGATGTACGCGACCTGATGTGTGTACACGTCCATGCGTCCGATCTAGGCGTTTTTGTTTTGTAAAATAATGAATCTACTTACATCTTTATGGCTACGTGCGCGCGCATGTCTATCGGTGCGGTGTGATATCTATCTACGTATCTATGACGTCTCGGCGCGTCTACTCCGCGATGAGTTTTGCTATCTACGTATCTATGACGTCTCGGCGCGTCTACTCCGCGATGAGTTTTGTAATTTGCTCCTTCATCGTCACAGGGCGCGTGTGCGGAGTGTAAAAACCGCGCACTTTCCCATCCTTACCGACGAGAAATTTGCCAAAGTTCCAACCGATGCGTCGCGTATTCGTCTCGCGCTTCAAGTAATTGAACACGTGCGACGTCGCGCACCCGTTAACGCTCACTTTCGCCATCACGACGCCCGTAAAACCACGTTTACGCGCAAACGCGCACGTCTTTCGCGCGCCAAAGGGTTCTTGGAACAAGAAGGCGTTACAAGGAAATGCCATAATGAGCAAATCGTCGCCAAACTCGTCTTGGAGAGACTTCAGGTCGGCATAGTTGACCGTGGTCAAGCCACAGAGGCTCGCCACGTTGACGACGAGCACGACTTTACCTTTGGTTTGCGAAAAGTCATACGCATCACCGTTCGTATCGAGCGCCGCTGGGAGGTTGTAGAATGCGTCGACGTCGGAGATGTCGGGACGCGAAGCGTGGGCACCCATGACGCAGCCAGACAGTGAGGATATCACGAGTACAAAAGCGAGGGTGATTATCGCGATTAAAGTAACACGTAATTCAGCTATAACATGCAATTCAGCTATTCAACAAATATATAAAAGCACGGTTTACATGATGAGTTCGTGGCCGGATTCGAGCAAGGCTTTCGCCTCTTCAGCGAGCGACGCGGCTTCGTCGGCGTCCAACGACATGGCTTGAACGACGTCAGCCAAGTCATCCTCCATGGACGTCGCTGGCGCGTTCTCATCCAAGAACGATGGCCTGTCGCCTAATCCAGGCTTAACACTTTCCGAACGTCCGAGTTTTTCAGCGCCCGACGCGAACAAGGACACTTTTTTGCGGTAGTCGTCGATTGCGTGCTTTGGGAGCGATTTCGAGTTGCGAAACGTCGGCGCCGAGCTCGGGCCGCCTTGCTCCATGGATGAGAATTGTTCAGCCATGGCCGTGATACCACTCGGATATTCAAAATGCCCGTGTTTCTCACCTTTATCCCACTCACGTTTCACATCAGGATGGTAGTGTAAGATTTCCTCGTACAATAGCTCGCGAACTTCTTCGCGTGTGAGCTTGCGAGAATCCCACTCAAACATCTCCTTCGACAACGGTCTCCTCGACGGCTCTCTCGTTACATCCGCCATGCCATCGAAATACGGATCCGCTAACGCCTGAGCCGCCGTGGGTCGATCGTCAGGATCGAACGCCAAAAGTTTGGAAAGTAAATTCAATGCCTTTGGAGCGACGTTTGGAAACTTTTCTGTGAGCGGCAGCGCCGGTTTGATACGCATATTTTGTAAAAACCTTCGTGCCTTTTCGTTTCGTACCTTTGCAATTTGCAACGGCGTGGGCGTGCCAAGTACGTCTGTGATTATTTCTAATTGGTTCACCACGTTCTTACCCGGAAACAGCGGCGCGCCTCGCAATAGCTCGGCGAATATGCACCCAACCCCCCAAATATCAATCGCGGGAGTGTATTGTGTGAAGAAACTACCACACAACTCTGGTGCGCGGTACCAGCGCGTGGCGACATAGTCGGTCCAAAAAATCATCTGTGGCCCTTGCTTGGCGAATGCAGGTCTCGCGAGCCCAAAGTCGCAAATTTTGAGCTTGCAATCGCTGTTGGCTAAGATGTTCTTCGGCTTCAAGTCGCGATGGAAAACATTCGCGCTATGCATATATTTCAACCCACGAAGAAGCTGATAGAGGAAAAACTGATGATGTTCATCCGTCAAGTCATCGTTTGCCTTGATGACGTGATGCAAATCCGTTTCCATGAGCTCAAAGACGATGAACACGTCGTTAAAGTCTCGCGGATTCGGAGGTAACAAAATATTCAAAACCTCGACAATATCAGGATGCTTCAGCGATCGCAACAGCGCCACTTCTCGCAATATTCTTGTTGCGTCACTCGCATGTTCGAACGCATTCTTCACCTTTTTAATCGCAACCCGTTTCCCCGTTTCCCGATCGAGCGCAGCGCACACCGTCCCGTACGACCCCTTCCCAATCACCTCCTGCAACTCATACCTCGACCCTTCGCCAGCCCAATGCTTGTTGGCGAAAAAATCTCGCGCGCGTTCGGTCGAAGGCGTCGTCACCTCCTCGCTCGTCGACGATGGGCTCGACGATCGCTCGCCGTCGCGCATAACGCCGTCGATGCGCTCGCTCGCGCCACCGGAACACCCTCGAGTGCAAACGCGTTATCGCCGTCTCAACGCCCGCTCGTACCGCCGCGACGCGTCACCGTCGCACCAGAGACGACAAAAAAATTCTTCCGCGTCCGTGATGTCCGTCGATGCCCGTTGCGCCACCGCGCGCGCGACTGACGCGTCGGCCGCGATTGTGCCGCGATCGTGCCGCGGTCGTGCCGCGGCGGTCGTGCCGCACGGACACATAAATAGCGCCCATATAGCGCTGTGACACTCTCCAGTACGACATTGTGAGTCTATCGCGTATGAAAATTCAATTTCCGACGCATAGCTCATACTCTTAAATCTATTACAATGTGTACATTCGCCCACGTCAGGGTTTATGTGTTTATGTGTGTCCATCGACAGTCGACGACGTCGCGGTGCGTCGACGTCGACGACGCCACACGCCCGCCGCTCGCGCCTCTTCGCTCGTCGACGAACGCACCGCGAGGGATGTTGGCCACGACAATCGTGCCGCGCGTCGTCGCGCCGCGCGCGCGCGCCGTGCGCGCGAGACAGAGACAGAGACACCAGCAGGATTCGCGACCGCAAGGTCGAGCGCTGACGCGCTCTTCGGTTACGCAGGCGCGCGCGGCGCTCGAGTCGTCGGTTGTGGACGACGAGCGCAAGGCAGTGGGTGAGGCCCGCGCCGTGGCGCCGCCGACGTCGGCGTTGGCGCTCGGGGCGTTGACGTGGGCGACGACGTGGAGCGGGGACGCGTACGCGGCGAGCGAGCTCGCGCAAGTCGCGCTCGATCCCGAGGGCGCGCGCGCGGTGAGTGGCGTGCTCGGACCGTTGTTTGCGTTGAGTACGATTTTATTCATCGTGCGCATCGTGATGACGTGGTATCCGAGCGTGCCGTATACGAAGCTTCCGTGGGTCATCGCGTACGCGCCGACTGAGCCGTTGTTGAAGCCCACGCGGGCGTTGGTGCCGCCCGTGGGTGGCGTCGACGTCTCGCCGATTATTTGGGTTGGGGGTATTTCGTTCATGAATGAGATTTTATTAGGCAAGCAAGGGCTTTTGGTGTTGTTGGCGAGTAAGTCGTTGGGGACGGTTGGATAACGCGTCGACGCAGCCAAGGAACGACGCGAAAGAACGCTGCGTCGCGCGCACGCATCCGCGCGCGTGACGGAAGCACACCCAGACGCAACAAGAGTTATGATAAACGGACGTGCGCCCGCGTGTGTAATCGCGCGCGCACGCCACATGTGAATATAAGTCATATTGTAGAAAAGCGCTTCCCCAGCTCGCTCGCCTCATTGTACGACGCCCATGCGATCGCGCGCGATTGCAAGCGCACGAACACACATTTGGTCGTCCACGTCCACGTCGTCCACGTCGCACGCCGCGCGCGCGTTCGACCGCGCGTGCGCCGCACACAGTGTGTCTTCGCGGCGCGGAGGCGCTCCTCGCGCCATGTCCTCCACCGCGGACGCTGCCGCGGTCGCGCGCGCGATAGGTTTGAGCAATCCAGCGTTGATAAGCCTCGACTGCGCCGACGTGAACGGCGCCAGCGCGTCGTCATCGTCGTCGTCGTCGTCCGCGCGCGTATACTTTGACGTGCTCAACCCGGCGACGAATGAAACGTTGTGTCGCGTCTCTGGCGCGCGCGCAGACGACATCGATGACATCATCGCCCGCGCCGACGCTGCGCAGAAATTATGGGCGAATGATTACACCGCGCACGCGCGCGGAAAAATCATTCGCAAGTGGTTCGCGCTCATGGAGGCCAACGCGGAGGATTTGGCTCGCGTCATGACGGCGGAGCAAGGGAAGCCACTCGCGGAGAGCCGTGGGGAAGTGGCGTACGCGGCGTCGTTTTTAGAGTGGTATGCGGAAGAGGCTCGGCGGGTGTACGGGGACGTGGTGCCCGCGAGTTCGTTCGGGTCGAGAATCACGGCGATAAAGCAACCGGTGGGGACGACGGCGGCTATCACGCCGTGGAATTTTCCATTGGCGATGATAACTCGTAAAGCCGGTGCGGCACTGGCGGCGGGGTGTTCGATGGTGATAAAACCGAGCGAAGAGACTCCTTTGAGTGCGTTTGCGTTAGGCGTGCTCGCACGCGAGGCTGGGTGCCCGGAGGGAGTGTTGCAATTTGTCGCCGGCGACGCCAAGGCGATTGGTGAAAAATTGTGCGCGTCGCCAACGGTACGTAAGATTACATTCACAGGTAGCACACACGTTGGGAAGTTGTTGATGAGGCAAAGCGCGGATACGGTCAAGCGCATCAGTATGGAACTGGGTGGGAACGCGCCATTTATCGTATGCGACGATGCGGATGTTGATTCAGCCGTCCGCGGAGCGATGTCGAGCAAATTTCGCAACTCTGGGCAGACGTGCGTGTGCGCGCAACGTTTCATCGTGCACGAGCGCGTCGTGAGAGAGTTCACGGAGAAACTCACGGCAGCGGCGCGCGCGCTCGTCATGGGAAACGGTTTAGAAAACGAAAAGGTCACGCAAGGACCTCTGATTAACGCCGCGCACGTGGACAAGGTTGATTCACACGTCCGCGACGCCGTGAGTAAAGGTGCGGTGTGTCACACAGGAGGCAAGCGCGCGCATGGAAACTTTTACGAACCAACTGTTCTTTCGAATTGTACGCAAGATATGTTAGTCATGCGCGAAGAAACGTTTGGTCCGGTGGCAGCTATCGCGACGTTTAGCGACGACGACGACGCCATTCGCGTCGCCAATTCCACGACAGCTGGCTTAGCATCCTATGTGTACACGACAAACGTCAAACGCATGTATAAATTTAGCGAGCAACTCGATTTTGGTATTGTCGGTGTGAACACTGGTGTGATTTCTACCGCACAAGCTCCTTTTGGGGGCATGAAAGAATCCGGCGTCGGGCGCGAAGGCGGTAAATACGGCATGGACGAGTACGTAGAAACAAAGTATGTATGCGTCGGCGGTCTCGACGAATAGCAGCTATCAAAGTATTGTGTTGTCATTATTTTACATACGAAACAAAATCAAACGAACGCTTCATCTATCTAGCTATGCGACTCGTCGTCGGCGGCGGCGACGGCTTCGCGAGTCTTCGTCGGCTCAGGCGCGCTAATCAGCTTCACCGGCCCTGGCGTACATCGATCCAATCTAAAATTTCGGCTCCCCTTGCGCAGCAATCTCGCACATGACTCTCGAGACTCCATGCGCACGCCCACGGTGCCACCCGTCGCCGCCAACGCCCCGCTCGCTTCGCACGCCTTGAGCACCCACAGCCGTCGGTTATTCATGCTATAGTACCTTCTAACCGTCGTCGTCGCTGCCGACGCCGAACTGCGCCGCGCCGAGCTCGATGACGCCTTGCGCCGTCTACCACCGTCCTCGCTTTCGCTCGACTCGCCTTCACCGCGCGCGATGTCGACGTCATGCGTGATGACGGCGATGGGTGGCAAGTCACCCACCGCGAGCTCACCCGCTTGAATCTCCTTCAACGTCGTCTCCAGCGCGCGCCCGCATCCGGAAAACGTGTCGCGAATCTTTCCAAACGTGTACCATATCTCGCTCGGGCGTAACTGCGCGAGCGCGGGCGCCGCAGACGATGAGCTCTGCGACTTCTTCGCGTTTGGCGCCATAGTGTGAAGCCAACGCATGCGTGGTGTTGCCGACGCCGACGCCGCGGACGACGGCGAGGACGCGTTGCGCGCGCGATGTCGAGCGCATGCGCGCGATGCCGCGCGCGCGGGTGCGAACGACAGCGCGTTGCGATGGATAACGCTCGCGCTCGCACGAGGCGATTGGCAACGGACATCGACATCGACGACGGGCGATACGTCGTCGCGAGAGAGAGAGACGCGTACGGCGTGGCGCGCGATGGCGAGTGATCACGCACTCAAGGGAGAGATTCTAGCCGCCATGGGCTCGCATCGCGCGAGCGCGGAGAGCTACCTGAGGGCGATTGATTACGCCGCTCGGAGCGACGACAACGACGACGCGCAAACGCGTTCGAAAAGAGGCTCGAAATCGTCGTCGCGCATGGGAGATGATGATGGAGGCGATGTTGTTAACGTGAACGATATGCGCTTGCACGCGGCGCGGTCGTTGTGTGCGTTACAAGAGACGGAGGCGACGGAGGCGGCGTTGAAGCACTTGACGCTCGTCCCGGCGAGCGAGCGAGCGTTGGAACATAAACTTTTACTGGCGGATATACACCGGTTGATGCGGAATGACCGCGTGGCGGTGACGTATTACAAGGATGTGTTGAAAGAATACCCTTGGGCGATAGAAGCGGCGGTGGCGTTGGGAGAACTTGGGGTGAAGACGGTGGACGTGCGACACGCGTTGCGCAAAGCCGCGACGGTTGAAGAGGCAGAGAGCGAAGAATTTGCGGTTTTAGAAACCTATACTTCCGTTCTCGGAGCGCTAGAGGTAGATGATATTGCGAGTGCACGCTCTTCTTTATCACACATGGCGAGCGCATTCCCGAATGATTCGTACATGACGTGCGCGAGCGCACGAGCCGACGCGTACGGCGGTCGCGACGTAGACTCGGCCCTTCGTCAATTCGCCTCGGTACGAGCTCGCGATCCATACTTCACCGAGGACATGGATTACTACGCAAAACTATTATACGAAGCTTTAGAAGGTGAAAAGTTACGTGAGTTGAGTGCGTCGATGATGGAGCTCACACCTGAAAGTCACCAGACGTGGACGTGCGCGGCGTATTACTCTGACTATTCCATCTCCAGAAAAGCAATCGTGGAAGGGAAGTTCCCTCGCTCAGGCAGTACGAAAGCTGAGTCTATCATCGCCGCGGAAAAAGCCGTGCGACTCAGTGGCGGTCGCTCGCACATGGCGCTCATAACCTTGGGATCCATGTGTCTAAAAAATAAAAGATATCAGGAAGGCATCGCCGCGTTTAACCAGTCCAACGCCATCAAGCTCTCCATGCACGCGTTCAAGGGGTTAGTACACGCCTATCTCGCCACGGGTTCAGGCACGAGTGCGATGATGTACGCCAAGCAAGCGATTAAGCGTGCACCGCAAGATGGCATGGCGTGGTCGCTCGTCGGCGATGTACACGCGAAAAAGACGGGCGACACTGAAAGCGCCATCAAAGCGTACGAGCAAGCGCTTGCATATAATCCGCGATTATTACGCGCGGTAAAAGCCATCGCGGCGCTCAATGTTAAGATCGGTAAGATTCACGTCGCTCGCGCGGTCTTACAGCGTCAATTAGACGATTACCAACCCACACACCCGGATGAGCTCGTGTCGCTCTATTGCCGTCTAGCGCAGGTGTTAATGCTGTCCAGGCAACCGACGGAGAGCGTGAAATACTACCAACGCGCGCTGGCGGTGAATCCCGATTGTACAGTGGCCGCCAAAGCGCTCGATAAATTCGAGCAGACGCGCAACGTCGAATTCGCCGCTGGCGGCGGGCCTGATGCCGAGAACATCTCCTCTGGAGAAGAAGACGACATGGAAGAAGACATCGATGACGACGCCGGATCAGGACAAGACGGTGATTGGATGGTGGAAGGGCAATAGAACAGGTGAAAAAATAGAACGCGGACCAAGCGAGATGCGAACGGGCGTTCAAACGTAACTGACTGTTTCGATTTCATTCACAATTCGCTAGTTAGAGTCGTAAGAGATTTAGAGAAGCGCGCCTGACTTTTTGTTTGTAATGACGATGACAAAACGCCGGACAACACATGTAACAACGCATCAATCGTTTGGATGTTGCTTAGAACATCGACGTCGCCTTTTCCTCGAACGAGTAAAATCGGAGCAACCCTTTACTCGGGTCTTTTACGCACAAGAAGGTGCCATCCGGAAATTTGCGGCACGTCTCGAGAATGAGCTTGAACGCGCCCCACATCGTGGATTCCTTCAAGTTGATTTGTTGCGCAAAGTCTGTCGTCTTATACGTCTGCGTGTTCAAGATAACGTGCGAATTCGGATCTCGCGGGTGCAAGCGCGACACGAAACCGAGCTTGATTTGCTCAGCGCCAGAAAGCATCGCCATCGCCGTCCACTTCGCGAGCTTGTTGGCGTTGTTCTTCAATTCGTTCGCAATCACCGCACCGCGTTGGGTTTCAATCTTAAGACGCCAGTCGATGCCGGTGACCTTGGAATCGAATTCATTCAACGCCTTGACGAGTGTCAACAACGGCTTACCCTTATCCATACCCTTGGATTCGCTCACGCCATTCAACTCGCAACGCACGACGAGTTGCGTCTTTTCGTCAACAGTCCATTTGCGGTATTTGTACGCCACGGAATCAGTGTCGTTCTCACCGAAGAAAGGCACGGGTTCTCCGAGCTTGTGAGCCGCTCGGTCGGCGCTGAGCGTTTGTTGGCAATATGCGCTATTCACGCGTGTGCCCTCAGCGGAGAGCTGCGGAACGCCATTAATATCCTCTGGGTCGTCAGTGATTGCTTCTTGCGCAGTTTCGGACACCGTAAGTAAGTCGAAGTTGCCATCCTTGCGCTTATCCAAAAAGATTTTGCCATCCTTCTTCTTGACGACAATGTCCCAAGAGTAGTTGGAGCGCGCGGCGCACATGACGGCAGCCAAGACGGCGTCGGTGGCAAAGACGTTACCGGCGCCCTCACTGGCGAGCTTTTGCATCACCGGATCATCACTCGCGGTCAAGTTTTGCGTGGGCTCATCCGCGCGTCTGCGCAACGTCACCTCGCTCTTGGGCGTGACGCGGTCGTAGGATTTATCAAACCAATTCAACGACCCATACGTCGCTAAATCCGTCGGCGCCGGTTCGGCGAGCATCAACGACTGCTTGGTAATCTCCGGGAACATCACCGTCTCCACAACTTCCCAATCCGGACGAATATCAATCGAAGCACTGTATTGCACTTGCTGTTGTTGCCTGTTGTACGCCCAAGTGTTCCATTGTTGTTGCTTACGCGACTGAATGCGCGCCTGTCGCGCGCGCTCGCGCTCGGCGCCGACACCCAAATCGCGCCCAGCCTCGTCGCCGTTCGTTCGCCCGCGACCAAAACCACGACCGCCACCTTGCTGCCACCGACCACCGCCTCGGCCACCACCACCGCGTCCGCTCGATCGCGACGACGCGTTGTCCACCAAACTGAAACTCTCCTCTTCGCCGACGTTGGCGACAAAGTTGAACACCGTCTCCACGCCCCCGACTGATCCCGCACCACCAGTCGCCGTAGATCCCGCAGTACCATCCTTCCCATGCCGCCCTCTCGCTTCGCGTTGGCCTTGCTCTCGCGACCCAGCCGCCGCTCGATCGCCTCGCGACCCGCCCTCGCCTCGCGACCCGCCCTCGTATCTCGCACCACCGCCGCCGTACGACCCATCGTCCCCGAACCAATCCGCCGCGCGTCCAAACTTATCCGTTTTATTATACGGCGCGTAAATCATCTCCCGAATCTGCGCCGCCTTGGCGTCGTTCGCGTCATCCGCGATGGCGCTTTTAGGTCCAAAACCATCCTCCGAGTGCGCGATCGATGTCAGCGCGAACGACGCCATGGCTCGAGGTGAATCCGCGACCGGTGACGGGCTATGCGATGGAGGCGACGACGACGGTGCCGTTCGAGCTCGTGGTGCGCACCGAAACCGGGGCGTCGCGCAATGACCATTCCCCCTCTTAAAGAGCTAGGGTTTTGGGAAGCTTTGTCTTGCGCTGCAACCGTCGCGACGACGTCAATCGCGCGCGTCGACGACGATGGGGGACGACGACGCCCCGGGCGGTGGGCGCGGTCGCGGGCGCGGTGCGCGCGCGCGCGGTGGCGCCGGGCGCGGTGGTGCGCGCGGTGATGGGCGACGACGCGGGGCGTCAACGATGCCGCGCGATGGCGATGGCGATGCGCGCGGACGAGGCGCGCGCGCGGGCGGCGACGGCGGCGGGGATGACGACGGCGGCGATGCGCGCGGGGTGAAGATTGTCGTTCGAGCGCTGCCGCGCGGGTTGACGCGCGAGGGGTTTGAGCGCGCGTTGCGTCGAGACGGGTTCGAGTTTGGCGAGGCGTACGCGTACTTGGATTACGCGCAAGGAAAGAGTAGGAGCGGCGAGAGTGGAAGCGGGAGCGGGAGCGGAAGCGCGAGTGGACGGGTGAGTGACAGGGGTGCGGCGGGTGCGGGACGCGCGGCGCCGCTTTCGAGGTGTTATATTCAAGCCACGAGCGCGGAGACGGCGCGCGCGATGTTGAACAAGTATAATCTCGCAAAGTTTCGCGTGCGCGAGCGCGATAGTGAAGGAGCGCTCGTGCCGAATGGTGCGGTAGAAGAATGCGTCGCGCGCGTAGAGCGTGCGCCGAGTCAGTGGACGCCGGCGTCGTACGATGAAGCGAAGAATGGCATTCGCGCCTCGTCGACGACGACGACAAATGACATAGTAAAAGAAGACGAAGGCGATAAATGCGTCGTGGTGCGAAATGCGCTCGAGAATACGATTCACGAGGATGAAGACTATTTAAAGTTTGTCGCCGCGCTTGAGGATGAACGCCGAGGCGGCGGGAAAGGTGCGACGACGAATGGACCCCCCGCGCCCGCGTCTGATACGAGGAAGAAGAAGACCGCATTGTTGGAATTCTTATGGCGTAAGCGCGCACAAGAGGCGCGTCACGCATCGGTAGAGACCGCGAATAGCGCAAAGTCTACGAAGAAGAAGCCCAAGAAGAAGTCGAAGAATGCGTCGACGTCGACGGCTGCGACAGATAAAACTGGACCGGGACCACCGAATAGCGGTGCTAGCAAAAAACAAGCGACGAGCGGTAAGGGTGGGAAAAACGCATCTAAAGCGAAAACACCACCCGCGCCGAAAACTGAAGGCTCGGGAACGAAGATTAAAGCCATCAGGCGGCCGCCGCAGAAACCGAAACAAGAGGCGACGTAGTAGCCATAGTTAGCCGCGGACTGTTGACATCACAATTTGACATGCACAATTCCTTTGATACATCACGCGCAACGACGCATTCGCGTCCGCGTGTACGCGTGCATACCTTGACCCACACCCGACGTTCGATCGCTCCTCCGACGCGCAGCGTCCATGTCCCTCGCGACGCGTCATCAGTGTCCCGCGCGACCAACGACGCCGACGCGCCAACATCGGGACCATGTTTCCCATTCAGCCGAATCGCCGACCACGCGACCGTAAAGGCGGCGTTACTCATCGCCGCCGTCGACCCATTTGGTGTTGGATCGTGCCTGGTGTATGGCAAGCGCGGTACCGCAAAGTCCATTCTCTGTCGTAGCCTTCGATCGTTTATGCCGCGCGCCGCTGACGAGGACGCGGATGATGACGCGCGTCCCGCAGCGCCGGCGCCGTTCATACATGTGCCGCTCGGTGCCACGGACGACCGCGTGCTCGGAAGCATCGATCTCGACGCCAGCATCGCGTCTGGCGTCGCGCGTTACCAACCTGGATTGATCGCGCAGAGTCATTTGGGCGTCTTGTACTTGGACGACGTCAATTTGCTGGATGACTACGCCCTCGGGACGACGCTCGCCGCCGTATCCGAAGGCGTCGTCCGCGTCGAGCGCGAAGGATTATCAATTACGAGTCCGTGTCAATGTTTTACTTTGGCGGCGTTTAATCCCGAGGAGGGCGATCTTCGCGAGCACGTCGTCGATAGATTCGCCATGGTCGTCTGCACGGATGACGTCGACGATGCGCTTCGAGACGCGGCTGGCCGAGTTCAAGCCGTCGATGCGGCGATGGCTTGGCAAGACGATTGGCGCCAAGTCATGCGCGAGTGCATGAAAGAAGAGCGAGAATTACGCGAACACGTTGCGATTGCGCGAACGACGTTTCTACCACACGTACGCGTTGAGGAAACGCACGTACGAAGACTGGTCGCGTTGTGTCGAGATTGCGGAGTGTTGGGACATCGAGCGGATATATTCGCCGCAAAAATTGCGCGCGCGTCGGCGGCGTTGCGGCATTCGCTTCAAATTACACAAGAAGATATTAACGTTGCGGCGTCATTGGCAATATTTCCGCGAGCGACGCGAGAACCGCCATCAGACGCGCTCGAGCCGCCGCCGCCACCGACGCGACGCGCGACGATGACACAGCAAGACGCGGAACCGCCACGAGATAGCGACGATGAAACAGACGAAAGCGACGAAGACAATAAGGAGCAAGATGAAGACACTGGCACACTTGAGCCTGAAATCGAAGAACCGGACGAAAGTCAACTTGACACGCAGGCGCTTATGGATGTGTTTCAAAAGGCGATTCAAAAGCTCCGCAAATTTTCTCAACGCAAAGCGCAAGGCGGAGCAGCTGGTCGAACGCGACGTCAAGCGGCGTACAATTTACAACGCGGGCGATACGTGAAGCCCATGTTTCCGAAAGCTGGGCAAATTAAAAGCGGCAGAATCGCAATTGATGCGACTTTACGAGCGGCGGCGCCGTATCAAATGCAGCGCCGAAGACGACGAGTGACTTTACGAGCGCCGGAGCCGGAGCCGCGACGCGTATTCATCACAAAGGATGACGTGCGATTGAAGCGTTTAAGTCGACGCAGTTCATCGCTGACAATATTTGTCGTCGATGCCAGCGGATCGATGGCGCTGAATCGTATGAGTGTCGCCAAAGCCGCCGTGTTTAAGCTCTTGGCCGATTCGTATACAAAACGGGATCAGGTCGCGCTCATCGAAATGGCTGGCGACGACGCCAAAGTTGTGTTACCGCCAACAAAATCTCACTTGCTTGCATCGAGGCGACTGACGGTGATGCCTTGCGGCGGTGGCACGCCGCTGGCGCACGGCATTAGCCTTGCGGCGCGCGTCGCGGCGCGGGCGAAACGTGTCGGAGCCGCTTCGGCCAAAATCAACGCCGTACGTGTGGTGTTATTAACCGACGCGCGCCCGACGCGAAGCTTGACGTGGAGCGAAAACCCTCGTTCTCGCATCGAAAGCATCGAAAATGCCCCCACGCGCACCGCTTTACGAGAAGAATGTCTCGACATTGCGCTCAAATTCAACGCCTCGCGCGTCGCCTCCAACGCGCTCGTCGTCGACACCGATTCAATGTTCGTCGCCGACCGTTTCGCCCGCGCGCTCGCCGACCGCATGGGCGCCACGTACTACGCCTTGCCAAAACTTGACGATCGACAATTCGCCGAATTCATCTCACGATCGTCGTCATTGTAGCGTTGTAACACGCGGATGTCGCTCGCGTCCCGGCGCCAATGTCGCCTGTACCCTACTTTGGATAAGCCCACACGGCGACCAAGACTCGGCACATTGCGACGCCAGACGACGGTTACGCGCTCCAGAAACCATGTCCGCTGCATCACTCACGTCCACTTTCATCGGCGCCGCGCATTCGCGCACGACTGCGGCGTCGCGCGCGTTCGCCAAGCACACCAACTACGCCCGCAATGGCGCGCGCTGCACCGCGTTTTTCAATCGCTTCCGTCAAGACAGCACGAGCGCTGGGATCGTCGGTTCGCAAGGGCGCGATGATTATGACGTTGATGACGTCGAGCACTATTTCAACTACATGGGTTGCCTCGCGGTCGAAGGGACGTACGACAGAATGAATGCGTTGGTTGAAAGCGGGAAGCACCCGGTGGACATCATCTTGTTATTCGCGAGCGCGGAAGGGGACACGCCGAAGATTGAAGAGATCTTAGCCGCTGGGGCGGATAAGAACGTGGAGGATTTAGATGGAAACTCGGCGCGTGATTTAGCGGGTAAGGCGAACCCGGCGAAGCGCGATGCGGTGTTGGAATTGTTGAAGTAGGCGACCGCGAAGACGCGCGGGGGAGGATATTTTTTTCAAGATTCTTTGACGCGCAGCTCATTGCAAAAGTTAAAGAAAGTAATATTACACACACGAACAGACACACTCAAGACACTTACGACTCGAACCCAGTGCGCGCTAGTCGCCATTGGCGCCGTCTTCGCTGACAACGATTGGGGCGTGCGTCGACCAATACTTGACGCTCGCGTCGTACTTTTCTCGGTCCAAAGGCACGCCCGAACCGCCTTCCTCGCGCCCGAGCGCGTTGCGCATCATCGTAATTGGCTGCATCGGAGTTTCATAATCCTCGCTCTGCGCTTTGATGGAAATAATTCCCCAAGGCGCATCAGGAAGCGGCGGACGCTCGCCTTTACTCGGCACCGCCGCGCGTTCAAGCTCGAGCTGCTCGCGCGAATACAAAATCACATCCAAGTGCGTGGCTTCGGGAATCTCCACATCAGATGCCTGAAACCATCGCGTCAAAACCGCGAGCTCGGCTGGCGAGCGCGAACTATACCCACTCTTCAACTTGTGCGCGTTCGCCTCGGTGATCGACACGCAACCAACCTTGGCGCCGACGAAATTCGGCACAAACACGTGCTTACAAAACGGCGCATAGCCATCCACCAGAGGCGACGCCCCACTCACATGTGCATCATGCACGCGTTTCACAAAATCCGCCTTATCGAACGCAATTCGTGTCCCAGAGTACCGCTCGTCGTCCCATTGCCGAATCGCAAAGTCATCCAAAAAAAACACATCCGTCACCAGCCCATCGGCGTGCGTTGTCGCCGCCATGCGCGTCGTTCGCGCGTGCGCCGTCGCGCGGCTCGGCGCGTGTCGTCCACTGAACGTTCTCGACAGCGCTCGGCACGCGCGCATCGACGAATGGCGACGGCGCGCCACGGCGACGGCGACGATCGCGCGCGCCGCGGCGACGGCGCATGGTTTGACGCCACCAATGTAAGACGCCGCCGCCAGCGACCGCGTCGTCGTCGTCGTCGCGTGCGCGCCATTACGCGCGCGAGACGGCGACGGAGGCGACGACGACGGCGACGCGCGCGCGCGTTCGAACACTGACGTGCATCGCACGCGGTTGACGACGACGACGCGCCTGAGCCGCGGGACCGACAAGGCGGATGGAGTCGCGGTCGCGTAACCCGCGAGGCGATGCCGGCGGCGTGCTCGCGCAAGGTTTGGGGGAGTATCGCAAGCTCGCCCCGAAGCGATACGCGCCTGTGGCGTCTCGAGAGACTGCGGAAGGACGGTATTGGCGTGAGTATAAGTCTACGGCGCTCGCGGAGCAGGTGAACGCGGTGACGTCGGTGTCGTACGGCGGCGCGGCGAATGACGAGGGCGAACGCGGGCGAGCCAAGCTCGCGGCGACATCAGGCGCGCGGGTGACGTTGTATTCTCCTACTGGGGTGAAAAAGTTGCGAACGTTTGCGCGTTTTAAGGATGTGGCGTACAGTGGGGTGCTTCGTGACGATGGTCGGGCGTTAGCGGTGGGTGGACAAGCGGGCGTCGTACAGTTGTTTGACTGCGCCTCTCGCGCGGTGTTGCGAAAATTTACCACACACGTCGCAGCCGTGCGCGCCGTGCGGTGGTCAATGGATAAATTACATTTAGCCAGTGCGAGTGATGATGCGACTGTGAGAATTTGGGACATATCCACCGGGTCGTGCGTACGCAGACATGACGGGCACACGGATTACGCTCGAGCGCTCGAGCGAAGTCCGGCGTCGGCTGAAATGTGGGCCAGTGGGTCGTACGATCACACCGTGAAGCTTTGGGACGCCCGAGTCGGTCGAGAAGCGGTGATGACAATTAATCACACCGCGCCTGTGGAAGATATCGCGTGGTATCCGAGTGGGAACTTGTTGGTTTCCGTCGGCGGCGAAGACGTGTGCGTGTGGGACATTTTGAGTGGCGGTCGAGCGTTACAGCGTATGCGCAGTCATCAAAAGACAATCACCACGGTTAGCGTGCACGATGACGCCGGTCCACCCGCGTTTGCTTCTGCGTTTGATATCGTTGGCAGTGAGACTGCGTTATCGTCCAAGGCGCCGCGTATGATTACTGGCTCGCTCGATGGCTTTGTCAAGATTCACGAGCTCGACACGTTTACGGTGACGCATTCTATCAAGTATCCTGGGCCTGTGATGACGTGCTCGTTGTCTCCTGATGCGAATTGTTTGGCTGTTGGTATGGCAAATAAGGTATTGAGTGTGCGGCGACGTACAAAGCCTCGACAAGGTGGAGACGAGTACAACGGATACCAAGGTGTGCGCAGCAAACGCAAGGGATTCACCATGAAAAAGCCGCGACGATTAGACGCTGGGCATTGGCGTTATTTCATTCGCGGACAAAACACAAAAGCCGCGGCAGATGCGACGAAGATCTTGCGACAGCGACGCATACACTTAGCCGTACACGATCGCATGTTGAAGCAATTTAGATATGGCGATGCGCTCGACGCGGCGGTTAACCTTGGACGTACAGAGGTCGTCGCGGCTGTCATCGAAGAAATTGGCCGTCGCGGTGGTTTGCAAAAGGCGTTGGCGAACAGAGATGGTGATTCTTTGATTCCCATATTAGTCTACGTCGAGAAGAACATCGCTAAACCTCGTCATACGGCGCAAATGGTGAACATTGTGAACCGTGTGATTGATTTATACGGCGGCGACGTCGGCGCAAGTCCCGCCGTCGACAAAGCCCTGCGTCGCATCCAAGAACGCATCAAGGCGCAACTTAAGTTGCAAGAAGTACTGGTACAGCTTCAAGGTATGGCCCAGATGATTTTAGGAGGGAGATAATGATACATGTAGGATGATTTGAAATATTGCACGAGATATATACTAGATCAAATCCAACTCGCTAGTAATGATGCTATCGCTACTATTTTGTACAGTACTGGTGTGATCAAGCTTCCCCACATCTAAAAGGCATTTCAATCTTATCAATCGTGCCCCTCAGCGCGAGCGCAAGCTTGTGTTTCTCTTCTACGAACCACGCGCCCTCGAGCGTAAGTTCTAATCCACACAGTTCATCCGTAAGCGCTTGAGACATGCGCTTTGCGATGCCGTTACCGTCCGCATTGGCAAATGGTGCTCCGACGATACGCGCGAGCGTCGTGTGTAATATGTACAGGTCACTCACGAGCTGATTCTGCGGCGCATTGGGTAGCGCTTGACGCAACTCGCGACGTAGTTGACTCGGCTCGCCTCGGCTCGTTTTCTCCACGTTCCAGCCGGCGACGACAACGCCACCCGTCGTGACGAACACGCGCTCAAGAATAGCGTCAATCGGACACGAGTCTTGCGTTACGTTACCAATACTTTGTGCTTCGATGCGATATTCATCCGCATCGACCGTGTGCTCCTCCAAATGGTGCGACGCGTGAAAAACAGAAAAGTGAAATACGTTTGGATCTTGCAAGTACACGTCGACATTCGGCGTGAATCCAAACGCTCTCAGATGTTTCACTGTTTTTTCGTGCATTGTGCGTGAGACCGCGCCAACTGGAACGGGCATCACGATGGCTCGCACACCAGTCTCCAAAGGCGTGAGCTTTGGAAGCAGTTTTCCATCGACGCCGACGGCAAACATGTCATCCACGCTCAAGCCTTGCGTCGTCGTCGCGCCTCGATGAAACACGTCGATACCATCGCGCACCGCCGCGCGATACATGCGCTCATACGTCATCGTACGCGCGACAGTACCTTGCACGTTTGCCGCGCCCAAGCGCATTTCACGAAAATCCACTGGTAGTCGATAGGCTAAACGTCGACGGCACTTTCGCGGTAACCCACGCCATTCGCTCGGATAACGATGCGTGTCTGGTATCCAAGGCGCGACAAACGCCTTATGCGTCCATCGCACGACGCATATGAACACACCGAGCACGCACGCGAGCACGCACGCGAGCGCGGCACAGCGCCGACACGCGCGTCGACGCCGAACGCGGGACGAACCGCCACCGCGCGCCATGTCTTCTTAATCTTCCGCCTCGACCACGACCGAGTCTAGCGCGCGCTGAATGATGGATGTTTTACTCCTGTGCACGACAACCTCGGTGTCCGTCACCGGGTCGCGCACGGTGATGGTTTCGTCTGCGGGAACGTTTGGAGCGACGTCGCGCGCGCGTCGGATGCGCTCGAGCGCCGCCGCTCGTACGACGACACAGTCTTCTTCGAGGTTACGCGTCGGTCGTGCGTTCGAATGGTTCATGTGTCGCCTCGCGCGTCGTGAACTGACGTTTTCAACTCCTATCGTTTTTACAAATCCAAACAAAACAACAACTTTCTACTTTTACTCGTCATCTTCGTGCACGAGCTTGAGCTTATGCGTGAGCTCGTCTTCTTTCCAACGCGCGCCTTCGTCGCCTTCGCCGACGTCGACGTGTAAGGGTTCGTGAGGTCGAATATCGGATTCAGGTCCTTCGCAGTCGCTGCCACCTAAATCGATTTCGTAATAGCACGCGCTCGGCGGCCTCGGGACGGCGTCAAATGATACAATTTCTGGCTCGCACCAGTTGGATTCTGGCTTAAGTATGGCAAATGATGCCGTGTTATGGTGTCGCAGATCATCTACGTCGATAAACTGTGGATAATTCGGCGCACTGAACAGCGTGCATAGCTTGCCGGCGTCGCCGCAGTCATGGTCGACGCAAAAGCCTGACATAATCGACGGCATCTCTGGCCTATCATGCCGCGCATCTGGTCCCTCGTGAGAACGAATAATGAGCTTTAGATTTTCCGCCTGTAAAAATTCGCGAGTTTGCGCAGGGCCAAACTGAATACCAATCCCACGAGCTTCGTTGTGACGTAAACCGTCTTCGGCGATTGGGTCAGACCACAACACGTCACCCGCAATCATCGACCGTCCTTCACCCACTGGATCTGCGCCACCCTTTGACGCTTTTTCTAAATCACTTAAACTTCCTAGACGTGGATTATGCATTGCATCGTGTTTCTTCATCCCCGCCGCGCGAAACAACCCACCGTGTAAAATTAAAGTCGTGTCCTGAATCACGCACGCCAAAGGCATCGCTGCGCACAGCGCCAAAAACGATGGATACAACACCCGCCCCGCGGTCTTCCCATACTTGACGCTCAATTCCCGCTCGAAACCGTAACATTCAGTGCAAAACTCAGTCTCGTGATTGCCCCGAATAAGCATAAACTCTTCCGGAGCTCGAAGTTTATGCGACAAGAGCAACAACAACGTCTCCACCCCCCACGCCCCTCGATCGACAAAGTCACCATTAAATACAAACATTCTCTTCGCGCTCGGCTCACCAGCGAGGGAAAACAACTTCAAAACATCATGGTACTGTCCATGCGTATCACCGACGACGATGATCTCCTCTACATCCGTGCTCGGCGCGCATCTCACCAAGGTTTTCTCCTTTTTCAACACAGCCGTCGCCCGCGTCAACAACATCTCCACCGACGACGCGGAGAGTATTTTCGAAATCCTCCTCGGCACCGAGCAATGCGTATTCGCTTCCATCGCTTGCGCGAGTTCATCAATCCACGCCTGCGTTATCGTCGACGCAACCTCGAGCATGGCGAATTGAAAAAAGCAGTTATCTCCAAAACGTCACCTCACGCGTTGTCGCCGCGGGCGCCGTCGTCGTCGTCGTCGTCGTCGTCGCCGCCGTCGCCGTCACCGTCGCGCACACGCTTCAACGGTCTCCGCGCGCGCGAACGACCCGCGAACGATGCAACTGGCGACCGACGTGTCGCGCAGTGACGCCACTTTTCGCCCTCCTCGCCGCCATGCGCCGGAGCCGCGCCGTCCTCGCCGCCGTCGCCCTCCTCGCCGTCGCCTCGGCCGCGACCGCGCGCGGTTTAACCCCCGTGGCGCAGTGCTACGCCGCACCGACGCCCACGAGCGACCGGAGAAGCGATGCGTCGAGCTCGCGCATCACCATCGGCACATTCAACGCAATGTTCTTATTCGACGGCGTCGGCGACGTCGCGGTGTCACCGTACAGCGGAGGCACCGTCGCAGACGTCGCGGCGGCGGATGCGCACATCGTCGCCGTGCGTGATGGCGTGGTGCGGGCGCTGGATGTGGATGTGTTGGTGGTGGCGGAGGCGGAGACGTGCGGGACGCTCGCGCGCATCGCGGCGGCGAATGTCAACTACGCCGCGGGCATGATTGATGGTACCGATACGTACACGGGTCAAGAGATTGGGATGTTAACCAAGGTGGATGTTGAGGTGGATTTTCAGCGCACGGAGGTGCGTGGGGAGTACTCGGCGGGGACGTCGAGCTGCGGGTACGTCGGGAGCAAAGACAGCGCCGTGTCAAAGCACTTTTGGACGCGTATTAAGATTGTCAATCGCCATGTGTCCATTATCGCGGCGCATTTGAAGGCAAATCCCACCGAGGCGAGTTCCTGCGCGCAGCGAGAGGCGCAGGTTGAAGTGTTGAGAGATTTGGTGAAGACGCGATACGCGGCGGGCGACGCTGTTGTCGTACTTGGAGATTTAAACGATTATTCTGCCAAGTATGTAGACGTTTCGGGGAATGTGCCGACGAGCAGAGTGATTGCAAACTTGCGTGATTTCGATGGCGATGGCGTGGATGAATTGGAAGAAGTGAGTTCAGTCATCGCGCAAAGCTCGCGGTACACGTACCAGTCGTCGAGCGGCTCGTCAAAGTCAATGCTCGACCACATTCTAGTCTCCAAAGCGGACATTGATATCGTCGACGCGACGATTAGGCACGACGTTGTGAGCTCTCGCAGTGTGAGCGACCATTTTCCCCTCGTGGCCACGTTAGATATATTAGCAGAGCGCAACGAAAGTCGTTTGCCGACGTCGTCGTCGACCACGCCGCGCGACACCTCTGTGTGGCGCACGCTTGTCTTCGCCGGCGGCGTCGCCGCAGTGTTGCTTCACAGCGCTCATTGAATGAATTATTAGGATTATAATACTGTACTGTAGCACTCGTTGTATGCGATGGGTTACGCAGTAGTTTGTGACGTGTTCGTTTCATTACTTATTGCTGCGGGCATCCGTTGGGTTGCGCATCTGTTTGGTTGGCGTCTGCCGCCGTCGCCGCCGTCGGCTTGAGCTTTTTAGCGTCTGGTTCGACTACGGCAACGACGGGCTCGGCGCGCTTCACCGGCGCGGGTTGCACGCGCACCGGCGCGGGTTGCACGCGCACTGGCGCGGCTTGCACGGGCAAGCTCGACGTCAGCTGCGGCGCGGCGAATCCGGCGCTTTCTTCAGCGACGGCGCTCGACGCGGGCCCAGCGTTCGCGCCCCCACCGATAGCCATGAACGCTTGCTTGAGCGCTTCGCGAGTGGAGTTATCCGCACTGACGAGTTCTTTAAGTTCCTCTTGACGCTCCTTCAAATCGGCGGCGACGCCCATGATTTGCTCCAACTCGCGCATCGTCGCCTCGGGGCTCATCTGTTCTCCAGCATTTTGAGACGCGCCCTTGCTGACGCACGCCGTGCCAGCCTTACACTCCGCGATTCGCGCTTCACAAATTTCAATCGCTCGCGTGTTCGCCGCCAAAGCCGCATCGTTGGCGTCCAACAATTGGTGCGCCATGGAGATTGAATACAACACGCTCGCCAACCGTCTATCCGTCGCGTCCAAATGCGTCTCTAACAACACCAAAGCCGCGTTATAATCCGTCAACGCCGCCTCAAACTGTGACTGCTCGGTGTTCAACTCCCCAAGATTCTCCAACACGTCCGCGAGCTCGAGAGGCGCGCTACCATCCTCTTCAAACATCACCCGCGCGTTCTCCAGCATCTTCCACGCGAGCTCCATATCCGTCTCGTCTTCGTCATCTTCCTCCTCCTCGCCATCCGCACCATCCGCGCCGTTCGCATCGGCGGCATCATCATCACCCTCACGCTCACTCTCGCACTCCTCCTCGTCTGCATCCTCCAACCTCGTCCCCTTCGCCCGCGCGTCCTCCGTCGCCTTGTCCCCAAACACCGTGTTCGCCGCGCGCGCCCCCGCGAACAAACTCTCCCCGTACACCGCGTGCGCGCGCGCCAACGTCACGTCATCCACACCGTCATTACCACCGTCACTCAATCGCACCAACGCCTCCAACGCCCGTGCGGACAGCGCGATCGCGCGCTCCACGTCCCCCGCGCCCCGAAGCGCCGCGCGCGCCTCGGCGCACATCGCCATCGCATCATCCATCGTCCTCGTCATCGTCGTCGTCCCATCGCCGTCGCACATCGCGCCGAACGCCGAACGCACACACGTACACGACCGCACACGCACACGCGTCCGCACCGAGTACGGTCCAACGTCACGCCACGCGTCTCGCAGTGCGACGCCGCGCCACATGGGTGCGTCGCGGCGATGGCCATTTCAAATACCGTGTGTGTGTACCGGTACATACACGCCATGTGGTCGGTCGGCCATCGTGTCCGACCGACCATGATTTTGGATGGACACGCCGAATGTCCGAACAAGGGTTTAGCGCGCCGACCCCCCCGCCGCCTCGTCGTCGTCATCGTCGTCGTCACAGCGCGGTCGACGACGACGACGACGATGACGACGACGACGACGATGTCGATGTCGATGACGTCACCGTCGGTGCATGCGGTGCATGCGGCGCGCGTGCGGCGACGACGCGGGTGCGCGCGGCGCGCGGCGCGCCAGGGTGATGCGGACGATTATTCCACCACCACGCGCGGTGCTGGACCGTGGCGCGGACGATCGTCGTCGTCGTCGTGCGTGATGTCGCGGTCGATGCGCACGGTGGGGGTGGTGCGTGCGTCGTCGGTGTCGGGGGCGTTCGCGGGAGGGGGCGCGGGGCGTCGGTTCGCGACGACGACGACGACGCGCGGGCGGTTGGGGACGCGAACGCGGCGTCGCGCGGTGGGTGAGCCGAGCGCGACGGATGATGAGACGTCGGAGAATGGGGTGTCGGAGAGTGGGGTGTCGTCGTCCTCCTCCTCGTCGTCGTCGCCGCCGGGTGAGTGGTTGAATGGATCGGTGTTTGAAGAGGAGAAGATGAAGACGTCGGCGGGCGGGGGGTCAGAGGCGCGCGACGGCGGCGAGCGGGCGATGATGATGAATGGAGGCGCGAATGGTGACGGTGATGCGGCGACTGTGGCGCCGTCGAGTGCGATGCGCGTGCGTGATGGTACGTCTAGGCACGACCGCTCGCTGTCGAAACCGTATGCGGTGTTTAGAATTGACGCCGCGGGGCAGCGCTTGCCGTACAAGCAAATTATGACGCGACGTCAATTGTTGCGCGACACGGATTTGTCGCCTCGTGATTTGCGTCGCATCGATCCATCGCTCGGGCAGGCGAATAACACTCCGGCGGTGATTGTTCGTGAGGATTCGGTGTTGGTGAATCTCGGTGTGCGGGTGATTATTCGCGCCGATCACGCGTTGTTGCTCGAACCGGATACGATGATGTCGGTGAATTTTCTCGAATCGTGGACGCAGCGCATGTCCACGGCGGAGAAGAACCACGAAGTGGAGTCTTTGCCGTTTGAACTCGTCATGGTAGAAGCGTCGTTGCAAGAGACGTGCGCGCAGTTGGCGAATCGACTGGAACATTGCACTAGACGCTATCGCGCGTTGGAGCGTAAATTACAAACGGGAATCGAAAAGACGACGTTTGACGAGTTGCGCTTTATGAAGCAAGCGCTCGTGCAGCTCGAATCGCGCTCTGCGGCGATTCGCGACGAGATATTAGAAACACTTGACGATGAAGACGACGTCGAGCGCATGACGTTGTCGTCCAAGGCTACAGAGGCGGAGGACAAGGAGGAGGAGGAGGAGGAAGTTGAAAACTTGCTCGAGTACTACTTGCAACAATGCGAGGCGGTGCACAGCGCGACGGAGGCGTTGCTTGAAAACACGAGAGATCTTGACGAGTCCATCTCTGTGACGTTGTCCGCTCGTCGTCTCGAAGTGAGCAAGATTGAATTAATGCTGTCCATCGCATCGTTCGCCGCCGCCGTGGGCGCCGTCGTCACGGGTATCTTTGGTATGAACTTGACGTCCACGCTTGAGTCGAGCGTCGTGGCGTTCTACCTCACCACTGGCTTACTCGTCACCGCGTGCGTGGGCATGTCCGCCTGGCTCTACCGTTTATGCCGCAGCCGATCCATTCTGTAATTAATTATCTCCTTCGTTGTGCCTTCTTCTTCTTCTTCGATGCGAGCAAAAGAGACGTCGAGCGGCGCCTCTCGCGGCCGCGAAACGAGTGACGACGACGACTGTTCCGATCGCGACAACACGCATGCAAACAACAAAAACAATAAACTACATGTAATCCACTACAACATCTACGACATCGACGACGCACCACGCGAGCTCGCCCACGCGCGCGCCGCCCGCGCCGCCGCCCCATCCCCCATCGCCACCTCTTCCTCCGTGATATCATACGGTCTCGGCCACTTCATGATTGGCCCAGGCCACACCACGCGCACGACGACGTCGATATCGTCTTCCGTGGCCCCGATGTGCGCCAACGCTTCGCGCACCGACCGCGGTCGGCGCCGCGGGGTGGTCCCGTCCGCGCCATCGTCATCTTCGCCTCGACGCGCTCCGCACCCGTGCGTGGACGACGACGACGCCATGGACGCCGACGCAGTGCGCGCGCGCGCGCCGCACATCGCTCGCGCGTTCGCCATCGCGCGTCGCGCCGCGCGCATCGCCATCGCGACGAGGTGACGCGCGAACGAATGCGGTTGGATGGCAGAGTCAACGCGCCATTTCTCGACGACGACGACGACGACGACGACGCGACGATGGGGCTGCTTCCGCGTAGCGCCGAGTCCATCGCGCGCGCGAACTCGATCATTAACGAACGCAACGCCAAGCGCGATGGGTCAATGCTCGTCAACGCGCGCGGGACGCCGGTGAATTCGTTTGGTCGTCGGTTGGAATTCTCTCCGGGAGGCATCGCGATGGTGACGAACGGTGGTGATGTCGTCGGTGCGTTCGACAGCAGGCACGGGAAGAACCCGTCGCGTATAAAGTGGCCGGATCTCGCGAGTGAGAGCGAGACCGGGTCGAGGGAGGAGAGCGAGAAGGATTTGAGTGGGTATCGAGAGACGACGACGCCGATGACGAATGGGCGCGCAACGCCGACGAAGAAAACGGCGACGGTAACCGGTCAGGATGGGCGCTCATCGGCGACGAAACAGAAGAGAAAAGTAAAACGTTTCAAGAAGCCGCTGGAGACGACGATTGAATACGTACCGACGAGTTCGGATGACGACATCGCCGCGCCGAGCGCGTTTGAACGGTTACCGAGTCGAGGCGCGGGACAAGCCATATCCGTGTACGATGATGACGACGACGAATCGAGCAGCGAGGAAAATAAAGGGCACACAAAGGTTGTCGTCGTGAGCAAGATGCAACCTAAGAAGTCAGCCTTGAAGGCGAAAGGTACGGTAAAAGTCCGCGGCGCCACTGGAAGCGCGCGACAGCGTTCGTTAAACAAGCATGACGAATTCACGCAACCACCGCAGGAGGAAGGATGCGCGATGTGTTGCGTGATTTCATAAGAAACGCAGCGCTTTGTCAGTCGCACGTTGCCGTCAATTGTGTATTGTATTATTTGCCCCGCGAGCATTTGTATTAGTAAACGAAGCACGAAACACCTCACAGTTCGACGCGTGCAGCGCGCAACCATGGCATCAACGTGTGCGCGAACAGCGATCGCATCGCCCTCAGTTACGTCATATGCGCATCGTCGTCCTCACTCGCGCGCTTCCCGAGGACATCACGTAACGTCAGTGAAAGCGACGTCAGACGACTCGACGCGCTTTGGCATTCTCAACGGTAGCTGTGCGACGTACGCTCGAGGCGGCGATACGACAACCACGGTATACAAGGACGGCGTGCTTGATGCCGCGGCGATCACTTTATTTAATGCCAAGCTCGCGAGTGTGGTTGGGAAGGATGCGGCGAAGAGCGCGACGCGAGGCGCGAAGACGCCGTTTGACGCGCTCGTCTCGCTCGCTGACGCTTTAAGCGTCGGCCGTACCGTAGACGAGCAGCGCGATGCGGTGACGAGAGCATTATTGAGTCTGATTCCATCGCCTGTACGATTCGCGTTTAAGAAGCTGATCAAGCCGGCGAATTGGGTGGATGAAATGAACGCGACGGTGACGCGAGAGGCGTTCGCGTGGTTGGTCGGTCCGTGCGAAATCGTTCCGCGTGAAAGCGACGGCGTCATGGCGAGCGTTAAGTTACAAAAGTGTAGATATTTAGAACAGTGTGGGTGCACGGCCTCGTGTACGAACTTTTGCAAGATTCCCACGCAAAGGTTTTTTAAAGAAGCGTTTGGCGTCGACGCGCGGTTGGATCCAAATCACGAAGACGGTTCGTGCATGATGACTTTCGGCGTTGCTCCAGCGGTGAACGATCCCGCGTTCGATGCGCCGTGTTACGCCACGTGTGCAAAAGGTAAATGCGACGGTGGCGCGCCGTGTCATCGCCTCGGAGAGCCACCGAAAGGATTGTAACACGAAGCTAGCGCTCCTCACGTTTTTGCGTCGAGGGAATGTTACGTTGTAATCGACGGATGTATGATTGATTATCGCAACAACAGGGAAATGAATTAATGAATGTAAAAGAATGCACGCGGACATCTAACTACCACGGGATTTGCAAGCCGTCCTCGCAGTTGATGAACAAGCCGTTGTATTCCGGCGCCATCAAACCGATTTCGTGCATCACGCGCTTAGCGCCGACGGCGGGATCGACAGCACCTTCAACTTCCCAAATTTGGGCATACTTGGCAGTCATGTCGGTCTTATTAAACCCAGGGTGGAGCACTTGCACCATGATACCTTCGTGCTTGAGCTCTTGCGCTAACAACTTGGAACCCATGTTTGCCGCGCTCTTACTCATGTGGTGCCCATAGTCGCCGCCGCTCGGATTTTGCACCTCGCGCCACGTCACTGACCCACCTTGCGATGTAATCATCGCGATTTTGCCACCGGGGGTTTTAATTTTCCCCGCGTTATGCAACGCCGCGGACACTCGCAACGGACCAACGGCGCAAATGTCAATCATCTTCAATTGCTCTTCAAAATTCATCGAATCAATCTTCTCCACGGGTTCATAAAAGTACCCCGCGTTGTTGATCACGATATCCAACGGTTCGCTGACTTGTGCCGCCATATCTTGACAACTCTTCGTATCCGTCACGTCAACGTTCAAAATGATTTGTTTCGGATTCAACGCCTCGAGCTCCGCGCTCGACTTGCGACACGTGGCGACGATATCCGCCCCGTTCGCCGCCAGCTCCTTGCACAGCGCGAGCCCAATCCCTCGATTGGCCCCGGTCACGAGCACGCGTTGGCCCTTTAAGAACGACCCATCGTACACGCTGTCAATGTCCATCACGCGAGCGACGTTGTCGCTTTTCGCCTTGGCGAACCGCTTGACTTGGTCCGCGAGCGTGTACCCCGCAGGCGGGGTGTCGCTCGTAAACGACGACGACATCGACACCGGTCGCGCTCGGGTGCGCACCGGGTGCGCGCGAGTCGTACTGCGCGTGAACGGCGATCGACGCGTCACCACAGCGCTCGCGACGCGGGTGGACGTGGCACAAAACATTCGCACGAGGCGCGGAGTGACGTCGAGCACTCAAACGCGATGCGAATGATGACTGTCAGTAATCCGTCAGTAGAACCCCCGCAGTGCGCGACGCGTGTGGCGTGCGTGGTGAACGCTCGCGCGAGATGTTACGGTCGATACGTAGGTTTGATGCGTACGCGTCGGTGGCGCCGCACTTGACGACGAAGACGCGCACGGGGGCGTACATTTCTCTGATTGGCATCGCCTGCGTCGCGTGCATGGCGTTATTTGAGTGCGTGGATTTCCTCACGCCGACGATGACGAAGACGATGAGCGTGGATACCGTGCCGTGGAGTGAGTTATTATCGATTGAGATCGATGTGACGTTTCCCGAGGTGCCGTGTCAGATATTATACGTGGATATGTACGACGCGAGCGGGAAGCACGAAGTCGACGTGCGCGGGCGGTTGGTGAAGACGCGGTTGAATCACAACGGCAAGGTGATTGATGATTACGAATCTGCGGGTGGCGTGGATCTAGGAGGTATAGTGTTGTTCCAACGTCGGCCCGAGCACGGGAGCGAGGTGCGTCGAGCGAAGATGGCGAAAGAAGGGTGTCGGATACACGGTGAGGTGTTGGCGCAACGCGTGGCGGGGAGCATTCGGATATCCACGGGCGCTGAGGGCTTCGGTTTCATGCAAGAGCTATTCGGTAACGCGTGGGAGGTGAACATGGGGCATGAAATCAAGCGTTTGGCATTCGGCAAAGGGTTTCCTGGAGCGGTGAATCCTTTAGACGGCGTCAAGCGCTCAGAAACGCCGAGTGGGATTTTCAAGTATTTTATGAAGGTGGTGCCGACGACGTATACAGATTTACGCGCATTATTTGGATTCATTCCATGGAAAACAGTCTTGAAAACGAATCAATATAGCGTCACCGAGCATTTCACGCCAAGCAAGGATTGGTTACACGTGCCAGAGGTGTTTTTCACGTTTGATTTGTCAGCGATTACGGTTAACATCGCCGTCGAGGCAAAGAGCCTGGTATACTTTCTTACGAAGACCATATCTACGCTCGGAGGGGTGTTCGCGATGACACGCATGGTGGATAGATACGTTGATGTCGCGCTACGCGTGGGGTCGAGGCACACAGTAGACAAATAGGCATCCTATAATACAATACTAGTCGCGCAACAAGACGCGTTCGGCGAATCGCTGATTGGCGACGTTAGTAGCCTCAACTTTGAAACCAATAACGCCTCCATGAGCGCATGAAAACAATGGTCGGAATGCCATCCCTGAACTTGCGTCAAACGTCGCTTCGGTGGATTCTTGGCCGCAGCACACACCTTGTTGCGTCGACTCTGGCACGACAACGAAATTTGTGGCGCCACCAAACTCATCTAAATAACTCGACTTGAGCGTAACTCGTTCAATCTTTGCGTCATTTGCAGAAGACAGTGTTCCAAGTGGTTTGCGTCCGCACGTGGCGCATAATCGTTCGATCACAGGCGAGGCGACGACTTGTTCGGTCTCAAGAACGCCGTTGCTTTCAGTCTTTGTGTGCATTTGCGACGAAGCTTCCGCTTTCTGTGTTGTTTCAACCATGTTGAACCATTCGTCAGTGTCGTCTTCATCATCCCATTCAATACTATCGAGAATTTGATTCACATTTTCTTCAATGTTTGCCGCTTCCTCTTTCTCTGGGGAGACAGATTTCTGAGGCGGAGGTGGCATCTCCAACGCGTCCCAGTCCAATTCGTCATCAAACTCATCGAAAACCGGCTCCTGATATGATTCATGACGAGCGTTCGACGTCGTTGTCTTTGCGACCGACTCTGTTCGAGCAAATGATTCCAATTGTTTCTCCCCTTTCGAAATTTGCGCGACGTAATCGATATCACTATTTTCAGAAATATTTTTGCTCACAGCTTTTGCAAAGAACGCGGTAATTGGTGTGTTGCGTTTCGCCTTGTTTGGCGAATTCACAGAGCCAATGGAACGCCGCTTACGTCGCGAACTACCTTCTTCTTGCGCATTTTTTGCTGCTGGTTCGAAATCTTTAGGTGGATTCTCTGCGTGTCCATTGAAAAACGTGCTCAAACTCTCCAACTGTTGCTCAAAACCGACGTTTGGGTGTCGCATGGCACCCTGCAACCACTTCGGTAACGAATGCGTGGCGTTTTGACCAAATCGCTCGTCGACGAGCATGATAGCGCCGTGGTCGTATCGATGACGCAAACAACGCCCAACAGCTTGGTTCAATGCGCGAAACGCTTGCTGGTCGTACCACTTTTGCCCAGACAATAATCCCCGATAACGGCCCAAGTCGTTGTATGAACGTTTCGCCTGCACCAAAGGATCTTTGTAATTTGGATACGGAATCCCGACGCAAATTACCGCGCGTGCGTTGGCATCGGCGAAATCAATACCTTCACTAATTTTACCGCGACACACGGCGAGAAGAATTGCACCACGACCACCGCGTGCGTTCAATGGCGCCGGCGCATATGGATGCGGCGCCGCCTTGACGCTGTCGCTCACGCGCTTGTAATACTTGTCCAGCACCTGATCGAGCGTGTCCACTTTTTTCGAATTACCATACTTGCTTGGTTTACTTGGTGGCTCTTGGAACACTTTTTTCCCACTCGCGCTTTCGATGGCGTTCAGTGCGCCAGAATCGCGCCATCGGTGCACGATGGCTTCCATGAGCGAAAACGACGGGAAAAACATCAGCATACCATGAGGAACAACCTTAGCCCACTCTTTCAAGCTCGCGCCCAGCTCATCCTGAAACGCCCAATCACTGCGGGATTTGAAACCAGCATTTAACACGCGCTTGCTTGGCCCTGAAGCGACGATAGATCCCCACACTTGCGTGTTCATGTCCACACAATGTTGCGCCTCCATGCGAATGGGAAAGTCAACGCCGAGTTCGCTCGCAAACGAATTCAAAGGTGCTAGCGTACCAGAAGTAAGAATAATCGAACGTGCGCCTTTTTCACCTACGAGCTCACGAAATGCCAAAGCAGGATTGAGACAGCGAAATTGAATCTTGACCAACTCATCCATGGGCAAGCGCGCCAACGACGAGCGCTGCGCTTGCGTCGACAACGCCTTTTCAGTGTCGCTCAAAGTCTTTTCAATCACAACGCGATAGTCACGCGCCGTCGTCGCGCCATTCGAAAGCAAAAATTTAAGAGGATTTAAGACTTTTTCGCATGTGTTCAGCGCCGCACCACTCATGCGTTCCTTTTGATCTTTCAATTCTTGGTTATACTTGCTCGCCGCGCTCAGCGCGCGCATCACATCGCCCACGCTCTCTTGCGTCAGTCCAGCACTTTCAAGCGGTGACAACGATTGTTCGCCGCTCAAAGTAGCACCCCATGTTTCAAACAGTTGTTCATGCTGTTTCAAGGCATATTCTTTACCATCCGCATCACACACACGCAAGAACCATGAATACAAGCCGTGCATGGCTGCGTACAACGTCTCGAAATCTTCTCGATGCGCCGTCGCGCGATCACGCATGATCTCCAAACTAATCACCGCCTCGGCGATGTCATCAAACATCACTTCCTCGCTCGCAGCATCGCGACTCGTGTCTTCAATGTTATGCCCTTCGTCGAAAATAATGATCGATCCTTCGATATCGATATCCATCGCCGCGCGCGTGCGCGGATCGAGTAAATAGTTGTACGGCGTAAACACCAACTCTGCATCTTCAGCCATAATTTTACTCGCAAAATACGGACAACCTTTCAAGCGCTTACCCATTTTTACTAAATCTTCGATATCCATCGGATCGATAGACGTCTTCGCGTGCGTCGCGAGCTTACTCGCCGCCGCGCCCGCGCAATAGCACCCGCGCCCTGTTTGCGAGTCATCCATCAACTTTCGACATTCCTCATTTACATTCCCCGCGCGCTTCACCTTGGCGTTGACGCAATAGTTATCCCGCGATGCAAGCACGACCATTTGTGGACGATAAGACGTTCGAGCCAACTCACGAACAACTTGTTCAATCTGTGAATGCGTTCGCGTGGCGTAATAAATTCGCGGCGCCCGCGTGCCTCGTTTTCCACCTCTGCTCTTGGCTTTGTCCTCCTCAACGACCACGTCACCACGAGCACCATCGTCCACATCGCCTGCATCACGCGCATCACCCACAGCAGCACTACTACTCCCGTGACGACGACGAGCATCATCGCCCTCGCCCTCGCCCTCGCCCTCGCCCTCGTACGCCCACTCAGCAAACGCGAGCGTCGAGCACAACAGCGCGAGAGATTTCCCACTCCCAGTCGGCGACTCAATCAGCGCCGACCGTCCTCGCTTACACGCGCGTATCACATGCATCATCACTTGTTTCTGCGACGCGTACGGCGTGCCGATCGGGAATCGCACCTTGACGCCGCATATAAAGTTCACCCACGCATCGTCCGCCGTCGATGCATCATCGGCATCCAATCGCCGTGGCGTTGACGTCGATGGCGTCGTCGTCGTCGATGGCGTGCCTCGCGCGCGCGCGTGGACGTTCGCGTCGTCGTCGTCGTCGTCGTCGTCACCCATCGCGACTGTGCGGTGACGGCGACGATGACGCGCGGCGTGGAGTGGCGACGCATCACGCACACGCACGACGACGACGACGACGAGGGGAAACAACACACCATACGCAAAGGGTGCCTGGTTTTAGACGTACGCGTACGATGTACGATGTACGATGTACTGTAGATGTATATGTTACACGGATTGCACTTGGGAGCGCGACGACACGGGGGACACGATGGGTGATGGTGCGGACGCACGCACGGCGGGTTCGGTGCTCGCCACGGAGATTGGGGCGTCGATTTCTTGGATGGCGATGCCGACGTCGCGCTCAATCGTGGCGCACAACGGCGTGAGGGGGAGCGTGGCGAAGGGCTCTTCGATTTGAATGCCGATTTCGTCAATACCGAGCACGAGGTAGGTTAAGATGAACATCGTGGGCACGGCGTACCAGGACATCGTGGGTACGATGACGAATGGTAAGGTGATGAGCCAAATCACGAGCGACCGCGCGGTGTGGCGAGAAAACGAGAGCGGAATGGGCGTGGCGACGATGCGTTCGCACGTGCCGCCACTCAGACCCATGCCACTCACGGCTTCTTCGATATTCCAATGAATCTGCGACGGCGTGCCATCCTCGAGCGCGAGCTTGAGAGTTTTGGAAATCATCATCAACGTGTACAAGCACCGATTACCCGTCGCCGCAGATTGTAGTACCTCGTTGGCGACGGCGGGTTCGCTCACGACGCGACGAACGGCTTCGTCGGGCACGTCGCGAAACGCCGTGGGATCTTTTGGATCTTTTCTGGTGCGACCACTGCGAAGGCGAGTTTTCAACACGTACGCGTACGCCGCACACAGCTCCAACACGCGACGTTGGTGCGCCTTGTTTGGAATGTAAATGGATAACCGAATGACGTCGCGGACGTATCGGATGAGCGCGCCCCACGCCGTGCGACCTTCAACAAATCGCGCGTACGACGAATTCGTACGAAATACCAGTACTAAACCACATAGTGTCCCGAGCAAGCCATGTGCTGATGCAGGAAGCGTGAGGTTTTGCAGTGCGAAATTGGCAAAGACGCTGGGTACTTGCGCGCCCGCCGCCGCAAACGCCGCGCGAAGCAACGCCGGCATCATCACAATCATCGCCGTATACATCGCCAACGCCGTGCACGGCTTAAGTAATCTCAAAAACACCGTCGACGTTGGAATGGATATTAAATCCACCACAAACCTATCCACCATGCGATGCCGTTCCCATTTATCTTGGTCAAACAACTGCGAAATCGACGTCCCCGAACTAATAAGCGTTTGATTCAACCCAGGATCGCGCGAAAGCAACAACTCCCGAACCGTCGCCGCCCGTGCTTGCGCCTTTGTCTGCTTTTTCCCACTTCGCGACGCGTCTGACGGCGTCGTCGCCGCCGAATTCGTCGAATCCGTCGTCGCGCCCGCGTCCGAAGAGGCCCCTTCCCCGTTCGCGTCGGTCCACGCGCGGAACTTTGCCGGGAACGAATACGCGCCGTGCCATCCCTCGATGCCCCCAGCGCCGGCTTCGCTGTCGTTATCATCTTCATCTTGATCGTCCTCGGAGATTTTACCACGACGCACCACCGACGCGCGTCGTTTGCCGGCGTTCACCAGGGTGCCGCGCCGTAACGACCCGCATCGTCGGTGTCGAACAGTCGCGTGCGCGTGCGCGTGCGTGCGCGCGGTCGACGTCGTCGCGCGCGCGGCGCACGCGCGCCTCGATGCCGCGTTTCGATGCCGCGCCACCGCCGCGGGCGGCGTGCGCGACGACCACGGGGCGGCACACCGATGCGAGGTCATGGTTGCACCGAGGCGCACAGTGACGACAACGACGCGTCACTCGACGACGCCGACGATGACGACGACCGTGGGCGCGGCGACGCACGTCGTGCGATGCGCACGCGCGAATGACGGGCGACGGACGCCAGCGAACGGCGTGCGGTGGCGACGGCGACGACCAGGGATGACGACGCCGACGATGTCCGAGGTTGCGTGCGGGGCGCGAAACAAGAAACACGCGCCGACGAACGGCGGTAGCGGCGGGGACGGCGGTGGCGACGACGACGATAGGGAGGGGGCGAGCGCGTCGCGAGGCGGCGTCGCAGGTTCCGCCTCGTCGATGGCGGCGCTCATGCAGCTTCGCGCGCAGTTGCCAGAGATGGCGAACCCGAGCGACGCCGCGACGTCGATGTCGATGTCGACGTCGACTCAAGCGTCCGCGTCCACGTCCGCGTCCGCGTCGACGACGACGCGATTAGAAGATCAGCGCGTGCGCGTATCGTCAACGAAAAACGGTCGACGCGGAAAAACAGTCACGATCGTTCGCGGGTTAACCGCCGTACCGTCAAACGAGGAGAGTTTAAAAACCTTTACCCAGCGCTTGAAAAAAGCCCTCGGCGTCGGTGGCGCGATCGACACGGACGGCGATGCGAGCTCGCTCGTATTCCAGGGCGATCACGTGGATTCACTCATCGCGGCATTAATCGCCGTAGGGTACACAAACACCAAGCGCGGTGGATAGCCGACGCGCCGCGCGACTCGCGTACGACAGTCGTCCAACCGCGCGCGCCGCTCCCCCTCATTCAATGTCATTGTCATATATATGTAACGCACTTTTCACATGTATACAGAACTCGCCAAATCGTCATCGAACGCGCGTCGTGCGAGCGAATGACGTCGTCGTCGCGCGCGCGGGGATCGAATGGTGCCTGGTTTACAGGTGCCATGATTCACCACGCCCGTCGCCCATCCACCGCATTCCATCGCACGCCATGGCTCGTACGAAGCAAACCGCGCGCAAGTCCACCGGGGGCAAGGCCCCGCGCAAGCAACTCGCGACGAAAGCGGCGCGTAAATCCGCACCAACCACGGGAGGTACGACCGCGACGACGACGACGACGACGACGACGACGCGATGCGGGCGACCGATCGAACGCATTCGGGGGTGTCGGGAGAATTGTGTCGCAACCACGTGCGATGTCGGGTGACGTCGCTGTGCGCCCGCGCGACAGCGTGATGACGCGAGAGCGCGCGTGAGATTAACGATGAGTTTACGTTTCGTATGCATAGGCGTGAAGAAGCCCCATCGCTACCGCCCTGGGACCGTGGCGTTGCGTGAGATTCGGTACGTGCCCTCGCGCGGTGTCGTGCCTCGACAATGTTTGGGAACCCTAAAATAGACTGGTGATTGGCGATATCGTGACTGACGATGTCGTGTGTGTGTGTGTGTGCCTTCGTGCGTGTGTGTAGGAAGTACCAAAAGTCAACCGAGCTTTTGATTCGCAAGCTTCCGTTCCAACGTCTCGTGCGTGAAATCGCGCAAGATTTCAAGACGGATTTGCGCTTTCAGTCGACGGCGGTGTTGGCGTTGCAAGAGGCGTCCGAGGCGTACTTGGTCGGGTTGTTTGAAGACACCAACTTGTGTGCGATCCACGCCAAGCGTGTGACGATCATGCCGAAGGACATCCAGCTCGCCCGCCGTATCCGTGGAGAACGCGCTTAAGGTGACTGCTGTTTGTTCAAGTTGGTTTGCGGAGGCGCCGACGCCGACGACGCGTTGAAAATACGCAAAAGGAGGCGTCATCGATGACGACGACGCAAACATTCCCCTTGTACAATTGAAACGATATGACTTTTAAAAAACTTTGTAATGCATTTACTTTTTTACTTCAACAAACGAAGAGCTATTCGGTGTACATCATATTTCGGGACGCGTCGCTAAAAAACAAATCTGGCGCCGAGCGACGTCAAGCGCAGATATGCGTCGACAAAGTCGGCATAAAACGCATCTTGATCGCTGGCATACTTGGTAATCCATTTCATATTTTCTTCATCTTCGCGCATGTACTTATCACTAGGAAGTCCGATGTGCTCAGCCATCTCGGCTTCATCTTTTGTCATGTTTGGCTTGTTCCACGGATCGGCCACCAACGTCGCGTAGTAGGCGTTGTCAAACGTGTACGCGTCACCAAAACCCTTGCCACCAATCGTGTGCGCACCCGCCAGGGCAACCATATCCCGCGTCGACACGCCACTGCGCGCAAAGTGCTCGCGCATTTCTCGTCCCCCGAGCGTCTGTTCAGGCATTCTATTCTCAGGATCCGCCGTCGACGCGTCCGCGCGACCGAGCGGGACGCGTTCTAAAAATGTTGGTCCACCCGTGAATTCCACCGCATACGCCCCAGCGCACGCAATCATGTCCGCAAACGACACCTTACCTTCCGCTGCGGTGCCTTGCAATGCCTCATACGCGCTCTTTACTACAGATAATCCACGCTTCAACCCAAACGATTCCGGACGGTTGAGCTCGTACGTCACAGACGCGTTCATCCCGCCATCCCCAGCGCTTTCTAAATACGTCCCAGCATCGTGAAACACCAACCGCAACACCGCTGGACACTTTGTTTTAATAACATTCGCCGTGAGCGCGTCCCGAATCGCTCGACGCACAGCACTGTCGTCTTCAATACTACGAAACCAAAAGCCAACGACGTCGTCAGTCTTCAACTCTCTTACTTATACACACACACACACACACACCGCGCGCGCGATCGCGCGGTCGCGTTCGGCACATCACACACACAACCCTCACCTCACCCCCGCGCGCGCGGTCGCACCGCCGCCATCGCGCGCCCTCACGAACGGCGCACACACCGCCAACGACGACGCCAACGCCACCAGTGTCTCCCGACGTCCTCCACGCCGCGCCGCATCGTTCGCGTTCGCGTTCGCGACGACGACGACGCGACAACGACAACGACAACGACGAGGATAACGACGAGGACGACCGCACGCCGTCGCCGTCGCCGTCGCCGTCGCCATCATCATCATCATCACCTTCATCGCAACGCGCGTCCACGTCTGTGGGTGATTGGTGTCGTGTGTTTTACCACGGTTATGGGTGCGTGTGCGACCGTTCGCGTCACACCTCGGTGGGCCGAGACCGATGATGTCGCGCGTGATTGATCGAGACGTACTTACGCGAGGGATACTTACGGTTCGAGGTGGTGGCGAAGACGACGAAGAGACGACGACGACGACGACGACGACGACGACGACATGGGTGGAGGAGGAGGACGACGAGGATGACGATGAGGATGATGACGATGATGGTGATGACGACGACGACGACGAGGACATCGTCACGGGACGGGCGAGGATGCTCGAGGGAGATGAACACGAGGGATGTGCGGAATTACTTGGGTGTGGTGGTGTGCGCTCGTCGAAGTTGAGTCGTTCGCCGCGAACGCCAAAGACCCCTCGTGGGTTCCAGGCGAGGATGACGACGTACTTTGGGGACAGCGCCAAGGCGTCGTCGCCTCGGACGCCGGAATCGACCACGACGACGACGACGACGGCACAGCCGTCGTTAGATGCGGCGGTTAATTTTGGGCGAGTGTTTTCCGATACGCGGCGTTTCATAATCGAGGTGTTTGTGGGGATTCCGATTCAAATTCTTCTCACGTTTATCGCGCTAGTGTGTATTCCGTGCATGTTGCAAGGTGCGCCGCGTCTCAACCGTCGCGCGCGCGTCGCGTGACTAATGTATTCGTCGTCGTCGTCGTTTTGTGCAGTCCAAGCCGTGCTCACGGTGATTTCGTTTTGGGCCATTTACGCGTGCATGGCAACGATGTTTCATCTTCGTACGTTTTTACGCGTGAGAAAAATCGAGCGCATTTCGCAAGGCGTCGACGCGTTGTTTGAGCAAACGGAAGCCGAGGTTGACATTTTCCGCGACCGCATCACTTTTTTGTTTCCAACATCACCAACAACGTGTAGCAAGCAAGCGAGAAACAGCATTGCGTCTCGTCATGAGTGCGCAAAGAAAATCAAGGAGCTTTGCAAGCCCAACATCGTGTTAGGAGACGCCGACGTCGCGACGCTCGATTTAGCGCACGGTTTATTGCTTGCGGCGTAAAACGTTTCCAGCCACCTTACGACGATCAAGACGATGCGAACTGTCATTCAAGAAATACGTCGACGACATTTTAGTCGTCGTCATCGTTACTTTTAACGCGATCGACAAAAAATTACGCCATCATCAGTGTGTACATATCTTCTACAACGACTCGCGCGGCTTCTACGATTCTTCTATACACGTGTACGTCGTCGTACGCAGTCTATTCGGGATTTTCAAAACTTAATTGGCCGCAATGGTGCGGCGACAACCCCGGTAAAATCTATTTCTGCATCTAAATCTTCGTCGAGCGCACCGACGACGGCTCTGTGATATCGTGTAACACGCGAAACGACCACGTCAGTCTCTGAGGCGTCGGTTTCAAATCCACGCCGCGCGACGACGCGCGCAACAACACACAACAACACACACACAACACACACGCACACGAACACGAGCACAAAACGCACATATTATCTCCACGAATCATATACAATCCAAGCGGCGCGTGTTCCACCCCACTCGTCGTCGAATACACCCGTTCGTGACAGTCCTCCAAGATCACATTCACCACCTGGTCGAACCCTCGCAAGACGCCGACGATGTGCCGACCGTCGTTCGTGATGACGCTCACGCGTGCGTCCACCATGCTCGCCAACGTGCGAGTATCGGTGCGAAACGACACCCCCGTGCCCGCCATGCGTCTGTCCACCACACCGACGACGACACCGCGCGCGCGCGCACACGCACACGTGTGTGTGCCGCCCCGACGACGACCGCGCGTGGACCCACACACACACGCACACACACACACACATCATGCATGCATCGGACACACGGCGTCGTCGTCGGTGTGGTGGGGTCGTCGTCGATGCCCCAAAGGTCTTCCGTGACCAATCGTGATCAGGTCATACGTATGACCATGGATGGGATGGCGCGCGTGGTGATGTTTAGGTACATTGCTTAGG
>Ga0181564_10000160_pt1 | contig 52361 bp, 47 predicted proteins | sample 011ome_24_FD_134512 | JGI IMG/M metagenome (GOLD analysis project Ga0181564, IMG submission 134512) | Coastal salt marsh microbial communities from the Groves Creek Marsh, Skidaway Island, Georgia - 011513CT metaG (megahit assembly) | ecosystem: Environmental > Aquatic > Marine > Intertidal... | reverse complement strand
AGTGTCAATATTTTTAAGAAGATCTTCAACTGAAATAAGTTCTTTTGGCAGTATAAAGTGTAAACTTTCAACACCATTTTGAATCAATTCAAGTGCGTGAATGTTACTTTTTTCTATGGAATTTACATAAATTGAATGTCCAATTTTCCAGTCAGAAGCGTTGTGTTGAGTGCTTGGAGCTTTGGAATATGTTTCAGAATGATAGAAAGGTTTTACATCAATACCTTCAATAGAATTCCAAACGAGTTGGTCGTTAAAATCTTTTCCGTTAAGTTCAAATTGAATCTTTTGCTTCCATGCTTTTGCAGAAACGGATTCAAAATTTTGAAAAAGATTCGAGTTACTCATTTTTTTTTAGCTTAATACTATCGCCGTCCTCTATAATATAAACGACTTCATTCTCTTTTTTCATTTTATGATGCTCACGCGCATATTTTTCAATTCCTTCAATGGAGTTTAGGGAATTGATTTCTTTTTTATCTTTCTCAATTTCACCATTGTAAAACTCAATTTTGGAATTCAAAACCTCAATCTCATCATTTAAATCGGAGTGAATTAGCCACGAATTGGCATCAAATATCACCATCCATACAATATAAACAATTAATATAAGAAAATAAATATTCTTGAATGGTTTCAATAGTTTGATAAAACGGTTAGATTTTTTTAGCATTAGAGTTGTTCGTTTATAATTGATTTCATAACATCGACAGCGACCGTATTGTAATGGTTATTTGGAATGATAATATCTGCAAACGCTTTCATCGGTTCAATAAATTGTTGATGCATTGGCTTCAAAGTTGTTTGGTAACGCTCCAAAACTTCGTCTAAATCTCTCCCACGCTCGGCAATATCTCTTTTTAAACGACGCATTAAACGTTCGTCACTATCCGCATGAACAAATATTTTTATATCAAATAGTGATCGTAATTCGGTATCAGATAAGATTAAAATCCCTTCTACAATCACTACCTTTTTTGGTTCTGTAATTGTAGTTTCACCAGTACGGTTATGAGTTTTAAATGAATAAACAGGTTGGTTGACATGTTCACCATTTTTCAAGGCTTGTAAGTGAGATTGAAGGAGTTCAAAATCGATTGATTTTGGATGGTCAAAATTAATTTTACAACGTTCTTCAAAAGTTAAGTGAGATGTGTCCTTGTAATAGGAGTCTTGAGAAATGACTTGAACTTCTCCTTCTGGAAATTCAGATAAAATTTGATTTACAACGGTCGTTTTTCCACTTCCTGTTCCTCCACCAATGCCAATAATCAACATAACATATGTTTTTTGAATTTTAACAAAGTTAATATTATTTTACTGGTTTTTGATTATTGACGACTAATATTAATTAATCCACATTGTAGTAAAAAACTGTTAATAACTTCCCGTTATAATTTTAGGTAAAACGCCTACTTTTGTAACCTAAATTTTAAACTATGTCTGATACTATAGAGTCTGTAAAATGTTTGATTATTGGTTCTGGCCCTGCGGGCTACACCGCAGCAATTTACGCTGCACGTGCTAATATGTTTCCGGTATTATACCAGGGTACTCAACCCGGTGGTCAATTAACCACTACCAATGATGTGGAGAATTTTCCAGGATATCCTGATGGCATCACAGGCCCTGCTATGATGCTAGAATTACAAGCACAAGCAGAACGTTTTGGTACAGATGTTAGAGATGGATGGGTAACTAAAGTTGATTTTTCAGGTCCAATTCATAAAGTTTGGATTAATGGTTCTAAGGAAATTCATTGCGAAACCGTTGTCATTTCTACAGGTGCATCGGCTAAATATTTAGGGATAGAATCGGAACAAAAATATTTAAAACTTGGTGGCGGTGTTTCCGCTTGTGCAGTTTGTGATGGGTTCTTTTATAAAAATCAGGAAGTTGTTATTGTAGGTGCAGGAGATTCTGCCTGTGAAGAAGCACATTATCTATCTAAGCTTTGTACGAAAGTAACGATGTTGGTTCGTCGGGACGAATTTAGAGCTTCTAAAATTATGGCGAATCGTGTGAAAAACACCGAAAATATTGAAATATTATTTAATACAGAGACAGATGAAGTTTTGGGTGATGGGCAAGTCGTTACTGGCGTAAGAGTAAAAAATAACCAAACAAATGCTGTTTCAGAAATTCCAGCAACTGGATTTTTTGTAGCGATTGGACATAAACCTAATACAGATATTTTTAAAGAGTTTCTAAACTTAGATGAAACTGGGTATATTATCAATACACCGGGTACTTCGAAAACAAATGTTGAGGGTGTTTTTGTAAGTGGAGATGCTGCAGATCACGTGTACAGACAAGCAGTTACTGCAGCAGGAACTGGTTGTATGGCTGCCTTAGATGCGGAACGCTATTTGGCTTCTAAAGAAGGTTAATTAGCGTAGTTCGGCACTTAATTCAGATTCAAAACGTTTTTGGATTTTAGACATTATTTTGTCAATCTGACTCTCTGTAAGCGTTTTGTTTTTATCCTGAAGAGTAAAACTTACAGCATAACTTTTTTTGCCTTCAGCTAACTTGTCTCCCGTATATACATCAAAAAGATTCACATCTTTCAAGAAATTATTTTCAGTTTGTTTTGCTAGCTTATAAAGACTTTCAAAAGTAACATCTTCATTGATTAACAATGAAAAATCGCGTTTAACTTCTGGGTATTTAGAAATATCCTTGAATTTAATTGTTTGTTGATTGATAGCTTTCAATAAGTTATCCCAATTAAAATTAGCACAAAATACACTTTGAGAGATTCCAAAATGTTTCAATGTTGCGGTTTTTAAACTTCCGAACTCTACAAGAGAATGTTTTCCAACACTCAATTGTTGCCCCTCACTAAAAACATCACTGCTTAGAGGCGAACTTTTAAGTTTTTTAATTCCTAAACGTTCAAATACTGCTGTTACTAATCCTTTTAAATAGAAGTAATCAACAGCTGTTTCTTCAGTATTCCAGCGTTTTTCGGTTTTATTTCCAGTTACAAAGATTGAAAGGTGGTTATATTCTTCTTTGTTAGTTTCAGAATTGTGATAGGTTTTACCAAATTCGAAAAGCTTTAAATCGTTTTGTTGTCTGTTGATGTTAAACGCAATAGACTCTAAACCAGAAAAAATTAAGGATTGACGCATCACCGATAAATCCTTACTTAATGGATTTAATATTTTAACACTAGATGCTTCTTCCAATTGTGCACTAAAATCTGTGTATTTATCAGAAGTCAATGAGTTGTTTAGAATTTCATAAAATCCTTGTCCAACGAGTTGATTTGCGATTACATTTTCAATTTTATAGTTTTCAAATTTAGAAGTATTTGAAACGGAAGCATTTAATTTATCGGTAATTTCTATGTTGTTATACCCATACACTCTAAGAATTTCCTCAATGACATCAACCTCGCGTTGGACATCATTTCTATAGGCGGGAATGGTTAGCCCTAAACCACTTTCAGTAACATTATTCACTTTTATTTCTAAAGCACTTAAAATACTTTTAATGGTTTCTTTAGGAAGTTCTTCTCCAATGAGCTTGTTTGTTTTTTCAAAAGTTAAAAATACTTGAGCGTCTTCTATTTTGTTCGGATATTCATCGATTAGATCACTTGTTATTTTTCCACCAGCAATTTCGATAATTAATAATGCAGCTCTTTTGAGAGCATATTTAGTAATATTTGGATCAATACCACGTTCAAATCGGAAAGATGCATCTGTATTGAGTGCATGTCTTTTCGCTGATTTTCGAATGCTTACGGGGTTAAAATAAGCACTTTCTAAAAATATTGAATTTGTTTCATTAGATACCCCTGAGTTTTCGCCTCCAAAAACACCTGCAATACACAGCGGTTTTTCAGCATCACAAATCATAAGATCTTCTTCGTGAAGTGTGCGTTCCACTCCGTCAAGAGTTACAAATTTCGTACCTTTTTTGACCGTTTTTACAATGATTTTTTTACCAGATATTCGATCTGCATCAAACGCATGCAAGGGCTGTCCTAAATCATGTAACACATAATTTGTCGCATCAACTATATTATTGATAGGACTTAATCCGATTGCTTTCAATCGGTTTTGTAACCATTGAGGAGAGTCTTTAACAACAATGTCAGAAATTGTCAAGCCACAATAACGTGGTGCCTTTAATTTATCCTCAATATTAATATCGATTTTAAGACTTCTATCATCTACATGATATGCCGTGACGGACGGACTTATTAATTTAGTGTTGATACCATGTTGTGACAAGCCAGCCATCAAATCTCTAGCAGTTCCATAATGGCTCATGGCGTCTGCACGGTTTGGTGTTAATCCGATGTCAAATACAAAATCATCTTCAATTTCATAGTGATTTGCTAAAGGGCTTCCAATTTCGAGGGAATCCTCCAGAACCATAATTCCCTCGTGAGATGTTCCCAAACCTAATTCATCTTCCGCACATAACATGCCGTGACTTTCTTCGCCACGGATTTTACCTTTTTTGATGGTCCAAGCTTCTCCTTCAGCAGAATATAAAGTAGTTCCTATGGTTGCAACGGCAACTTTTTGACCTGTTGCTACATTGGGAGCGCCGCATACAATCGAAAGAGGTGCTTCAGATCCAATATCAACGGTTGTGATTCGCAGTCGATCGGCATTGGGATGTTTTTCACAGCTGAGTACATGTCCAACAATGATCCCTTTTAATCCGCCTTTAACGGATTGAAAGGATTCTAAACCTTCAACTTCTAAACCTAAATCCGTAAGGAGTTCAGATGTTTTTTCTGCAGTCCAATCTGTTTTTATAAATTGTTTTAACCAGTTATACGATATCTTCATTATACGGAATTATAGCTTTTCAGCAAATATAAAATAAAGGGATTAGCTTTCAAATAAAAAGCCCAACCAAAACGGTGGGCTTTTGTAATCTTTTTTTAGATTCAGGTGACTATTGACCAGAAAGTGCTTTAACTTCATTTTCAATCATTTCATAGAATTGATCAATTTTTGGAAGTACAACTACACGTGTGCGTCTGTTTTTAGATCTATTCATTGCAGTGTCGTTATCAGTTAACGGAGCATAACTACTGCGTCCTGCTGCTATTAATTGCGCCGGGTTAACACCCATGCCTTGTAAGATTCTAATCACTGATGTAGACCGTTTTACACTCAAATCCCAGTTGTCAACTAAAACTCCATTTGAGTACGAACGGCTGTCGGTATGTCCTTCAATCATCGCCTCAAAATTAGGCTTGTCGTTAATAACTTTCGCTACTTTTTTTAAAACAACTTTTGCTTTTTCGGTCACTACAAAACTCCCACTTTTAAATAATAACTTATCAGCAATGGAAATATAAACAACTCCTTTTTCTACATTTACTTCGATGTCTGGATCGTCAATACCAACCGATTTTTTCAAACTTGAAACAATCGCCAAAGTAACACTGTCCTTTTTAGACATAGCATCTTGTAAACGATTGATTTTTAAATCTCTTTCTTGAAGACTTTCTAAGGTTTTTTCTAAATTATCAGCTCCTTTAGAAGTCAATAGAGTCATTTGTTCTGTACTGCTAATGAGCGCATCGTTCGTTTTTCTCAAATCGTATAATTGATCTCTAAGTGCCGTTAGGTTTGCATCCGCAACAGCTTTGTCTGATAAACAACCGTTTAGTTTTACAGTAGCTGTGTTTAACAAATCTTCAGTGTTTTTTAATTTTTCTTGTGCAGCAACCAATTCTTTTTTAGCACCACATGAAGTAAGCACGATTAATGCGGTAACTCCCAATACAAATATTTTCTTCATCTTATAATTTTTTAATATAACGTAAAATTATAAAATTATTACACTTAATACTATGATTAACATAACTTTTTATAATTTATTAAAACACTTTTTACTTTGCACAAAATAAGACCAAGCGATTGATGGAAGTTGGTGGTGAGACTTTCTGGTGCGATGTTGACGTCTAAATTGCAGTAAATAGGGGAGTGTTTTGTAGAAACTTCCGTGGGCTTTAATAACAGCGATCATGTGCTTTGGTTTAGCTATCAATAAAAATCGAGTGCCTGCAATTCCATCTAAAATTAATCTTAGAAGTACGACAATCAACAGTGGTTTGTTTGTGTTTTTAACCAAGGTAAATAAGCTATTTCTGAAATTTAAAAAAGTCTTCTTAGGATTAGATGACTTTAAACTTGCCCCACCAACATGGTAAACTGTCGATTTCCCTACATAAGACACGGTCATCCCTTTATTTTGTGCACGCCAACACAAATCAATTTCCTCCATGTGAGCAAAAAACTTAGAATCAAACCCTCCCAAATCTTTAAAGGCATTTACTCTTATGAATAGACAAGCCCCTGAAGCCCAAAACACCTCTTTTTGGTCGTCGTATTGCCCTTCATCTTCTTCTAATATGTCAAAAATTCGTCCTCTACAAAACGGGTATCCTAACTGATCTATAAATCCACCACCAGCTCCAGCATATTCAAACCTGTTTTTGTGATGATAGTCTAATATTTTAGGTTGGATGATGGCCGTATTTGCTTCGGTTTTAAATAGGTCTATAATTGGTTTTAACCAGTTTTTAGTCACTTCAATATCGGAATTTAATAAACAAAAAACATCGGCATTGATTTGATTTAAGCCTTGATTATAGCCTCCAGCATATCCAAAATTATGTGTAAGTTTTATACAGTTGATTTCAGGGAAATGTGTTTCTAAAAATGAAACCGAAGTATCAGTAGAAGCGTTGTCAATCACATAAATATTGTGTCCAGCAGAGTAATTAATCACCGAGGGTAGAAACGTTTCTAACAGTTGCTGTCCATTCCAATTCAGTATGACAATTGCTAATTTCAAATTTATTTATTGTTATAGTTTGGAAGCGTTTCTAAAAATTCAAAACTTTCTAAATGATGATTCATAGTGCAAAAATAATGATTTAATCCGTTGGTAACCATCAAATAGGAAGCTTTAAGAGTGAGGTTATACCGTGCAATTTGATCAAAAACAGATTGGGAGATTTGAACCTTCGGAGCTTTACATTCGACAACAACTGCTAAACTTCCATCGGGATTGAATACCACAATGTCATATCGTTTTTTAAGACCATTAATTAAGATAATTTTTTCAACATTGATTAGGGAAATAGGATAGTTTTTTTCTTGTATCAAATACTGGAGACAATGTTGTCGAACCCATTCTTCGGGTTGAAGTACCACAAATTTTTTACGGATAACATCAAATATATGAGTATTATTTTCGCTATTTTTGAGCCTGAACGAATATGTAGGAAAATTTAAATTTTGCACACTACAAATTTGGTAATTTTTTTTGAATGAATACTACGAACCAACTAATAACTGACATTAAAGGAGGTAAAATTGCCCCCATTTATTTTTTAATGGGTGAGGAGGCTTATTATATCGATGTTATTTCAGATTTTATTGAGTCCTATGTATTACAGGAAGAGGAAAAAGGATTCAATCAAATGGTACTTTATGGAAAAGAGGTGTCTATTCAAGATATTATATCCAATTCAAAGCGGTATCCAATGATGGCTGAACGTCAAGTAATTATTGTCAAAGAAGCACAAAACCTTACTAAAACAATTGAACAACTTGTAGAGTATGCTAAAAACCCGCATCCAACAACGGTCTTAGTTTTTAATTATAAATATAAAACTTTAGATAAACGTAAAACGCTCTACAAAGCACTTTCTAAAACAGCTGTTGTTTTTGAAAGTAAAAAAATATACGAAGATAAAATTCCTAACTGGATTCAAAGTTTTTTAAAATCAAAACAAATTTCGATCACCCCAAAAGCAGCCCTTATGCTTACGGAGTTTTTAGGTACTGATTTGAGTAAAATTGCGAATGAACTCAATAAGTTAGAAATTGTGGTAGGTGAAAAAAAAGAGATTACTCCCGAACTCATTGAAGAAAATATAGGGATATCTAAAGATTTTAACAACTTTGAATTACAAAAGGCATTAGGAAACTTGGATCATAAAAAGGCGTATCAAATCGTATATTATTTTGCTCAAAACCCAAAACAACATCCGTTTGTGTTGACCATATCAATCTTATATATGTATTTTTCAAAATTAATGACATTGCATACGGTTCGCGATCGAAATCCAAGCACCATCGCAAAAGCATTGGGAGTCAATCCTTATTTTGTAAATGATTACATCGCAGTCTCTCGAAATTTTCCTATGAAACGGATTAGTGGTGTGTTAGAAACTCTTAGAACATACGACACTAAAAGTAAAGGGGTTGGAGCCAATCTTTCTCCAAAAGACTTGTATAACGAGTTGGTTTATAATATTCTTAAATAAGTTGTTGTATTCTCATAGACAATTGTTTATTAGTTATCTCAATAGTTGAAGTCAGAAGAGTTTCTGGTTCATCTCCTACGAGTTCAACAGGAACTTTATCAATTAATATGCGATTGTGAAACACCCACACAACGGTTTTTGAAACACGCACTTTGTGTTGTGTTTTGTCTTGCCAGATATCCAATAGTAATTGTTTCCAAACTCTGTTCGGAGTCTTAGTGAGTTCAAAAGGAATTTGATATAAAATACAAGGTGAGTCTTGAGTAATTATAACTTCTGTGATAAGCATCCGTTCAAGATAAACTTGATCTGAAGTAGTTGTAGGAGTATTCATATTGAGCAATTTAGGGTATGCAATTATAAATATAAGAAAAAGATATTAAAATGCTAGAATTTGGGTGATTTAATGATTTTTTTTGGCAAAAATAGCAGCTCCAATAATTCCAGCATTGTTTTTTAACTCGGCTGCTTTGATTGGTGTTTGAATATCTATATAAGATTCAAATTTATCCATTTTTTTGCTCACGCCTCCCCCAATGATTATTAAGTCGGGATTGAAAGTGTTTTCTACGTGTTTTAAAAAGAAATTGACGCGTTTACCCCACGCTTTAAAACTCCAATCTTCACGTTTCCGTGCGGAATCCGCTGCAAATAATTCCATGATATCTCCCTTGCGACCATACATGCGACCCAATTCAAAATTAGATAACAATTGACCATTAAAAAACACCCCAGATCCAATACCAGTTCCTAAAGTTATTGTAATAACCAAGCCCATTTGATTTTTTCCAATTCCAAATTCCATGACCCCCATAGCGGCGGCATCAGCATCATTTACAATGTAAAAATCATTGCCAGTTTTGGATTTAAATAAGTCATCTACTTGGGTATATTGCCACGACTTATCGAGATTGCCATATTGCATCGCTTTGCCATTTTTAATAACTGTCGGAAACGAAACTCCTACGGGTCCATCCCATTCAAAAGAATCTATAAGAGTTTTTAGTTCGTTGGCGACACTTGTTGGAGTAGCAGGTTTTGGAGTAGGTATCCGAAGCCGTTCACTCAAAAGTTCGCCTGTATTGGTATCGATTATAGCACCTTTCATTCCAGTGCCTCCAATGTCTATTCCTAAAATTTGCATAAGATATATGTTTATAGTTCTGTTATGTCTTTCAGTTGAATGTTGAAGTCATTTTGTAAATCCTCGTGTAATTTAATTATTTTTTTTTCAATGCTATCTACTTGTCGTAAATAAATATTAGTAAGTGTTACATTGTTGCTTATAGAGGGTTTAAAAGTTTTGAGTTTGTAACAATAATAGAGGAGGAGTTCAATTTCGGTTTCTTTTTTATTAGAATAACGGGCGTGTTTTTTAAGCATCCGTAAAATTTTTCGCACACTTTTTTTGATATAAAAATAGCTTTTGGTATTTATTTCCTCAAATAATAAATCTGCTGTCTCTTTTATGCCTTCAATATAATAGGATTCATTTTCAGATTCAAAAAGTAAATAGGTGAGAAGTTCTTTGTTTTCTAATTTGAAACGTGCCAAGCGTAAACAGAGCGATTTTAAATGCTCTGGATCTAAAGTTTCTAATTCTCTTTTAAGTTGTACTACAGTGGCTGCTTTCATAGCGATTGTAATGATACAAATTTTATAGAAACAACGCAAGAGAAGAAGAATGTTGAATTCACTATATAATTAACACAAAATAAATCGAATCAGTTTCAAATAATTGTATTTTTGCGTCCTTTATGGATTCAATCACTCAAATTGTATTAGGCGCCGCTTGTGGAGAAGCCGTTCTTGGTAAAAAAATTGGCAACCGAGCCATACTTTTTGGTGCAATTGGAGGTACAATTCCTGATATGGATGTATTTGTTGGAAAGCTACTTTTTAACAACCAAATTGATGCGATGGCGTTTCATCGTGGGTTTATGCATTCATTTCTCTTTGCCATTTTAGCGGCTGTTGGATTTGGAATGCTTGTATTTTGGATTTATAACAGAGGTAAGCGTTATGGTATGACCACTCAAAAAGATTGGATTTGGCTCTTTTTTGCCTCTATTTTTACCCATCCTATTTTAGATTCCTATACCGCCTATGGGACTCAATTATTTGCACCCTTTTCAGATTATAGAGTTGCGTTTAATAACATCGCTGTAGCCGATCCATTTTATACACTTCCTTTTTTAATTGCATTAATTATCATGATGTGGTTTAAGCGGACTTCAACAAAACGCCGTTTGTTGCTAAAAATAGGATTGGGGGTAAGTTCTTTATATATGTTATTTACCCTTGTTAATAAATACCACGTACATGGTGTGTATAAAAAATCATTGGAACTGCAACAGATTGATTATGTCCGTTTTCAAACTCAGCCGACCATATTGAATAATATTCTGTGGTATGGCATTGCCGAAACAACTGATGCCTATTATGTCGGATTTTATTCGATCTTAGATACTGAGGCCGCTGTCGGTAAATGGAACAAACTTCCTAAAAACCATGAATTAATTCAAGGGATGCCTAAAGATTTAAAAATTCTTGCTTGGTTTAGTAATGGTTACTATAACCTGAATAAAACGAACACCCCAGACACCTTTTTATTTAAAGACTTACGTTATCCATTGATGGATGAAAACGATCCAAATTCTTCTATTTTTAAATTTATCATATCTAAAATAAACGAACGTTGGGAAGCAGCTCCCTTATATAGTTCTGATATAAATGAAGGGGATATAGATGCTTTTTGGACTCGTATAAAAGGGATTTAAGTTAAGATTCCTACAGACTTCATACAGGATTTCATTAGTCGGTAAGTTCGTTCTATATCATTATCCAGCCCTACAGAAAATCGAATTAAACCTTCGCTTAGTCCCATTTCTTTTTGTTCTTCTTCAGGAATTTCTGAAGAAGTGGAACTGCCAGGTGCACTAAACAGGGTTTTGTAAAATCCTAAACTCACAGCTAAATAGCCTAAATTTTCTTTTTGCATTAATTCCATTAATGTATTTGCAGTTTCTAAACTTCCTGCATCAATTGTCAACATGCCTCCAAATCCGTATTCAGGATTCATCATCTGGTTATAAATTTCATGTGACGGATGCGATTCAAGTCCTGGATAAACTGTCGTGATGCCATCTCGTTCAAACTTTTCAGCCAAATAAAATGCATTCAAACTGTGTTGTTTCATGCGAATGTGAAGGGTTCTAAGATTTTTTAATATCGAAGAAGCTGGACGGCTGTCCATCGTAGATCCAAATAACATGGCTGCACCATCAATAACACTTCTTAAACTGTCAATCATTTCTTGTGTGCCACAAACGACACCTCCTACGGTATCAGATGTTCCGTTAATAAATTTTGTTAAACTGTGAATCACAATATTAGCTCCCAATTTATTGGGTGAAATAGATAAGGGCGAAAACGTATTATCGACTACCAATTGTATATTGTATTTTTTTGCAAGGGTTGCCAATGCAGTAATATTTGCGACTTCCAACAGAGGGTTGCTTATAGATTCGCAATAAAGGACTTTTGTTTGGGTAGTAATGGCGGCTTCGATACGGTCTAATTTGGTAATATCTACAAAGCTTGTTTGGATGTTTAGCTTGGGAGCGAAGTTTTTTAAAAAGGCATAGGTTCCTCCATAAATTGTACGACTCGAAACAACATGATCGCCAGCACCACAGAGCTGCATGAATACTGCTGTAATAGCACCCATTCCAGACCCAAACACAGTCGCTGTTTCGGTACCTTCTAGAGCGGCGAGAGCTTGACTTAAGTATAAATTGGAAGGGGTTGTGTGTCGTGCATACAAATGACAGCCCTCGGTATTGCCTTCAAAAGTGTCTGACATTGTTTTGGCAGAAACAAATGTAAAAGTTGTTGCATCCGAGACAGAGGGGTTGACGCCACCAAATTCTCCAAAATATTGCAAGTCTTGTATGTCGTCTGCGGGTTTAAAAGCCATGGTGTTGTGGTTTAAATTTTATCAAATTTCAATCTTTTTAGAATTAAAAACAATAACTTAATTTATTTTCAATAAATTAAACTAATTTATCGTATAAACATAGATAATAAATTTATATTTTTGTTAAAAACAATATTAAATTAGAAATTTATCCAAAATGAAATTAGATTCTATAGATACACAATTGTTAAATTATCTTCAAAAAGATGCGAAACAAACCAATAAAGAATTAGCATCAAAACTTAACATGTCAGTAACTGCTGTTTATGAACGTATCAAAAAACTTGAAAAAGCAGGAGTAATTGACAACTATGTCGCTTTGCTTAATAAGGAAAGTATTGGAAGGGCTTTTATAGCATTTTGCCATATAAAACTAGTGAAACATTCTCAGGAATTGGTCAATCAATTTGAAAAAGAAGTGGCTACTATTGACGAAATTTTGGAGGTTTATCATTTGAGTGGGGATTATGATTACTTACTTAAAGTACATGTGAAAGAAATGGAATCATTTCGGAAATTTATGGTCAATAAACTCACTAATATTGATCATATTGGCAGTAGCAATAGTATGTTTGTAATTTCAGAAGTTAAACATACAACAGCCGTAAATATTTAGACATCAAATTATTCTTCCATTGAATATATGTTTGTATTTTTGTATTAAATTAAAAAAATAAATTATTATGAAATCATATGATGTTGCTATCATAGGTTCTGGTCCTGGCGGATATGTGGCTGCCATTCGTTGTGCGCAGTTAGGAATGAAAACTGCTATAATTGAAAAATACGCAACTTTAGGAGGCACTTGTTTAAATGTAGGATGCATCCCAAGTAAATCATTGTTAGATTCTTCACATCATTACGAAGATGCTGTAAAGCATTTTGAAGCTCATGGCATTGAAATTCCTGGTAAAATTAAAGTCAACCTTGAAAAAATGATTGGCCGTAAACAAGCTGTGGTGGATCAAACTACAACTGGGATTGATTTTCTAATGACTAAAAATAAAATTGATGTCTATCATGGACTTGGGGCTTTTAAAGATTCAACTCATATCACTATTAGTGGAGATTCTAAGGAAGAAATCGAAGCAAAATACAGTATTATTGCTACGGGAAGTAAACCTACAAGTTTACCATTTGCAACGGTAGATAAAGAACGTATTATCACTTCTACGGAGGCATTGAAATTAAAAGAAATCCCAAAACACTTAATCATTATTGGTGGTGGTGTGATTGGATTGGAACTTGGTCAAGTTTACAAAAGATTAGGGTCTGAGGTTACTGTTGTTGAATATATGGATCGTATCCTTCCTACCATGGATGCAGGACTTTCTAAAGAATTAAACAAAGTTTTTAGAAAACAAAAATTCAATATTAATGTTTCTCATAAAGTAACAAAGGTTGAACGTAGCGGAGTTGAGGTGACTGTTAAAGCAGAAAATAAAAAAGGGGAGCTTGTAGAATTTAAAGGCGACTATTGTTTGGTGTCTGTTGGAAGAAGCCCTTTTACAGCCGGATTAAATGCAGAATCTGCAGGTGTGAAACTTACAGAGCGTGGACAGGTTGAAGTGAACGAACACTTACAAACCTCTACATCTAATATTTATGCTATTGGCGATGTAGTCAAAGGAGCAATGTTGGCACATAAAGCTGAGGAAGAAGGCGTGTTTGTAGCGGAAACCATCGCAGGTCAAAAACCACATATAGATTATAATTTAATTCCTGGAGTTGTATATACATGGCCTGAAGTCGCTTCCGTTGGAAAAACAGAAGAGCAACTTATGGAACAAGGAATAGCTTATAAATCAGGTCAATTTCCAATGCGTGCTTTGGGACGTAGCCGTGCAAGTATGGATTTGGATGGTTTTGTAAAAATCTTAGCCGATCAATCCACAGATGAAGTCTTAGGAGTTCATATGATTGGCGCACGTTGTGCCGATTTAATTGCTGAAGCCGTTGTTGCAATGGAATTTAGAGCTTCTGCTGAAGATATCTCTAGAATGTCTCATGCACACCCAACATTTGCTGAAGCTATTAAAGAAGCTGCCCTCGCTGCAACAGAAGACCGCGCGCTACATATCTAAATTCATTTTTAATTTAATATACTGAACCCTTCATTATGTGGAGGGTTTTTTTTTATTATTTTAAGTAAAAAGGTTTTATAGTTATTAATTTTTTATTATATTTAACTAGTTGATTATCAGTGTTTTGATTAATGTTTTATTAAAATAGTTAAACAAAATTAGTAATAACTGGTTGGTTATATTTTAAATAGCCAATAGTAAAACCCAAATTTAACTTTGAATGATTCCTATTTACCATACAAATTAACGGATGAGTTGTTAGTGGAGTTAATTGTAAGCTCAAAAGACCCTTTGCTTTTTAAGGTGCTTTATGAACGTTATATATTTAAGGTATTTAATACCTGTTTGAGTTTTTCAAATAATAATCAAGAAGCTGAAGATATTTGTCAAGATATTTTTCTAAAATTATTGGATAAAATTCATACTTTCAAAGGAGCTTCTAAATTTTCAACTTGGTTATACTCATTTACGTATAATCATTGTGTCAATTATTTTCATCGGAATAAGGTTAAGAAATTTGAAAAAAACACGTCAAATATTGAACAAATATGTAATGAAGTCATTGCACAATCGAGTGATGAAGATCTTGTTCAAATGATCAAGTTAGAGAAATTGAATGAAGCATTGGAACTAATTCCTTTTGAAGACAAACAAATTTTAATACTAAAATATCAAGAGTTTAAAAGTGTTAAAGATCTTATGGATCTTCATAATGCGGGAGAAAGTGCCATTAAAATGAGATTGAAACGCGCCAAAGAAAAACTATTAGGTGTTTATAATGTGGTAAATTGTCAAGCGTTAATTTAATCCTTATTTCTTTTTACGCCTATTGTAGTTTTTATCCCCTCTAGTCTTTGGTTTTTTATACTTTTTAGCAATAATAAATTTGTAAGAACCTCCTAAGTTTTCTTTTTTGTTTTTGTCTTTTTTCTCGTGGAAAGCTGGGCCTGGTGCATCCTCATCTTTTTGTTTATGAGGGTTATAAGGTTCTTTAAGTTGTGGACGCTCTTCCTCAATGAGATCTTTTGAAATTTCTACAACCTCAGGGATTTCTAAAGTTTTAATTTTCATTTGCATTAATGCTTCAATCGCATCTTTAGAATCGGTCTCATTAGCTTTAGAAAGCAAAAGACTCGTCCCTTTTCGTTTCGCCCGTCCTGTTCGACCGATACGGTGCATATAATTTTCTGGATACTCAGGAGTATCAAAATTAATTACATGTGATACATCATCAATATCCAATCCACGTGCCATGACATCCGTTGCCACCAAAATTCTATTAAAACCCTCTCTAAATTGTTCAATACTACGCAAACGGTAGTTCTGGGTTTTATTGGAATGAATCACACAACATTCTTCATTGAATACTTCTTCAAGAGATTCAAAAAGACGATCCGCCATGCGTTTGTTTGACACAAAAATAAGGACACGATAATATTCCTCGCGATCTTCCATTAAGAATCGAATCAAATTTACTTTTGTATAATAATTTGGAACGTCGTAACGAAATTGCATGATATTTTCGAGTGGAGTTCCCGAAATTGCCACTGAAATACGTTCAGGATTGATAAAGAAATCAGTAATCAAAGCATCAACATCTGAGGTCATCGTAGCCGAAAACATAATATTTTGCCGGCGTTCTGGTAACAAATCAAAAATATTAATTAATTGGTGTCTAAAACCCAAGTCGAGCATGACATCGACTTCATCAATGACCAGTTTTTGAATGCTTTTAAGTTGTAAAACGCGACTCAATGCCAAGTCATAAAGGCGTCCAGGAGTTGCCACAAGGATATCAATTCCTTCTGCGATTTGTTGTTTTTGAGTATTGATGTTAGTTCCGCCATAAACACCTAAAACACGATTGTTTGTATAAATGTTTAATTCATTTAAAGAGTCCACTACCTGAACGACAAGTTCTCTCGTAGGAACTAAAATCAAAATGCGAGGGTTTTCTTGTGTCGAATAGGTCAAATTCCTTACAAGAGGTAAGGAGTAAGCCAATGTTTTACCAGTTCCTGTTTGAGCAATTCCAACCACATCTTTTCCTGAACAAATCACACTAAAAGCCGCCTTCTGAATGGGTGTGGGTTCAATAAATCCTAAATCCTCAAGTGCATTACTCAGAGGAGTGGTTAATTTAAAGTCTTGAAATGATGCCATTGGAACTAATTTTGCACCAAAGGTAAGGTATTCTTGTAAAGTGATGATTTATTATTTAGAACTGATTAACTTTGTAATGAAAATTAACAGTCATTGCGAGATCATAAACAAATCACACTTCATTCGGTAGAAGGCTTTAAAACTCAGTTATTAGCTTGGGCACAACAATTTGAAGACATTGTTTGGCTGGATTCTAATCAGTACTTGCAACCTCACAGTAGTTATGATTCTATCCTAGCTGTGGATGCTTTTACGGGCATTCAGACCGATTCCGTCAATGGTTTCCAAAAACTAAAAGAATACCAATCCATCACCAATGATTGGATTTTCGGATACCTTTCCTATGATTTAAAAAATGATACGGAACCTCTGAGTTCACAAAATTTTGATGGACTCAACTTTCCAGACCTTTGTTTTTTTCAGCCTAAAAGATTGTTTTTGTTTAAAGAAGATAAGTTAACAATTAGATATTTAAACGTTGTTTCTGATGAGGTTGATGCCGATCTTAAATCGATTGAAACATTTTCACTTCAAAACAATTCATCTCATAAAAATGACATTCAAATTGAATCTCGAATTTCTAAAAAACAGTACATAAACAAGGTTAGTACTCTATTGTCTCACATCCATCGTGGTGATATTTATGAGGCTAATTTTTGTCAAGAATTTTATGCACATGCAGAAATAAATTCTTTAGAAACGTATTTTAAGCTCAATAAGATTTCACAACCACCGTTTGCAACTTTTCTTAAAACGGGGGATAAATATTTATTATCATCTTCTCCAGAACGCTATTTAAAAAAAGTAGGTTTAGAAATAATGTCTCAACCTATTAAAGGGACTACCAGACGTTCCGAGCATTTAGAAGAAGATGCAGACTTAAAAACGATTTTAGAAAGCGACCCAAAAGAGCGGAGTGAGAATATTATGATTGTAGATTTGGTAAGGAATGACCTTTCAAAGATTGCCCAAAAAGGAACGGTTAATGTAACAGAGCTCTGTCAAATCTATAGTTTCAAACAAGTTCACCACATGATTTCTACGGTACAAGCTAAGGCATTGCCAACTATTTTGCCAGTAGATATCATTGCTGCTACATTTCCGATGGGAAGTATGACAGGGGCTCCAAAAATTTCTGCTATGAAAATTATTGAGGCCCTTGAAGCTACCAAAAGAGGGCTTTATTCTGGAACAGTAGGCTACTTTACTCCAGAGGGAGATTTTGATTTTAATGTGGTGATTCGAAGTATATTGTACAACGCTTCGAAGTCTTATGTTTCATTTTCTGTTGGGAGTGCCATCACTTCAAAAAGTACTCCAGAAAATGAGTATGAAGAATGCCTTGTGAAAGCCAAAGCAATGCGTAGTGTTTTGGAGAATTAATTTGTAGTTTTGTCTCATGTTAAAAGCCTTTCAAGACCTCTTAAATAACCGTTTTCCTTTTTTAAAGGATACTCCTTTGTTGCTTGCGGTTTCAGGAGGGTTGGACAGTATGGTTCTGACAGATTTGTGTGTAAAATCAGGTTTAAATGTTGCGTTGGCACATTGTAATTTTAAACTAAGAGCCCAGGAAAGCGATGGCGATGAAGACTTTATAAAAGACTTTGCTCAAAAAAATCATTTAGAGGTTTTTACAACTCACTTTGAAACAGAAACGTTTGCAACAACTACTAAACAATCCATTCAGATGGCTGCACGTCAATTGCGTTATGAATGGTTTGATACGTTGAAATATCAAAACGGGTTCGAATATATTTTAACTGCACACCATGCCGATGATAATTTAGAGACCGTTCTTATTAATTTATCTCGTGGGACAGGACTGGAAGGACTTACTGGGATTCCAGAACTTAATGGTTCTATTGTACGTCCATTGTTGGAATTTTCTAGAGAAGATATTCATAATTTTGCAACCCATCATAAACTTTCGTGGCGTGAGGACAGTTCAAATACTAGTACAAAGTACGTGCGTAATAATTTAAGACATACCATTATTCCACTGCTAAAAAACTTGAACCCTTCTTTTATTGAAAGTTTTCAAAAAACTCAAAATCATTTGAAGGATACGCAATCTATTTTAGAAGATTATATGTTGGAAATAGAGGACAAGGTAATTGAATCTATTGATGAAAATCAAATTGTATATAATATAGATAAAATTCTGTCTTTAAACAATCCAAAAGCGTATTTATACCAGTTGTTAAAAGTCTATAATTTCACCGATTGGATACAAATCACAGCCCTTTTAGAGGCTCAATCTGGAAAACAAATTTCATCTTCGACGCATCGTTTACTAAAAAACAGGTCTCATTTGATTTTAACTCCATTATCTGATTTTTCAAAAGATTCAATTTCAATTGAAGCTTCAGATACATTTGTTTCAATTCCAAACCAACCATTTGATTTAAAGCTTGAAATCCATACTGCTATAGGACCAACTTCAAAAGACGTTTTGTATTTGGATTTTGAATTGTTACAATTCCCGTTGCGATTAAGTCACTGGAATGCTGGAGATTATTTTTACCCTTCAGGAATGAATGGAAAAAAGAAATTAAGCAAGTATTTTAAAGACGAAAAATTCTCTTTAGTAGAAAAAGAAAACACAGTTGTCCTCTACAGTAAAAACGCAGTTGTTTGGATTGTTGGAATGCGCGCTGATAAACGATTTATGGCGACCACAAGTAGTACTAAAATTTTAAAACTATCAATAGACAATGCCCATAGTTAAAAGTAATTTTAAGGCACATTTTAGGTTTCGAAGTGGATTTGTTTCCACAGTCTATTCAGGATTGATTCGACGTTTAAAAATTAAACAATCGAGAGAACGTATCACTCTAAGAGATGATGATTTTATTGATTTGGATTGGAGTTACAGTCCGTCTCCTTCAAAATCAGTAATTATTCTCTTTCATGGTTTGGAAGGGCATGGGCAACGCCCTTATATTACAGGTGCAGCATTGCATTTTAATGAACATAATATCGATGCAATTTGTGTTAATTTCCGCTGTTGTAGTGGTGAATTGAACAAGTATTATACAAGTTACCACTCTGGTAAAACAGATGATATAGAAGACATCATTAAACATGTAATTTCACTGGATAAATACGATTCAATATTCTTGAAAGGTATCAGTCTTGGCGGAAATATTCTCCTGAAATATTTAGGAGATGGATCTCTTGTTCCGCTTCAAGTCAAAGCAGCGATGGCAGTGTCTGTTCCCTGTGACCTATCAGGATCCGCAAAAGCATTGCATGCTCCAAAAAACTTACCGTATCATATCAATTTTAAATGGGCATTAATCAAACGTTTGAAGTTAAAACAAAAGAAATTTCCAGAAGCGATTACAAAAGCTAAAATTAGATCGATCAAAACACTGTATGATTTTGATGAAGTATATACCTCAAGAGCGCATGGTTTCAAAAATGCACAAGATTATTATGCAAAATGCAGCAGTCTTCAATTTCTTACCACTATCAAAACACCGGTCTTGATTTTAAACGCCCTAAACGACTCATTTTTGTCGGAAGCTTGTTATCCTTTCAAAGAAGCGGAAATGAATCCAAATGTATTTTTAGAAACGCCTAATCGTGGGGGACATGTAGGGTTTATCAGAAGAAAAGGATATTATTACAATGAAACGCGTGCGCTAGAATTCTTTTTAGAATGTCAATAGGGTTTTGTAGATTTTATCCATCGGAAACCCCATGACATTAAAATAGGAGCCCTCAATTTTTGTAACTCCAATTTGTCCAATCCAGTCCTGAATGCCATAAGCTCCTGCTTTATCGAGGACCTTAAAGTTGTGGATATAATGCCATATTTCATCGTCGCTTAGTTCTTTAAACGTGACTTTGGTAATTGAATTTATGGTTTTCTGTGAGTTTGTAGATTTAAAACAAACCGAAGTAATCACCTCATGGGTATTCCCACTCAAAGTTTTTAGCATTTCAAACGCATCGTTGTTGTCTTTTGGTTTCCCAAGAGCTTTATTATCAAACCACACAATGGTATCGCTAGTTATTAGAATGTCATTAGGTTTCAATTCCTCAACAAATGGCATGGATTTAAGTTGTGCCAAATAATCTGATATTTCAAAATGTCGAAGCCTGTTTGGATATTCTTCTTTAACCGATTTAATTCGGATTTCAAAATCCAGTCCAAGCCCTTTGATTAACTCCTGTCTTCTGGGAGAAGATGAGGCTAAAATGATGTGTTTAGATTTTAAAATAGTTGCAAGCATTCTTATAATTTAATCATACTGAGCATCAAATCCTTTCATCCAATGACCTTGTACTTTTAGAACTTGTTCTATAATATCACGTGCCGATCCAGCACCTCCATTTTTATGTGAAATGTATTTTGAAACCGCTTTTACTTCTGGGGCAGCATCTTGCGGACAAGTTGGAAGTCCTACAAGTTTCATCGGAGGAATATCTGGAATATCATCGCCCATATAAACCACATTTTCGGCTTTTAATTGATGCTTGTTAAACAACTCTTTGAGGTGCACAACCTTGTCATGTGCGCCTAAGCTGATTTCTTTTATTCCCAAACCCTCAAGGCGTTTGCGAACCCCTTCGTTTTTGCCACCTGAAATGATACAGACTAAAAATCCTGAATCAACTGCAGTTTTTAATGCAAATCCATCTCGTGTACTCATCTTACGAAGCATTTCTCCATCGGAGGTGACCAAGACAGAAGAATCTGTAAGGACGCCATCGACATCAAAAATAAATGCTCTAATATCTTTTAAATATTCTTTATAGCTTTTTGAATCCATGTGTGTTTTTTATTGATTTTGTAAGCAGTTCATAAATTGATTGGTATTCAGGGTGACTTTCTAAAGTTCTTAAATGTTGATTGATGGTTACTTTGTCATTTCGTTTTGCAGGTCCTGTTTGTGCATTGTATGGAGAGATAGTTTGCACTTTTTTTGCTGTCTCTAAGATTAAAGGTTTTAAAACATCAAAATTAATATTTTTAAAATCAGATAATTCGTGTGCAATTCGATACAATTGATTGGTAAAATTATTAATAAACACAGCCGATAAATGCAAGGCTTGTCGTTGTTCAGTATTTATCATATACGATGGGCTTCCCATCTCACTCGCCAACGTTTTAAGAAATTTTGAATCTTCTTTTTGCATTGTTTCGATACAAAATGGTACTTCTGAAAATGCCACTTCCGAAGTTAATGAAAACGTTTGTAACGGATAAAACACTCCTCTTCGGTGCTTCATATCTAATTGTTTCATAGCCACACTTCCCGATGTATGAACGACCAATCGGTTTTCAAAAGGGAGTTGTTTGGACAGATCAGAGATCGCTTTATCACTTACGGCAATAATGTAAACATCTGCCAATTTTAAACGGTCTAAATCATGACAAAACTCAATATCTTTGATCGGAAACTTAATAGCTTTTGGATTTCTAGAATACCATTGAATCAAGTTTAAGTTTTCAGCAGCTTGAACCGCCTTTACCAAGTGCGTCCCAACATTTCCAGCTCCTAAAATTACAACAGATATCATTTAGCTAAAATAAACAAGTAATCCTTCATTTGAAAGTTTAAATAACCTAATGCCAAAATTTTATTAAAATTACTGTTAAAACCAATGAACATAAATGACTTTTCTTATTTAAATAAGTACCTTTGCAGCTCAATAAATGAGTCTATATTAGGATGCTAAAAAAAATATCAAATTTACTCTTTTCTACTCGATTAACAGGAGTGCTTTTTATCGTTTTCGCGATTGCAATGGCGGTAGGGACATTTATGGATCAAGGGCAAAGCACCTCACCAACACCTTATTCCCGAACCCTGATATACAATGCTTGGTGGTTTGAAGCGATTATGGTGGTCTTTATCATCAATTTTGCAGGAAACATTTTTAGATATCGATTGTTAAGAAAAGAAAAATGGGCCACGCTAACGCTACATTTATCCTTTATATTTATTTTGTTTGGTGCTTTTTTGACCCGTTATTACGGCTTTGAAGGCATGATGTCAATCAGAGAAGGCGCTACTGAAAATACCTTTTTATCTCAAAAAACATATTTAACAACTTATATTGATGGTGATTTTGAAATCAACGGTCAGCTACAACGTCGTGTGCTAGAAGAAGAGGTTGATTTTTCTTCACGTCTTTCAAATGAATTCCATTTAGAAACGTCTTATAATACGACAGCTGTATCTATTGAATTGGTTGATTTTATTGCAGGTGCAGAGGAAGATATTGTACCTTCCGATGATGGCGAATATTATTTAAAACTTGTTGAAGCGGGTGATGGAGCTCCGCACAACCATTTCTTAAAATTAGGACAGGTAAGTAGCATTCATAATGTATTGTATGCGTTGAATAAGCCAACCGAGGGCGCTATTAACATTACCTATACCGAAACAGATTTGACCATACAATCGCCTTATGAAGGAGAATTTATGACCATGGCATCTGGCGTGCAAGGGCGGTTGGTAAAAGACAGTATTCAGCCCCTCGTACTACGCTCTCGTTACATTATCGGAAACCAAGCTATTGTGTTTCCAAAACCTGTTATCAAAGGCGTGTTTGATGTGGTTAAAAAATCGACATTACTTAAAGGCGATGAAGATGGTATTGCTTTAAAAATATCGGCTAATGGTAGCACCAAAACACTTAAGTTGCTAGGAGGGAAGGGCACTAACAATCCGTTCAAGCAAATTGAAGTGGGCGGTTTGGAATTTAATTTTAAATATGGATCCAAACTGTTGGAACTTCCTTTTGATATTAAATTAAACGATTTTATTGCTGAACGTTATCCTGGTACCGAAAAAAGCTATAAGTCTTTTGAAAGTAAAGTCACTGTTTTGGAGGCTGATGAAGACGATTTTGACTTTCATATTTACATGAATAACATCCTCGATTATCGGGGTTATAAATTCTTTCAAGCCAGCTTTGATCCAGACGAAAAAGGAACTATCCTCTCTGTAAATCATGACTATTGGGGCACTTGGTTTACGTATTTGGGGTACTATTTATTGTACTTTGGTTTAATGGCAATTTTGTTGTCAAAACATGCACGTATGGAGTCCTTGCGCCGTCAACTTGATAAAATCAAGAAAAAGAAATCAACTCTGGCCATAGCTGTTATGTTCTTCATGTCTTTTAACGGTTTTGCTCAAACATCACACAGCTCGGATCATAACAATGTACGTCCGTCAACCGTACAGTTAGATTCCATTTTAAAACTAAACATCACTCCTGTTAGTGAGACAGATCGCTTAAGTGCTTTGGTCATTCAAGATATGGATGGACGTATGAAACCTATCCATACCTATGCTTCTGAATTATTGCGTAAACTGAGCAAAAAAGATGTGTATAAAAACTTTGATGCAAATCAAGTGTTTTTGTCCATGCAAGAAAGTCCACAACTCTGGTACAACGTTCCAATTATTTACTTGCCCGCCAAAAAAGCGGATACCATTCGATCGCTTTTAGGCTTGGAAAAAACAGCTAAATATGCGGCTTTAGTGGATTTTTTAGACCCAAATCTAAATTACAAATTAGGACCGTATTTGGATGATGCTTACAGTGCTCAAGTGCCAACAGCCATTCAAAAAATATTTAAGGACACCGATCAGCGTGTGAGCTTATTGTTCAACACTCTCGAAGGAAGTACCTTGCGATTGTTTCCAATTCCAAACGATGAAAATAATAAGTGGGTGTCTTCAAACGAGTTTAGAGAAGGGGGCTATAAGTTACAAGATTCACTCTACGGAAATTTTATCCGAACAGGCTTTATGGCGTATATGGCCACTTTGCAAAATGAAAAAAAATCCAACACAGATTTTTCTAAAAGTCAACAATTATTGGACGCCATTAAGAAAATACAGGTAAAATATGGCGGTGAGACGATGCTTTCCGAAAAAAAAATTGATGCTGAGATTCTGTACAACCGCTATGATATTTTCAAAACTCTCTTTGAGTACTATATGTATGCGAGTACTTTGATGTTTTTATTATTGATCTTTCAAATTTTTAAAGACCGAAGTAGATATCTAAACATTACTATCAAAGTTTTTAAATTCTCTATTTTAGGATTGTTTGCGCTTCACACACTTGGACTCATAGTGCGTTGGTATATTTCCGGTCATGCACCTTGGAGTGATGCCTATGAGTCGATGATATATGTGGCCTGGGCTACCATGGCTTTTGGGGTGATGTTAGGCGTTAAAAGTGATTTAACTTTTGCCTCTACAGCTTTTGTAACCGCTATGATTCTCATGATTGCACATTGGAATTGGATGGATCCTTCAATTGGAAACCTTCAGCCTGTTTTAGACAGTTATTGGTTAATGATTCACGTGGCCATTATTGTAGGGAGTTATGGTCCCTTTACACTTGGAATGATCTTAGGACTCATTACTTTGCTGTTGATGATTTTAACGACTTCTAAAAACAAAGAAAAGATGGCTCTAAACATTAAAGAATTGACCATTATCAATGAAATGGCTTTGACTGTTGGATTGGTAATGCTTACGATTGGAAACTTTTTAGGGGGTATGTGGGCCAATGAAAGTTGGGGACGCTACTGGGGTTGGGATCCTAAAGAAACATGGGCATTAATCAGTATTATGATTTATGCGTTTGTCATCCATATGCGTTTAATTCCTGGATTGCGTAGTCGATTTGGTTTTAGTGTGGCTTCAGTCTTAGCTTTCGGAAGTATAATGATGACCTATTTTGGAGTGAACTTTTACCTCGCAGGATTGCATTCTTACGCCAAAGATGATCAGGAAATTAGTATTTCATACATTATAACAGCCCTTGTTATTATCACACTACTTTCGATATTTGCATACAGAAAACATCTAAAATATTTTAAGACATCTTCTTAATCAAAAAGTGATTTAACGTTGTCGAATGTAATCTCTTTATAGTCCGTTATTAGCAGGTCTGCTCTTGAATAGTCTTGATCTTTAGAATGTACACTCTTGTATGCAATACAATAGATATTGGCTTCTTTTGCAGCGATAATTCCGTTCGTTGAATCTTCAATCACAAAACATTCAGCAGGGGAGACGCCAGCAGCTTTGGCAGCATTGATGAATATTTCGGGGTGGGGCTTGGAAGCTTTTAGATCAGCTCCGCTCAGCTTGTCTTTGAAATAAGGGTCTAGGTTAAAGCGTTTCATCACATTGTTAATGGTGAACATAGTGGCAGAGGAGGCCACGACCAAAGTCAATCCATTTGCATGGTAATTTTTGATAAGGGCTTCTACACCTTCGAGCAGTTGAAGGTCTGGATCTTCAAAAAATAACCTTGTGAAATGGGCTCGTTTGCCTTTTTCTAAAACGATGGGTTCAAGCGTTAAATCAAAATGCTTGCAAAGAAACTCACAAATACTCCTCGTAGATTGTCCTGTAAAACTTCTGTACATCGCATCAGACACCTCGATTCCTACATCATTAAACATCATTTTATAGGCTTTGTGGTGTAAAGGTTCGGTATCTACAATAACACCATCCATATCAAAAAGGACTGCTTTTAACATTTTTATTTTTTTGCGAAGATACTAAATAGAGTTCATTAGATTTTAGTGATAAACGGGTAATAAATAACAAATTTTTTATATTTTCGAATTCTATAAATTACACCAATGAAATTTTTAAAAAAACTTGGACTCACTAATATTTTATTGCTGGCTTTGTGTGCAGCAATCATTTGTGTTTCTGAATACCTGTTTATGACAGGCGAAGAGTTGCATGGTATTTTTGTAGGGATCTGGGCACCTATGCTCTTAGGTCTAATGATATTCTTTAAACTCTTCCGTCTTGACCGCTAATACTATTGTTCTATATTTCTCAATTTTTGTATCGCTCTGTGTTGTGATATGGGCGTTTGTACTCATTAAACAATTTAACGATATTGACAAGCAGTAATAAGACCCCTTAATCAATTCCTATGAAAACGAACAACCCAGGATTAAATACGATATGCACTCACTCAGGGTCTATTGAAGACAAGACATTCCAAGGCAGTGTTTCTCCATTGTATATGTCCACTTCTTTTAATTTTATGGATGTTGATACGAAACGCTATCCACGTTATTTTAATACACCCAATCAAGAGCATCTCTCAAAGAAAATAGCCGCTTTAGAAAATGCGGAAGCTGCATTGATTTTTGGATCTGGAATGGCGGCTATTTCGGCAACACTGTTAACTTTCTTAAAGTCGGGTGATCATGCAGTTATACAAAATGATATTTATGGAGGAACCCGAAATTTCATCGAATCGCATTTCAATAATTATGGCATTGAATATTCATTTACAAAAGATTTGTCATCAGAAGCCTTTAAAGATTGTATTCAGCCCAATACGAAGCTCATTTACATTGAAACCCCGTCAAATCCCTTATTAAAACTTGTGGATATATTTGCGATTGCTAAATTGGCTAAAAGCCATCAGATCATTACAGCGGCAGACAATACATTTGCTACTCCAATCATTCAAAATCCGATTGATTTAGGTATTGATGTTGTAATTCATAGTGCTACCAAGTACTTTGGAGGGCATAGCGACATTAGTGCAGGTGCTGTTGCATCTTCTCAAGAAATAATGGATAAAATATGGGATTTAGCCAAAGACTTCGGAGGTAATTTAAGTGATTATACAGTTTGGTTACTCGAAAGAAGTATGAAAACTTTAGGCATTCGTGTGAAGGCACAGCAACGCAACGCAAAACGTTTGGCTAAATATTTACATAAACACCCTGCTGTTAAATCCGTATATTACGCAGGATTAAAATCAAACGAATATCATAGCTTGGCTAAAATTCAAATGAAAGGCTTTGGTGCCATGTTGTCTTTTGAGCTCAAGGATCGTTTTGATTCAGATCAATTCCTAAAGGCGTTAACACTTATCCAACCCTCAATGAGTTTGGCAGGAGTAGAAAGCACCATGTTATTGCCTTCTAAAACATCCCATTCATTGCTTACTGAAGCGGACCGTGCAAATCAAGGGATTACAGATCAACTCATTCGGTTTTCTGTTGGAATAGAATCCACTAAAGATATAATTAAAGATATAGAACAGGCCATTTCTGTGAGCAACCTAAAACAATAAGAAATATGAAAATTGATATCCTTGCTTTTGGTGCCCATCCAGACGATGTAGAATTAAGCTGTGGTGGTACAATTTATAAAGAAATTCAAAATGGAAAAACCGTTGGGATTATAGATTTGACAAAAGGGGAGTTGGGGACTCGAGGTTCGGCGGACACTCGAAAGAAAGAAGCAGCCCATGCGGCTGAACTCTTAGGCGTGTCTTTTAGAGAGAATCTAAACTTTTCTGATGGTTTTATTATGAATGATAAAGCCCATCAGTTAGAGGTCATAAAAATAATCCGTGAATACCGTCCTGAAATTGTACTTTGTAACGCCATTGACGACCGTCATACAGACCACGCAAAGGCGAGTAAGCTTGTGAGCGATGCTTGTTTTTTAAGTGGATTGGTTAAAATAGAGACCCGTTCTGTTGGAAAAAATGATTTGCAAGAACCTTGGCGTCCAAAATCTATTTACCATTATATACAATGGAAAACGCTTCAGCCAGATTTTGTAGTGGATATTAGTTCGCAAATAGATCAAAAAATGGAAGCCGTTTTAGCCTTTGCGTCACAATTCTATGATCCTAAGAGTCAGGCTCCTGAAACCCCCATTTCATCCAAAAACTTTGTAGAGAGTGTTCGTTACAGGGCGGCCGATCTTGGACGTTTGGTAGGAGTCGCCTATGCCGAAGGTTTTAATGTTGAACGACTTCCTGCAATAGATTCGTTATTTGACTTAAAATAATATTAAAAAAGGTTTGTATAAAATACTAAATACTATACATTTGCACACGCATTATTTGAATGCCAAACGGTGGTTGTAGCTCAGCTGGTTAGAGCATTGGTTTGTGGTACCAAGGGTCGCCGGTTCGAACCCGGTCTTCCACCCAAAAAGCAAAAGCTTCTCAATTAGAGAAGCTTTTTTTGTACGTCATATTTAGAGTATAGTTTACTCTACAGCCTTGTCCACTTTAATAGCTTCATCTCTATTAGCTAATTCCCATGTGGTATGAAATACCAAGCGTGTTCTGTTTTCTAATAAATCATATTCAATCTTATCTGGAGTGTCCGTTGCTTTGTGATAATCGGCATGGGTGCCATTAAAATAAAAGATGATTGGAATATTGTTTTTGGCAAAATTATAATGATCCGATCGGTAATAAAAACGATTGGGGTCGTTTTCGTCATTATAAGTATAGTCCAATTCAATATTAGTATATTTTGAATTCATGTCCTCAGATAGGTTGTGTAGCTCAGTACTTAATTTATCACTTCCAATAAGATAAATGTAATTGCGTTTTCCTTCCGTTCTTTTCGGATCGGTACGTCCAATCATATCAATGTTTAAGTTGGCAACTGTTTGCGCTAAAGGCACAATCGGATCGTAGTCTGTGTAATATTGTGAACCTAACAAACCTTTTTCTTCACCCGTAACATGTAAGAATATTACAGATCGCTTTGGTCCTTGACCATTTTCTTGAGCACTTTTTAAAGCTTCGGCGATTTCTAAAATAGCTACAGTTCCAGAGCCATCATCGTCGGCTCCATTAAACACTTCACCGTCATGCATTCCTACATGATCCAAGTGTGCTGAGAGAATGATATATTCATTAGGTTTTTCACTTCCTTTAATCATAGCAGCAACATTTTCAGATGTGACAACTGCATTCTTTTGGTTATAATCGATTTCTAAGCTATTTGTTTTTAATAAAACAGCACCCATCGCTTCGCTCACAAGAAACCCGTACATTGATTTTTTGGCCACATCCAAAGCTAAATTACTTTCGCCTCCTTGTTCGTCTCGCTTCTTATAGTAAGGCGCATAGCGCTTAAATAAGTACTCATTAATTAAAAAGAAGGCTTTAGCACCCTGCTCTTTGGCTGCATCACGTTTTGAACTTAATTCTTGACGCCCGTTTGACCACTTTGAATTTTTTTTGGTTCCACTAATAATATTGGTACTATCTTCATTTGTTGGTTCACCAGCAATAGCTACTACAACTTTATCAGTCACATCAATGTCTTTGTAGTCGTTATAGAGTGGATCCTTAATTCCATAACCAACTAAAACAAGATCTTGCACATCTATTACAGCTGTTTCTGCGTCAGTTATACTTATAAAATCCTTGTAGTATTCAAATGAGTTGTCTTCAGTCTTTATGGACACTTTTGGAGGGTTTACTGAAACTAAGGGTACATTTTGAAAATAATTCCCATCTGCTTTAGCGGCATCGACACCAAGTTTCTTGTAGTGGTCTTTTAGATACTCTACCGCCAATTTTTGACCAATATCACCTGTTTCCCTCCCTTCAAATTCATCAGAGGCATAGATGTATAATTTTTCTTTTAATTCATCAGCTGTAATGCTAGAAGCATAGGTCTGTTGATTTTGAGACTGACCAATGTTATGGTTTGCTACTAATAGTAATAGTAAAATTGTGATTTTAAGTTTCATAGATATAATAATGAGTTTGTTGTTAAGAGCAACGATATTACAAAAATTATAGTAAAAATTGGTTGATTTTGGTGTTTTTTACGCATTTTAATTATTTTTAATACAAAAGTTATTCCTTCTTTAAAAAACCATAAAGTGTATGTTTTTTACGATTAAAGTAATTATGTTTAGGAATTGAAAATTATTTTTGTTTAGATTTGCAGCTTAAATATTAAACAAAATAATAATTATGAAAAAATTAATTACTTTATTATCTCTAGCCGTAGTAGGATTTACATTCGGTCAAGAAGAAGAGCCAAAATTAAACTTAAGCGGGTCTGTTGATGCTTATTACAGAGCTAACTTAGATGCTCCAAATGACGAAAATGCAATTGCGCCAGGATCTTCATTTGCAAATCTTCCAGGATTTTCATTAGGAATGGCAAATATAGTTGCCAGCTATGAAGCTTCTAATGTAGGGGTTGTTGCGGATTTAGTATTTGGTCCTAGAGGAACAGATGCTGTTTTTGCTTCACCAATGAATTCAAATTCTGCAAACATTATCAATCAAATGTATGCTTACTGGAATGTGAACGAAACTGTGACCTTGACAATGGGTAATTTCAATACTTTTTTAGGGTATGAAGTTATTTCACCTGTTGGAAACTTTAACTACAGTACATCGTATTTATTTTCTTACGGACCGTTCAGTCATACAGGATTAAAAGCTGATTTTGATTTCGGTGACGAGTTTACTTTAATGGCAGCAATTATGAATCCAACAGATTTAACGGAGTATAACCCAACTGGGGATTACTCAATTGGACTTCAATTTGGATTTAAAGGTCAATACTTAAATTATTTAGCGTCTCAAGGTGCTTTTGAAGTTGATTTCACAGGTGGAATTGAATTTTCAGACTCATTTTTCTTAGGAATTAATGCAGCTTATTTTGATGCGACTGATGATATTGATGTTGATACTAGTTTTGCTGGGGTGGCTTTATATCCTCAATTGTCGACTTCAGAAAAGTTTTCTTTGGGTTTAAGAGCAGAATATTTTGTTGAAACTGAAGGGGGCGTTAATGCTATTGGTGCTTACGACTTCAAAGGAGATGCAGATGTATTTGCAGTGACTTTAACAGGAAACTATTCGGTAGGTAACTTAATGATTAAGCCAGAACTTAGATTAGATTCAGCTTGCGAAGATGCTACTTTTATGGATAATAATTTAAATCCATCAAACAGTTTATCATCATTTGTATTAGCAGCGGTATATTCGTTCTAAAAAATAGACAAACTAACTTAAAAGGAGCCATTGGCTCCTTTTTTATTGTGTAAAATCTGAATACATAATTTTTAAATCACGACTCCTAACGAGTACTTTATATATAATAATAAGTATATATTAATAAGTATTAGCATTCACATCCCTTAAACCTACTACTATTAATTCTGTTTAAATATTGAGTAAATAAGTTAATATTTATCCATTTTTTTAATAAAATAATGAAATATAACAATTATTTTAGGAAGTATAACTTGTATTTGAAAAGTAAAAATAACCTATAAAGTGTACTTTTTTTACGATTAAGTGCATAAAAATAATGGATTATGTATATAAAATAGTGTTAGTTTCATTTTTTTAATTTAAATTTGCAATGTATTAATCACAAACTTTTAATAAAATGAAAAATTTATTACTTTTTACCGCTTTAGTAAGCTTTAGTTTTGCTTCAGCACAAATTACTACTAACGCAGGAACATTTAACAAGCCTGCTGCAGGAGAAACTGCTTTTGAAATGCATTTTACGCCTAACTTAGATGGTAATTCTCAATTTGGAGACGCTCAAGAAAACCTTTCAGGTGGAACTGTTTCTGTTATGATGAGAAAATTCAAAGATGATTCAAAAGCTGTTAGAATGTTCGGTAGCTTTGATTTAAACGGATCAGATGCTGAAGGTGCTGACACAATTATTGACGCTACTTTCGGATACGGTATCGAAAATCATTTAGCTGGTGCTGAAAGACTTTCTACTTTCTGGGGTTACCAAGGTGGTATTAAATTATTAAACATTGGTGGCGATGACGTTGATTTTGGTCTTGCTGGTGGTGTATTTGTAGGAGCTGATTACTATATCATTCCTAAAGTATATATTGGAACTGAATTTGGTTTTGGTCTTGATATTGATGCTCCAGGTGGAGATGCTGCTGATACATCTTATAGTTTAGGTCATAACTTATCTGCTAATTTCAGATTAGGTTTCAGACTGTAACAATAATTGAATATAATTATTTAAAAAGAGGAAGCATCGCTTCCTCTTTTTTTATACCATAACTTTTGTATTTTTGTCATATGAAAAAAATAATCATTATCAACGGTCCAAACCTCAATTTACTCGGAAAACGAGAACCAGGTATTTATGGAGCACAATCCTTTGAAGACTTTTATGCGGAGTTAAAAACTAAGTACGAGGCCTTTGAATTGTACTATTTTCAATCCAATATAGAAGGGGAGCTGATTGATAAAATTCAAGAGGTTGGGTTTTCATATGATGGTATTATTTTAAATGCAGCGGCTTATACCCATACTTCTGTTGGGATTGGTGACGCCATTAAAGCCATTGAAACTCCAGTAATTGAGGTGCACATATCCAATACCTACGCTAGAGAAGAGTTCAGACACCAATCATTTATATCTCCAAATGCCAAAGGAGTGATCCTTGGTTTTGGTTTACAAAGCTATGAATTAGCCTTGCAAAGCTTCTTATAACAAAAAAGACCGCCTTTTCAGACAGTCTTTCATTTTATGTATGGATGTTTGTTTATATGTGAATCACTTCATCATAAGCATCCGCAACAGCTTCCATCACAGCCTCACTCATCGTTGGATGTGGGTGAATCGTTTTTAAGACCTCATGTCCAGTTGTTTCAAGTTTTCGACCTAAAACAGCCTCAGCAATCATATCGGTGACGCCTGTACCAATCATATGGCATCCCAACCATTCGCCATATTTAGCATCAAAAATTACTTTTACAAACCCGTCTTTATGACCGCCAGCACTTGCTTTTCCTGAAGCAGAAAACGGAAATTTACCAACTTTAATGTCGATGCCTTGATCCTTTGCTTGGGCTTCTGTCATTCCAACACTTGCAATTTCTGGTGTACAATAGGTACAACCAGGAATGTTTCCATAATCAATCGCTTCAACATGCTGTCCTGCAATTTTTTCCACACACAAAATGCCTTCTGCAGAAGCAACATGGGCAAGGGCAGGACCTGGAGTTACATCGCCAATGGCATAGTACCCAGGAATGTTTGTTTGGTAAAAATCATTCACTAAAATCTTATCTCTATCGGTGACAATTCCAACATCTTCTAATCCAATGTTTTCAATGTTAGTTTTGATTCCAACTGCAGATAGGACCATATCAGCTTCCAAAACTTCTTCCCCTTTTTTGGTTTTAAGGGTGGCTTTTACACCTTTACCAGAAGTATCTACTGAAGTTACTTCTGTTGATGTTAAAATTTTAATCCCACTTTTCTTGAAAGAACGTTCTAATTGTTTAGAAACATCTGCATCTTCTACAGGAACAATACGGGGTAAATATTCTACTATGGTTACATCGGTACCCATTGAGTTATAGAAGTATGCAAACTCAACACCAATGGCGCCTGAGCCTACAATGATTAATTTTTTTGGTTGTTTTTCTAAAGTCATTGCTTTTCGGTATCCAATAACTTTTTCACCATCTTGTGGTAAACTAGGCAATTCACGCGAGCGTGCCCCCGTTGCAATGATGATATGATCTGCACTGTGTTCAGTCCCGTCAACATCTACTTTTTTTCCAGGTTTTAAAGTTCCATATCCTGAAATAACATCGATTTTGTTTTTTTTCATTAAAAACTGAACGCCTTTACTCATGCCATCAGCAACATTTCGACTTCTATTGACAACGGCATCAAAATCTTTGTCAAATTCTTTGACTGTTAGACCATAATCATCGGCATGTTTAAGGTATTCAAATACTTGAGCAGATTTTAAAAGTGCCTTGGTAGGAATACACCCCCAGTTGAGACAAACACCCCCTAAGCTTTCCTTTTCAATCACGGCAGTTTTTAGACCTAATTGTGAAGCTCTAATTGCTGTAACATAACCTCCTGGGCCACTTCCTAAAACAATAACATCGTATTTGCTCATAAAATCAGTATTTGGTTTTAAAGCGCAAATTTACAAAACCTATATTTAAATAGTTAAATTTTAATTAGGATTTTTTAAATTTCAAACTTACAGAGTTGACACAGTAGCGAGCCCCTGTTTTAGTAGGGCCATCATTAAACACATGGCCTAAGTGTCCGTCACAAGTTTTACATATAATTTCGGTTCGAATCATCCCGAGGGTTTTGTCAGAAACATATCCAACTTTTCCTTCAATGGATTGATCAAAACTTGGCCATCCACAATGGGCATCAAATTTGGTGTGACTTTCAAAGAGGGGTTCATGACATCCGGCACAACAATAAGTACCTTTTTCAAAATGAAGATTATAAACCCCTGAATGTGGCATTTCCGTTCCTTTTTTCCTAAGAATTCGGTACTGCTCATCTGTCAATTCTTTTTTCCAATCAATGTCGGCTTTATTCATTTGGTGTAAATATTAAGGCAGCCCCATTAATACAGTGACGCTTACCAGTTGTTTTTCGAGGGCCATCATTAAACACATGTCCAAGATGTCCTCCACAAGTTGCACAATGTTCTTCGGTACGTGCCATTCCAATTTTATAATCTACCGAAAACGCTACATTACCTTTAATTTCTTTGTCAAAACTCGGCCATCCCGAACCAGAGTCGAACTTGTCTGCGCCATTAAATAGGGGGGTGTTACAAGCCGCACAGCTGTAAATTCCTGGGTCATACACATTATTCAAAGGACTTGAAAACGCAGGTTCGGTACCCGCTTCTCTCAATACATAATATTGAAGGTCACTGAGTTGCATTTTCCATTCTTGTTCTGTTTTAGTTACTGGAAAAACTTCCTTTTTTTGGGCAGTGGTTTGACAAGATAACAAAACAATGAGTATGCAAATGGAGATGGATTTTTTAAGAATCATAAAAAGGCTTAATTTTTATAGGAAGATTTTATTATTTTTATAAAAATAAGTAATAATTTAATCTGTTACTTATTTTTCACATAAATTTGTGACTATAGACTTGTTACAGAGTCATAAAATAGACCGTTTTTAGATTCAATAACATAAAATAAATTACAATGAAAAATCAGCTCTTTACTTTATTAGTGTGTATTCTTAGTTTTTCTTGTGCTACCAATCCGTTTACAGGCAAAAAAACAATGGCCTTTATGCCAAACTCACAGTTGTTGCCAATGGCTTTTGCGGAATACGATAAATTTCTTTCAGAATATAAAGTCATTAAAGAAACTTCGGACGCGGAGATGATATCTCGGGTTGGTCAACGTATTTCCGTGGCTGCAGAGCGTTGGTTAGACGCCAACAACCATCAAGGGTATTTGAAAGATTATGAATGGGAATATAATTTGGTAGAGGATGAATCAGTAAATGCTTGGTGTATGCCAGGAGGTAAAATTGTATTTTATACAGGGATTTTACCAGTTGCTAAAAATGAAGCTGGAATTGCCGCAATTATGGGTCATGAGGTCGCACACGCCTTAGCAAACCATGGTCAGCAACGTATGAGTGCAGGAATGATTCAACAAGGGGTAGGAGCGGGAGTCGCGATTGCTACCAAAGATAAAACTAAATCGGAACAAGATCTATGGATGCAAGCCTTTGCGGTTGGCTCTTCTGTTGGTGGCATGTTACCTTTTAGTAGGTCGCATGAAACAGAAGCGGATGAAATTGGTTTATATCTCACCGCAATTGCAGGTTATAACCCAGATGAGGCGTCGTTATTATGGGAACGCATGAAAGCAAATAGCGAAGGAAAAAGTCCTCCTGAATTTTTAAGTACACACCCATCAAATGATTCTAGAATCTCTAATTTGAGAGCATTGGCTGGCAAAGCAAAAGAAGAAGCACGCAAGTTTGGAGTGACAACTTTTAGGCAATAATAACTTTATAATTGATTTAAATCGTTATTTTAGGAGCTGTTTAACCAACCAACTAGCTTTTTATGAAAAAATTTGAAAAAGGAAGCAAGCAACTAACCAATGCTTGGGCTTTCTATGACTGGGCAAATTCCGTATATCCACTAGTAATTAGCACCGCAGTATTTCCAATTTATTACAGCAGTTTGACAAGTTCTTTCGCAAATGAAGCTGGGGATATTTCCTACTTAGGAATGCTTTGGAATCCGACCACTTTATACGATTATACTCTGTCGTTCTCATTTTTAATTGTGGCCTGTTGTTCCCCTATACTCTCCGCTATTGCAGATTATATGGGTAATAAATTAAAATTTTTAAAATTCTTTTGTCTTTTGGGTGCATTGTCTGTCATGTGTCTATTCTTTTTTACAGGCGCTGAAACTCTTTGGGTGGCACTCACATTTACAATTTTGGCGAGTATTGGTTTTTGGGGAAGTTTGGTGTTTTATAATGCCTATTTACCCGAGGTAGCCTTTCCAGAACAACAAGATAAAGTCAGTGCTCAAGGATTTATTTACGGCTATATAGGTTCGGTATTATTACTTGTTTTTAGTCTTTTTATGGTAGAAAAACCAGAATGGTTTGGGATTACAGACCCAACACTAGCACCACGAATTACATTTCTATTGGTAGGTGTTTGGTGGCTTGGTTTTGCTCAATTCACTTATCGCCGATTGCCAAATAATGTATTTGATCGTAAGCCAGAAAAAGATTTTATTTGGAAAGGACTTAAAGAATTGAAAATGGTATCGAAAGAACTTGTTAATTATCCGCAACTTAAATATTTTTTAGTTTCTTTTTTCTGTTTTAGTGTAGGAGTTCAAACCATCGTGTTGATGGCAGGAATTTTTGGAAGTAAAGAACTCGGATTGCCAACCTCTGATTTGATTTTCACCATCATACTGGTACAATTAGTTGCTGTTTTGGGTGCTTATTTATTTTCGAGATTATCCACTAAAATCGGTAATATTAGAACTTTGAAACTAACCCTTATGATATGGGCAGGCGTATGTTTTTTGGCATTTTCTTTAGATAAGAGCCAAGCCAATGTCGATTACTACTTTTATGGGATGGGTATTGTGTTAGGATTTGTTTTAGGAGCAACGCAATCCATTGGGCGTTCGACCTATTCAAAGCTATTGCCAGATACGCACGACCATGCCACTTATTTTAGTTTTTATGACGTTACTGAAAAATTAGCGATTGTATTAGGTATGTTTGTATTTGGATTTCTCATTTATCTTTCCGATTCTATGCAATATTCTGTACTCTTTTTGGCACTCTTTTTTGCAATTGCTTATTTTGTTTTAAATCGCATCAAAGCCACCGAATATGTCAATTAATATCTTATTAACAGTGTCAAAACTTAAATTGGCATAACAATTGAACTTTAGTGAGTGTAACCAAAGGTTGTACTCTGTTAAAAGAAGATAACTTAGGTTTTAAATGAACTATTAATATCAAATCAGTTCTGTTTTTATGACAGAATGACCTAATAGACCTATGAGCAAATCAAAATTTACAATGCTTGACAGTTTGTCATTACAAGACTTTGACGAAAATTCAGAGTTAATTCCGTTGATGACTACTGAAGATGAAGAAGCTATAAAAAATGAGTCACTTCCAGAAACAATTTCGATCCTATCGCTACGAAATACTGTTTTATTTCCCGGTGTTGTCATTCCAATTACTGCTGGACGCGACAAATCCATTCAGTTAATTAATGACGCCAACTCAGGTTCAAAAGTTATTGGAGTGGTTTCTCAAAAAGATGAAAGTGTAGAAGATCCTACTATTGATGACATTTATACAACAGGAACGGTTGCCCGTATTTTGAAAGTTCTTAAAATGCCCGATGGAAATACGACTGTAATTATTCAGGGAAAAAAGCGTTTTCAAATTTCTGAAATGGTTACAGAAAAACCATACATGGTTGCTAAAATCCAGGATGTTCCAGAAGTCAACCCTTTAGGGAGTACCGAATTTACGGCAATTATAGAGTCGATCAAAGACCTTGCGCTTCAAATCATAAAACAAAGTCCGACAATTCCTAGTGAAGCTTCCTTTGCGATTAAAAACATTGAAAGCAACTCATTTTTGATCAACTTTGTATCTTCTAACATGAATTTATCAGTTGTTGAAAAACAAAAACTATTAGAAGTTAATGACCTTCAAGAACGTGCATTACATACATTAAAGCATATGAATGTTGAGTTTCAACGCTTAGAGCTCAAAAATGACATTCAATCCAAAGTGCAAAGTGATATGAACCAGCAACAGCGTGAATATTTCTTGCAACAGCAAATCAAAACCATTCAAGAAGAATTGGGTGGGGTGAGCTATGAAGAGGAAATTGAAGAAATGAAAGCGCGTGCCCTTAAAAAGAAATGGAACAAAAAGGTAGAAAAACATTTTAATAAAGAAATTGGAAAATTGCAACGGATGAATCCCCAAGTTGCGGAGTATTCAATTCAACGAAACTATTTAGATCTGTTTCTAGATTTGCCTTGGAATTCTTTTAGTAAAGATAATTTTGACCTGAAGCGTGCACAAAAAATATTGGACCGCGATCACTTTGGTTTAGAAGAAGTCAAACGTCGAATTATTGAATATTTGGCAGTGTTGAAACTTAGAAAAGACATGAAATCTCCAATCCTTTGTTTGTATGGTCCTCCAGGAGTAGGTAAAACATCTTTAGGGAAGTCTATAGCTGAAGCTTTGGGAAGAGAATATATACGTATTTCCTTAGGCGGACTTCGTGATGAAGCTGAAATTAGAGGGCATAGAAAAACATATATAGGTGCCATGCCCGGTCGAATTCTTCAAAGTTTAAAGAAAGCCGGAACTTCAAATCCAGTTTTTGTATTGGATGAAATTGATAAACTTTCGAGTTCCCATCAAGGAGATCCGTCGTCGGCAATGTTAGAAGTTTTAGACCCGGAGCAAAATTCGGAGTTTTACGACAATTTTTTAGAAATGGGATATGACCTCTCCAAAGTTATGTTTGTAGCCACGTCTAACAGTCTTAATACAATCCAACCGGCACTTTTAGACCGAATGGAAATTATCAACGTGAATGGATATACCATTGAAGAAAAAGTTCAAATTGGGAAAAAATATTTATTACCCAAGCAAATCAAAGAACATGGAATGAACGCTTCTGATCTTAAAATTGCACAACCTCAATTAGAAAAAATTGTGGAAGGATATACAAGAGAATCGGGGGTTCGTGGACTTGAAAAACAAATTGCTAAAATGGTGCGTTATGCTGCCAAAAATATTGCAATGGAAGAATCTTATGATGTTAAGGTTTCAAATGAAGTAATAGTAGAAGTTTTAGGCAGTCCAAAACTAGAGCGCGATAAATATGAAAATAACGATGTTGCAGGGGTTGTTACTGGATTGGCATGGACACGTGTTGGTGGCGATATTTTATTTATTGAATCCATCCTTTCTAAAGGGAAGGGAGCTTTAAATATCACTGGAAATTTAGGAAAGGTAATGAAAGAATCGGCAACCATTGCAATGGAATACATCAAAGCAAATGCGGATTTATACGGATTGAAATCAGAAGTTTTTGATAACTACAATGTTCATATTCACGTTCCAGAAGGAGCCACTCCAAAAGATGGTCCAAGTGCTGGAATTACGATGTTAACTTCGTTAGTTTCTTTATTTACTCAGAAAAAAATAAAGAAGAGTTTAGCGATGACAGGAGAAATTACTTTGAGAGGAAAAGTACTTCCAGTAGGAGGGATTAAAGAGAAAATTTTGGCCGCCAAACGCGCTAAAATCAAAGAAATCATTCTTTCAAAAGATAACAAAAGTGATATTGAAGAAATCAATCAAACGTATCTGAAAGGCTTGACATTTCATTTTGTTTCTGAAATGAGTGAAGTCATCGATATAGCGATTATGAATCAAAAAGTAAAAAACGCTAAAACACTTTAAATTTTGAATGCTTAGGCATTTCTTAAAATAAACGCTGTTAATATTCGTTTTAGATTTGATTTATATATTTTTGCAAGCGAATGAGGAAAGTGTTGACTTTTTATATAGTTATGTGTTTTAGCTGTACTGCATATGCACAATTAGGAGGTGAATCTACATACCAATTTCTGAATTTAATTTCCTCTCCACGTCAAGCTGCTTTAGGAGGGAAGTCCATAACAAATGTGGATTATGATGTCACTCAAGCGTTGTATAATCCAGCGACTATTAATGTTGATATGGACAACCAATTGGCAGTAAATTATTCGAATTACTTGGGAGATATTAGTTATGGCACAGCGGCATATGCATATACATGGGATCGAAGAGTACAAACCTTTCATATTGGAATGACCTATGTGAATTATGGTACTTTTGATGGCTATGATGAGAATGGAATAAGTACAGGAGAGTTTTCTGGGAGTGAAGCTGCTTTTTCTGCGGGTTATGCGACTCAAATAGGATATTCAGACTTTTATATAGGTGCAAATCTTAAGTTGATTTCTTCTAAATTAGAACAATATAATTCTTTTGGAATTGCTACGGATGTTGGGTTGCTATATATAAATGAGTATTTAGATTTTAATGCGGCACTTGTAATTCGTAATTTTGGAACACAATTAACAACTTATGCAGGGGTAAAAGAATCTTTACCTTTTGAAATTGACCTAGGGTTTTCTCAAAAACTTGAAAATGTTCCTGTAAGGTGGCATTTAACGCTTGAAAATTTACAACAATGGCCAATTGCTACCGAAAATCCAGCGCGTGGCACTACCGATTTGAATGGCACTCAAACTCCAGAAGAAGTAGGATTTTTTAGTAATATTATACGGCATACCATTATTGGATTAGAATTATTTCCAGATAGAGGATTCAACATTCGGTTGGGTTATAGTTTTAGAAGGTCAGCTGAGTTAAAAATATTAGAACAACGAAATTTTTCAGGGCTTTCTTTTGGAGTTGGTTTGAAATTTAATAAATTTAGATTTAGTTATACGCATGCACGCTATTCATTAGCAGCAAATACAAGTTTTCTAGGGCTTCAAATAAATTTACAATAGTGAAAAAAATAACAATAGCCATTGATGGTTTTTCTTCAACAGGAAAAAGTACGCTTGCGAAACAATTAGCACAAAAACTTCAATATGTTTATGTTGATTCAGGTGCGATGTATCGAGCTATCGCATTATATGTATTACAACATAAATTAATTCAAGATCAGGTTCTTAACACGGCAGCTCTCATCAATCAATTGCCATCAATTGAGGTGACGTTTCAATACAATGAATCATTAGAAGCATCAGAAATTTACTTAAACGGCATAAATGTCAATACTGAGATTCGATCTATGGATGTTTCAAATACCGTTAGTCGGGTGGCTACAGTTCCGGAAGTTCGACAACAATTGGTGGGTTTACAACAACAAATGGGAGCTCTGAAAGGAATTGTCATGGATGGAAGAGATATTGGTACTGTAGTTTTTCCGGATGCTGAACTAAAGCTATTTATGACAGCTTCTGCAGAAACTCGGGCTCAACGACGTTATGACGAACTCATAAGCTCGGGGACTGAAGTAACTTTTGAAGCGGTTCTTGAAAACATTACTTCACGAGATCATTTAGATTCTACTCGAGAAGATTCTCCGCTTTTTAAAGCAACAGATGCCATAGAAATTGACAATTCAAACTTGAGTTTAGAGCAGCAATTTGAAAAGGTCATGGCTCTTGTACAATCAAAAATAGTACAAGGATAAGCACTCTCTTAAAAACAGATAAGAAATCATTTGGAATCATTAGAGATTAATCGTAACATTGCACTCCTTTTAGCAAATAATAGATTCAGTAAAAGGAATTAACTTTAATTAATAACACTTTTATAGAAGAGCTTAATCGAATCTAGCTTCTGTAAAATACAAATTTTTAAACAGCCATGGCTGAAGAAAAAAACACAAATGTGGAAGAAGTGACTGCAGAAACTACCGCAGTAGAAACTCCACAAGTAAGCGAAGCTCAAGCAAACCCTGAGCAATTCCTAAAAGATTTTAACTGGCATAATTACGAAGAAGGTATTGATCCTGTGGACGATGCTAAACTCGATGAATTTGAGAAGCTAGTTGCTAGTAATTTTGTAGAAACACTTGATGATCAAGTTGTTGAAGGTATTGTTGTTCATATTTCTGATCGTGATGCGATTATTGATATCAATGCAAAATCTGAAGGGGTTATTTCGTTAAACGAATTTCGTTACAATCCAAACCTTGCAGTTGGAGATAAAGTAGAAGTTTTAATTGATGTGCGTGAAGATGCAACAGGTCAATTAATCCTTTCTCACCGTAAGGCTAGAGTTATCAAAGCATGGGATCGTGTGATTGCTGCTAACGAAACTGGAGAAATCGTAAACGGTTTTGTGAAATGTCGTACTAAAGGTGGTATGATTGTCGATGTATTTGGTATTGAAGCTTTCTTACCAGGATCACAAATCGATGTGAAGCCAATTAGAGATTACGATCAGTATGTAAACAAAACAATGGAGTTCAAGGTGGTTAAAATCAACCACGAATTCAAAAACGTTGTTGTTTCGCACAAAGCGCTTATTGAAGCGGATATCGAAATCCAGAAGAAAGAAATTATCAGTCAATTAGAAAAAGGTCAAGTTCTTGAAGGTGTGGTTAAAAACATCACTTCTTACGGAGTCTTTATGGATCTTGGTGGTGTTGATGGTTTAGTTCATATTACAGACCTTTCTTGGTCAAGAATCAATCATCCAAGTGAGATTGTAGAACTGGATCAAAAACTAAACGTTGTAATTCTTGACTTTGATGAAAATAAATCTAGAATTCAATTAGGTCTTAAACAATTAAGCAAACACCCATGGGATGCCCTTGGTGAAGACGTTAAAATTGGAGATGAAATTGAAGGTAAAGTTGTAGTCATTGCTGATTATGGTGCATTTATCGAAGTAGTAGAAGGTGTTGAAGGTTTAATTCACGTTTCTGAAATGTCTTGGTCAACGCACTTGCGTTCTGCACAAGATTTCGTTAAAGTAGGCGATAAAATTAAAGCTCAGATCTTAACTTTAGATAGAGAAGATCGTAAAATGTCATTAGGTATCAAGCAATTATCTGCAGATCCTTGGACAGATATTACTTCTAAATATCCTGTTGCTTCTAAGCACACTGGAATTGTAAGAAACTTCACAAACTTTGGTGTTTTTGTTGAATTAGAAGAAGGTATTGATGGATTAATTTACATCTCTGATTTATCTTGGACTAAGAAAGTGAAACATCCTAGCGAATTTTGTGCTGTTGGAGACAACTTAGAAGTTGTTGTTCTTGAATTAGACGTAGAAGCTAGAAAACTAAGCTTAGGTCATAAACAAACAACAGACAACCCTTGGGATAAATATCAGACGGAATTTGCACTAAACACTAAGCATACAGCTTCTATTGAAGAACTTGTTGATAAAGGTGCGACTGTGAAATTCAACGAAGATGTTACTGCATTTGTTCCCTCACGTCATCTTGAAAAAGAAGATGGGACGAAACTTAAAAAAGGTGAAGAAACTGAGTTTGTAATCATTGAATTTAATAAAGAATTCAAACGTGTTGTAGCTTCACATACTGCTCTTTTTAAAGCAGAAGAAGTGAAGCATGTAAAAGCAGCCGTTAAAAAAGCAGCAAATACCGCAGCAGAAGCAAAACCTACTTTAGGAGATGCGAATGATGCTTTACAAGCACTTAAAGACAAAATGGACGGGAAATAGTCCCAACTAAGTCTTATAATTCAAGAGCCTTCTTAATTAAGAAGGCTCTTTTTTTATACTTACTTTTTATGATTAGGTCTATGTTTCCACAAGGTCAAATACTGACCTGTCGCCATTTTACGTGCCATGTAGATTGCTTTATCCGCACTGTCGCCTACAAACAACTCGTTGATTGTTTCTACCCATAATTGCAGCCATTTACCAAAATGAAGCATGTCAATACCATAGTCTAAATTTTTGTCTACTTTAAGGTGTTTCTTTGTAGGACTTCCTTTATAATTATTAACTCCAAATAAATTGGACTCCCAAAAACTAGTTAATTTTTTTAAATGAAATGGCCACTGATTCTCACTTATACGATAATTAAATATAGGACCCAACAATTCATCGGTTCTAATTTTTGAATAAAAGGTATGGACTAAAAGCTGAATATCTTCTTTGGTCTCTATAGGTTTCATAATTCTAATTTTAGAATATTCAGTTCACATTCAACTGATTTTGGTTCTGAAGAATTGGTGTTTGGGGTATTTTCTAGATTTAAATATACCAAAAAAAAGCCGCTTCTTATGAGAAGCGGCTTAATTTGTGAAAACTTATTTAGGAGTCAATAGACCCTAAGACACGTTTCATAAAGCTATTCAACGCCTCTTTTTGTGGCGTACCGTCTTTAATCATTTTATGTACTTCAAGAGCACCGTACATATTGGAAATCAATTCTCCAATCACATCCAATTCTTCATCTTTAAGACTTGGAACTTCCGTGAGTGCTTCTAAAGTTTCAAGGGTTTCAACGATATAATCTTCGTCGTTTGCCTCAATAAATTGCGTTAAATGTTTAATTACTGGCAGCTTCATCAACAAGATCTTTTAGCACGTCAAACTTGTTTGTTTGCGTTTGGTTTATAAATTGACCTGATTTAAAAACCGCAAATGTGGGTAAATTGTCCACCGTAGCGAGTTTTCGACTCTCAGGAAATTTTTCTGCATCCACAATTACAAAAGTTGCTTCTGGCATTTCAGAAGCTAGTTTTTTGAATTTTGGTTTCATAATTCTACAATTTCCACACCATGTTGCGGAGTATTGTACGACCACAAATGAATTGTCAGAAATAATAGCTTGTAAATTATCTTCAGAAAGTTCTTGCATGATTTCTAGTTTTTAGTGAGAAGCTAAATAGCTTGCAACTCCTTTAGCATTGGCTTGCATGGCATCTTTACCTTCTTCCCAGTTTGCGGGACATACTTCTCCTTTTTCTTGTACGTGTGTGTAGGCATCAATCAGTCTTAAAAACTCAGCTACATTTCGACCAAGTGGCATATCGTTAACACTTTCGTGAACCACTGTTCCTTCTTCATCAATAATGTAAGTTGCTCTATAAGTCACGTTATCACCTTCTACGAGAACCACTCCAGTTTCTTCGTTGTACGTTTCCTCCGAGATATCTAAAATACCAAGTGTGGAAGCTAAATTTCTGTTAGAATCCGCTAAAATAGGGTAGGTAACACCTTCAATACCTCCGTTGTCTTTTGCAGTAGATAACCATGCAAAATGCACTTCTGGAGTATCACATGATGCGCCAATTAAAATTGTATTTCTTTTTTCAAATTCAGCTTTAGCTGATTCAAAAGCGTGTAGTTCAGTTGGACATACAAAAGTAAAATCTTTTGGATACCAGAATAAAAGTACTTTTTTCTTATTGTTGATTGCTTCTTCTAGAACGTTTACTTTAAAAGTATCGCCCATTTCATTCATAGCGTCAACACTTAAATTTGGGAATTTTTTTCCTACAATTGCCATAGTATGATTTTATATAGTTATTAAATTAATGATTACAAATATAGCATATGATTTAACTAATTATAGTACAGAAAAATTTTAATTTCCTATACTGCTATAAGTATAACTGATTATTTATAATTTGTATTGAATTAAGATTTTTTAAGTTGTTTTATCTTAATCGAGAATGCCGCAAATAAAAGAGTCATAAAGGGACTAATCCAGTTGAAAAAAGCGTAAATAAAATAATCGGCAACAGAAACACCGAGTACACCACTTTGGTAGGCTCCACAAGTATTCCAAGGAACTAATACGGATGTTACAGTACCAGAATCTTCTAGTGTACGGCTTAAGTTTTCAGGTGCTAACCCTCGATCTTTATAGGCTTTTTTAAACATTTTTCCAGGAACTACTAATGCCAGATATTGATCTGATGCCGTGACATTCAGTGCCAAACAACTAGCAACAGTACTCGCAAACAATCCAAAAGTAGTGGTGGCTAAACTTAATAAAGCGTTGCTAATCCGAGAAAGTGCTCCAATAGCATCCATTACCCCTCCAAAAACCATGGCACAAACAATTAGCCAAATAGTTCCCAACATTCCATTCATTCCACCTGAAGTAAATAAATCATTCAGTTCTAGACTTGTAGTTTCAACGGCTGTATCAACCGTAATTGCTTTCATAACTCCTTTGTAAGCCGCTTCAAAACTTAATGTATTTGTTTCAGAGATTGCCATGATAATTTGAGGTTGTGCAATAATGGCTGCAATAGCACCCAATAAAGTTCCAATGAGCAACGCAATTAAGGGTGGTGTTTTCTTTACGATTAATATAATGACTAAAATAGGAACACTAAACAACCAAGGCGAAATATTAAAAGCGCCATCAATAGCTTGTAATTTATCTGATATATCGGGGGTTCCATTGGTATCAAGATTTAAACCAATAATTAAAAAAATCATCAGAGTTACTATTAGGGTCGGTACTGTCGTGAAAGCCATATATCTTATATGATCAAATAACTCACTGCCTGCCATAGCAGGAGCTAAATTTGTGGTATCGCTAAGTGGCGACATTTTATCTCCAAAATAGGCTCCAGATAATACCGCTCCAGCGGTCATTCCTGCTGAAATTCCTAAAGTGTTTCCGATTCCAATTAAAGCAATTCCTACGGTGGCAGAGGTGGTCCAACTGCTTCCTGTTGCAATGGAGATAATCGCACAAATAATTACTGAGGCTACAAGAAAAAACGTGGGGTTTAGAATTTGTAATCCATAATAAATCATTGAAGGAATGACCCCACTAATGAGCCAAGTTCCTGCCAAAGCACCTACCATTAATAGAATTAAAAGTGCCCCTGTGGTTGATTTTACATTTTCGGCAACTTCTTCTAGCATTTGTTTGTAACTAACTTTGTTATAAAAACCAACAATGGCTGCTACGGCGGCTCCTAATATCAATATAAATTGATTACTGCCACTAAGAGCGTCATCACCAAACACATAAAAAACATTGTAAAATAACATCGCTACAAGAGCTATTACAGGGATGAGTGCTTCCCATATGCTTAACTCTTTATTTTTAATAATTACGTTGTTATCGGAATTTTTTTGGGAGATGTCATTACTTTTCATAGCCTAGTACTTCAATAATTGTGTAGTGTAATGTTACGATTTTAGTCTGTGGTTTGCAAATCAAAGCTACAATTCAAATTGAATGAATTCTACTCAGCTATCTTAATTTAGGAAAGGAGGAGGGATCCACTTCATGAAACATATTATAAACCGATTCAAATACATCATCTGCAGATGGTTTGCTAAAATAATCACCATCTGTACCGTATGCAGGTCGGTGTTCTTTAGCGGTGAGCATTTGTGGTTTGCTATCTAAGTTTTGATAGATGTCTTGATGTTCTAGGATTTCATTAAGAATATAAGCCGATGCTCCCCCTGGAACATCTTCATCAACAATAAGAAGACGATTTGTTTTTTCAACACTTTTTGAAATATCTTTTTGAATGTCAAAGGGGATGAGTGATTGAATATCAATAATTTCAACATCGATATCGACTTCCAAAAGTTCTTTTGCGGCTTGTTGAACAATGCGTAATGTGGAGCCATACGAAACAATAGTAAGATCTGCACCTTGTTTGATTGTTTCCACAACTCCGATAGGGGTTCTAAATTCGCCTAAGTTTGAAGGTTCTTTTTCTTTTAATCGGTAGCCATTTAAACATTCCACTACCATTGCTGGTTGATCACTCTCTAAAAGTGTGTTGTAAAATCCGGCGGCTTTGGTCATGTTTCTTGGCACTAATATAAAAACACCTCTAATAAGGTTTAGAATTCCACCCAATTGAGATCCAGAATGCCAGATGCCTTCTAAGCGGTGTCCACGTGTTCGAATGATTAAGGGAGCTTTTTGTTTTCCAAATGTTCGGTAATGTAAGGTGGACAAATCGTCACTTATAATTTGAAGTGCATAGATCATATAATCAAGATATTGGATTTCTGCGATAGGTCTAAGCCCACGAAGAGCCATTCCAATTCCTTGACCTATAATAGTTGCTTCACGAATTCCAGTATCCGCAACTCGTATTTCACCATACTTTTCTTGTAAGCCCTCAAGTCCTTGATTCACATCTCCAATCATACCCGTATCTTCTCCAAAAATTAAAACTTCTGAATGTTTACTTAAGATTTTATCAAAATTATCACGCAAAATCAAACGCCCATCGACTAGTTTCGACGTTTCGTCAAAAACAGGAAGTACTTCTTGAATATTGGTTGCTCTTAAGGAGGATTCACTATAAAGAAGTGAACTATATTTAGGTTGATTTTTTTCAAAAAAGGTGTTCACCCACTGAACAAATTGATCTTTTTCGGGAGTGTTTTCGTGAATTAAGTGTTTTAAAACACGGCGGGCGGAACTTATAATATCTTTTCTTAAGGGGTTGTGAATTAGTTCTAACTGAGAAATCGACTTGTGAATAAAGACTTTTTGGGATGCCATAACTGCAGCCGATTTCATAAGTTTTATAACTTCTTGTTTTTCATTTTCTAACGGTTTAGAAAATTCTTTCCATGCTTTGAGTTTTCCTTCTTTAACGTTCTTTTTTGCACTGCGATCGATTGCAGTAATTTCTTCCTCTGTTGCGATCTCATTAGAAATGATCCAATCACGAAATTTCAAATTACAATCAATTGATTTTTCCCAGGCTAAACGCTTGTTATTTTTATATCTTTCATGAGATCCTGAAGTCGAATGTCCTTGAGGTTGAGAGAGTTCGTTAACGTGAATTAAAACAGGGATGTGTTTAGTTCTTGAGATTTGACTGGCTTTTTGGTAGGTATTAATGAGTTCTACATAATCCCATCCTTTTACCCTTAAAATTTCGTAACCCTCCTGTTTGGAATCGCGTTGAAATCCTTTTAAAATTTCAGAAATATTCTCTTTTGTTGTTTGATGTTTTGCATGTACAGAGATGCCATAGTCATCGTCCCAAATACTAATTACCATTGGCACTTGAAGTACACCAGCAGCATTTATAGTTTCAAAAAACACACCTTCACTTGTACTCGCGTTTCCAATCGTTCCCCAAGCGACTTCATTTCCTGAGTTTGAAAATTTTTCAGAATCGAGATCTTTAAGGGTTCTATAAACTTTAGATGCTTGTGCCAATCCTAATAATCGTGGCATTTGAGCCCCAGTAGGAGAGATGTCAGAACTTGAGTTTTTCTGTATTGTTAGATTTTTCCAATCAAAATTTTCGTCTAAAGAATGGGTCGTGAAATGCCCTCCCATTTGCCTTCCAGCACTCATAGGGTCTTTAGTGATATCCGTAGTTCCGTAAAGCCCAGCAAAAAACTGTTCAATGCTGAGTTCTCCAATAGCCATCATAAAGGTTTGATCTCGATAATAACCAGATCTAAAATCTCCATTTTGAAACGCTTTTGCCCAAGCTAATTGTGGAAGTTCTTTACCGTCACCAAAAATCCCGAATTTTGCTTTTCCTGTTAAGACTTCGCGTCGTCCAAGAAGGCTACATTCTCTACTGGTGACCGCTATTGTATAATCATTCAACACTTCATTTTTGAAGTCCTCAAATGTTATGTTTTTTGTAAGGTCATTTTTGATTTGCATTCTAAGCGAATTCTAGTGAGCTGCAAATATAAAATATTTAGAGCCTATGTCCTATGCTTTGTAATGATAATTAACGGGCTGTAGCTGTTTTGAGAAAATAAAATTAGCTGTTATGTGGGTTTAATTAAAACCATTCCCTTCTGAATAGTCCTAAAAGTGCTTTGGGTTCGGCGGTAAACACGAATCGTATTTTTTGACTGTACTGAGGTTGGTTAATTTCCCATCCTAGGTTTGAATAGAAAGGAAAAAATATTTCGAAGTAATCGGTTATTAGATTGAGTCGGATTCCGGCGTCATAGACAAATAAAGGTTTTTGACCTTTATTTTTTAGAAATCCAATATCGCCATAGGCTTGGATGTATTTCCAGATTGAAGCACTCGCATTTATGGTGGTCAACCATTCATTTGCGAATGCGGTATCGAGTTTTGATTTGAACCCACCTTCGGCGATAATAAGTTGTTGACTGAAGATTCCTGAAGATTCAAATTGTCCCAAATAATTATAATCAAATAAATAATCGGTTGGACGATCCAAAGCAAAATCAAAATTTTGTTCACCAGTTGGAATTTTAGAATACAAGAACGTTCCAGCATATAGCCTTACATTATAAAATTGATTTTTATTGGAACGTCTTCTTATTTCGTAGTTTAAGGACAATTTACCAAACTGATCTGAAAATTGGGCATTCAAAAACCAATTGTGATATCTCTTGAACCCATTATAACCATCGATATACCGAATGTTAAAGACTTTATATGGGGGAGTATTTGCTTGATCATCTTCAAGTTCTACAAAATCTTTTTCGATGCTAACATATCTTAAATTCAGGCTTTTTAGTTGATTAGACCTCAAATCTGAAGCATCTCTAATGTTAAAATTAATATAAGGAACTACCTTGGTTACAAATGCATTTTTTGCAAAACTTGAGTGCGTTACTGACATTCCAAAATTTATGTTGTACAGGTCTTGATCTTCAAAATAACTGTTATATATAACTTTTGCAAAACCTGTTAGCGCGTTTGAATTTATACTATATATTGGAGTAATACCATACAAAAATGGTTTGTTTAAGACGCCTTTGTTATTGATGTTTACTCCTAAATTGAGACCGTCATATATATTTTTATATTCTACTATTGGTAAAAAATACAATTGATTATTTTGGGGTGATTCTACATCTTTAAAAAATCGTAATTGAAACGGTTTATTAAATAAAGATTTCCCAGAGATGTTTTTCCAATTGTTTCTTAAATCAAACTCAGGAACTTTTTTATCATAATTAAGCACCAATTTGTCTGCTTGCAAGTTGGGAACGACAAATTGCTTTTTATCCCTAATTCCTGTAAGCCATTGTTTAGAAATAATTTCCCCATCTTTAAACATAAAAAGAGATATAGGTCTTTGCCCACTTTTTTTGTTTTTGACCGTAAAATAGATTGAGTCTTTTGAAGATTTTACACGAGTGATTTTATAATCTATTTGTTTGGCGTTTGTTAAATAAGAATCAAAAAACCAATCGATGTCTTTTGTAGTTTTTGTCTTTAAATAAGATTTAAAACGTTCTGTCGTTAAAAGTTCTTTTTTAGGGGTAATTACAAGTTCTTTTATCCAATCTTCAAGCTTTGAATCCTCAATAAAATCTTCAAGATAAAGAAGCCCTAAAGCAGCCTTGTATTTGCTAGACAGGTTGGCATTAAATTTTAAAAGGGAATCTTTTGGTGTATTTAATGCTTGATCGCGCCCCGTTCTTTTCATGTGTAAATAGGTCAATGGGTATTGTCTATTGTACTTTAATTTTGCTAAATTATAAGATTTGATCCCCCAAACTTTTGAAAACTTCCCGATTAATGATTCATCTTTATAAAAATGTTCGACATAGTTCATTAATATAAAATTCTCAAATCCTGCTTGTATCCAATAGTCTTCTCGTGGATTTATTTTTAAGTGTCGTTTTAAATATAGCCTTGTTAAGTTTTTTAAAAGGTTTAATTCATACTTGAATTGCTTAGAAAATGGGGCTAAATAATCTGGAATAATATTTAAGCCATAGACAGGGTAGTTATTTAGATCTAAATTTGTAACTAATAGATTATCATGTGGATAGGCTGTTAGTTTTGAATTTAAGAAACCAACAACTTTTTTTAACAGTTCAATTTGTTCTAAATCACTTATTTTATTTTCGTTGATATCTGTTATGATATTTAAATTTTGAACGTTAAAATTTACAAAGCGTTTTTTGGATATGTAAAGACGACTGTCTGTGCGCTTTTTCCCTGAAAAATTAAAGCTGTTATTTTGTTGATTTAATTGTGTAGATTCTAAATTTAATTCGGAAGTAACGTCATAAAGTTCAGGAACGTTAATACTCAGTTCAATGTTAGATTCTGGCGTGTAATAGTCATTAATGTTCTTATTGCTGTATAATTTCCATTCGGAATTTTCATAGACCGCTGGAGAAATATACCAATATTTTAAATTGTAATCTCCATCCTTAGT
>Ga0181564_10000159_pt1 | contig 52367 bp, 48 predicted proteins | sample 011ome_24_FD_134512 | JGI IMG/M metagenome (GOLD analysis project Ga0181564, IMG submission 134512) | Coastal salt marsh microbial communities from the Groves Creek Marsh, Skidaway Island, Georgia - 011513CT metaG (megahit assembly) | ecosystem: Environmental > Aquatic > Marine > Intertidal... | reverse complement strand
CTTATCGAGGGGGACTATGATCAGTGCTTTGCCTGCAGGCACCCTCTTTCGCCTGATGAGATGAAATCACAACACTATAAAGCAGGCATCTCATGTCCCTACTGTTACAATCACTTATCCAGTAAGAAATTAATCAGTGTTAAAGAGCGACAAAAACAGATTGAACTCGCCAAAGCTCGGGGTGATATTCATATCGGAAAGGTCAATAAAAAGGAGGTTTTCGGTGAATCAGATGAACGTTAAAAAAATTACACAGGATGAGATGAAGGCCCTTGACATCGTTTCATGGCCTACCTGGTCAAAGGAGCCTTCAACTTTTCCTTGGAGCTATTCTGAAAAAGAGACGGCTTATATTATTGAGGGCGATGTTACTGTAACCGCCGATGACGGGGAATCGATAACTTTTAGTGCAGGAGATTTAGTCACATTCAATAAAGATTTATCATGCACATGGCATGTAAAGAGTCCCCTTAAAAAACATTATAAATTTGGATAAAGCATGAAAAAAATTCGTTGGGGTATTGTTGGCGCTGCCAGGATTGTTGATCGTATGTTACCCACCATTGCAAACTCGGTAAATGGAGAGCTGATTGCCATTGGTAGCCGAAGGCCGGGTGCTGCAAAAGCATGCCTCATCAAAAATGCGCCGGAACTAGAGGATCAAGTCCAAACCTTTGATGGCTTTGACGCTGTCATTAATCATGAACGTGTAGATGCGATTTATATTCCATTAGCCAATCAAGAGCACACGCAAGTTGCCTTAAAAGCAATTCGGGCAAAAAAACATGTATTAATAGAAAAACCCATCGCCATGAAAATAACCGAGGTAGAAAGCCTATTTCAAGAAGCTGAGCGCCACTCAGTGAAACTCATGGAGGGTTTTATGTATGTCTTTCACCCTCAATTTGACAGGATCAAGAACATGATTCAATCAAATATTTTAGGAGAGGTAAACTACGCACACTCCATGTTTTCTTTTCCAATTCAACCAGCTCGATTCTATAGAATAAATCGTGCTATTAAAGATGGAGGTGGAGCGTTATGGGATATTGGCCCTTATGCCATTCACACATTACGGCAATGTTTTAAAGAAAATCCCGTAAGAGTGTATGCGCAATCCAAATTAAATGAGCATGGTGCTGACATTTCAACCACGGGCATGCTGGATTTTGGGTATTCTAAACGGGCGACGTTTGATATCAGCTTTGAATGCACCCGTCGTTCAGAGTTTGAGGTATTTGGTCCTAATGGTCGCGCAAAATGCCCAACCGTATGGCAACCCGAAAATATGACAGCCAAAATACTCTACTCGACCGAAAAATCAGGCGCTCAAGAGGAGATTGTCCCTCAAGCCAACCACTTTGAACTCGAGTTTAAACATTTTAATGAAGCTATACTCAAAAACTTGAATTCCAAAGTAACTGCTGAGGATTCGTTGGTAAATGTTAGAACGCTTGTTGCGTTGCAAAAAAGCATCGAATCCAGTGAATGGATAAATTTATAGATGAAAAGACTGTGGATTTTTGATTTCGACGGGACATTAGTTGACTCTGAAGTTGCGATAAGAAAATGTTATTTACAGGTTACTGCAGAACTAATCCCTGAAAGACTTGATTACGTAAAAAATATTCTCATCGGGCCCACTCTCGAGGAAACAACTAAATTAATCATTACAAAAGAAAATTTACATCTAAAAGAAAAGTTTTTTATAAAATTTCAAAAGGAGTATGACGAAAAAATTGTTCTAGAAACTCCAATTTTTCCTGGAGTTGATGATGTAATTAAATTATTAAAAAAAAATGGGGACTCACTTAGCATTCTGACAAACAAAAGATCATACCCAACACAAAAACTGATTCAATACTATCAATGGAATGATCTCTTTGAATGGGTTGCTTGTACAGATGATTATTCAGAAGCTAAAAATAAAACTGAAATCCTTAAAATAAAAAATATTAATCAAAAAAATTATGAAGAAATATTCCTTGTGGGTGACACAGTTGGTGATGCTATTGCAGCTAAAAATCATCAAATTAAATTCATTAAGGCTGTTTATGGATATGGCAAGCAACAAAACTGGGAAAATATAAGTATTTATAAATCAATAGATAGTTTCAATGAACTCAAAACATTTCTATGACAATTAAAATTTTACATCTTGGAAAGTATTATCCGCCAAACTTTGGCGGTATAGAAACTGTATGCAAGCAGATTGTAGAAACAAAAAGTTTAAAATTTTTCAAGACAATTATTTTTTTTAATAAAACAGATTTCGTGGAAGATAATCAAGGATTTAAAAAAATTGCCGTAAAAGAATCATTAAAGTTTTTCTCACAACCTTTAAGTGTAAAATATGTCAAAGCTGTATTCAAAGAAATACAAAACAATGACATTGTTCATGTTCACTGCCCAAATATTCTTGCATACTTTTCAATAGTTTTTTTTTCATTAGTTTCTAAAAAAAAGAAGCCTAAAATAATTATGCATTGGCATAGTGACATCGTGACTCAAAAAAAAATATATTTTTTAATTAAACCATTTGAAAAATATTTACTTAATTTGGCTACTAAAATAATTACTTCATCAAAAACTTATACGCAATCATCAATTCCTCTAAAAAAATTCTCAAGAAAAATACTTACTATTAACTATGGTTATAAAATTCAAAATAAAAATCCCTCAACTAAATTTAAAAAAACTATAAAAAAATTAATCAATAAAAGAAAAGTAATTTTAACTGTTGGAAGAAATACAAGTTATAAAGGATTTAAATATCTTGTTCAAGCACAATCAAAAATTATGCATAATGCGTTGATTATAATTGTTGGTTCTAACACGAAAGATTTAGTTGGTTCGAATAATATCGTTACATTTGAAAATTTAACTCCTGATGAAACTAATTACTTATATTCAATATCTGATATTTTTTGTCTCCCCTCAATTTCAAAAGCTGAGGCATTCGGGATAGTATTGATAGAAGCTATGGCTAACAAACTTCCTTTGATTACAACCAAAATAACAGGATCAGGTGTTAATGAGGTTAATATTAACAATAAAACGGGTCTTGTCATAAATTCAAAAGATTCTGATGAATTAGCTCATGCGATTAATTATTTAATACTAAATGATGATATTAGAAATTTATATTCAAAAAATTCATATGAAAGATACTTAAAAAGGTTTCAAAGTAAATTTTTTTTAAAAAAAATAGAAAAAATTTATAGCCAGGTTTTAAAAAATTAGACCATAAACTTCTCGTATAAAGACTTAGTATCACTAATAGTTTTTTTCCAATTATATTTTTTTGAATAAGAATAACTCTTTTCCAAAGATGACATTCCAAAAGATTTGTCATTGATAAAATTTTTCATAAGATCAGAAAGTAGATCAATATTTTTAGGATTGATTTTGATTCCATAGCCACCACCTATTTCCTTGAGAGCAGTTGTATTAGAATAAACTACAGGTGTTTTTGAAGCAAATGCCTCTAGGAGAGGTATCCCAAACCCCTCATTAAAAGATATAAAGAAAAAAGCTCTGGCAATTTTATAAATTATTATCAAATCATTTCTGTCTATATATTTTAACCATCTAATATTTGGGTTTTTCATTTTTACTAGATAATTTTGTAATTTTTCACAACCCCATCCATACTTTCCAATAATTATCAATGGACATTGCTGCTGTAATGAAATTGGAAGTAAATTATAGGCATCAATTAAAGATTCATAATTTTTTCTCGGTTGAATTGTACCAACTGTCAAAAAAAAAGAATTGGGTAGGTCGTACTTAGTAATGACTTCTTCAATTGAAAAATTTGAGTGATTTTGAAAAAATTTATCTTCAACACCAAGGGGAATAACAGATATTTTATTATTATCAATTCCTAAGTACTTGTTAATTGTATATTTAGAATAATTAGAAATAGTAATTATTTGTGATGCACTCTTTAAGCCTTTTAACCAAAGATGCTTTTTTAGGTTATTCAAAGGATTATTATTTATAAATTCCGGGTTTGAAAAGGGTATTACATCCATTAATGACGCTATAACAGGAACTTGTGGAATGATAGGAACATAAAAGTCAGTTGAATGAAATAAGGATATTTTTTGAGTTAAACTATTAAAAGAAGACGATTTAATACCGTAAGCCAACATTATGAGATTAATTTTGTTAATACTTATGAAATTTTTATTTTGATCAAAAGAAGTAAAATTTGAATCAAAAAAAATTTCATAGAAATTAAATTTTTCTTTTCTTAATCCATCTACAAGATTCTTTGTGTAAACACCAATTCCATCAATGCCATTTGTTTTTTGTCCTTTTCTAAAAACAGAACACCCAAGAGCTATATGGTTAATCATATAACATCCATTTTAATGTATCACTAATATCATATGTGTAGTTTACGCCAGTAAGTGAAATTAAAAGATTTGGGTTTCCACATAGTAACAAAGGATCATTTTTCCTAATCAAATTATTATTGATTCGAAAATTAATAGTTTTTTTTGTTATTTCAGAGATAGTATCAAGTACTTGCTTAATAGAGATAGATTTTCCAGTACAAATATTTATAATAAAATTAGATTCAGGAATACTAAGGAGTTTTAAATATATTTCAGCTACATACCTTACATCATTAAATTCTCTAAAAACTTCAATATTACCAAGAATTATTTCACTTTTATTATCTTTAAAATGTTGAACAATTTTTGGAATTACAAAGCTATTAGTCTGATGCTTACCAGTATAATTGAATGGCCTGGTAATAATAATAGGTAAATGAGAAAAGTCATTTAGAATTAATTTTTCCATTTCAAGTTTACTTTTAGCATAATAATTAATAGGCTCAGTTTTTGCCACCTCATCAAGCATTCCAGAGTTCCTTCCATATACTGTTGCAGAACTTGCAATAATAATTTTTTTTAATTTTTTATTATTTTTTATAGATAATAGAAGATTTTTTGTAGCCTCAACATTTCCATTATAATATTTGCTGTAATCTTCTAAAGTTGATTGCGCTATGCCAGCTAGATGAAGAATATGCGTAAAATCTAAACTCGCAACTTCTTTTTTTAAATTTTCATTATCAAGTAAGTTAGACTTCAAATTTAAAACCTGTATACCTAAACGGCTAGCGATAGAATTTATGTTTATTCCAGTAAAACCGTCAGCTCCAGTTAAAAGCAATCTCATTAAAGCCCCTCAATAATATTTTTTACGCAATTTTCCCAGGAATATTCAAAATTTTCTTTAAGAATCTTCTTTTCATATTTTTTTAGAGTTATAGGGTTATCTAAAAGAGTTATTATTTCTTCGTACCAGTTTATGTATGAACTTGGATCTATATAATTTAAATAATCTTTTCCTATTTCTTTAAGTGAGGGGATATCTGAGCATAAAGTAAATTTACCTAAACAAAGCGCCTCGATAACTGGTAGACCAAATCCTTCATAAAAAGAGGGATATAAACAAAATTTTGAACCCAAATAAAGACTTTTTAACTTTTTATCATTAATTTTATTCAAAAATATTATTTTATCATTTAAAAAAGCTGAATTTTCAATCTCGTCAATCAAGTCATTTACACCCCAACCTTTAGTACCTACAAGAACTAGATAAGGCATATCTCTTTTATTTATTTTTGCATGTTTGTACACGTTAATTAATAGTTGATGATTTTTTCTAATTTCAATTGTTGAAACATATAACAAATAATCTCCTGGTATGCTGATCTCATCTAAATGATCAAAATCATTTTTAAAATTAGACCCTAAGAAAACAGTTTTTATATTTGGTAAAGGCAAACCATTGTCACTATAAAACTTCTTTAATTCTAATTCGGTAGTTTTTGATATTGAAACTACTAAGTTTGATCCATAATTGATTTTAATTAAAAAATTACTAAATTGGCTTGAGAAATCGGTAAAACAGTAATGTGGGTACTTAATTGGGATAAGATCGTAGCACATAGTTACAACTCTTATGCCATTTACTTTTATCTTATTAAAGTGCTTTACATAATCTTCAGCCCACTCTAGCCCAATTGATAAAAAAACTGAATCCTTCGAAAACAATTGGTTATTTATTTGGAAAGCTTTTTCTGATAATAATCTTTTTCCAATCCTTAAATTATCATCGGGATATTTAAATCTAAGATAAAAATTAAAAAAATAATTATAAAAAAAGGTAATTCTTTTTAGTTTGTAAAATAATGAAATCTTAATGATGTTTTTTAATGATATAAATAATCTATTAAATATACAATTCAGCATATTTTTTAAAACACATTTAAGTTTTTTATAGAAATAATAAAATTTTTTAAGTAACTTAAATGAATAAGAAATTGGCTTTGGATTCAGATAAGTATCGTGTCTAATTTGAACAAAATTATTATTTTTCCATAAACAAAGTTTTACGTTCTTACCATATAAATTTATAAGTGCTTTTACAATCTCTCTTTCAACTCGAATTATACCTACAGGTTCAGCATGCCAATTAAAACTAGTTGTAACATTAACTATAATTTTAATATTATGGTTCAATTAGAATATCCTTTAATTCTTGCAAAGTATTCGTCCAAAGCAATTTGTTTCTTTCATTAATATCACGCTTAGCCAGCTTTAAACTTTTCTTCATTAAGACTTCAAATAAAGTTTTCTTAAAAAAAATTGGGGAATCAGTTACAAAAATACCCTTAGAATTTTTATAAGATTCATAACCTCGCATTGATACTGACGATGTAATAATATATTTACAAGATAATATTGCCTCTGCAGTTTTTAGTGAACTACCTTCTCCAACTAAAATAGGAAGTAATATACAATGCGACTTTTCAATGACATAATTTAATTCATATCTGCTAATCCTTCCAAGAAAAATAGTTTTGTCCAAAAGATAAGATAATTTTTTTAATCTTCTATCTTTTAGAATTTCATATGATATTTCACCTGCAAGAACCAAATAACAGTTAGGAGGTATAGATCCAAAATGTTCTGTAAAAAAATGAAAGAAACCTTCAATATTCGGGTTGTAAGAGCTGGCATAAAATAAAGCAAATTTTGCTGGGATAATCTTTTTAAATTTTGGATCAATAAACTCTGGGTATCTTATTTCATCTGCTCCGTTTTCTACAAGAATACTTGGAAGCTTAGAGTGCTTATCATTAAACCTTTTATTTTCTTTTGAAACAGAAATAACATAATCAGATTTTCTTATAGCTCTTAATTCAAGTAATTGAATATCATGGAGAATTGATTGTTGATTTTTATTAAAAAAAAGTTTTTTCTTTAATTTGTATTCATTATTATGAGAACTATAAATAATCTTTGCATTAAAAAAAAAATTTTTCTTAATCTTAACTGCAAAATCAAAGAACCATGGATGTTCAACTTGAATGAAATCTGGATTAATTGATATTTTGTTAAAAAGTTTTTTAAAAAATTTCATATTGTTAGAAGCTAAATATCCAACTATATAATCCTCAAAGCCTTCATATGGAATCCCAATTTTACAAAGCTCTGATTTTTTTGGTTTTTTTAAATAGCCATCCTCTACAAAAAAATCATCAGACGAGAGTATTCCGCTGGTACAAACCTTTGCACCATTAGCCTCATAAAATTTTTTTAAATTTAGTGCTCTTACTTGACCACCATTAAATGGTATAGAAAATGAATAGCTAGAAAGAATAAGGAGTTTCAAAACTACATTGAATGAAGATCAGATTCAACCATCATCTTGCACAGTTCATCTATATTCGTCTTAGGAGACCAATTTAAACAATTTTTGGCATGAGAATAGTCCCCTCTTAAGTATTCTACCTCGGCTGGTCTGTAAAAGTTTTTATTAACTTCTAAAATTATTTCACCAGTTTTGTTATCAAAACCTTTTTCATCAATACCATTGCCATCAAAAACGATATCAATGTCAGCTGCATTAAAGCTTTTTTTAACAAATTCTCTTACAGAAATAGATTGATTAGTTGATAGAACAAAAGTGTCTGGCTTGTCATGTTGTAACATAAGCTGCATACCTAAAACAAAATCTCTAGCAAATCCCCAATCCCTCTTTGCGTCGAGATTTCCCAACTCTAATTTGCTTTGTAATCTCTTTTTTATTCTAGAGACTCCTAAAGTTATTTTTCTTGTAACAAATTCAGGACCACGAATCGGACTCTCATGATTAAACAATATTCCACTTGAAGCAAAGATATCATAAGATTCTCTGTAATTGATTGTTATCCAATGAGCATATAATTTTGCAACACCATATGGACTTCTGGGATAAAAGAATGTTTTTTCTGTTTGCGGGATTTCCTGAACCTTTCCATACATTTCAGAAGTGCTTGCTTGATAAAATTTTGTATCTTTATTTGTCAATCGTATACATTCTAGAATATTCAATGCGCCTAGAGCAGTAACATTTGCAGTATAAATAGGTTGTGAAAAACTTGTCTGCACATGACTTTGAGCAGCCAAGTTATAAACTTCGTCAAACTTTATTTCATTAAAAACACTATGTAATGAGGAGGTGTCAGTTAAATCTATTTCAAGTAATCTTAAATTTTTATTATGTAATATTTTTAAAAATTCCAACCTCCAAAAATTTGGTGTACTAAGTCTTCTATAACCACCATAAACTATAGAACCCTCTCTTAAACATAAGTCTGCAAGATAAGCCCCATCTTGTCCTGTTATTCCAGTTATCAGAATTTTTTTAGTCAAAGTTAATTCTCTCTCGCTCAACAACTAATGGAAAATTTCTGCTTCGAGAATGAATAGTACCAATATATTCACCAAGTATACCTATGCAGAATGCTTGTAATGCACCAAAAAAAAATACACCTATTAGTATAGGGACAGTTCCAAACTCATATGTCTCCCAATAAAAAACTTTAAGGAATGTATAGAAAATTGCAACTATTAGACTAAAAAAAGAAATAATAAAACCTCCTATAGTCATAACTCTTAATGGAATCCTGCTATGGTTAGTAATACCAAGCATGGCCAAATCAAATAAGGAAAAAAAATTATTTTTGGTAATTCCTCTTTTTCTTAGTGGCTGATGAAACTCTACTGTATCTATTGAATCAGTAATTTCGCATACTAGCCCCCTAAAATATGGGTTGTGATCGTTTATATTTCTCAGAACATTGACAATCTTTTTATCAATAAGTCCTGCACCTGTAGCGTTTCTTATTGTTTTTGACTCTGAGATACTGTTGAGTAAAGCATAATAAAAGCTTCTTATTTGAAATAATAATTTAGACTCTTCTGAAAGACTTTTGACAGCCATAACAACCATTGATCCATCTTCCCATTTTTTAATAAATTCTGGAATGTTTTCAGGGGGATCTTGAAGATCAGAAGAAATAAATATTGTAGCATCACTCTTTGTATTCAAAATTGCATAATAAGGCGACTTTAAATGGCCAAAGTTTTTTTCATTTAGAATAACCTTGAATGATTTATCTTTGGAGGCAATTTTTCTAAGTTTATCAATGGTCCCATCGGATGAGTTGTTGTCGATACATATTATCTCGAAATTATATTTATCAATTGTGTTAAAAACCTTTTTTAACCTCAAATAAAGCTCATCAATGTTATCCAGTTCATTATAGGTAGGAGTTACAATAGATATTAATTTTTTGTTCATTTAAAAACCCATCTGTTTAGCAAAACCCATGTTACTATAATAACAAAAGGTAACGAAAATATTTGAGATAAATAAAAATTTTCTACAAATAAATTTAATTGAGATAACAATAAAATATTGATGTAATAAGTAATTAAGTATGAGCAAAAATATTTTGCGAATCTAGCATAAGAATAATTTATTTTGAATACAAATATTTTGTAAGATAAAAAATTAAATACTATCCCAAAAAAATATGACAAAAGTAGCGCTAATTTATAATTTAATTCGATGTATATAAATAAACTATAGAGCGCATATCCAAAGATTGTATTTAGAATACCAATAAGAAGAAAATTAATTTTTTTTTTATCTATCAAAATTAATAGTTATCTTTTATTTTCTTAAATGAATTACAAATATTCTCAATAGATGTATAGTCAGGGTAGAAACCATATTTCTGCGCTTTACGACTTAATGAAAAATAATTTTTTTTTGCACCTGTTGGGCTTGAAAAATTATTATTATTTAACTTATATTTTAAATTAAAATTTTCTTTAAAAAAATTTAATAATTCATGGTTGGAAATTGGAGCTTTCGTGTATAAATCAATTACGTCATTATTATCGATTGCAAATAAAAGTATAATTAATTTATGCAAATCATGCGAAGATGTAAAGTCTCGATAAAATATATCATTTGCACAATTAATTGTAATATTTTCTAAAGTAGCTTTAAAAATTTCAGTAATAAAAAAACCTGAATTCAAAGAGATAGTCTCGCTTACGTAGTTAAAAATTCTAATATCATAAATTTTTAAATCGGTAAATTCCCTATGGCTAATTTCAGTATGCAGCTTTTCTTTTTCATACAAGGATGTTGTTTCTAAATTTTTCTCCTGAACAACAGTATTATTATCAGGCGCTTTATTAAAATTTCCGTAAATCGATCCGCTACTTAAATAAATATATTTTGTTTTTTTGTTTCTAAAAAGATATTCAATGCAAAGTTGATCGAATTCTTTATTAAAGAAAGAAAAATTTGATATTGATTTTGAAAAACTTTTTGGTGCTCCGATACCAATACAATTAATAATTAAATCATACTCATATTTATTAAAATCCAAATATTGATAATATTTTGGATCTTTTATTCTTGAGAATGCAAAAATTTTGTTTTTTTTTTCTTTAATTAACTCATTTTTTAAATCATTACCAATTAACCCATTTGATCCGAGAATTGCTATATTCATTCCTTTTAATCGCTTTCATTATTATGGTTAATTAACGGGCTCAACTCCTCAAGCTTTGGAGAGCTTATTGTTCCATCTTTATTTCTTATTGCAGCCAATTTTGGTAGGAATGGTTGGTTTGGATGCATAAATACTTCACAAATTAAGGGCTCATGACTTTTCTTTATCAAAGGTAAATATTTATCAAAATCTTTCCAATTATGAATTTGATAATTTTTAAAACCAAATGCTGTTGCAATTTTACCGAAATTGGGACAAGTCACACCTGTATTCTCGTTAACAGCAGTATATCTATTATTAAAAAGTGATTTTTGTGTATGCTTAATCATTAAATATCCATCATTATTGAAAATAAATAATTTAATAGGCAATTTATGATGTTTAATGGTTTGTAATTCCTGAAGGTTTAACATCATTCCTCCATCACAATTAAGGCACATTATAGGTTTTCCGGATGCAAAAGCTGCTCCAATCGCACCTGGAAGGCCATATCCCATTTCACCTAATCCAGTTGATGTAATAAGCCTTTGGTTACCATTTAATCTTAATATTTGATGGCCTGACAACAGAGCAGTGCCCATGTCGGTGACAATTATTTCATCATCTTTCAAATAATTTACAAGCTTATCCATAAACCTATATGAATTAATATAGGTTTTTTGTCCATCTTTTATGTCATCATGTATTTTGTTTTCAATTAAATTATATTTTGATTTAAGGGTATTACAGTATTCTAACCATGTTGTAAAACGAGGGAACTGAATTTTGTTACTCTTTATTGAAGATTTTAATAAACGAATATATTCTCCAGCGTCAGATAAAATCTTATGGTTAATTCTATTTCCAAATTTAGTTAACTCTTTTACATCAATATCAACTGAAATAATTTTAGCATTTCTTGCAAAATCATTATGATTATATCCAATTTGCGGTATCGCAAGTCTGGTTCCAATACACAACAATAAATCACAATTTTGAATTATAAAATTTGATGATCTTTGACCATAAACGCCTGCCTTTCCAAAATAATATGGAGATCGATTATCTACTAAATCACTCGCCTGCCATGAGAGAAGGAAAGGTACTTTGAGGGTTTTAAGTAGAGATAAAATATCTTTATCTGCATTTGCTAATCTAATACCATGTCCTAAATAGATTAAGGGTTTTTTTGATTTAGATAGTTCAGATAGAGTAATCTTTATACCATCTTTTACTGATAAGCATCTTTTGTTGATTTGTTTATTTTCAATAGGAATTTTTTTATTCTCAACATAACTATTTTTATCTACAATAGCTGATTGAATATTCATTGGTATGTCTAGCCAAACAGGGCCTGGTCTTCCAGAAGATATGAGCTTAAACGATTTTTTTAGAGTATCAGGAACTATATTTGCAGACATAATACGATAAGAAAATTTGGTTATTTTTTTTACCATATATGTACTATCATAACCTTGAACACCCCATATTCTAAGATTATTTTTTTCAGTAGTAAATTTTGAATTTTCATTTCCAGATATTACCAAAACTGGAATAGAATCCATCCATGCACTCACAACGCCTGTAATACCATTTGACGACCCTGCGCCTGTAGTTAAAAAAACAGGGGCAATTTTTTTTGAAACTCTGTAATAGCTTATTGCGCTCATAATAGCAGCCTGTTCATGGTGAACGCATATTATTTTAGTAAAACCTAACCTAAAAATAGAATCAAATATCTGTGCATTTCCAGCACCAATAATTCCAAACGCATGAGTAATATTATTTTTTTTAAAAAATCGAGCTAATAAATCTGCAGCATTTAAATTAGTCATTTTTATACCAATCAATTGATAATTTTAAACTTTCAGCTAATTTTGTAAAAATCTTAAAATTATATTTATTTTTTTCTTTTTCTAGAGAGGGAATAAAGTCAATATTTGAGCTAGAGTGAGGTTTGTCTGAAAAAATAATTTGATTATTACTATTTTTAGATTCATAGAGTTTTCTTGCAAAATCTTTTATGGATATTTCTTCATCAGAACCTAATGAGAGAATTTCTCCTGGCGATGCATTTAACAGATAATATAATATCCAGTATGCAGCATCATAACCATATAAGTAACCTCTTTTTGCAGTGCCGTCAGACAAAATTCGAATTGGATTATTATTAATAAAGTCACTCATAAACATAGTATGCGCCCATGATGATGTTATATTTTGAAATGGCCCTATAAATGTATAGGGCCTAATAATAAAAGTAGGCAGTCTGTTTTCTTGTCTTGCTGATATGCATAGTGACTCAGCATATCTTTTTGCAATTACATATCCATCACTGAAATCCTTCCCAACCAATCCACTACTTAAAAAACATATCTTTTCGATTTTTTCTAATTTTTCCGACATTTTTAAAATATTTGATACTCCCTCACCTATCGTAGTGAGTGAATCGAATGGGAAGGATGCGGTAAATCGAAGATTAGGATTAGATGCCAAGATTAAAATATAGCTGACATCTTTGGGGAGCTCTGAATAATTTCTTACATCACCTTTGACTAATTTTAGGTTACTAGAATTATAAAAATAGTCTATGAAATCTCTATTTGAAAAACCTCTAGATAGAGCAGTTACTCTAATATTGAAATCATATTGCTGATTTAGCAACTTAATTAGAGAGATTATCCAAAGACCAATAAATCCAGTCCCTCCAAAAATAAATAAATGCTTATTTCTAAGCCCTTCTAATGTTTTATAAAATGGCTGAATTTTGCTTTGAATGAAATCAAAATTTAAATTTAGTTTTTTATTTTGCATTTTTAATTTTTGCTGCTATTTCAATAATTTTATCTTCTTGACCTGCAATGATCTTGTTATTACCTAATTCTATAAATAAGTCTCTTGGGTCAATTTTATATTCTTTTGCAACTCTCCTTACTGGTTTAATAAATCCTGAGAAAACACCAGATAAACCACTTATTACGCTAACTGAAGTAATTCTTGGCAATTGAGACTCCCACATGGTATTGACCAAATCTGCTAAATCAAGGACAGAATATAAATCAATATCTGTTTGAATTTCTAGCCTATTTAATACTGCAACCAATACCTCTAATTGTGTATTGCCTGCGCCAGCACCAAATCCAGAGGATGTTGCATCAATAAGATGAGCGCCAGCATTAATTGCGCTAATAGAGTTCGATATGGCAACGCCTAAGTTATTATGACCATGAAAACCAATATTTATTTTTGTATTATTGACTAGGAATCCAACAACCCGAGAAACATCGTCAGGTAAGAAATTACCTGATGAATCCATAATTACAACGCCTTCAGCACCATATTCTTGAAATTTTTGAACTTGCTCTAACAACAATTCTTCATCAATCATATGGGCCATCATCAAACATCCCCAAACAGACACACCTCTATTTCTTGCATAGATAACATGCTTTTCACATAAATCAGCTTCTGTACAATGAGATGCAACTCTAACAACATCAACACCATTAGCTATAGCTGGCTTGAGATTCTTTTCTATAGTTGCGTAACCTGGAATTATATGAACACCTAATTTTGATTTCTTTAAATTTTTTCTTGCTTCTTTTATAATTTTTTCATCAGATGTTAAGGACTCGCCCAATTGTAATGAGGATGCGCCGAGACCATTTCCATGACCAACTTCTACGATTGGAATGCCAGCTTTTTCAGCAACTTGACAATACAACTTAATATGCTTTGTATTAAGCTGATGTTTAATTGCATGACTTCCATCACGCAAGGTTGGATCACTAATTAAAATTTTCATTTTTTTTCGTCTCAGCCCAATATTCGGCTACGTTTATAGCGGCACAATTAATGATATCAAGATTACCTGCAAAGGAAGGGAGATAATCTCCTAATCCAACTACCCTAATCATTATAACTAATCTATCATTCTCAATTAAGGGCCCCAAAATAACCTCATAACCAGGAACATATTTTTTTATTTTAACTATTATTTCATTCAAAAAATTTTTTAAAATTTTAATATTTGGTTGTTTAACTTTTGCAAATATAGTGGTTTGCATTGTAATGGCTGGATTTGCTGGATTTAGATTTAATATTGCCTTAACTTTTTTAGCTTTTGTGAAAAATTTGATTGCATTTTCTGTGGTATGAATATAATCATCTAAATTAATTCTTGTAGCTGGTCCCGCACTTCTTGATGATATGGTCGACACAACCTCAATATAATCAATAGCTGAGTGAGTTTGACTAATTGCAAATGCAACTGGTATCGAAGCCTGACCTCCACATGTAACCATATTTACATTGCTTTGATTATCAATGGAATTAATATTTACAGAGGGGATACACATTGACCCAATTCTAGCTGGAGTTAAATCGACTACCTTTATTTTTAATTTTTTGAAAATTTCATTATTTTCTTTATGAGAAGATGCAGAGGTAGCATCAAAAACAATCTTACATGAATTTGGATTTTCTAAAAAAAAATCTATTCCATTGATAAATACATTTTGCTTTAATTCAAGGGCGAATTTAATACCTGTTGAATTTGCACTTCTTCCAATAAAGGCAACACAATCAAGATGCTTCGATTTTTTTATTTTTAGAAGAAGATCTGTTCCAATATTTCCTGATCCAATTATTGCTACAGGCGTTTTATTTGTCATTAAAAATTTAAACCAAAAAAGGTTTCAAATCTATCAACAATATAATCAAGCATAACTTTTGTTAGTCCTGGATGAACACCTACCCAAAAGCTATTATTCATGACTTCGTTAGTGACTTTAAGATCACCACTAATCCTAAAGTTTTTTTCCATCATATATGGTTGTTTTGTTAAATTTCCTGCAAAGAGCAACCTCGTACCAATATTGTGCTGATCTAAATATTTTAAAAAATCTACTCTTCTAAAATCATTATTGTCTTTCAATGTAATTAAAAAACCAAACCAAGACGGATCACTATTTTCTGTTGCCTCTGGAAGAGAAATGAACTCCTCACAGCTTTTTAATTGATGCTTTAAATATGAAAAGTTGTCTTTTCTAGCTTGAATAAAACTTTCAAGCTTTTCTAGTTGAGCTAACCCGCATGCAGCTTGCATATCAGTAATCTTTAAGTTAAAACCCATATGCGAATATGTATATTTATGATCATATCCCTCAGGAAGATCTCCAAGCTTCCAGCCAAATCTTTTGCCACAAGTGTTATCCTTTCCTCCAGGGCAATAGCAATCTCTTCCCCAATCACGAAATGACTCAATAATTTTTTTAAGCTCTGGATTACTTGTAAAGATCGCGCCACCCTCCCCCATCGTTATGTGATGAGCTGGATAAAAGCTCAAAGTCGCTATATCACCAAAAGTCCCAGTAAATTGGCCATTATATTTTGAACCAAGTGCATCACAATTATCTTCAACTAACCATAGATTATATTTTCTACAAATATCCATTACTACCTTTAAATTAAATGGATTGCCAAGAGAATGAGCCAGCATTATTGCTTTCGTTTTATCAGATACCGCTTCTTCAATTTTTTGAGGGTCAATATTATGAGTTAAATGTTCAATATCAACAAAAACTGGTATGGCGTTATTTTGCAATATTGGATTTACTGTTGTCGGAAAACCAGCAGCAACTGTAATAACCTCATCTCCAGGTTTAATTGCTCTATCTTTTAATAAATTTGAAGTAAGAGCAGTGAATGCTAACAAGTTAGAGGACGAGCCAGAGTTAGTAGTAAGTAAATGTTTAACCCCTATAAAATTTGCAAGTTTACTTTGAAATTGATCATTAAATCTTCCGGTTGTAAGCCAACCATCTAATGAAGCTTCGACCATTAATTTTAATTCCTCAGAATCAATGACTTTTCCCGATACTGGAATCACGCTCTCTCCTGGAATAAAGTCTCTTTTTTGATATTCAATTTCTGCATACTCATTAACAAGTGATGCAATTTGCAAGCGTATTTCATCCTGACTATTCATTATCTCTCCATGCTTAGTTTTATTATGTTATGTGTCTTTGTTTGGGGTTGATTTGTAATTGCTTATTTGTTCAAGTGATAGGTTTATCATATTCTCATTATTGTTATAAGCCTTATGCCACACACAAATATTCTCTAGGGATTTGGTAAGATCTATGGATGATCGCCAATTAAGCTTATTTTTTGACTTGGAGCAATCAAGCTTAAGATAACTTGCTTCATGTGGGTCGCTATTAGAAATAGAAATATTAAATGATGCTCCCTCCCCCCACAAATCAACAATTTTTTTAATAATCCACCCTACTGTCATAGCATCTCCTTCTTCAGGACCAAAATTCCAAGCTTGAGAATAAGTCTGTCTATCAAAAAACATTTTTTCTGCAAGATTCATATAGCCATCTAGTGGGGCTAAAACAAATTGCCAAGGCCTGATAGCGTTTGGATTTCTTATGCTAACCGCTTCTCCATCTGAAATAGCGCGCAGAAAATCAGGTATGAGTCGATCTTCAGACCAGTCACCCCCCCCAATAACATTACCAGACCTAACAGATGCAATTGCAATATCATTATCCTTATAATCAAAATATGAGCGCCTGTACGCTGAAGTAACAAGCTCTGAGCAACCCTTACTGCTACTGTATGGATCATAACCACCCATTGGCTCATCCTCTCTATAACCCCACAGCCATTCCTTATTTTCATAGCACTTATCTGATGTTACATTAATAAAAACTCTTTCTTTTGAGCTTAATCTTATACATTCCATCACATTTGCCGTACCCATAATATTGACTGAATAAGTTTCAAGCGGATTATTGTATGAATATCTAACCAGTGGTTGTGCCGCCATATGAAAAATGATTTCAGGATCAAATTTCTTAAAACACTTATTAAAATTTTCAAAATCTCTGATATCTGCAAATTCAGTATCCATATCCTTATCTAACTTAAAAGTGTCGAACAAATTTGTTTTATTAACAGGTCGTAGAGCATATCCCTTGACCTCTGCACCCATAGATAATAACCATAATGATAACCAACTACCTTTAAATCCAGTGTTGCCAGTAATTAAAATCTTTTTACCTTTCCAAAAAGAATTACTCATGCCATTTTTTCCATGGAGCATTGTTATTATTCCATAAATTTTCAAGTAACATTTTATCTCTTAGAGTATCCATAGGTTGCCAAAATCCATCGAATTTAAATGCTGATAAGTTGCCCTCTTTTGCGAGTTTTTCCATAGGCTCTCTTTCCCATGAAGTAAAGTCATTATCGATATAATTTAAAACCTTAGGTGATAAAACAAAAAAACCACCGTTAACCATTGCCCCATCCCCTCTCGGCTTTTCCATAAAGCTTGTAACTTTATCATTGTCTATGGCTAGAGAGCCGAATCTACCTGGTGGGAATGTTGCAGTAACAGTCGCTAGTGTTTTTTGTTTATTGTGAAAATCGATAAGATTTTTAATATTTATATCTGCTACACCATCTCCATATGTTAAACAAAAACATTTTTCATCTTTAACGTAATCACGAATCCTTTTTATTCTTCCTCCGGTCATAGTATCCTGACCTGTATCCACAAGTGTAACTTTCCAGGGTTCTGAATTACCTTCGTGCACTGACATTTTATTTGAAATCATATCAAAAGTAACATCAGCCTTATGAATGTAATAATTTGCAAAATATTCTTTTATTACAAAACCTTTATATCCACAACAAATTATAAAATCATTAATTCCATAGGATGAATAAATTTTCATAATATGCCACAGGATAGGCATGCCACCTATATCAATCATAGGTTTAGGTTTTAAAGCTGTCTCTTCTGATATTCTTGTGCCAAGACCACCAGCTAATATAACTACCTTCATAAATTTAAGCCTGCATAAAATGTAATAAAAAACTAAACATGAATCCTTAAATTATATCATTGCAAATCATCATAACTGCACATTCAATTTCAATCATTTATAATGTCTAATGTAAGATTATGAATTCCATAAATAATATTTCTTGGATCTCCGTTATTTATTGGTTTCCCTGTTGTTACTAACCTCAGCTTAGCTATACCATCTTTTAATTTTATTTGAGAGGTAAACTCCTTAGCTGGATCTGTAATTTCTATCTCTTTACTCAAAACTCCTGTTGAATCATCAAACACTTTTACAAAAAAATTTTTGCTACTAGGGTTAAAAATATCAAAACTAAGGTTTACAGTTTTTGTATCTTTCTTTTGATTGTAAATATTAATCGTAAAATTTCCTGAAACCCATTGCAATACCCCATCATTTGTATACTCCGGAAAATGAATATTTCCCTCATTAAATATAAAAATATCCTTTTTCAAAAAATCATCATCATCAAGATTAATAAATTTTATGGGGATTGCCTCATGATTTAAGAGAGTCATGACGTCTATAACCTTATTATGAATAAATATCGAATCTTTTTTTTGGTCGTATGATTTTAAGACTGTACCTTCAATATATATTGGATTACCAGTAAGTTTACTTATGTAAATAGAGTTTATTTTTCCAAAAAAAGCTTGGCCATTTTCTCCTTTAACCTTATCAATATTAAAGCTTGTAAACCATAAATCTTTTTTTGGTATAAATTTAAATAAGTCTTTAGAAAGATCTATATTTGTAAAAAAATCTTTAGTAAAGCAATTACTAAACTTTGCAAGTTTTATTTCTCCATTAGAGTAATTTTGATTCAGGAAGTCACAAATATTAAATTTAATTTTGAGTTTTTTAAAATATGACCATTTCCAATCATTAGCATGTCTCATAGATCGAACTAAATAATCATTTTCTTTTAACTCACTCATTAAGCCACCTGATAAAGCTGATGATTGAAGTTCTTGTGGAAACTTATGTGCTAAATTTGTCTGTAAAGCAACAAATTTATTGGCAGATGTATTTAAAATTAAAAAAGACGAAAAAATAACTGAAAGTATTATAAAGAATATTCTCTTAATATAAAGATTAGTTAAAATGCTAGAAAATTTATATATTAATAGTGATAATGCAATAGCAATACCAAAGTATTGATAATAAATTGTTATATATCCATAACCATAACCAGAGGAAATTATCTCCTTTTGATGAGAAGACAATGCAGCAGTTATTGCAGGAAAGAGCGATAAAACTAAGCTTGAAAAGATTAAAAAATTAAATTTTCTTTTATCAATTTTGTAGCCATCTAACATAAAAAAATTCTTATATAAAATAACAGCACTAGAAAATAAAATAAGGAAGTCAAATAATGAAAGGCTAATTTTAATACTTTCGTAATTAGCATATAAATATGAAAAAGGAAATGCAGAGGAAAATTGAATTAAAAAAGCTTTTGCAAATAATAAAAAATTGAATGATGAAAATGTTGGATATGCATTTAATGATTCAGTTAAGAACAATGTGGCTAATAGATAAAATATAAAATATAAAAAAATAATAAGAATATGGCCAAATGATTTTTTTAATGCAAAAATTAGATTAGGTTTATAAAAAAAACATAAAAGGAAAAATAGAGGAGTTAGAACAATATTTATTTCATAAGAACCTATAGACCAAGCAAAAAGTATCAGAGAGATAAATAAAAATATTAATTTATTGCTCCTAAGATATTTATCAAAAGCTAAAAGAGAAAGAAAAAATGTTACTGCTAAAAATGGTAACAAATGGGATGGAAAAATTAATATAGGATCATGCCAATTTCTTAATTGAATTGATACTAAAATAATAAATGCTGTAAGAAATAAAAATGGTTTATTTTTTATTGTGCTATAAAAAAATTTATAGAATAGCGCTATTGATAAAAATACAAAACCAATAGTTATAGCTTTAACGTAAAGATAAGAATCAAAGTAATAAAAAACTGGGAAAATAAAAAAATAACTAAATAAGATTCTTTTGCTATGCAAAAACCAGTCTCTTGTTTGAGTCCACATTAACTCAAAAAGTGACATGGATTCGTCTATCAATCTTCCTGCAACTTGGGTATTATATGCGTCATCACCATTAAATCCTGTCTGAAGAAGAACATGGAGTGAGTAAGTGACAAGTATGAAGATTAAAAAATAGTCATCTTGAATTAGCTTTTGAAACATTTTTAACATAATTTTTACAATAAACATAATGAATGATATAAAAAAAATCTCTAATGACCTAAGAAAGGCTACATTAAAATTATGTCATCTTCATAATGCGTCACATATTGGAAGCTCTTTGTCTGTAATAGATATCTTATCAGTACTTTATTCTAAAATACTTAATCTAAGTCCGAGCAACATCAACAATCCTAGTAGAGACAGGGTATTTTACAGCAAAGGTCACGCTGCAGCGGGTTTTTATGCAACTCTTGATTATTTTGGTTTTTTAAAAAAATATAACTTATTTGAGGATTATACAAAAAATGGATCTTTTTTTACATCACATATTAATCATAAAATTCCCGGAGTAGAGATATCAACAGGGTCATTAGGACATGCTCTCCCTATTTCTCTTGGAGTTGCCAAAGCTCTTAAAATAAAAGATATAACAAGTAATGTTTATACAATTATTTCAGACGGAGAGCTTCAAGAAGGTTCAAACTGGGAGAGTATTCTCCTAGCGCCAAAACATGAATTAGATAATCTTTTTTTAATTATTGATTACAACAAAATACAAAGTTTTGGAAGAATTGATGAAATTGCTCCCTTAGATCCTTTAGTTGATAAATTTAAATCTTTTAATTGGGAGGTAATGGAGATAGATGGGCATAATCATGAGGATATACACACCTCATTAAAAATTCAAAAAAACAATATCAAGCCAAAAGTTATTATTGCTCATACTATTAAAGGAAAGGGAGTTGATTTTATGGAAGATAAATTGGAGTGGCATTATAAATCCCCCAATAGCGAACAATTTAAAAAAGCGGTTGAACAACTGAATAAATAATGCGTAATACATTTATAAACCAATTAACGCATGAGGCACAAAATAATAAAAATATTTTTTTATTGTGTGCAGATCTTGGTTATTCTGTGCTAGAGACATTTAGGGATAAATTCCATGATAGATTTATAAATGTAGGCGTATCTGAACAAAATATGGTGGGCATAGCAGCAGGACTCTCAATGGAGGGCTATAATGTCTTTATTTACTCTTTAGGTAATTTTCCTACATTAAGAGCTCTTGAGCAAATTAGATATGACATTGCTTACCCAAAAAGAAATGTAAAAATTATTACAGTTGGTGCAGGCTTTGCATATGGGCCACTTGGAGTTTCTCATCATGCAACTGAAGATATATCAATCATGCGATCAATACCAAATATACTTACATGCTCACCTTGCGATCCTCAAGAATCATTACATATAGCATCTTTGCTTTGTAATTATGACGGGCCTGCTTACATAAGATTAAATAAGAATGGTGAGGAAATAATTACCTCTCCTAACAAAAAACTAAAAATAGGCGATATTACTCAAATTGTTAATGGCAATAAAACTGCCATATTTGCAACAGGAGCAATCACATCAACAGTTTTAACAACAGCAAGAAACAAAAAAGTATCTGTCTATAGCTTTCCATTTATTAATAATATTGACGATAAAAAACTTATAAAAATTATTAATAAGTATCGAAACATAATTACAATTGAAGAAAACCAATTAAATGGTGGTTTTGGTAGCATGATTCTTGAAAAAACTAACGAATATAAGAATAAAAGATTAATAAACGAAAAATTAAAGATTGAGCGCATTGGTATTAAGAATGAGTTCTTAGATTATTCGGGAGACCAGCAATATTTGAGATCGAGAGCTAATTTGACAATAACAGATCTACTTTAACTTCAAAGGAAAAGGTTTTAATTTTTTATAGCTAAGAAAGCGCTCATCAGTCAACTCAATGAAATTAAATTCATCACTTAGTTCAAGATCATATAATTCATTATCTTTTAAATCATAGTATCTAATTTTTTTTGTATTTAATCGTTTAATATTCATATCGTCATCTAATTCTATTGTATTAATTTTTGCCAAAATCATTCTTCCCTCTCTTCCGTACTTTCGATCAATATTATAGGTCAAAGCCCACGCATCTTTTAATGAAAGATTAAATATTGAGGTATCATTTATTTTCGAAAGGCAATTTATATAATTATCACCTCCATCAATTGCCCTTTGATCAATTTTTGATAACTCACAAGTATGAAATTTTTTTCCAATGATCGTTGCGTATGACCAATGATAATCTGAAGGAACAAGCATGAATCTATAAAGATACGAATTATCTTTCATTTCAGAAAAAAGTCCTTTAGAATGTGCAGCCTCAAGAATTTCTCTTGGATACTTGTATGAGCCGCCAAGCTCTCTAACAACTTTATTATTTAACCCAAGGTTGGTAATAAATAAAACAAAAATAATAGGTAAAAGAAAGAAAAAGCCTGTTTTATTTTTAACAGTCTTAAATATTATATAAACAAAAATAATGGAGACGCCAAAATACTGAATAAAAACTGAAAGGTATGTTGATCCAATACCTGTTCTTACAAGCTCCTCTTGATGCCCACTCATGCATACAAGTAGTGCAGGAATTATAATTAAAGATAATCCGATAAATACAATTTCCTTACCTAATTTAACCTTTGGGCTGTTTATTAAATTTTTGGATTGGTTAATAATCATTATTAAGAGAAGTATATTAAATACATCTTTTAATGAAAAAATTAAACTACCTGTAATATTAGTAAACCAATTAACTCCAGGAAAACCAGCTACAACTTGAATAAAGAGTGCTTCAAAAAATAAACTTAAATCATATAAGTGGAGATTTGCCCCAGGATAAGTTCCTTCCGGATGTATATCAGTTTTAATTACAAATAACTTTAGATAAAACATTAGTATTATAAATAAAAGACTTATCAAGAAGTAAGGTAATGTTTTAACAAAAGAGCTTTTAAGATTGTTATTTTTTATATAAGCCATTAAGAAAAAAATAACAAATAATGGATACGCTAATTCATAAATAGAAAGAGCACACATATAAATAGATATTGACAAAAAACTTAATAATTTATTAGATTTTTCAATTGTTTTTAAAAAAATTAAAAGAGATAACTGTATTAGTAAAAATTGAAATGGTATAAAAAACGCATAGGCCAAAACTGGATCATTTACAAAATGATATTGAATAATTAATGGAAAAACCATAATTGATAAAAGTGCAAAATTTGAAGATTTTGATAGGTTTTTATTTATAAAATAAAAAAGGATAAAGTTGATATGGAGAACAATTAAACCTATAGCTTTAACAGCTAGAGTGCTAGTAAAAAAATAAAATAAGGAGTACACCCATATCCAATTTAAAATAAATATTCGGCCTGCTCCAAATATCCAACCATTTATTTCTGCAATCGTTCTATCAAAAAGGCTTATGTTTGAAAACATTAATGCGCCCCTTATTTGACTATTATAGGCATCATCAGCCAAGTGACCTGTGGATAATATTGAAGAGAAAAATAATAGGGATAATCCTATAAAGATAAATAATTTTAAGTACTCATAGTCATTTTTAAAGAAAATGAGCATATTAATTTGCATTTAATAGATTAAAATTTGAAATGCCAAAAGTAAGTCTTCTAAGGTCTCCATTACCAGCTCTTCTGGGCCAACGATTTGATTTAATCCTTATGTAATTTTTTCCTGGAAGAACATCAATATCAACTGGTCCAAATTTAACCCTATCACCAAGGGGTATATTTATTGTTTTAAGTAATTTCTTGTTGCAATAGATCTTAACTTCACTCTCTACCAATGAAAAAATTTCAAAAGAAACAGTCTTTTTTGTAATATTCTTGTTAAAGCTTGTTATAGCTATATCTGCCATACTTTTTCTTGCCCATCTATGTGTTATTTCATCAGTTGACCAGGAAGAACTTACATTATTTTTTGTGAATGAAATGATTGGCTCACTATCCTCATAGGACGGCTTCAACTGAAAAGCAACATAGTCATCAGTTTCGGCTAAAATGTTACTGTATTTTTTTAGTCCAGATATAACTAAATCACCTTTATCCTCATAACCCTTTCTATTAATAACTATCGCATCAAATCCATATATTTGAAGTTTCTCTACCATATCCTCTGGACTTAATTTTTCAATATCTAATTGCCACTCAGAATCTCCGCGACCCTTGTTTGATCCATAACTGTAGTGAAGATTGTTTGAATTTAAATATAGCCGTAGTGGTTCATAATCTCCCATTTTATTTATAGGTCCAACCTCGGGAAACTGCATAACAGGCATCATAAAAATCTTGCCATTGGGATTTGAGACCTCTATTTTATCTACAAATTTCTTGTCAGAAATTATCATCTTTTCGATTGCATTGGGCACAGGTGGGTTAGCCATGATTCTAGGAGCTAATTGTTCGAACCAAACGGCATATGAAATAATAATTGCAATAATTATTGCTGTTCGATTTGAAACATATTTAGTTAAATATCTCAGTGTAAATATAGTGACGATTGCAAGTATAAATATACTCAGTCGATTTGTTGCTCGTAAAAACGTAAATCCTGCAGTTCCAAAGAGAAGATTTATACCGCCAACAATTGAAAATAAAATCACCCAAATTGCATGCCAATAATGAACTGAAACATTAATAAATTTCCCCCTTAATGCCTCAAATGAATTGATGGATATAAATATAAATAAGGAGAATAAGCCAAAAAAACCTAGATATGGACTCCAATACTCCCCTTTTACATAAGCTCTATCGTAGTAAACCCATTTGCTAAATTCAGTAAACCAAGTTCCCCCACCTGGTGCAAATAACATGTCAGGTATTTTTAAGGCATACAATTCTAACGATGCTAGATTTCTCCCTGAAAATGCCTGATTGGATCCATTAAAATATCCGTACAAAAGAGTATCAGAATTAGCCAGAAAAAATCCTAAAACTGTAACGCAAATAAGGGTGATAGGAAATCGTATATAAATAAATTTTTTATTAACGCAAAAATAAATAACGGCAAATAATAAAAACTGGCAATACATTATTGAATAATATGGGTTTAAGAATCCAGCAATTAGAGAAATAAAACTGGCTATATAGAATTTTGAGGAAAGTAATTGTGTAACTTTTTTATTATAGACCCACTCTGAAATCATTAATAATAAGGGAATATGCCAACAAAAACCAACAACAATATGTCCCAAACCTCTTATAAATATAAAGTGTGAGAAAGCAAAAGCAAGGGCCCCACTAAATGCTAAAAAGGCATTTACTCTATAATATTTACACACTAGCCAAAAAGATATTCCAGCTAACATATGAGACACTAATAACAAAATATTTGTGGCTGCATATAACCCAACCAATTTGGCTATTTGACCAGTAAAATAGAAAATTAAGTCTTCTGTAATTGGATAATCATTCCAATTAGCTATAGCAGGAGCATTGAGAAGGGAGACAAATTTAAAGCCAAAAAGTGGTAAATCTTCTAACATATAGGCTTTTATTATTGTCATTGCAAACCAAAGATCTCCACCATAGCCAAGTGGAATATTCCAAGCCTTTAAATTAGTAAGGTGGTATGAGAGACAAAAAAGTATGGCTATTGACGCAATTAAGACTGTAAATTGACCAAAATAATTTAAATTAGAATTTAGTTTTCCTTTTTTTTGCATATTTTTTTCTTTTATTTAGTCATTTATCCATACTTCAACAGATGATGGCTTCCATCCTGGATGATACCATGCAAAACCAATAGTCTTATTTGCAATCCGTTTATAGTTTAATCTTAGTAAATACTCAAAATGATTATAATTATCACCACCAGATAAATCTGCATTTTTTAAAAAATATGTTTCATCAATTATGATTACTCTGACAGAGGCTGAACTAATCATATCGTAAATTTCATCCCACCTTTTAAAATGAGAGACATGATGCCAGTTAACCATATTTACTGGATTAGATCTTTTTAAAGCCATGTAAAATAAGTGGTCAGCTTCAGAAGCAATAAAAATTTTGTCAGATGTATTAATTTCATTTTTATCAAGAACCTCTTCTATCCATTTAGTTTTTTTTATCCACGGAGGGTCTATAGGGTTATTACTTGCTAATTGATATACTTTTATCATTTTTGAGCCTCCCGACTCTAAATCTTTTTCATACCAAAGTCCCTTATTGTTGGTTTTTGAGGGATTAATTATTTCAAAAAAAGTGGGTATAGATTTTATGCCAATGTTTGTTTTTAGGTTAAAAACAAACAAAATAAATAATAAGGAAAGTAAAAATAGTATGCAGAAATTAATTATAGAAAATTTATTTTTCTTAATATTAATAATTTGTAAAATCAAAAGTACGGGCAATAAATAAGAACTGATAGCAGCAGTATGCGGATTTTGCGAGCCATAGGTGATTAGCGCTAAAAGCAATAATGAAACGAATAAAATAGGTCTATTCGGGAGCTCAGCTTTTTTTAATAATATATTATGAAGTGACTTTAAAAAATAAAAAGAAGATAAAAATATTGTAACAATGATTGGCTGAGGAAATTTTTCACTAAATAACTCTGTTCCACGCCATACAACAAAAGGTTCAAATAGGCTTTTAAAAGATATAACTTCGCCAGTAACTTGATAAATGTACCAAAAAAATAAAAACCAAACGAAAATGAATGAAATTACTGTAAGTGAGGTTAACTTTAAAATCTTTAAAAACCTTCCCAAAATATTAAGTTCTACATTTTGATAAAAAGAAATTATTAAACCTGAAATAAAAAAGGCAAGGACAGTAGGAAAACCAGAATCAAAATTCCAAATCGTTAAAATAGATAGGACTATAGTAGAAAAAAAATATCTATGTAAACTTAAATTGTTATTATAGTAAATAAATAAAAGCAGAGCTGTGCATGGTGAGAGCATCCTTATAGGTCGATACTGTAGGTACAAATCTCCAGGCCAAACATTAGCAAACGATGTTAAAAGAAAAAAAGAAGATAAAAAAACTATGAATGATAATAAATGCTTTTTTGAATAATGATATGTAAAGATATATATTGAAATCAGGCATAGAATAAAAATACAAGAAAACAATAAAGAAATATTAGTTAGATTAAACTCTAAAATACTAAAAAAAGGTACTACAAAATAAGCATAATATCCATAGAATGACTGTGTATCTATTGGTGCATAAGACCCATAAAATAGATTAATTATTGGAAGAAAAACAGAACTTAAATTTTGAAAATTTTCATTTATATAAGTAGAGTAATTTGTGAAAATCATAAAACCCAAAATTATATAAATAAGGTAAAAGGCTCCAAAAAAAATAATTAATAGCTCAAGTTTGTTGTTCAAAAACCTATATTTAATATATAAGGATAAAAATATCGTAAGGAGTAAAGATAAGATAATCGTCCTTATTTCAATTGAGGGAAATAAAATAAAAGAATTACTTAATATTAGATAAGCTAATCCAAGGCAGATAAATAACAAACAAAAAAACAAAACGAAGTACTTTGAAATTTTATGGCGTTGAAACTTTATTGTAGTTAGAAAAAAAACAAAGGTCAGAGAATAATAAGTTAGTAAATCAGAAAATGGTAAAAATTTAATGTAATCAATTAATTCTAATTTAATAACTAAGACTGTAGTTATTAATGATAACAAAATTGGAAAAAGGTAAAATCGAGATAAACTGATCATCTTATGAGGTTCATATATAAAATTCTTTGTAATCTAAATATTTTCTAAATCGTGCATGATAAATCTAACATTAATATAATCGTTTATCCAATCATTATTGTGGCTTGGGTTGCAGCATATTTTTTTATTTTACTCAACAGTGGATTTACTGGAGATGATATTTGGAATGCCCAAATTAAAGGACAATTAATTGAAGAAGATATAAGTCTGCTTAATCGTATAAATAATGAGTGGAAAGGTTGGTTCTTTGGAAATGGAAGTTTAAGAATATTATATTATTTTATAATTTATCCATTGTTTTACATTACTCAAGATCCATTATTTTATAAATGTCTTACGCTTTTCTTCTTATCAACCTCATCTCTTTTATTTTATTATTTTTTATATCTCCAATCAAAAAACAACCATTTTGCTTTAATTATAAGTTTATTTTTACCAACTTTTTTTCAATTTAGAGAGTGGAACGATCCTATACTTGGCTTTCCATCGTTCATGATGCCTTTTACAGTTTCAGCCATATTATTATCAATAATTTTTTATATTAAATATATTGAAACTTTAAAAAATAAATTTAATTATTTATCAAGTTTTTTTATGTTGATTAATATTTTAATTTATGAAATTGCAGTTCCTTTTTTTATTACTTATATAATAATTTCAAAAACTAAATTAAAAAAATTGAAAATGGCTATAATTCAATCAAAACTTCAAATTATGATTATAAGTATATATTTATTCACAATTTTTTTTATTAATAATATATACATGCCTTTAATCTCTAAAAGTGAGGTTTCATATACAGCAGTAAAGTTTCATCATTCTAGTCTTAGCAAATTAACCGAAGCTTTCTTGATTCAAATTACAGGCGGATTTCCATTATCATATATAATATTTGATAATAGCAATGTTAATTTATATTTAATAAATATATATGAATTTATTCTGCTGATAACGCTATCACTTATAATCTATTTTTCATCCTATAAATTATTCAACTCTAAAGTAAAATTAAAATTTGGTTCTACAATTAAAATATCATTAATATTCATTTTAGCCCCAGCCATTTTAACTGCACTTTCCGGTCATCAAGGTGCTTTGAGATTTCTTGGTTTTGGAAATGCTTATATTCCAGTATATATACAATATTTTGGTACTTGTGGTTTATTAACAAGTCTAATATTTATTGGTTTCAAAAAATTAAATCTGAGTAAAAATTGCAAAAGCATCCTAATCGCACTAATTTTTTTAATTATTAGCTCATTTAATTACGCTTCAAATAAAGAAATATTAAATAAACTTAATAGAAATGATTTTTTAATGGCAAATATTGTTTCCTCGAGTCTATTGGATGGAATCATGAATAACGTTAAGGAAAATAGTTTTATATTCAGAAAAATGGTTACCCCCTCAGATTATTACAGAAATTACATAGCTATTACTGGAAAAAAATATAAGACATGTGAACTTGATAATATTGATCAAAAATCAATAGATGGTACTAATAATTATAAAAATTGTGTAAATATTATTATGAAAAGTTTAGGGGAGCCTGGTATTGAGGAAAATATAGATTCTCTATTCTATACGTCTGAATTTGATTTTGATCTAACAAGTAAAGATTTTTGGATATCAAAAATTTTTTATAGCAATAAAAATAATAAAGAAGGATATATGGTAATTGGAAAAATAAAGCAATTAAGAAAATCATCAAATACAGATTTTTTTAAAAGTATTATTGTTGATGAGCTAAATATCTATGAATACAAAGAACGAACTATAAAAAATTATAAAAAAAATAATATAGATTTTATTGATATTCTAGAAATTGATACTCTTGAATATCAGAAAATAAGTAATTATTTAGCTAATTTATCGTAATGAAAATACTCATTTTAGGTATATCAGGTTTCATTGGAGGCCATATATTCAGACATTTAACAAAATTAGGACATGATAATATTTTTGGTCTAAGTAGGCACAAATTAAATCATGGATCATTACTAATAAACAACATAGATAATAAATCAAAAAAATTATCAAAAAATATATTACCTAATAATATTAAATCGTTAGAAGAATATTTTAAAAAAAATAAATTTGATATTGTTATTAATGCAATATCTTATGGTGTTAATTATGCAGATAAGAATGGAGAAATAGCCAAGAGCATTAATAATGATTTGGTTTTAGATTATTATTTTCTATCCTCCCATTCAGGAGTAAAAAAATATATTCATTTTGGATCAAGTGATGAATATGGAAAAATGACTGGATTAATAAATGAAGAAACAGTTTTTAAACCAATTTCAATCTATGGGCAATCCAAACACCAAGGAGTTGAAAATTTACTAAATGAATATAGTAAAAATAACTTAAATAATATCCTTATTTTAAGATTATTCAGTATTTATGGGCCATTAGAAAGCGAGAGTAAACTTATACCCTACTTGCTAAATGCAATTAAAAATAATTCTCAAGCGTCAATGACAGAGGGATTACAACTAAGGAATTACCTTTTTATTGAAGATTTATTAGAGATTATTAATTATTTTATAAATAATATTAATATCCATCATGAGTTAATCTATAACGTGGCCAGTAAACAATCGATGACCATTAGAGATATAGCAACCAGAATATCGAAAGTTATTGGTTCAAAAATAAATTTATCTTGGGGTAGAATTCCCTATAGAGAAGGAGAATCATTTGAGTATATTGTCAGTACTGATAAATTGAGAAGACATATTAAATATGAATATGAAAAAAATTCATTTGAAAATGGAGTGCTTAAAATAATTAATGAAAAAAATGATACAAAGTAGAAACATAATTGGAATTTGTTGTCCTGTTTTTAACGAAGAGGACAATATTAAAGATTTTTATAATGCTTATAAAAAAATAGAGAGTGAGCTAGAGGAAGATTATAAATTTGAATTTTTATTTGCGGACAACTGTAGCACTGATAATAGCTTTAAAATAATTAAAGATATAGCAGCCGCTGATGATTCGGTATTTGCAATTAAATATTCTAAAAATTTTGGGGTAATGAAATCTATCTATACTTCAATAATTAAATCCCCAAAAGACTGGGATCTTCTTTGTGTATTCGACTGTGACATGCAAGATCCTCCCTCTTTAATTAAATTATTAATCAATGAGCAAGCCAAAGGTTATCGAATTGTTTATGGTTTCAGAAAAGAAAGAAATGAATCACACTATATATCAATTTTAAGAAATTTCTATGTCAAATTAGAGAGTTTACTTCACAGTAAAACTAATAAACCCGAATCCGGAGCTTTTTTAATTGATAAAAGAGTAACTGAGGAATTAAAAAAAAGGAATTACTATAAAGAACATGTGCCAACACTAATTGCTGATCTTGGATTCTCGTCATCTTCAATACCTTATGCCAGACTTCAAAGAGAAAGGGGCGTTACGAAATTTAATCTTATTTCATATATCTCCTACGCAATTGATGGGATTATAGGTAGTTCAATTGTACCCTTAAGAATTTCAATCATAGTTAGTATCTTTTTTGGCTTCCTTTCTATATCGCTTAGTATTTATTTCATAATTGCTAAATTTATCCTTGGCATTGAATTCCAAGAAGGTATAGCTGCTTTAATTATTTTGCTTCTATTAAATTTTTCAATAAATTTTTTCTTCTTAGGAGTTATTGGTGAATATATAGGGAGAACCTTCAAGAAAGAGGAGATATCAATGCCAGCAATAATTGATGAGACAATTGGTTTGGATGATTAAATTCTATTTAATTTATCTAAAAGCATACTCATCGATGCTTTCCATGAAATATCATTAGCAGTTTTTAATTTTTTTTGTTTTTTTAGATCTGATAAAATCTTTTTATTGAGATCGTCTGAATTGGAAGTTTCAAAAAAGATAACATTACCATTAAATATTTCCCTATAAACAGGTATATCAGAACAAAAAACTTTTAATTTCATACTAAGGGCCTCTGCTATTCCAAGCCCATAACCCTCGTAGTATGAAGCATTAATTAGGGCATAAGAGCTTTTATACAAATATAAAAGCTCACGATCATTTACATCATCATAAATATATATATTTTTATTCAGGTAGCTTGAGGACTTTATTTTTTCAATTAAATAATCTTGTTTCCAAGAATTGTTATAAACAAAAATAAGATTTAATTTTTTGATTAATGGTGGATTATTTGTTAAAAGATTTTCAAATGAATCAAAAATATATTGATTATTTTTTCTGGGTTCAATAGAGCCGACAACAAGATAATTAAGCTTATTATTTGAAGCTTCAGCTTGCAATGGGAGATTTAGCTTATCAAGTGAAATATGATCATTTCCTAAATAAAAATAATCTATTTTAGGTATTGTTACATTGTTAAAAAGGTTATCAGTATTTTTATCAATCAAATCTAGTAGCTCATCACGAACAGTTTTTGATATGCATAAAATTAAATCTGATTTGTTAAAGCATTTTTTCCAATATTTTTTGAAAATAATTACTAGGTCAGGATAAAAATATTCTGGATGAAGATATGGACCATTATCATAATAAATTGAAATTACTTTGCCACCTTTTTTTTTAAATTTATCAATAAAGTACAAATTAGCTGGTGCCCAATTTGCGTCAATATTTAAAAAATAAGACTCATTAACATTTGTAATCTGAAAAAATTTATAACAGGATATTTTAAATAAAAAAAGACTATAGAATTCGAATAAACCTATTTTATTCAAAAATATATTAAAAGTATTTTTTATTACACTAGGAACCCTTATTAAGGTTTTTTTTTCAGATATTTTATTAATATCATTTAAATTTATTATGTGTGATTTAAAATGAATATTGTTATCTGATTCTTCAATTAGCCTTCTTACAGTTCTTTGTATACCCGTATTAAATGGACTTTTTGATGTTATTGTATTGTCAATAAATAGAGATTACATTTTTTGAAAATTTTTTTTATTTTTTGAATCATTATGGATATTTTGATAATTGGCATTAATAATCTTTTTAAATAATCAATCTCAACTTGATAATAATTGGATCTCTCATTTAAAGTACTTAGGTTTGTATTGATTTTTGTTATGTGACCATTAATTTTATTTAAATGTGAATTAAATCTATTGTGATTTGCCTTTTCGTATTTATCAGTAATCGACATCATTGAGCTACCATTAATTGGTAATTTAACATTTTTAAATAACTGTAAAATCTCTTGATCCCCATCTTTTTGGCAGATAATTGAAAAATCACGACTAACCTTTGAAAAAATATCCCATAAATTAGGGTTAACTATATTACCATTTCCCAACAATATAGTTTTTGAATTTTTAAATCCTGAAAAATCAGCTAAAAAGTTTAAGTAATCAGAAACTACAGGTTTATTATGGGTGGGATCAAGATAGAAAGATGAATTCAAAACAGTCAAATTATCTACATTAGGTGTTTCAATAATAATAATTCCGCCAGGGCTAAGAACCCTATGAGCTTCTAACATAAAGAGAATTTGCTCCTGCTCATTAATATGTTCAATGAAATGGTATGCACTTATTAAATGAATTGAATTAGAAGGAAGGTTTTTTAAATAGATTAAGGCGTCAGCCTCAATAACTTCATATTTTTTCTTTAAGTCCTCATAGCAATTAGAATCGATACCCGTTACTTTTATTTTATTTTTTCGCAACAACTCAAGCCATTCCCCTCTTCCACACCCAATATCAATTATTTTGGCATTATCAAAAAAATTGTCTATCAAATCTACCATGGGAAGATACAGGCTTAGCCTTTTTTTTATTTCTTGCTTGCTACCCCTAAATCGATCCTCAAGAGCAAGATAAAAATCTTTTAATTTATCCTCATTACCCAACAATCTCTCCATGGGATAATTCAATCTTTTTGTTGCATAAACTATCAATTAAGGGTTTATCATGTGTTGAAATAATAAAAATAGATGAACTTGCAATCATTTCATGAAGTTTTTTATTGGCTTTTTCTCTAAAATTTTCGTCTCCAACACTTAGCCACTCGTCCAATAAAACAATATCAGATCGTATTGAACACATAATAGAAAAACTTAATCTCATTAGCATACCAGATGAGTATGTCTTAATAGGGATATACGCATATTTACCTAGTTCAGAGAATTCGAGTATTTCTTCAACTTTTGAATCTAAATATTTTAAGGAAATGCCTAAAAATATACATCTCATTTTTATATTTTCAATGCCAGTTGCTTCCATATTCATTCCATAATGAATATCAATAAAAGCATTAATTGATCCATCAATCTCAATTGAACCATTAGTTGGTACCAAAACCCCTGTTAAAACTCTAAGGAGAGTTGTTTTGCCTGAACCATTGTTACCAATAATCCCAAGCCTATCGCCATTATTTAACATCAAAGAAATATTTTTTAAAGCTTCAACAAAGAATACACCATCTTTTGAAGTAATATTCCCACCTGTAATTTTGTCAAATAAATGTTTTTTTAAGGACCTTGACACATTTGAATATATTGGATAATTCAAGTTAACATTTTTTAAATTCACGGATGGCATAATTTATAACCAATAAATTATTTTATTTTTATATTTTCCAGTCATATAAAAAGAAATAATTAATAAAATTATTGTTGAAATTGCTATTATTATTATTGAGTTTTTGTGAATATCTAAGCCTAGTATTGGTTGTCTGATGACATCTACCCAATAATACATAAGGTTCATTTCAACAAATGCTAAGTTTTTATCTAATATATTTGGATGCCACAAAACTGGTGTTAGAAAAAATAAAATTTGTAAAGCAAAGAATATTAAATTTCCTATGTCGCGATATCTAAGTGACAAAAGTGCAAGTATTATTCCAAAAGAATTCATTGAAAAAAAAATTAAGATTATTCCGATTAATGAAAATGTACTTAATTCTGAAGTTATTACATCTAAATTAAACAAAAAGATAACAAATAATATCAATACACAATTGTGAAGAAAAATAATAAAGTTTCTTATGGAAACTCTTAATAAATGTGATGAAAGTGGGATACTTACTTGTTTAATTAAGCCTTCAACTTCAACCAAACACTTTGACATATCAATAAGTGTAGAAGAAAACCAGCTCCAAACAATGAAGCCAATAGTAAAATAGGGAATAAAAAAATTAATATCGGTTTTTAATAAACTTGCCCATATAGAACTCAAAACTGAAATAATGAGAGCTATACCCAACGTATTCCACCAAGGACCTAAAATTGTTCTTTTATATTTAAGAGAAACATCCATAAAACCAACAACAAGCCAAACCATTGGTTTTTTTATTGAATTAATATGATCATTAATTCCAATTGATAAATATTTCTTCAAAAAATTACTCCAGTTTATTTAAAAAATAAACATAAACAGTAAAGAAAATTACTTTAACTACAAACCAATATTCTATCATCATTAGATAATAAAAATATCAAATAGCTTTAAGCAAAAAACTCACAAAACTATGTTTTTGTACCAAATAATTTTTTTATTAAAAAAGGAAATTTACCAATCTGATCACTCAACATATTTACAACAAAATTTGGAATTATTAATATTGGTAAAATAGCAACGTAAAAAAGTAGATAAGTTTTATAATATTTAAATAAAAAAATTAGGGATCCTTTTTGACAAAACTTATTAATCCTCAAATTAAAGGTTTGAGGAATAACATAATCAACCAAGACTCTTATATGTGCTTTTCTAACTGATGATGCTGCAAAACCCCTTTTTTTAAGTCCAGAAAATATTGCACTTGAGCCAGTCACATAAATTTTGTGCCATGATGAACCATGAATGTCTTTGAAATTTTTTTCATCATTATTACCAGACCTATTCATAACGATGGTTTTAGATAATAACATTGCATTACAATTATTTAATTGTGATAAATACAAAGGAAAAGTGCAAGGCACAGTAAAGCCAAAATATTTCTTCCGCTCACTTTTTGGTATTTTTACAAAATTTTCTTTTTTTGAAATAACGCATGATATGTAGGACATATTAAATGCAATCTCTTCAAGAAGCTTATTATGGTCATTGAAATATATATTCTCATTTCTAGCTAAGCCATTTTTATTTATCATAAAATCAAAATTTTTTGACCAAATAGAATAATTACAATAAATTAGCCCTATATCTTTATCGATATATTTAAAAATTTCTTTAATTGCACTGGGAGTAATCTTATCGTCATCACCAATCAACCAAAAGTAATCTAAATTAACTTCTTCAATAATCTTGGAAAAATGTATATCAGTAAATTCATTTTTCTTTCGTCTTATAAATTTAATATTTTTAAAATTATTATTTATAATTGAACATACGACATTTTCTGTTTCATCAGTACTTGCGTGATCTGATACAACAATGTTAATTCTATTTTCAAATTTCTTAATAGAAACAATGATGCTTAATAAACAATCTTTAAGACAAGATGCCCTATTATAAGTTGGTATGATAATAGTAAGTTTATTCATTTTCAGTCAATCCAATTAAGCTGCATACTCTTAACCTTTAAGCCATGCGGCCTTGAATCATTATGTAAATTTAAATTTTTTGGAGACTCTGCATCATTAAGGACTAAGTTAACAAGGATATCATTGTTAATTTTAGATAATACTGATGCTGGAATTTCTATATTTTTTTGTGAAAAATCATGATCATTTGAGAATCTAACTGATCCAATAAAAAAATCATTGATGTAAACTATAACAATCTGGCTGTCTATAATATCAGGGCTGAATATTTTTGCTTCTATCTGCAAATTAATATTTTTTTTATCATTATCAACTAATTTAAGGAAAATGTACGCTTCTTTATCAATAGTCCATGAACCGTCTTTTTGAGATACATCCCAACCATAGATCAAGTAAGGATTTTTTATAGAAGAGCTAGTAAAGTCAATCTTTTGCATATTATATTTATACAATACAGAGTCACCTTCATCTTTAATATCATCAAGATTATTGCTACACGAATCGCAATTAAAATAGTGGGGGGCAAAAATCTTATAGCCATTTAATATCCCAACTAAATCGTTTTTTGTAGCTCTTATCCTAGCTACATTCCAAAGAGCCTCATCCTGGAAAATGTATAAAGATTTGTCCCGAAAATTATTATTTAAAATTAGTTGTTCGAGTCTATGATTATATAAACCCATTTTATTGTGGTCACTTCGACCATAATGAGCAGCATTTGTGCCCATATTATTTTTTGAGGCATAATCACCAATTGGCATCCAACCAACATAACCCGATCTCGGAAGAGCAACCCAGATAACTTGATCATACCTTTTTGAGAACTCATTCCACAAATCAGACTTCATTGGCGACTCAATATTAAGTAACTTAGTAAATTTATTTTGGTGGTGCTGAAACATATTTTTTGTATCGTATACCTGAAGCATTAAAGCAAATATTAAAATCGGAATAGCTATAGAAGGTTTAATAAAACGAAAAATTAATGCAAAAATCGCAAAATAAATACCATAATAAACAGGCCAAATAAATCTACCACCAACCCTTACTTTACCAACAAGATTTTCGAAAAATGCTGGTAATTGAATATTAATAATCTCATAACCTCCTGCAGCGATATTATTTGAAATCGCAAATATAAATAATAAAATTAATACATAAATAATAAACTTATTAGAAATTATGGCTTTCTTCAGTGAAACGAAATTGCTACAAAAAACTACAAAAAATGGGATCAATAATAAAATTATGCCGCATCCCAGAAAGGCCATACCTTCATAATCACCATTACCGTTTTCGATATCAGGTATGATTAGTGACCAATTATTTTCTGGTGAAATTCTCGGATCAAAAAAAGTTAATAAATTTGCTCTAAAAAAACCATAACCGCTCCCACTCGTACCATTTTCTAACATAAAAAAACCTGCACACAGAAGGGTGATGTATAAAACTATAGATAAAATCCCTAAGTCTCTATAGAGATTAAAATTATTAATCAACTTTAGTTTTTTAATTTTAAATTGATGAGCAAAATAAAATGGAATAATCATTGCAAAAATATAGGGCATTATAAGAAGAGAAATTACAAGAAGAATTACCCATTGCTTAAAAATATTTTTATTCTGAATATATAAATAAAATGCAAATAAGATAAGCCAATGAGCTGATAAAGCAAAATGAAATTGTAATCTAAATAAAAATGCGGGGGCAATTAGAAAAAAAATCGACCCTATAATTGGCAATATTTTGTTATTAGTAAAGGTAGATAAAACTTTCCATGAAAAAAAACCTTGCAATATAAAGCATAGCAAAAGCCATAAGCCATTATATTGGAAGTTACCTGGTAAAATGCTCTGAAAAAATTTAAGGATTATTGCAACTAAAGGTATTGTTTCAAGAAATACAATAGAGCTACCTACATAATCTAAGCCGTAATTAAGATTTGCTCCAATTGGCCATTGAAATATAGGAGTGTGCCGAAAAAATTGCCAAGCAAAAAAACCAGAACCATAATCACCATCAATCAACCAATTAATATTAGTTGGGTTGAGAATTCTGATATCAGCAACTAGAGTAAAGGAAATTAAAGATAGTGAAAAAATTACAAGGTAACATAAAAGAGTTATTGTATTTACTCTCATAAAATTATTTGTAAAATTTCTTAAATGAAATAAAAAATAAAATTTTCTTTAAAACTACAATAAGCCGCCAAGATTTTGAGTTGTATATTTTTTTAATTTCCTCATTCTTTTCCTTAATTATTATTTCTTTTGAAATATTGTCGGATAAAAGTTCATCAATTCTTTTAAATGCTTTATCAAGATCATAGGATAAAGGTTTAAAAATATAGTTACCTGAAAAATTTCTACTGATATCAATTTTTTCTAATTTTGTATCATTTTTATCAAAAGAAGCAACAATTAATCCATCACCAGAAAAGGATTCAAAAATAGTATGTGAAACAATAATATGTGCATTATGTTGATTTAAAAAATCCAAGCATTTCTCATGAATTAATGGATCATGAGAAATTGAATGGTGATGAGTAGAGAGAAACAAAAATCTAATTTTTTTTTCTCTTATGCTTCTGACCATACCTTTAAGCATTTTTAATTCGAACCCTTGTATGTCTACAAGAAGCATCTCTAAAAAATCTATTTTATTTTTTCGTAAGAAGTCGTCTACATTAACTCCTTGAATTTTTCTTATAATATTATCGCTTTCACATTCAAAATTTAAATTTTGAGATGAATTATTAGAAATAAATGCATTGAAGAATGATCCTTTTGCATTATTAATCTTAAAATTTAATTTTCCAACCTCTAGGTTACTTGGGTCTGGTTCTATTAAATAATTAACCGCTCCTTTAATTTCCCTATTAAACCAAAGCGAGTAATAGGACCAATGGGATCCAAGCTCAAGAGCTATTGAATTCTTTTTAACATGCTTTAATAATTCATAAAATATCTTTTCCTCTTGTGGCTCATGATGGCCCTTCAAAAGAAATATTATCTCTCTTATACCTCTACCATGATAACCATCAAGAACTACCTTAATTCCATTGTGCATTAATTGATAAGGAATTTTTTCGTGAGGAAATATTTTTCCGGCATTTTTTACCTTGGGTATATATTCGCAATCATTACAACTTGTAGTAAGCGTAATTCTATTTTTTAAATAAGCATCTAATGGAAGTTTTTTGATGTATTCTTTAATATTCATATTGGTAATATTTATTTTATAACTAATGAATCAAACCTATTATAAAGAAAATATACTAAGAAGATCTTTAAAATATAAGAAAATTTTAAGGAAGCTTGGGTTTAAAATTTTTTTAAGAAAAATTGGCATTCTAAAACAAAAAAAAATATTATACCTATCATGCCACTCAGTATTAGAATATGATGAAATTTCTCTTCTCAAAGAGCTAGGACATTATGTTTATTCGCCAGGTGATTATGTCGACAATAAAAAACCAGGAAAACCTTGGCTTAGGCCACTCCCTAAACAAAGTAAACGAGAACAACTTGATGCTGAATATCTCTTCTCTTATGGTAAAAAAAATCAAGAAAATAAATATTCATTAAAAAAAAAATTTATTGATAGATTTGATATTGTAATTATCATGCATCATCCTAGATTTATAATAGAAAATTGGGACGCGATAAAGCATAAAAGCGTTATTTGGCGCACAATTGGTCAATCAAATCCTGAAATAGAAAAACAATTAGAAAGATTCCGTCATGAGGGTCTAAAAGTTGTGAGGTATTCTCCACTTGAAAAAAATCTTGATAATTTCATAGGCTTCGATGAAATTATTAGGTTTTATAAAGATCCCAATGAATTTAAAGGTTGGCGAAATAGTAAAAATCGTGTGCTGACAATTGGAATAAATATGGAAGAAAGATTTGATGCTTGTCATTTTGATATATATCAAAAAGTTACTAAAGATATACCATCAACTTTATATGGAAGTGGAAATAATAATGTGTCTAATAGAGAATTAACCTATCAACAAATTAAAGATGCACTAAAAGATTTTCGTTGTTACTTCTACACAGGGACATATCCTGCAAGTTATACATTAACTTTTATAGAAGCATGGATGACAGGTATTCCTATTATTGCCATTGGTAATAAATTAATGCATGATCGGTTTACTGATGTTAAGTTATATGAAATACCAAAAATAATAACAAATGGCGTTAACGGATACTGTGCTAATGACGTATCATCACTTAAAAAAATAATAGTCTCACTCATGAAAGATGATAAAAAATTAAAAGAGATCTCAAAAAATGGAAGAATAAGCGCTATAAAGCTTTTTGGTAAAAAAAATATTAAGCGGCAATGGGAGGCTTACTTAGATAAATTATAACAAAAAGATCTTCTGAACTTCAAAATCAAATATATATTAGTTGAATATGAAAATACAGTTCTGTAAATTAGAGGAATTAGAAGCGGGGCCTGTTACAAAATATATTGATAAAATTAAAGATGAAATAATTGTTTTTAAAGATTCAATATCTGGTGAAATAAAAGCTTTTTCTTCTATATGCCCTCATCATGGAGGCCCTATAAGATACACCAAAAAAAAGCTTGTGTGTTTTTGGCATAATTTTCAGTATGATTGTGAAACAGCTAAATGCACAAATCAGGAAACCAACCTAAAACTAAGATCACAAAAAATTCTAATTGAAGACGGATCTATCTTTCTAATATGAAAAATAAAAGCGTTTTAGAAATTACAGTAAAAAAAGAAATTAATGTATCTAAGAATGTTATTAGATGGAATTATTGGGATCATGATCATTTAGACGAGGTGCATGGTGGCTATGAAGAATCTAATGTTTTATTTGAAAAAAATGATGTAGTTTTTAGGGTTGATAAACTAAAAATTCCTTTTCTTCCTTTTTTTAAGCCCATAACACCAATATTTATGGTGCAAAAAGATGAAGATACTATGTACACATTTGCTATTCAATATGGTGTTTTATCAAAAACAACAATTGTGGTAAAAGAATTAGAAAGAAATAAATCTGAAATTACAATGAATTACAAATTCTACTTAGATGGGTGGAGAAGAATTTTAAGACCAATACTAAAAAGACTTATTCCAATATGGAATGAGAGGGTATGGGTAGAAGACTTTGAATTAAAAATTCGAAGACAATTTGTACTTAATTTAGGATTTAAAGATTTTTATGGATTGCCAAAAAATATAAAAGACAGGAAAGTGGGTTCTGGTAGAAAAATTGTTCTTCCATTACCGCGTGTTAAAAGCTCAAAAAGAGATACTCACCCATTAAAAGATTAATAGTTTTCTTACCTGCCATATTTATCATCAAATCTTTCGATATCATCCTCCTCCAAATAATTTCCTGATTGAACCTCAATAATCTTCAGCAAACTATCAGCTGGATTTTCTAGTCGATGTATTGTGTTAATAGGAATGTATGTTGATTGATCCTTCTTAATATTAAAAATTTTATTTCCATTAGTAACTTTGGCTACCCCTTCAATAACGACCCAATGTTCGGATCTTTTTTTATGTAGTTGTAAGCTTAATTTTTGCTTGGGGTTAACTTCAATACGTTTAATCTTATAGCCTTTACCTTGCTCCATAACTGTGTAAGAACCCCAAGGTCTATGAACTTTACTTTGCTCTTTAATTAAATTAGGAGAATTTTCTTCAACCAAATTCACTAACTCTTTAATATTTTCGGAATTATTTTTGTTTAAAATTAGTACTGCATCGCTTGTACTAACAACAACTAAATTTTCTATACCGCATAAAGCCACAGTTTGTTTATTGGAATAAACATAGGTATTTTTTGTTGACTGTTGAACAACATTATCAGAAAAAACATTTCCAAAACGATCTGCTTTTTTGGAGCTAGAAATAGAATCCCAAGTACCCAAATCACTCCATGAAAAAGTTGCTTTGATTACCTTTAAATGTTTAATTTTTTCAATAAGACCATAATCTACTGATACTGATTCACATTGATCGTAAAACTGATCAATTGATAAATACTCCTCATAAAGTAATTTATATAAATAAGACTGGTGTATTGAAAGTTCCTGAAAAAATAAATTGGATTTGAATAAAAAAATGCCTGCATTCCACAAATACCCTTCTTTAAAATATTTCTTAGCATCTTTAAGATCAGGTTTCTCCCGAAAACCTAAGACAGACATTGTTTTTTTATTTGTATTTTTTTCAAGGTTAATATAACCATAACTTATTGATGGTTTATCAGGTTGGATACCGATAAGTAAAAATTGATCATTTTCGGCTTCGGTAAAAGCATCTTTAATTGTGCTTATAAATTTCTGAGTATTATTGATTAAGTGATCTGATGATAAAACAATAATCGATGAATCAGGATTCTTAGAAAAAATATGTTTTGTAGCAAAACTAATGGCAGCAAGAGTATTCTTGGCTTGTGGTTCAAAAATAAAATTTACGTTATCCTTCAAATGTAAATTTTTAATTTGATCAATAGCAATATACTTATGCTCTTCATTAGTAACAACATAAATATTTTTCTCTAAAACAACTTCAGCTGCACGTAAGATAGTTTGTTGAAATAAAGATAATTTATTATTAATAAACAAAAATTGCTTAGGATTATTTTCTCTAGATAATGGCCATAATCTTTTTCCAGAACCACCACATAGAATAATTGCAAATCTATTTTTTTGCATTGGGTAAATAATAGTATATCCCAAGGTAAGAGAATATGAGCATCACAAGTATTATAAATATCAGAATAATATTAGTATATATCCATGGAATGCTTAGAGCTGGTAATAACCAAAAAAAAGCCATAAAGGGTAAAATTAAGCAATTTGCAACTTTATCTCTTTTTAAAGCTTTTTTTAACAAGAAAAAAAGTTTAATGTGAAGATGTTTACCGTCTGGATGCATTGGATTAAGGCCACTAATTACCTTTCTCCAAAAAGAAAAAATAATTTCAAATATTGGATAGAAAACTATTACAGCTGCATTCCATGCTGGTATTTCTGGATTTCTAGAAAAGAAAATTATTAGTAAAATTGATAATATCCAACCAATGAAATAAGCACCAAAATCACCTAAAAATATTTTACCAAATGGATAATTAAATAATAAAAAAACTAAAAGGAACAAAGAAAAAGAAATAGTCAAATAAAGAATTAAATAATCACCATTTATATAAGAAAGAAACGAAATGGCTACAAGAGATGAAAAACCAGTAGTACAAGCTAAGCCATTTGAACCATCAATAATATTCATACCATTACATAACAACACTATGCAAAAACTATAAAAAATAGTTGACAAAATAGTGCTTTGGTTAATTATTGAAAGAAAAGGAATATCCAACAAAGGTAATCCAAAAATTTGAAATTTAAGAAAAAGAAAAGATGATAAAAAAAGAGATGCAAGCCTTAAAGAAGGATGGATATTTTGAAAAATATCCTCCAAGACAGCAAGCATTAGAAATGGTAAGCAAAAAACTAAGCTATAAAATAATATAGTATCAAAATAATTTATTGAGGAATAATTTCCTGTAAGCCAAAAAACTAAAATGGTAAGGTAAATAGCAACCCCCCCCTCTCGCGACACAAAATCTTCAGGGTGAATTTTTTGTATGGAATGATATTTTTTTATATCAAGGGTAGTCAAAAATATAGGCATAAATTTAATAAATAATAAAATTAAAAATATTAATAAAAGTAAATAAAGCCCAATATTTTTACCGCTAAGAAAATTGAGGATGATATCCATAAGAATAATTCAATATAAGTTTCATTTGTCTAGATTTTAGCATTTAATACATAAACCTAAATTTTAATTTAGGCATTAATTTAAGGATAGCAGCACCAAAACAATTAAATAAAAAAATTTTATGCATGATATATTTACTTCCGGATTGATCGTAAAAGTTGAGTTAAATAAATAATTAATTGTATTGTAATCACTAGAGTCAACATCATGGCTAAACTAAATGGCCCATCAAAAAAATACATCCACGCTAAAATGCTCACCACATGCAGAATAAGTATTAGATATGTCATTTGATTCACCCAATTCGCTCCATGGGTCTCTCCAAGAATAGGATAGTTTAATAACTTAACCAATGCATGAAGTCCCCATGCAAGCATCATCACCTGATATACCTCAATTGCAGGTAAAAAACTTTTAGGGAAAAAAGTCTTAATAAAAAATGGTCCGATAATGATCATAAATGCAGTAATTAAAACAAATAAACAAATAAAAAATAAAAATGTAAATCTAATTTGTATTAACGATTTACCCTGAAAATAGATACGGACAGATTGAGCAATGATGTTGGTAATAGCTCCCCCAGCGCGATATACTTGATCCCCAATATTATATATAGCCATAGCATAAGGTCCAGAAACTAAGGACAAGCCAAACCCCCATAAAGTATTAATTTGATTATTAGTTATTGAGTTAACTAGAAATGGAAAGCTAGATTGAGCTAAAGCTTTTATTTCACTAATATTAGGCGTCTGCCACTTATATGAATAATTTTTACACATACGTAAAAAAGCATAGATAGTAATTAAGGATAAATTTACCCCCTGAGCCAAAAAAGCCCAACTTGCTGTTTCATTATTAACTACCAATGCAAAGATCATTCCTAAAAATATTAATCTTGAAATAAAGGTAGGCAAGATCATGTCCTGGGGGCTTTTTTGAACTTGATAAAACCAAAGCGGATAAACAGAACCCATTAAAATACTGGGAATGACACAAAGCCAATAATGAAATGGAAAACTTAAAATACTAAGCCTAGATAAGATTAAAATTAAAATAAGAAAAATAATTGCAATTAATAGATTAAGCATAACTGCATATGAAATAAACTTAGATTTCTGCAGTCTGTCTCTGAAGTTGCTCCAGATTTCGATACTGTAGTTTTGAATACCCCAATCTGAAATTACCCATGATAGCTGAACCAATAAAAAACCAATCGCAACTTGTCCAAAAGTATAAAAATCAAGCCGTGAAGCTAATATTGGAAGAGAAATTAAAACGGCAGCCTGATTGATCCCTATAATAGTAGCTCTACCAAAAATATGCTTAAGGGTATCTAAAAACATCATTAATTCTTATTAGCAAAATGCCATATATCAGCACACATTTCTTCAAGGGATCTTTTGCATTTAAAATTTAAAACAGATTCAGCTTTTGATGGATCTGCAAAAACTTCAGCAACGTCACCCTGTCTTCTAGTTACGAATCTGTAGGGAATTTTTATCTTATTTACTTCTTGAAATGAATGAATTAATTCCAAAACCGAATACCCATGACCTGTGCCTAGATTGAAAATTGAAATGCCTTTTTTTTGATAATTTAAGGCAGAGATATGACCATCAATCAAATCCATAATATGAATATAGTCACGAATGCCAGTTCCATCAGGTGTGGGATAATTATCGCCGAACACACACACCTCAGGAAATTCTCTCATTGCAACTTTTAAGATATAAGGCATCAAATTATTTGGTATTCCATTTGGCTTTTCACCGAGAAAACCTGTTGGATGAGCACCAGCAGGGTTGAAATATCTTAAAATTTTTACACTACACTCATTTTGGAAGAAGTCATCTTCTATTAACAACTTTTCAATATCAATTTTATTTTGACCATAAGGGTTTGTTGCACGAATTGGATGGTCTTCATTTAGCGGCAGATATAAGGGGTTACCATAAACTGTTGCCGATGAGGAAATGATTAAATTTTTTACCTTAAATTTTTTTGCAATATTAAATAAATATTTTGAGCCAATTACATTGTTGTAAAAATACTTGCCTGGATAAGTAACAGATTCTCCTACCGATTTCAATCCGGCAAAATGAATAATAGTGTCTATCTCATTCTCTTGAAAAATTTTATTAATCTCAACACTTTGAATACCAATATTCTTAAATAGAAAAGGTGTTTTAGTAATTTCCTTAATTTGAGTATGAACTTTAGGGCTTGAATTTAAAAAATTATCAATACAAATGATATCTTTTTTTAATTTTAATAACTCTACTAAGCAATGGCTACCAATAAATCCAAATCCTCCAGTAACTAGAATCTTTTTCATTTACCCACAACCTTAAATTCTCTATTAATAAAACTTAATGCTGAGGCAATAACCTGATCCATATTGTAGTATTTATATTGAGCTAAGCGGCCAATAAAAAAAGTGTTATCCTCACTCTTACAGAGTTCATAATACTTTTGATAAAGCAACTTATTGGTCTCATTAGGTATCGGGTAATACGGGTCTCCTTTGGATGTTGGGTACTCTTTAACTATTGCTGTTTTTTTTGTAGTGATACCTGTTAAGTGACTAAACTCAGTAATGCGAGTATAGGTTTCTTGATTTGGAAAGTTTATAGTACCTACACTTTGAAAATTTGAGTGATCCATATTTTTGTGCTTAAACTCTAAACTACGATATGGAAGTTTCCCATATTTATAATTAAAATAGCTGTCCACTGGGCCTGTATAAATTATTTTTTTTGCAATACTTTTAACCTTTTCATCAAAATTAAATCCTAGTTCTATTTTTATATTTTGATGATTTAAAAGATTACTGAAAAGCTGGCTGTAACCATTCTTAGGCATGTATTGATAGCGATCACTAAAATATCTGGAATCGTCAGAAGATCTAAAGGGAATTCTTGCAGCAACAGATTTATCTAGCTCACTCAAATCAAGTGACCACTGTTTTTTGGTGTACCCTCGAAAAAAAACATCCGTCAGCTCTTTTCCAATCACAGAAAAAAGATAGTCTTCACTATTTTTTATTTTATTTAATTTAATGAGTTTCGATTGAATAAAATCGTTAACCTCAGATTCCTTTAAATTTATCTTAAAAAATTGATTTAGAGTTAATCGGTTTATTGGAAAAGGGTAAAGCTGATTTTTATCTGATACTTTAACCAAATGAGAATAATAACGCCATTCAGTAAATCTACTTAAATAGGTAAAAATTTTTTTAGAATTAGTATGAAAAATATGTGGGCCATATTTGTGGACTAAATTGCCAAATTTATCATAATAATCGTAGGCATTTCCACCAATATGATCTCTTTTATCAATAATTAGCACCTTATAGCCTAACTCAGCTAATTCACGAGCAGAAACACTTCCAGCAAAACCTGATCCAACAATCAAAAAATCATATTTTTTCATTTTCAAATTCTTTTATATTTATTTTCATTGCATTAAAAGCTTCTTGAAGAATAAAAATGAAATTTTTAATACTAAGAAATATTGATTTTAGAATAAAGAGCGCAATAAAAAGTTTAGGCCAATTTGAGAACTTTCTTAATAATAAAATTTTGTTTCTGATCTCAAATTTGCCAAACTTACCCTCAATTAAATTTTTACCAGTAGATCGATTACAATCATGAATGAAGGATAACGACAGATCTGTAATTGCTCTAATAGATTCACCAGATCTTGTTAAACCTAATGTATAAAAAGTATCATCACTATAAATAAAAAAATTTCTACTTGGTAAACCATACTTTAAAAAAATTTTTTTATTAATGCCCAATCCAACAAAAGATGCGTAATCAACAGAGGTATCTTTAGTTAATTTATCGTATTTTATTTTTCTTTTTTGGATAAAAATCTGAAAAGGGTTAATTAAAAAACCAGCTAAGCCTGGTGTATTCATTTTGTTTATTAAGCCATTTTTATTTTTAACTGGTAAACAAAATATTTTTGGCATATTTGTATATCTTTTTATTAGATTAAAGGGAGTGAAAATTGGCCAAGAATCATCATCGTGGATGATAGCAAAATCTTGATCGCTGTAATTCTTACAAAACTGCCTTATTCCAAAATTAAATCCACCAGAAGCCCCAACATTTTTAGGTAACTTTATGTATTCTATTTTGAATTCTTTTTTGTACCTATTGATAAGACCCGATAAATCACAAGTTGAGTTATTATCAATTAGAATTACATCAGTCCAATTATTTTTTTTTAAATTTTCGAAACACTCTGAAAGCTTTTCTAACCTATTATAAGTGACAATCACATTTACAAGCTTCATATACTTAATCTATCTTTTTGACTTAATATTATTTTTGTATTTATTTCAGGCCAAGAAATATTAAAATCTGAATGGTTGTATGGGATTATTTTTTCATGAAGCCTACTGTAATGACGAGTTGTTTTATATAAAACCTCTGCATGTTCTGATATCGTTAAAAAACCATGCGCAAATCCTTCAGGTATCCATAATTGTTTCTTGTTTTCAGCTGAAAGTATCTCTGATACCCATTGACCATAGGTTAAGGATCCAGTTCTAATATCGACCAAGACGTCAAACACCTCACCAGAGACCACACGAACTAACTTTCCTTGGGTAAAAGGTGGCTCTTGATAATGCAATCCTCGCAATACTCCTTTGGACGACTTAGAGTGATTGTCTTGCACAAAGGTAATATTATCCCCTATCGCTTTGTTAAATTTTTGTTGATTATAAGATTCGTAGAAAAAACCTCGCTCATCTTCAAACAAATCAGGCTCAATCACCTTAACTTCAGGAATTTTTAAAGGAATGACTTTCATAGGTTATTTTCTCAAACTCTGTTTGCCAATTATTGAATGCTAAATTAAAGCATTGTTTTATTTTAGCATTATTCAAGATACTGTTTTTAGGTCGTTTAGATTTGGTGGGAAACTCATTCGTCTGAATCGCATTCAGTTTTTTGATATTAAAATTAGGGTTGGTTTCACTTATAATTATTTTGGCAAATTCATACCAAGAGCAGTATCCATCCGGGACCAAATGATAGATGCCTGTATTTTTTTTACTAAGTTGCGGAATAATTTTTTTAATTTGTTCAACAATAAAATAATTTGAGGTCGGCACCCCGATTTGATCTACTACCACATCTAATTCATCCTGTTCGAAACATAATTTTTTCATGGTGAGGTAAAAGTTTTGACCGATATTCGAATACACCCAACTGGTTCTAATAATATAAGCTAATCCTCCAGCCTCTTGAATCAGCTCTTCACCTGCAAGTTTAGATAGCCCATACACGCCTAGAGGCTTAGTTTTATCAGTCTCAACGTAGACTCCCTCTTTTACGCCATCAAACACATAGTCGGTCGAAAAGTGAATGAACTGAATATTGTTTTCTTTGGATTTTTCTGCCATCACTCGAGGGGCGTCTCGATTAACCTGAAAGGCTAATTCAGGTTTATCTTCAGCCTCGTCAACTTTGTTATAAGAGGCTGGATTAATAATTAAATCTGGTTGATGATATTCTATGACGTGTTTGATCTGATCAGGATTCGTAAGATCACATTCCTGCCGTGTTAAGCCAATCAATTCATAGTTGGTTAAATATTTCATAAGTGCATGACCGACCTGGCCATTAATGCCCGTGATTAAAATCTTCATGAATAGTTTTTATTGAGCCAGTGTTGGAACTTGCCTGATTGTGCTTTAGCGAGCCAATCCTGGTTATCTAAGTACCACTGTACCGTCTTACGGATGCCGGTCTCAAAGGTCTCTTCGGGTTTCCAGCCAAGCTCATTGAAAATCTTAGTCGCGTCAATGGCGTAGCGACGATCGTGTCCGGGGCGATCTTTAACAAAAGTGATATGTTCACGATACGACTTGCCATCCTCGCGCGGTTTGAGCTCGTCTAATAGGTCACACAGGGTGTGCACCACTTCAAGATTCGCCTTCTCGTTCCAGCCGCCGATGTTGTAGGTCTCACCCACAACACCCTTCTCCAAAACTGTCGCAATGCCCTTGCAATGGTCCACCACATAAATCCAGTCACGAACTTGTTGACCGTTTCCATAAATAGGTAAGTCTTGATCTTGAAGAGCCTTTGAAATAAAGGTTGGAAACAGTTTTTCTGGAAAGTGATATGGTCCGTAGTTATTAGAAGAATTCGTAGTAAGAACAGGCAAACCATAAGTATGATGCCATGCCCGTACAAGATGGTTCGAAGCCGCCTTGGAGGCACTATAAGGATTGTTCGGTTCGTATTGTTTCGTTTCTTTAAATGGAGGATCGTTGGAGCTTAAGGCCCCATAAACCTCGTCTGTAGAAACATGCAAAAACCGAAATAGTTTCTTTGAATCATCATTTAAGGTTTCAAAAAAAAACCTAGCTTCCTCTAGTAGACGATAAGTACCTGTGATGTTAGATTGAATAAAATCATCCGGTCCATGAATAGAACGATCGACATGGCTCTCAGCAGCAAAGTTCACAATCGCGCGGGGCTGATGTTCTTGAAATAATTTAGCCATCAGGACTGAATCACCGATGTCGCCCTTCACAAAAACATAGTGAGGATTAGTTTCAACAGATTTTAAATTTTCGAGGTTACCTGCGTAAGTCAATTTATCCAACGCGATGACTGTCTCTTGATTGTTTTCTAGCCAATTTAGGACAAAGTTCGAGCCAATAAACCCCGCGGCACCAGTGACTAAAATAGTCATGCCTTTAAATTTAACCTTTCTTCAATAAGGTCACAAAAAATGTGGCCAATAGTAATGTGCATCTCCTGAATCCGCGCTGTCGTGTTTGATGGAATGATAATCGATTGGTGAACTAGATTCGCTGCCTGACCTCCACCTTTTCCGAGCAGGCCAACGGTTTTCATGTCCTTATCGTTTGCGACCTTAAACGCATTGAGAACATTTTGACTATTACCAGAGGTAGTAATACCAACTAATACATCTCCCTTTTCCCCTAAACCCTCAACCTGTCTTGAAAAAATATATTCATAACCGTAATCATTTACAATGCATGTCATGACGGCTGAGTCAGCGTTTAGGGCAATAGATTTTAAAGGTCTACGATCGCCATTATAACGACCAACAAGCTCACCTGCTAAATGCTGGCTGTCAGAGGCGCTGCCCCCATTGCCGCACCAAAAAATCGTTTTCCCATTTTTTAATGCATCAACCAGCGTGGATGCTACTCCTTCAATCTGAGGTATTAGATGTGTTAGCTCACCTAAAACAGCCTGATGTTCCGCAATGTGTTTTTCAATAATTTCTTTCATCATAATCTCTGTTTAAAAAAAAACCGGCTTTGGCCGGTTTGTATTTTACACTTACGTGCTACCTTGTTTATCAATTAATTCTTTTATTTTTAATTTTTGTTTTTTATACCGCTTTAATACTTCATCACTGGCATAATTTTTATAGCCTTGTTGAATAATTTTATCTAACTCTTGATGTCTACTTTTAAGTTCTTGGGTATTCATACAACTCCTTATAAAAGATGGTTAT
>Ga0181564_10000146_pt1 | contig 53962 bp, 47 predicted proteins | sample 011ome_24_FD_134512 | JGI IMG/M metagenome (GOLD analysis project Ga0181564, IMG submission 134512) | Coastal salt marsh microbial communities from the Groves Creek Marsh, Skidaway Island, Georgia - 011513CT metaG (megahit assembly) | ecosystem: Environmental > Aquatic > Marine > Intertidal... | reverse complement strand
CTATAGAGCCGTGGTAGACCACCACGTTGATAGGCTGGATGTGGAAGCGCAGTAATGCGTGCAGCTGACCAGTACTAATAGCTCAATTGGCTTGATTTATGCACTGAAAAAAATTTTATAAAAAATATAATTATTGATGATAAAACTAAATTATTTTAATTTAATTATCTAAATCTAATGTCAAAAAAAAAAGCAATAAACATAAATAAAGTAAAGAAATATCTTAATATAATAAATAAAATTGAAAAAGTGAGATCAAAGAATAATGTAAATTGGATGGATGTACTTAGACTTTCACTAAAACATGCTCCAGATGAAACAATTAAGTTGATGAAAAACATCAATAAAAAAGACAAAAAAATTTCTGACTTGTTTAACACGATTAAATAATAGATTTAATGTGCGGAATAGCAGGTGAATTAAACCTAAAAAATAAAATAAGTTTTAATAAAGCAATAAACCCCACTTTAGAACATAGGGGGCCAGATAATAGCAATTACCTACGTTTAAAAAAAAACCTATATTTTTATCACACACGACTTAAGATTATTGATCTTTCTGATGATAGCAATCAACCAATAGTCTCTCAAAACTCTAGATACACAATAATTTTTAATGGAGAGTTTTATAATTTTCAAGATATTAAAAAAAAACTCATCAAAAAAGGTTATAATTTTAAAACCACAGGTGATACAGAGGTTTTTTTAAATGGTTTTGTTGAATGGGGAACTAATTTTTTTAATAAAGTAAATGGCATATTTGCAACCTCGATATTTGATAAAAAGCTAAATTGTATTTACTTTGCCAGGGATTTTATTGGAGTTAAACCTTTATATTATTTTTTTGATGATTATAGTTTTGCATTTTCATCTGAACTAAAAACTTTATTAAAAATAAAAAAATCAAAATGTAATTTGAATGAGAAGCTTTTAAATGAATTTTTATATTATAAATATATTACTGGAAAAGAAACTTTAGTTAAAAATATTTTTAAGTTTGATCCTGGCAAGGTATACAAAATTGATTTAAACAATAAAAAAATAAAATTAAGTCAAAGTAAATACTATAACTTTAATGAAAAAAGTAATGATGACAGCATAAAGGAAGCCACAGGAAAAACTAACTTTTTGTTAAAAAAAAGTATTAATTTACAACTTCAAAGTGATGCTAATTTAGGTATTCAGCTTAGTGGTGGGGTTGACTCAACATTGATTACTGAACTAGCTTGCGAACAGCAAAATATCCAGTATTTATTTTTTAGCTCATTTAAAAACTTTAAAAAAGATGAGTCAAATTATGCATATAAAGTAGAAAAAAAATTAAATATCACACTGAAATCAATTTCATTGACCAAAAGCTTTTTTGATAAAAATTTTAAAAAAGCAATTTACTATTTAGATGAACCTCTCAATCATCCACACTCTTTAGCAATTTATCAAATATCAAAAAAAGCTCGAAATAATGTTTCAGTCCTATTAAGTGGTGAAGGTGCTGATGAGTTATTCTTTGGTTATGAAAGGTACAATTCTTTGTTTAAAAAAAATATTTCAACAATGGATTTAGTAAAAAATGGAGCTTTTTTAAGAGACGATGCTGATTTGGAGTTATTTAATAAATTTAAAAAAGTTAAGCATCAGGTTGATCCACATGAAAATCGGATTAAACTTTTTAACAGAATCAATGTAGACAATATATATAAAAAATTTCAACTTTTTGAAACACAGACTCACTTACAATCTCTATTACTTAGGTCCGATAAAATGATGATGGCAAACTCTATTGAAGCAAGAGTACCATTTTTGGATAAAGAGCTTTATGATTATTCAATAAATTTATCTGATAAAATTAAAAAAAATAAAATAAATAAGATAATTTTAAAAAAAATTTTAAAACAAAAACTATATTCAGATAATTTTATTTTTAGAAAAAAAATAGGATATATAGTTCCATTTAACAATTGGGTGAAAACAAAAAAAAATTTTGAAAAAGATTTAATTACTGAAAATTTACTAAATTTTTTTGATAAAAAAAAACTTAAAGATTTATCATTTCAACTATCTCAAAAAAAAAATATTTATTCGAATGCCAAGATGTTTTGGCTAATGAAAAATTTAAATAATTTTATAAATATCTTTGAGTTAAATTAAAATAAATGAAAAATTTAAAAATTGCATTTTTAGGAGGAACATATGCAAATACAGAAATAGCAATTCAATGTGATAAATTGGGAGCAAAATCATATTTACTTGACAAAAATAAAAACTGTTTTGCTAAATTGAATAAAAATTTTATAAATATTGATTTTAATAATAAATCTAAATTCATAAATTTTATTAAAAAAAATAAAATTAATTATTTGTATACAACGCAGTCAGACATTGGAATATTAACTTTAGGTTTTATAAATTCAAAATTTAATCTACCAGGCACAAGTTACAAAGTAGCGTCTATACTTACAGATAAATATAAAATAAGAGGTATGTTAAAAAGAAAAAAATTTAATCAACCTGAGTTTTACCTAATTAATAAAAATCTAAAAAAAAAAATTATGGAAAATAATCAAAACTTCTTAATTAAACCGCTGGACTCATCCGGAAGTAGAGGAATTTTTGAAATATCTGTAAAACAAAATTTAAAAAAAATAATTAATAAAAGTCTAAAGTTTTCTCGAAAAAATAAAGTAATTATAGAGCAAAAAATTGATGGAACAGAATTTGGAGCACAGACTTTTTCTATAAAGGGTGATTGTAAGAAAGTAATCTTGCATGAAGATATCATGTCTAAGATTAACTCTAAAATTCCTGTAGGACATGTTTTTCCATTTTTATTAATTAAAAATAAAATTGAAATTAATAAAATAAAAAAAATTATTAAAATGGCTGTTAATACTTTTGGTGTTAAAAATGGTCCATGTAATGTTGATTGTATGTACACTAAAGATAAAAAATTATTTATTTTAGAAATTAGTCCAAGACTTGGAGCCACATGTTTACCAGGAATGCTAAAAATATATACAGATGTAGATTGGGATCTAGAAACAATTAAATTACATAATTATGGAAAAATTCCAAAATTTACCGAAAAAAAAAATACACACGTAGCCTCAAAAATATTTGAGAGTAGCAAATCAGGAGTCATTAAATCAATTAAAACAATGAAAATACCAAATAATGCTAAAGTAGAATTTTTAGTAAAAAAAAATGATAAAATAAACAAATTTACAGATGGAACAAAGTATTATGGTTACATTGTTGCACATTCAAATAACCGAAAAAAGTTATTAAATATTATTTCTAAGTTTGAAAAATCAATAAAAATTAAATTCTTTTGAAATGACCACATTTGTTAGAAACTACAGAAATTCTTTTTTGGACATCGAAACTAATAACTTAAGAGTTCTTATGGATCCATGGGTTAATACAGCTAATGAGGGCTCATGGGCAGCAACAAAAAATGGAGCTAACTATATTCTAAATTCAATAAATAAAAAAAATATTAATTATATTTATATTTCTCACCTGCATACCGATCATTTTGATCTAAATTTTTTAAAAAAAATTATAAACTTACAAAAAAAAAAAATAAAATTTCTTATTAAAAAATTTAAAGATCAACGTTTAAAAAAAAAATTAATTAGTTATGGAATTGAGGCAAAAGTTATAATTGAGTTAAAAGATTATGAGACTTACAAATTAAATAAAGATAGTAAATTTATTATATTACCTCAATTATCAAGCTCAAATACTGAAAACAATTTTGTTAATTATGACCTTGATACATCGTGTATATTTTTAAATAAAGATTTAAGATTATTTAATCAAGTTGACAATCCATACAGTATTAGAGATTTAAACCAAGTGCTCAAAAAATTAAAAGGAAAGATAAATTTAAAATTTGATTTGGCTTTTCTCCCATATTGTGCAGCCTCTGAATATCCTCAGAGCTTTATAAATATAGATCGAAATAAAGAGAAAGAAAAAACAATGCAAAAAGGTATTAAAAAGTTCCTCAGTCTATCTAATCTTCTTGATTGTAGAAATTTTGTTCCAGCTGGTGGTACTTATAATCTTGATGGAGCTTTTTCTAAACTAAATAAATATCTAGCCATTCCAAATCAAAAAAAAATTGAGAATTTATTTATAAAAAAATTTAAGAGTGATAAAAACCTCTTAAATCCATCTCAAAATTATTTTAAAATCAAAAAACATAAAATTAATTTTGAGACTAATTTAAGTAAAAAAAATTTTGAAAGTATAATTAATAAAAGAAATATGAATGCTAAATATGATAATTTTATATTAAAATTTTCAAAAAAAAATATCAAAGAGACAATTTTTAATGTTGAGAATAAAATATCAGATTATATTAAAAATATTTATTTAAAACTAAACACTATTATAGAATTTAGAATTTATAAAAAACAACCAGTGAGATATAGAAATATTAAAAAAGAAAAAAGTTATATTAAACATTCTATTAATTTTAAAAAAAATAATTCTAAAAAAAAAAATAACACAAACTTGACTATTCATATTTATTACAAGGCATTTTTGGGAATCATTAATAATAAAGTATCTTGGAACGAGATACAGAACCATTGTTTATATGAAAGGAGGCCAAATAAATATGAACCTGATGCAATTTTTTGGCTCAATCTTTATAAGTTTAAAAGAAACTTTTCTTAATTGGCGAAAATTTTTTAATATTTTTTTTCGATTTTTTATTTAAAATTTTGAAAAAAAGTGTTGGATCAAGGCCATAGCCAGGCCTTATAGATTTGATGTTTTTTTCAGTAAATATTTCATTTTTTTTTATATCCTTAATTGCGTAAATAGACCTCCTAAATTTTTTATTGTCTAGTTCATCTTTATTTCTATAAAATTTATTTTTACCTAGAAGATTTTTAACTTTATGCAGTTCTAATCTAAATTTTTTTAATTCATCACCTTTTAATGAAAATTTAAGATCAAAACCTTTTTTTTGATTTTTTAGTGCTATATGTTTTTCAAAAATTCTAGCACCCATCGCATAGGCCAACTTTGCAACCTCAATATTGTTTGAATGATCTGAAAAACCAACTGTACAATTAAAATTTTTTTTTATAATTTTAATATTGTTTAGGTTAAAATCGGCATCTTTTGCTGGATAAGAACTCACACAATACAATATAGCAAGATCTTTGGTTCCATTTTTTTTCAAAAATGAGACTGAATTATGAATTTCTTTTATATCACTCATTCCAGTTGAGATAATTACTGGTTTACGTGTTTTCGCTATTTTATGAAGCAAAGAGTAATCGGTCATTTCAAAAGAAGCAATTTTGTAAATTGGACAATTTAATTCCTCTAAAATTCTGACTGAAGTTTCATCAAAAGCTGAACTGAAACATTGTATTTTTATTTTTTTACAATATTCAAATATTCTTTTATGCCAACTATATGGGGTTTGAGCCTTTTCAAATAAATTCCATAGAGTATATTTTTTCCATAATCCTTTTTTTATAATAAATTGTTTTTGTTTTGAATTCACTGTCATAGCATCGGGAGTATATGTTTGAATTTTGACTGCACTTGCCCCAAATTTTTTTGCATTATTAATTAATTTTATACATTGTTCAAAGGAGCCATTATGATTTGCTGAGATTTCAGCTACAATAAATGGGTGGCTTAAATATTCAAAATAATTGTTTTTTTTCATACAGAATAATCTTTAACAGATATTTATTTAATACTTAATAAATATAAAGTATTATAGACTTATATAATTTTTTTCATTAAGTTAAGTTATATTGTACAAAAATGTTTTACTATAAAATTTGATGTTAAAAAACTCTTCAATATTAATTACAGGCGGAACAGGTTCATTTGGCAATGCGTTTGTTAAAATGACTTTAAAAAAATTTAATCCAAGGAGATTGGTAATCTTTTCAAGGGACGAAATGAAGCAATGGGAAATGGCAAAGAATTTAAATAATGATAATAGAGTTAGATTTTTTATTGGTGATGTAAGAGATAAAGACCGTCTCTACAGATCATTGGATGGTGTAGATTATGTTGTACATGCTGCAGCTACAAAAATAGTTCCGACTGCGGAGTATAATCCATTTGAATGTGTAAAAACCAATATTAATGGTGCAATGAATTTAATAGATGCTTGTATCGATCAAAAAGTTAAAAAGGTAGTAGCCCTATCGACTGATAAAGCTAGCAGCCCAATAAATCTTTACGGAGCAACAAAATTAGCATCTGATAAAATGTTTGTTGCAAGCAATTCTTCATATGCAGCAGGACAGGAAACATCTTTTTCTGTAGTTAGATATGGAAATGTAATGGGTTCTAGAGGTTCGATAATACCATATTTTTTAGGTGTAAAAGATAATCAAAAAATAAATATAACAGATAAAAGAATGACTAGATTTATGATTGATCTTGAAGAGGGAGTCGGACTTGTTTGGAAAGCTTTTAAAGATATGATTGGTGGAGAAATCTATGTAAAAAAAATTCCATCAATGAAAGTTATAGATATAGCAAATGCCATTAAACCAAAAGCAAAATTTAAGTTTGTAGGAATTCGTCCAGGAGAAAAAGTTCATGAAGAAATGATTAATATAAATGAAGCTAATTTTACTTTTGAGTACAATGATTATTATAAAATTTTACCAATCATAAATGGTTGGGGATTAGATAAGAAAAGAATTAAAAATGGAAAAAAAGTCTCTCAAAATTTTTCTTATACTTCAGATCAAAATTCATCTTGGATGACAAAAGAGAAATTAAAGAAATGGGTTAAAAAAAATAAATCGTATTTCATAAATATCTAGATGATCCCATATTCTAGACAAAATATTGATAAAAATGACATTAAGTCTGTTACAAAAGTTTTAAAATCTGATTATTTAACACAAGGTCCTAAAGTCGAAACTTTTGAAAAAAAAATAAGTAAGTATTGTGGTGTTAAATTTGGGGTGGCCGTTAATAGTGCAACAAGTGCACTTCATATTGCATGTATATCTCTAGAATTAAAAAAAGAGGATATAGTTTGGACCAGTCCAAATTCATTTGTAGCAAGTGCAAATTGTGCATTATATTGTGGAGCAACAATTGATTTTGTAGATATTGATCCTAAAACTTTTAACATGAGTATTGAAAGTTTAAAAAAAAAACTAGAATTAAGTAAAAAAGAAAAAAAATTACCAAAAGTAGTTATACCTGTTCATTTTGCTGGTCAGCCCATTAACATGGGTGAAATTTACCGTTTAAGTAAAATTTATAAGTTTAAAATAATAGAAGACGCTTCACATGCTTTAGGTGCAATTTATTATCATAATAAAAAAAAAATTAAAGTTGGATCTTGCAAACATAGCCACATTACTGTTTTAAGTTTTCATCCTGTTAAAATAATTACTTCAGGTGAAGGAGGTATAGCTTTGACAAATGACAAAAAAATTTTTGATAAGTTAAAAATGCTTAGGACGAGCGGGATAACTAGAGATAAGAAATTAATGAAAAAATCAATTAAAGGTATGTGGTATTATGAGCAGTTAATGCTTGGTTATAATTATAGACTGAATGAAATTCAAGCAGCTTTAGGTATTCAACAACTAAAAAAAATAAATAAATTAAATAACTTAAGAAATAAAATTGCAAAAAAATACAATTTATCACTTAAAACACTGCCTCTATATTTGCCTCATATAAATTCAGGCTTTAAATCATCTTTCCATTTATATGTGGTTGTATTAAAGAACAATAAAAAAAAAATTGATAGAGCAAAATTATTTAATAAACTTAGAAAATTTGGTATTCTTGTGAATGTACATTACATACCAATTTATAGGCATCCATTTTACCAAAATTTAGGTTTTAACCCAGCAGATTTTCCAAATTGTGAAAAATATTATAAAAATGCAATTAGTATACCGATCTTTCCTGGTTTAAAAAAAAAACAACAAGACTATGTCATTAGTTGTTTTAAAAAAATATTCAAATGAAGTTAGCCCTTGGAACAGCACAATTTGGATCGCATTATGGTCTAACTAATAATCTTGGTAAAGTTCCTTTATACGAAGTTAAAAAAATTATTTCAAAAGCAAAAGAAATAAATCTTAAAACTATAGATACAGCTATGGATTATTTTGACAGTGAAGAAGTCTTGGGCAAAACCAATGTTACAGATTTTGAAATTATATCAAAATTACCCGAAATACCCAAAAATACAAATATTAAAGTCTGGATACAAGATAAGGTTAAAAAATCTTTATTTAATTTAAAAGTTTTAAAATTAAGAGGTTTACTTTTACACAAACCTATTCAGATGTTGCAATCAGATGGTGATGAAATATTTAATTCTTTGAATCATTTAAAAGAAATAGGATTAATTGAAAAAATTGGGGTAAGTGTATACAATTTTGAGGAGTTAGATATATTAATAAAAAAATTCAAATTTGATATAGTTCAAGCTCCAATAAATATTTTTGATAGAAGAATAATAGACTCAAAAATGATTTATGAGTTAAAAAAAAAAAATATTGAAATTCACGCAAGATCAATTTTTTTACAAGGACTACTACTTTTAGAAAAAAACAAATTACCTAAAAAATTTTTGTATTGGAAAAATTTATGGAATGAATGGTTTAATTGGTTAGATCAAGAGTCAAAAATTTCAAATTTGTCAGCTTGTCTTAATTATGTTTTTTCAATCAAAGAAATAGACAAAATAATAATAGGTGTAAATAATTATATACAATTTAAGGAAATTTTAGAAGAAACTAGAAATTATAAAAACATAACAATTCCTAAATTTAAAATTGAAGATAAAAAATTGCTAAATCCTTACAATTGGAAATATTTATGAAAATTGGAGCTATAATCCAAGCAAGAATGAATTCAAAAAGATTACCTAAAAAAGTTTTTCTTCCATTGTGTGGCAAACCTGTATTAGAGCATATAATCGAGAGGCTAAAGTTTTCAAAATTTATTAATCAATTGGTAATTGCTACTTCAAACAGACTTCAAGATAAACCAATTGTAGCCTTTTGTAAGAAAAAAAAAATAGATTACTTTACCGGGAGTTTAATTAATGTGCTTGATAGATTTTATAATGCATCAAAAGTCAATAAAATTGACATAGTAGTGCGAATCACTGCTGATTGCCCTTTGATAGATCCATTTATAGTTGATGAAGTAATAAAAGGTTTTTTAGATGGTGACTTTGATTATTATTCTTTAAAAGGCAATTTTCCAGATGGCCTTGATTGTCAAGTTTTCAAATTCTCCGCTTTAGAAAAAACATGGTTGGAGGCAACTTTACCCTCAGATAAAGAGCACGTTGGAACATACATGGAGAAGACAAACCCAAAAAAATTTAAAATTGGTGGATTAACTAAATTTAGTAGTCGTAAAAATTTTCGGTGGACTTTAGATCAAAAACAAGACTATCAATTAATTAAAAAAATTTATTCAGAGCTTTACAAAGAAGGTAGATTATTTGTAACTCAAGATGTTTTTAATTTGTTAAAAAATAAACCAGAGTTAATTTTAATAAATAATCAAATAATTAGAAATGAAGGATATATTAAATCTTTAAAAATGGATACTAGATGAAAAGAAAAATTTTAAGCAAATTAAAATCTAATAAAGGAGTAAAGCTTTATAAAACTGCAAAAAAACTCATTCCAGGTGGAACTCAACTTTTATCTAAAAGACCTGAAATGTTTGCACCTGATTTATGGCCTTCATATTATTCCAAAGCAAAAGGCTGTAAAATTTGGGATCTTAATAATAATAGATATACTGATATGTCATTTATGTCCGTTGGGGCATGTGTTCTTGGGTATGCAGACAGGGATGTTGATATGGAAGTTATTAAAAAAATTAAACTTGGAGTTAATAGTTCTTTAAATTGTATTGAGGAGGTGGAATTAGCAAAAGAATTAATCGATCTTCATCCTTGGTTTGATATGGCAAGATTTTCTAGAAGCGGTGGAGAAGCAATGAATATAGCTGTAAGAATAGCGAGGGCTCATACAAAAAAAGATATTATAATATTTAGTGGTTATCATGGATGGAACGATTGGTATATTGCAGCCAATTTAAAAAATAAGAGCAATTTAAACAATCAATTAATACCTGGTATAAAGGCTAATGGTGTTCCAAAAAGTTTATATAAAACTGCAATTACTTTTGAGGCAAATAATTTCAATTCTTTAATTAAAAAAATAAAAGGTATTGAAAATAAAATTGCTGCAATAGTTATAGAGCCAGCGAGAGGTGTTGAACCAGATGTTGAATATCTTAAAAAATTAAAAGGATTATCTCGTGAGATTAAGTCAGTCTTAATTTTTGATGAAATTACATCGGGTTTTAGAATGTGCGCTGGAGGAATACATAGAAGTTATAAAATTTATCCAGATATTGCAGTTTTTGCAAAAAGTATAGCAAATGGTTATGCTATGTCAGCTGTTTTAGGCACTGAAAAAGTTATGAATGCAGCTCAGAAAACATTTATTTCTAGTACTAATTGGACAGAAAGAGTAGGGCCAGCTGCTGCTTTGGCTACTATTAAAAAATTTAAACAAACTAATGCAGAGAAATATTTAATTAAAATTGGAAATAAAGTAAAAAAAATTTGGCATGATGTATCTAAAAAAAATAATCTTGAAATAAATATAACAGGCCTTCCTTCATTACCAATGTTTTCATTTAAATCAAAAAAATCAATTCAATTAGAAACACTTTTTACTACAGAAATGTTATCACATGGCTTTTTGGGCTTTAAACAATTTAGACCTTCACTAGCACACAAACAAAATGATTTAAACAAATATGCTAATGCATGCGAAAAAGTTTTTAAATTAATATCAGAAGATAAAAATTTAAAAAATTTAAAATCACCAATACATCAAACTGGATTTAAAAGATTGACTAAAAATTAATGGTTTTTAATATTTAAATTTAATTATGGACATAGTTTTTGTTAATTCCACATCAGGAAATATAGAAATTATTCCAAGATTTTTGAAAAAAGAGGAAATATTGGTTCTTACAGATAGCGAAGCTGTTGTACATCAATGTATAAAAAAAAACATTAATTATCAAACAATCGGAAATTATATAGATTATTCAAAATTAAGATCAATTAATCAAAAAATTGTAATTAACCAAAGAAAATTTATTGAAAGACTCTATTATAAATTAAAAAGTAATAATTATTATTCAGAAATATTGAGAGACTACTTTTATAGCTATAATTTTGAATTTTATAAACTTAATAACTCATTAAAAATTTTTTTTCAAAAACATAAGGTGAATAAAGTTTATTTTTCTTATGATGAAAATTTGTTTATGTCTCCAGATTCTTATTCAAAAGGCTCAATTATCTCTTACCTTTTAATTTTAAAATATAGCAAAATTTATAAATTTAAAATTTATTTATCATTATTAAAAAAGTTAAATATAGAGGAAGAAAAGTTTAATAACTATTATATGAAATTTAATAAATTTGAAAATAAGTATAAAAAAAAAAATTTAAAAGATTTGTATTTTTTTACTTTTAATCAATGTTATACAGATCTACTTTCGTGCTTAGATCGTAGTAAAAATAATGTAGTAACATTTAAAACTAACGGAAATATTTTTGGAGAATTTAATTATGAGAATAAAAAAAATGATTTAGATAAATTTACCAAAAAAAAACTTAGACTAATTCACAATATTTTAAAGTTTAATTTAGAAAATGAATTTAAAAAATTATTTTTGAATATAAATTTCGTTAATTTAAAAATATTATTAAATCACATAAATAAAGAAATTTGGATTAAACTTTTAGACTTTGAGAAAATAAAACTACACATAACCGAAAATTTAAAATTAAATAAGATTGAAAATATTTATTTATCAGGAATATCATTTAATTATCCTATTGCTTCATATTTAAGTTTCAAAAAAAAAAAAGTTATAATACGCCAACATGGAGGACTATCACATCCACACTGGCCGAATCTAAGTCAAGTTAAAGGTTGTGAATTTATTGCTAATTCTAAATATATAAAAAAAAATATTATTCCTTGGGGAAATGAAATTAATTATTTATCTAGATATAGTTTTGATTTTAATATTAAAAAGAAAGTTAAAAATAAGAAATTTATTTTAATTGCAGAAGGTGTTTTTGGGAATCCAGTAAATATTAAAAAATACTTTAATTTTTATAATAATTTTTTTAAAAATTTTGGTAACTCACATTCATTCAAATTTAGAACTCACCCTAGATTTAAATCCAATTTATACTCACATTTTGAAAAATTATCTAATATAAGCATTGATAAAAAAAATAACATAAATCAAACTTTATCAAGTGCAATAATGGTTCTAATTAATTATGATACACCTAATTCTGTATTCCAAGATGCAATATTCAATGAAATACCAGTAGTATTAATATCTCCAGAAGAAAGGATAAAATCTCATTTATATGAAAATAATTGCTATGGTTTTCCACATATCTGTAAAAATCATGAAGAATTGAATAAGTATATTATAAAAATCCAAGATAAAAATTTTAGAAACAGTTTAATTCAGACACAAAAAAAATGGTGTGTAAGAATATTTGGAAATAATAAATTTAATACAATTAAGAGTTTAAATTATATTAAAATAAAAGATACTAAGTCTATTTTTAAAACATTTAATTTCAAAAGAAATTTAAAAAACTTTATATTAAAAGTAATTTTATTATTTATGAAAAAAAATAAATAATAAATATTTATGAAAAAAGTAGTAATAATTGGTTCAGGCCTTGGAGGCACAATTCTAGCGTATGAATTATTAAAAAAAAACTTTGACATTCATGTTGTGGATCCATTTATTAAGAATCCTCAAAATAAATTACCTGATCTAAAACTAATTGATAAAAAAGGAAAAAAAATTAACTCTAAATTCATGGGTGTTGGATTAGGAGGAAGTACGCAATTTTGGCATGCAGGTCTAATGGAAATTGAAAGAAAAATTTTCAATAAAAGTTGGCCCTATAAATATCATTCTTTAAAAAAGTACATTTCTTTAGCTTTTGAGTTAATTAGTGGTCAAAAAATAAATGATGTAAGCAAAATACAAAGAAAATTAAAATATTTTTACTATAAAGAGGGTATAGATAGCAATCTTTTGCCTAACATTGCAATTTATTATCCAAGAAAGGTTGAAAATCTATGGAATAAATTTAACCTTTATAATGAGGTAAATCTATATTTCTCTAAAATTAAAAAATGGGTAAGAATTAATAATAATTTTAAATATATAGTTTTAGAAAATGGTCAAGTAGTTCAAGGTGATATTTTTATTATTGCTGCTGGGGGAATTATAACTCCAACAATATTAGAAAAGATCTCTACGGACACTGGATTTATATTTTCAAATTGGTTGGGTGCAGGATATGAGTGTCACCCAGCAACATTTGTAGCAAAAATTGAATTTAAAAAATCTAAATTTTCTAAAATTTGTAATTTTCAGACCCCAAATGGTTCTTTGAGACAACCTTTGTTAGTTTATGAGTCTGGTTTACCAATTTCTTTTTTTTTAAGACCAAATATAGATTTAAATAGAGACAAGAGAAAAAAATATCTTAAAAATTATTTCAAATATGTATTTAAAAAATCTTTTAAAAATTTAAATTTAGTTATTTTTGTAAAAAATTTTATAAAATTAAATAACTTCATTAAAGAAAAATTTTTAAAAAATTATTCAAATTTATTTGTGCTGCATATGGCTGCAAGTATTCCAATCACAAAGTCAAAAACAATTTAAAAAAAAAAAAATAGATTAATCAATAAATTCTATTTAGATAAAAAACTTAAGATTATTTATAATAATGCTACTGATAAAATTATTCAAAAATTATTTCCGTTGATAAAAAATTACAAACTTATTAATAGAGATTTGAATAATTTGGGACCTTCAGCTCATAATTCAGGAACAGCTAGAATTAGTCAAAATTCAAAAAATGGAGTTTGTGACAAGGAAGGAAAAATTTATAATTCTAAAAATTTATTTGTATGTGACGCATCATTGATTCCAAATAGTGGCATATCAAATACAGGCTTAACAATAGCAGCTTTAGCAATTAAGCAAGCAAATGAAATAAAAAAAAAATTTGGATCACAAAAAGTTTCTAAAATTACTAATATTGATTTTGTTATATCTGGAGCATCAGGAAATGTTGGAATAAAACTAATTCCTCTTTTACAAAAATCTGGATTTAAAATTGAGTCTCTAAAAACTTTTAAAAAAAACAATAAAAATGCAAATGTTTTTATAAACTTACAGAATATATCTTCTGATCCATATGAAAATTTCTTAAGTTTTAAGCAAAATTTATCAATTGTAGAAAATAGAGTTAAAAAAATTATTCAAGCACAAACCATAGCAACAATGCCATACAATGGTTTGTTTGATCAAAATAAATTTAATGGAGGTTTTAAGCCAAAATATTTATCAAATTATACATTAGGAAAGTTAATGCTAGAAAAAGAAATCATTAAAAAAAGTAAAAAAAAAGACTTTCCTTGTATATATTTATTATATTTTGGTCATGTTATAGAAGCAGGAGGTCCATGGAAAGAAACTATTAAGATAGCAAAAAAAAAAGGTTATATTTTACCAAAAAATATGACTACCGGGATATGTAATGAGCTTAAAATAAAGGATATTTTCACATCCGTAAGTAATATTTTAAATAGTAAAAAGAATTTTAGAAAAATCAACAGAGAACTATTGGTTTCAAATAATGTAAGCTGGAAAAAAATATTAGGTAAAAAAAATTTAGAATTAGATCAACTTAAATTAAATTTAAAGTTTAGGATAATAAAAAATCTAAGAAATATAAAAGAAATTATCATGAGTTATTTATTAATCCTTATTTGGAATTCACGTTTTTATAATATAATTCTGAAACTAAAATTTAAAAAAAATTATGAAAGAAGCTTTTCTAAAAAACAAGCAACTAATAAAAATCCAATATTTTTTGATAGTGGTTTAAGAGGTCGTATTTTTGGTAAACAAAACATAAAAAAATGAATTAAATTACTCTGTATGCATTTTTATTTTTATAAAAATTTTTTTTTTATTAGAAATAAAATAGGCATTTTTATATTTTCCATGACTTAATGCACGAATCAGATTTATATGTTCTCTTAAGGTTTTTTTACTGTTAAGATTTAGTTTACAAATTTTTTTAAATTTTTTTATAGAATTGTAATTACCTATTTTTTCTATTTTTTTATATTTGAAGTCATTTTTAATAATTTTTATCAATTTCTCTTTTATAACTTTTTTTTGAAGTCTTATTATTTTTTTATAAACTTCATAGGATGTATCTGTTTTATCAATAATTACTTTTTTTCTTAATATTATTGGGCCATGGTCTATTTTTGAAGTCATTTTGTGGATAGTTACTCCACAACTTTTTTTATTTATTATAGAAAAAATCTGTGGGTAAATTCCTCTATTATATGGATTATAGCCAGGATGAAAATTTATACATTCAAAATTTTTAGTTAGTTGATTAGGTAAAATTTTATGGCAATGTATTGAGATAATTTTATTAAATTTTTTTTTTAAATCTTTTAAATTATCTTTTTTAAAGTTAAGGTATCTTGAATTTGAAACTACCAGTGATTTTTTTTTTGTATAAAAAATTTCAAATGGTATATTAGATTTTTGAAGATAATTTGAAGTGAAATTTGAAAGATCATAGTGATCTGAAATAATCATTGTTTTCATTTTTGTTATATAGTCTTTTTAATTTGTTTTTTTTGTAATATCTATTAGAAACTATTCTTAAATTTGCGTAATTAATCTAAACTTAAATTATGTTAAAAAATATTAAATATTGTATTGATATAATTACAAAATTATACTTTAGGTTAAATAATAAAAGAAAATTTCATTTTAAATTTATATTTTTCTTTGCAATATTCACTTCTCTATTGGAAGTTGCAACACTATTGAGTTTATTTCCATTCTTGTCAATTTTATTACAACAAGGAAGTTTAGAAGATTTTAAATTATTGCTGATTATTAAAGAAAAATTTTCATTAGATAGAGATAGCTATTTATTTTTAGTCACTATAATTTTTTTATTTTTTTTAATTTTGTCGTCAATATTTAGATTAATACTTTTGTGGGGTAATATAAAATTAGCTAATGCAATATCAAAAGATTTTAGTCTTGACCTTTTTAAAAATAAAATTCATCAAAATTATTTGGATTTTATAAATTCAAGTACGAATGAAGCTATCTCAGGCATAACAGTCAAGACAACTTCTTTAAATAGAGTATTATTAGCTGTAAATACTATTGGTACTAGTTTTTTTTTACTAATATCAATTTTAATTACAATATCCTATTTAAATCCATTAATTTCCTTAGTCTCTTTTTTTTTAATATTTTTAATTTATTTTTTTTTAATTTTAAATTTTAATAAAGTACTATCAGATAATAGTTTTATCATTTCAAAAGAACAGACAAATGTAGTTAAAATTCTCCAAGAAAGTTTTGGTATTATAAGAGATATGATATTGAGAGGCAATCAAGCAAAATATACAAAAATTTTTTTTCATTCAATTAACAATTTATACAATGCAGAGGCTAAAAATTCTTTCATAAGCCAGTCTCCTAGATTTTTTATAGAGACTACAGGAATCATTATCATAATTATAATTTGCTCCATCGTCTCGTTTAAATCTGGAAGCGCAACATCTGTTTTACCACTAATTGGTGTTTTAGTTTTGGCAGCTCAAAAATTAATACCATTAATGCAAGTAATATACACAAATTTTAATATTTTGATTTCAAATACTGGACAACTTAGTGATTTAGAGGAATTTTTTAATATTAAATTAAATTATTCTCCTAAATTTCAAGAAGATGAAAAAAAAGATAAATCTAAAAATGACATAGAATTTAAAAACAAAATAGAATTTAAAGATATATCTTTTTCTTATTCAAAAAATAACAGCAAAATATTTGAAAAAATAAACTTTATTATAAATAAAGGTGAAAAAATTGGGATAGTTGGAAAAACAGGAGAAGGCAAAAGTACTTTATTAGATGTAATAATGGGATTATTAAGTCCAAGTCAGGGTGAAATTTTTGTAGATAATACATTAATAAACTCTAAAAATTTAAGATCATGGCAAAAATTAATTTCCCATGTTCCTCAAGATTTATTTCTCATTGATGGAACAATTTATGAAAATATTACATTCTCAAGTTATAATGATGGAGATGATAAATTTATAAAAAAAATACTTAGCCTCGCTCAATTAAAAGATTTCGTAGAAAATTTACCTATGGGAATAAACACTATAGTAGGAGAAAGGGGAGTTAAATTATCTGGTGGACAAAAGCAAAGAGTTGCGATTGCTAGAGCTTTGTTTAACAATTCAAAGATATTAGTTTTTGATGAAGCTACAAGTGCTTTGGATGATGGAACAGAACAGTTAATTGGAATTTCTTTAGATAAATTAGATAAAGAATTTACAACTATAATGGTAGCGCATAGGCTAACTTCTATAAGAAAATGTGATAGAATATTTGAGTTAAATAATAATCAAATAAAAATTTTTAAATCATATGATGAATATATGGCTAGGAAGCTATAGGTCAGTTATATTTAATACATTATTATGAATTTATTTGAATTAGATTATAATTTAAAAAAAGGAATTGAAGATAATATTAAAGACTTTGTTGAAAAACTAGGAGAGAAAAAAACGAAAGTAATTGATTATGGATGTGGACAAATGCCTTATAAATGTCTTTTTCCAAAAAACATTAATTATATTGGTGTCGACCTAAAGATAAATAAATTAGCTGATATTAAAATTTCTAAAAAAGATAAATTACCTTTTAATAAAAATGAAATAGATGCTGTTATCTCAACACAGGTAATTCATAAGGTTGAAAATTATAATTTTTATTTAAAAAATATAAATCGTATCTTAAAATCTAGAGGAATATTATTCTTAACAACCCATGGCAATTGGACACACCATCCATTAGGTAGTGGTGATTACTATAGATTTACTATTCAAGGAATTAACAAAATTTTAAGTGAACATAATTTTAAAATAATTAAAGTAGTTCCAATTGTTGGCACTTTGGGAGCCGGTCTTCATATAAGACAAATTGTAATCAATGCATGGTTAAAAAAGATACCATTAATTGGAAATCTTTTTTGTAAAATTTTTAATCTTTTTACTAACACAAGAATTATATTAGAGGATAAACTTCAGTCTTATGGAACATCAATAAGTAATCCTGTGGCTTTAGCTGTAACAGCTGTTAAGATAAATTAAATATATGCAATGTTTTATAACAATAGATGTTGAGCCAGATAATGTTTGGGCCAATACTCAAAGCAAGAAATTATTCAATTTAAATCATTTGTGGAAGTTCAACGAACTTTGTTTTCAATACGATTTAAAAGTAAATTATTTTATTACATACTCAGTTGCAAAAGATGTAAATTGTTTAAAGTTATTAGAAAATGTTTTAAAAAGAGGAAATTGTGAAATAGGAATACATTCACATATGTGGGAAATTCCACCAATTACATCAAACGATTTAAATAATAAAGCTTTAACGGGAAATTTATACCCGACAGAAATTGTTGAAGAAAAGTTTTCAAATTTAATAAATTTAATTAAAAAAAATTTTGATTATCCAAAATCTCACAGAGCTGGAAGGTTTGGTATGTCTAATGCACAATTAAAAATACTTATGAAAAATAATATAACAGTAGATTCTAGTATAGTCCCAGGAATTAATTGGAGTGAAACAGGTATAAATAATTATCTAAATGCTAAAAATGAAATATATGAAATGGATGAAAACAATTTTTTAAGCTCTGGAAACTCGGGCGTGATTCAAGTGCCATGTACAGTAAAACCAATGTATTTTAAAAATTCTTTTTTAAACACAGGTATATATAAAAAAATATTAAATAAACTTGGATTAAAATATAATTGGTTAAGAGTATCACCGGAAAAAAAAATTGAAGATTTTAAAGAAACTATAGATTGGGTTATAAAATCAAATTTAGGTTTTCTAAATTTAATGTCTCATTCATCTGAATTTATGGTTAATGGCTCACCTTACTGGACATCAAAAAATGAAATTGAATATCAATTTACATTGTATAAAAATATTTTTACAATTTGGAGAGATCTAAACTTTAAATCTGAGTTGTTATCAAGTTTATCGAAAAATACTATATGAGTAACATTTTAGTTGAATGTAAAGGTGGACTAGGCAACCAGTTGCACTGCTATTTTTTTTTTAAGGTTCTATCAATTTTAAAAAAACAAAAAATTAAATTCGATTTAGGCTCTTATAATTCAGATCCTTACAGAAGAAAGTATTTACTAAATAGAATTATTAACAATAAAATTCAAGTAATTAATAAAAATTTTTCTTTTTTTTATAAAATAAAAAAAAATATCTTAAAATTTATAAGTTTTTTTTTACCTCTAAAATATAAATTATTTATCAGTGATAATGGAGTCTATAATTCAAAAATTTTGAAAACAAATTATTTTTTTAATCCGATATTTAGTGGTTATTGGCAATCATATAAATATTATAATGGGTTCGAAAAAATAATAAGAGAGGAGATTAAAATTCCTTATATCAAAAATAAAAAAGCTGATATATTATATAAAAAGATAAAACAAAAAGAGAGCTGTTTTGTACATTTTAGATCTTACAATGAAGAGTTTGGTAATAGATTGAGTGTAAATTACTATAAAAATGCTTTTAATTTTATAAGCAAGAGAAAAAAAAAAGTCAAATTCTATATTTTTTCTGATGATATTAAATATGCAAAATTCTTTTTTAAAAATGTTAATCAAAAACTTTTTTTTATTGAAATTAGTGAAAAAAGTAATGAAAAAAAAACTCTTATTGAATTTAATTTAATGCTTAATTGTAAACATTCTATAATAGGAGATAGTACATTTAGCTGGTGGGCTGCATGGATAAGATATGATAAAAAAAAAATTATAATTTGTCCAAAAGGTTTAGTTCTTACAAAAAAACATTGGACCCCAAAAAATTGGATCAAATTTAGAGCAAAATGATAAAAAAAATTTTAGTAACTGGTGGATCAGGATTTATAGGCACTAATTTTGTATCTTTGTGCTTAAAAAAAACTAATTTAAAAATACTAAATGTAGATTTGTTAACTTATGCATCAAATAAAAAAAAGGTTCAAGATTTTTTACAATTTAAAAATTATAATTTCAAAAGACTAGATATCAGAAGTAAAAAAATTGAAAAAATAATTTTTGATTATAAACCAGATGTTATTATTAATTTTGCAGCAGAAAGTCATGTCGATCAATCAATTTCAAAACCAACTAAATTTGTAAATACAAATATAATTGGAACGCTAAATCTATTAAAGTCATCTTATAATTATTACAAAAAAAACCAAAACTCATTTTTTAAATATTTTCAAATTTCTACCGATGAAGTTTATGGATCATTAAATTTTGATGATAAATCATTTAATGAATATTCTCCATTTTTACCAAACAGTCCTTATGCAGCTTCAAAAGCAGGCGCAGATCATCTTGTAAGAGCATTTTCTAAAACATATAAAATGCCAGTACTAATCACACATAGCTCAAATAATTATGGGCCTTATCAAAATTCAGAAAAATTAATACCAAAGACAATTATAAACGCTATTAAGTTGAAAAAAATTCCTCTTTATGGCGATGGACTTAATGTAAGAGATTGGATTTTTGTTGAAGATAATTGTGAGGCTATATTAAAAATTTTAAAATCAAAAAATACAAATAAAACTTATAACATTGGAGGTAATCAAGAATGTAGTAATAAATTTATAGTAAATTTTATTTGTAACTATTTAAATAAAAATTTTCCCCAAAAAAATCGATCTATAAATATAAATTATAATAAATTAATTGAATATGTCGAAGATAGAAAGGGTCATGATAGAAGATATTCAGTTTCAATTCAAAAAATTAAAAAAGAATTAAATTGGAAACCAAATTATAAAATAAAAAATGGACTAATCAAAACAATTAAATGGTATATCAATAATTTAAAGAAAAATAATAAAATTTGATGATTATAAATCTTATACAGGATATTCCTACTCCACACAACAATATTCTTATAGAAAAGTTAAGTCAAAGAAAAGATATAAAACTAAAGCTGTGGTATGCTGAAAAGAAGAATTTGAGCTTATATAATTGGAAGGAAAATTTAGCCGATAAACATTTAAAATCAAATATCTATGGAAAAAATTTAAATCTTTCATTCATTATAAAGTGTTTATTTACATTAAATCAAAAATTTATCTTTGTTGGTTGGCAAAATATCAATACAAAGATTCTTTATATTCTATTTATTTTGTTTAGAAAAAAATTTAATCATTGGACAGATTTACCTAATGAAAAACTACTAAATAAAAAAAAAATATTTAACAAACTTATTTATTTAGCACTTAAAAAATCTAATGCAAAAATACTTTGTGTAGGAAGAATAACAATTAATTTTTTTTTACATAAAAATTTTAAAAAAAAAAAATTGTTAAATTTGCCAATATTATTTGATAGACAAAAATCAATTATTGAGAATAAAAAAAAAAAACAAATTTCAAGATTTTATTTAAAAGAAAGAGATTTTATTATTTCTATGGGTAGCAGACTAGAAAAAATAAAAGGTTTTGATTTAGCCCTAAAAGCTTTGAATTTAGTTCTTAATAAATATAACATAAAAAATATAAAAATATTTCTAATTGGATCTGGATCTGAAAAAAAAAAATTAGAAAAATTTATTATAAGCAATAGATTACGTAAAAATGTATTCCTAATTGATTGGATGGATTATCAAGATTTTGTTGAATTAATCTCAATTTCTGATCTTTTCTTACACCCATCAAGATTTGATGCTTATGGTTCAGTAAATTTGTCAATCTCTCAAGGAACTGCAACTATTGCATCTAGAAATTCAGGTTCTGCAAAAGAATTAATCAAGAATAATATTAATGGTATATTATACAATCCTTTCGATATAAGATTTCTTTCAGAAGTAATTATAAAGTTATATAAATCTAAAATAACTAGAAATAAATTTAACAATTTTTCAAAGTTGTTTTCTAAAAAAATTGATATTGAATTTATTTTAAATAATCTATTAAAAAATATAATTTAATGACATCACGTTTAAAAATAAAAGATAATTTAAAGATTAAAACAAAAAATGCTTTAGGTCAAAATACAGGTCATTTGATACCTATTTATAATATTAACGATGAATTCTTAACAAATAAAGAAATACCCAAACAAGTTTATGTAACAATTGTTAATCCAAAAAAAATTAAGGGGCCACATCTACATTTTAAAAGAAATGGTTTTTTTACTTGCATTGATGGAAATGTTAAATTTGTAATAAAATTAAAGAACTCATACAAAGTAGTTTATAGCGGTGAAAGATATAAATTTAAGTCAGTATATGTGCCAAAAGGTACTGCTGTAGCAATTAAGTGCTTAGGAAAAAAAAAAGCAATAGTTTTGAATATGCCCAATCCTGCTTGGAATCCTAAAATGAATGATGAGCATACAGCTGAATTTAAAGATTTTAAATTTTAGTTATTATAAATGAAAAAAATAATGGTAGTTGGTGAGTTTATGTGGCCATGGTACCAGCAGTCGGTTGTAAATGCTTTAAGACAGATTGGTCATAATGTTACGATTTTTAGTTGGCTAAGTTTTTTCATGCAGTGGAAAATGAAAAAATCCGAGCCAGAATTTAAAAACTTTTATATGAAGTTTCAGCATAGGTTTAATTTCGGACCAACAATAAATTTGATCAATCAAATGCTAATTCATAGAATAAAGAATGATAAACCAGACATTATATTTTTTTATAACGTTAAATTAATAAATAAAAAAACAATTATTAAAATAAAAAGTGATTTTCCCAAAGTTGTTATATGTCAATATTCTAATGATAATCCATTTATAGAGGGAAAATTTATGATGTGGAAAAAATATTTAGAAACTATTAAATATTTTGATTTTACATTTGCTGCAAGAAATAGTGATTTTGTAAATTATAAAAATAAAGGTGCAAAAAATATTTATCTCTTAAAATCATATTTTGATCCTAAAGATGATTTTAGTGAGGAAATTACAAACATTCCTGAAAAATATAAATGTGATGTAGTTTTTGCTGGTCATTATGAAGATGATCAGAGATTAGAGTTTTTAGAAGAAATAGTAAAAAACAATATAAAGTTAAATTTATTTGGAGGTGGATGGAATAAGGTAATTAAAAAAAGTAAACTGTTTAATAAAATTAATAATAAACTTCCAATTGAGCCTGCTATAGGAAAAAATTATAGATATGCGATTTGCGGTTCAAAGATAGCTTTGTGTTTTTTTTCAAAAATTAATAAAGATTATTACACTAGAAGAAATTTTCAAATACCAGCTATGAAAAGAATAGTTTTATGCGAATATAATAATGAAATATCTAAAATTTTTATAGAAAATGAAGATATAATTTTTTTTAGAAATAAATATGAAATGTGCAAAAAAATTAAACATTTACTTGAAGACATTGATTTTAGAAAATTAGTAGAAAATAATGCATATAAAAAACTATATAATGATAAGCATTCAGTTATTGATAGAATGAGCTATGTAATGTCGATCATTTCAAAATGAGTACTCTGAATTTAGATAAAATACCATTTTTGAAGTATATATTTTTAATTTTTTCTCCATTGGTTGTTGGTTTTTTTATAAATGAAATATTTCGTTTTATTTATCTGTATTTTATTCAGTTAAATATCAGTTTTAATTTTTTAAATGTTAATTTTAGTTTGATTGAAATTTTAATTACATTTGTCAACCTTGGAGTTTTATTTTTAATTTTTTTTAAATTTGTATTTGTTTTTGAAAAAAATATTAAGAGAAATTTATTAGTTTTATATACATTAGTTAATCTTACTTTGACAATAATTTGTAGTTATTTTTTTTTTAGTCTAGATGGATTTTCTAATTTTTTTGAAATTAAAACCTTAGTAGAAAAAGGTTTGTACTCAGACATTTCTGGTATGGTAAGATTGATAAATTTTATAGAGAATGTAGAATATAAATTTAGTGCTGCTGAAATTTTTTTTCATCCTATTTTTTTTGATGCTTACAACAATTATCTATCACCAATAAAAATTTTTTTTTCTATACAATCTTTACCAGCTATTGGATTATATAGCTTAGCAATTTATACTAGCTGGTTCCAAATAATTTTTTTTGTTATTTTGTTAAATTGTATAGATGTTAGCTATTTTAAAACTAAAAGTAATATATTTTTATTCTTAATCCTAATTTTCATAATTGCACCATTTGGTCTACCTAATGATCGTGAAGCAATTATTTTTCCAATTATTGCCCTATGTTCAATTTGTCTAATTAATTTTAATTATTCAAAATTACCTGAATTAATAAAAATAATTTTTTGTTTTCTTATATTTTATATGCACAGACCCTCTTATTTACCTTTGTTATTTTTTTTACTTACATTTGTTTTATTTTTTAATTTGAGATGGTTTAAATTATACTTTTTAGAAAATAAAAAACTTAATACGGTTTTAACTATAATAATTTTATTAATATTTTTACTTTCATTTAATCAAATTATTAAAATTATCTCTCCCATTGTTCCTGATCATTATTTGTATTTTATGGTAGGCAAACAAGATCTATGGAATAATATTTTTAATTTATTTCCTAATTTATCTTATCTGATAAAGTTTTTATTTTTAATTTTAACACCTTTTCCCTATTTTCAAATTTTTAAAGATGTTACATTTGAATGGTCATTAATAGTCCCCCCTAGACTAATTTCATTAAATATTATCCCTATTTTTATGATTGGTAAACTCTTCATCTTTATTTTAGCTTTGAAGAAAATACTTGAATTTAATCAAAAATATAAAATTTTAGTTCTATTTAGTTTATGTTTTTTTATGTCAGTGGTAATTAGTCTTAGGACTGGGCAGTACTATTTACTACCTTCTTATGTTTTCTTAGTTATCTGGATTTTGTTTAATAAGATTAGTTTATCTGACTTATTAACATCATTTAAATTTTATATATTTATAGTGTTTACGAGTCATTTTTTATATATATATGCTTATAAATAATGATTTCAGTTTTTGGTTCTTTAGTTGGACGTGAAGAAATTTTAAATATCAAAAAATGTATCAATTCTCAGTGGATTGGATTTGGAGGTAAGGTTTCTGAATTTGAAAAAGAATTTACAAAAAAATTTGGAGTTAAAAATTTTGCTATGGTTGATAGTGGCTCAAATGCTCTTTACATGGCCGTAAAAATATTAAATTTACCTAAGAATTCTGAAATAATTTTACCAAGTTTTACCTGGGTTTCATGTGCTCAGTCAATTTTAATGGCTGGGCATAAGCCAGTTTTTTGTGATGTTGACATTAATACGATGAATATAACAAAAAGTTCTATTATAAAAAAAATTACAAATAAAACTAAGGCAATAATGGTTGTTCATTATGCCGGTCTACCAGTGAATATGGATGAAATAAAATCTTTAGGTCTACCAATTATTGAAGATGCAGCACATGCCGTTTATAGCAAGTACAAAAAAAAACATTGTGGCACGATAGGCTCTGTAGGTATTTATAGCTTTGATGCTGTTAAAAATCTTACAACAGGAGAGGGTGGAGGAATTACTGTAAACAAAAAAGAGTTATTAACAAGAGTAAAAAAGTTAAGATATTGTGGAGTAGGTAAGTCAGGATTTGAAAACTCTTCAACTAAAAAAAACTGGTGGGAATACGATATTTCAGAACCATTTATTAAAATGTTGCCTAATAATATTTCTGCATCTATAGGGCTGGCACAGTTAAAAAAAATTGACAAATTACAAAAAAAAAGAGAGCAAATATGGAATTTTTATAATTATGAATTTGATGAAAATAAACATATAAAAACACCAATTAATGCTGACAAAGATTCAAAACATTCTTTTTTTACATACTGTATTAGAGTTAAAAATAGAAACCAGCTTGCTAAATATTTATTAAAAAGAAAAATTTATACTACCCTTAGATATCATCCTTTACATTTAAATAAGATTTATAATCAAAAAAAAAATTTTTTAAAAAATACTCAGATTTTAAATAAGGAAGCTATTAGTATACCATTACATCCAAGACTAACTATGGATCAGTGTAGGCTTATTACAAAATATATAAAAGAGTTTTATAAGTGAAAAAAAAATATAAAGGTATTATTTTAGCAGGTGGTTCAGGATCAAGACTTTTTCCATTAACTAAAGTTATCTGTAAACAGTTACTCCCAGTTTTTGATAAGCCGATGATTTATTATCCATTATCAGTTTTGATGATAGCTGGAATAACTGATATATTAATAATTACTAATCCAAAGGACTTAAATCCAATTAAAAATTTATTGGGTGATGGATCTCATTTAGGAATGAATTTAAGATATAAGGTTCAAGAAAAACCAAAGGGTATAGCTGAAGCATTTATTTTAGGAAAAGAATTTATAGCCAAGTCTAACATTTGTTTAGTATTGGGAGATAATTTACTATTCAGTCAAGCTCTAACAAAAGAGCTAGAAACAAGTAAAAAACAAAATAAAGGTGGTAGAATTTTCGCATACAAAGTTAAAAATCCTAAAAATTTTGGAATAATTGATTTTGATAAAAAATATAATATTAAATCTATAGAAGAAAAACCAAAAAATCCAAAGTCAAATTATGCATCGATTGGTCTTTACTTTTATGATAACAAAGTTGTAAAATATGCTTGTAATTTAAAACCATCAAAAAGAGGTGAATTAGAAATTACAGACATTAATAAAATTTATTTAAAAAATAAAAAGCTGTCAGCGCAGATATTAGGAAGAGGAACTGCATGGGTAGATATGGGTACACCTAATTCTTTATTCAATGCTTCATCTTATGTAAAAGAAGTTCAATTGTTTCAAAGATTACAAATTTCAAATATTGAGGAAATTGCATTTAGAAATAAGTGGATTAATAAAAAACAATTAAATTTATTAATTAAAAAAATGAAGATTTCTGATTATAAAAAATATTTACAAGATCTCATCAAAAGTATTTAGTCAAATTTTATGTTGAGTATAAAATTGAGAGAAAATTTATTTTTAACATTTTTTTTAATATTAGTTTTTCTTACTACATTTAATCAAATTGATAATTTGATTACCAAAAAAAACTTAAAATTAGTAGAAAAATATGATGTAAAACCTTATATCTTTGGTTCAAATTTTATTCATTGTACAGATGTAAGTTTAATCGAAAATTGTATTGAAGGAATTGAGAAAAGAAAAAACTCAAAAAAAATTGTGATCATAGGAAATTCACAATTACACCATATAAATAGAATGAAAGAAAATGATATACTAATTTCTGAGATATTATTTAAAAATTTTATTAAAAAAGATATAGATATTGTAACTCTATCATTACCAAACATAAACCTTCAAGAAGTTAATTTTATTTTTCAAAAATTTATTAAAAAAATAGAATTAGATTATTTAGTTATTTCATTAGTGTTTGACGATCTTAGAGAAACAAGTGTAAGAAATGAATTAAAAGAATTTGAGTCTGTTGAGGAGTCTGCTGAAGAGTCAGTTGAAGAGTCTGTTGAAGAGTCAGTTGGCGCTTCATATAAAAATTTGTTAATTGAAAAAATTAAAGATAAAATTTCCACAAAAAAAAATAATTTTATTTTTCATGTCTATAATTTAAGAAATTACTTATTTGATATAAATAGTTCCTCAAAAAGAAGAATTATTGGATCTTATTATAATAAAAATTTAAGTAGTTATAAAAATATGTTCAATCAAAATAATAAAAACGATCTAAAATTCATTAGTTATTTTGCACCTATGAGAAAAAAACCTTATGAAATTTATAACTATAATGAGTACCAAAAATTTAAAAAAGATATTTTAGATATAAATTTTAAATTTGGCCAAAAAGTCTTTGATCTAGATAATGTAGTACCTTCAAAGAATTTTGATACATTAGATAAAAAAAACTTTGATTATATGCATTTCGATTACCATGGTCATAAGAAACTTAGCGATGAATTAGAGAATATTTTAAATACTTTATTAAAGAGCAAATGATTTTTAACTCTTGGATATATCTATCATTTTTAACTCTGACATTTTTATCTTATTTTTTAATCAGTAAAAAAAATTACAAATATTTTATTATTTTTATTTCAAGTAGTATTTTTTATGGTTCATGGAGCTTTAAGTTTTTATTTTTAATTTATTTTTCAATAATATTGAATTATTTTATTGGTATTCAAATTGAAAAAATAAAGAATAAAAAAATTTATTTTTATTTGGGTGTTAGCATAAATATATTTATACTTTTTTACTTTAAATATTTAAATTTTTTTTTGGACAATATAATTAATTTTCTAGAAATATTGAATTTAGATATAAAAGTTACAACATTAAAAATAATTTTACCTTTAGCTATAAGTTTTTATACTTTTGAAAATATAAGTTATTTAGCAGATGTTAGGAGAGGGTTCATAAAAGCTGAAAAAAATATTTTTTTTTATTCTGCATTTATAATTTTTTTCCCAAAATTAATTGCTGGTCCAATACTTAGAGCTTCAGAAATCTTACCGCAATTTAAAAAGCTAAAAATTAATGTAAATTTTGTAAATATAAGAAAAGGCTTGTGGAGAATTATACTTGGACTTTTTTTAAAAGTTGTTTTTGCAGATAATATTGGATTGTTTGTTGATAAGGCTTTTTTGTTAGATCCAAAAGACTTAAGTGGAATTGACATAATTACAATTAGTTTTATGTTTGGTTTCCAGATTTATTTTGATTTTTGTGCTTATACTAGCATTGCAATTGGTTCAGCATCACTCTTCAATATTCACTTAGTTGAAAATTTCAATTTTCCATATCTATCTACTACCCCAAGAGAATTCTGGAAAAGGTGGCACATTACTTTATCAAATTGGATTAGAGATTATGTTTATTTACCATTATCAAAAGTAAAATTTAAAAAAAGGCTTTCTTCATCCAAACCATTTGATGTCGATGAGCATGTTTCTAAGTATAGTCTTAATTTTTTTCCATTATTTATAACATGGTTATTAGTTGGAATTTGGCATGGTTCAAGTTGGAACTTTGTTTTTTGGGGTTTTTATCATTTTATCCTATTGCTGATATACAGATTGATTGCCAGTAATATTAGTTTTTCTTTTATACCACCCAAACTTAAGAATTTTTTAAATTGGATAATAATATTACCATTAATAATGTTAAGCTGGATACCATTTAGAAGTTTTGATCTTCTTCATACAATGGATTTATACAAAAGATTATTTGATTATGAAAATTTTTTTCAATTAAATATGAGAGAAAATAATTATATTTTTATTTTTTTCATTTTTATATCTCATTTAGCAACTTACTTCATAATAAAAAAAAAAATTTATAACCCTTCATATATGATGAAGTGCTTTATATTATCAGTGATGATATATTTGATAATATTATTTTTAGAAGGAAATAATAGGTTTATTTACTTTCAATTTTAATATTAAAGATTTTATTTTTTTTTAATTTTTATTAAAAAGAAAATTTATTAATTTTTAACGAAGACTCCAATCTGTCCTTCAACTAAATCAATTGGAATTCCTCGTTTATAACTTTGAACGGCTCCTAATGCATTCATTTCCTTTTTTAATTTATCAGCATCACTACCACCCAATGGTCCAAATAGTAACATAAATGGTTTATTAAGTTTTGTCTCATCTATATTATCATAAAGAGGCTTTGCTTGTAGTTTTGAATTACTGAATTTCTTTAAGTAAAAATTTGATACGAGATACTGCCACTTATTAGTTTCACTACCTAAGTAATAGATATTTTTACCATCATGGTTGTTTTTTATAAATAGTGATGCTCCCCTCCAATCTTGTTGACCAACAGATTTATTAGATATTTCGTTAAAAGATATTTTCAAAGATAAGGAACAATATAGTAGTAACATAGCTAAACATATTTTTCCAAACTCTTTATACTTATTTATTAGATATACAGTGGTGCCTGCTATTGATATGCTTAAAAAAGGTAATAATACAATATAATTTCTAACTGTAGACATTGAACTCCATTTGTCAATTAATGCAATTAATATTAAAAAAATAAGAGAAATAATCGATGCTGTATGCGTTAGTGTCAAGAATGCAGTATTAATAGGTTTTGATTTAATTTTTGTAATGGCTATAGAAAAAAATAGCCCTACAATCAACAATACACCTCCAATATATTCTGTTTTTGGTAAATAGCCTTGGGCAGCAATTCTAAAGCTATCAAAAATACCACCTGTTTGTATCCAAAAATTTCCATTTGATTTACTCAAAATTTCGCCGACTATCATGTGATAGATGGGCCATAAAAGGCATAAAATTCCTACAATAAAAATAGGAAAAATTAACTTTAGTCGTTTCAAATTTGTTAGGATATATAAGGCTAATGTGACTCCTGTCATTAATAGGCCAAAATAATGAGTAAGTGATAATAAAATACTTGAGACATAAAAAACTAGTGACGGCTTTTCATTTTTTGCAGGAAGATTTATAGCTAAAAGTGTAGCAAAAAAAAGCATCATCGAGTATGAGCGAGCTTCATTAGCATAGAATGCATAAAGCCAATTAGTATTGAAAAATAAAAGTACAATTAAGCAAAAAAGATTTCCATATTTTTTTTTAGAGTAAATATAAGCTGACGCACTGATAGCAAATACCAAACTAAGACTTCGAGTAGAGAGTTCACTATCACCAAAAATTAACATCCATAATTTAAGAAAGATTTGATATAACGGTGGATGTACATCTCCGATTAGGATGGAATGAAGAGATTTTATGTTTTCACTAGCTGCAGTTACACTATAAAGTTCATCTAGCCAAAATGAATATGGCTTAAAAATCCACATAGAGCTATTCAATAAACCACCCAAGATCAAAGTGATAATGATACCCAACAAAATTTTAGGGACTTGCAGGTTCTTATTACTCTTCACTTTAGTCACAGCGATAAATTTTTAAAAATTTTATTTGGTACAGCTTTGATGACTGTCATTATTATCCACCAAAAATTTGGAATATAAACTTCTGTTTTTTTTTTGTGAATTGCTTTTACAATCTTCATTGCAACTGTATTAGGTTTTACCCAAAAAAAACCTTTTTTAAATTTAGAAGTCATTGGTGTATCAATTAATCCAGGTTTAATTGTTACTACCGATACATTAGATTTGTTTAATCGCTGTCTCAATCCAGAAGTAAACGAAGTTATCATTGCCTTAGCAGATCCATAAACATAGTTACTAGCTCTACCTCTGTCACCAGCAACAGAAGAAATAACACATATTATTCCCTCTTTCTTCGCTTCAAATCGGTTTGCAATAATTGTTAACAAACTGATGGTGGAAATAGCATTTGTATGTAATTCAGATAAAGTTTCCGCAACACTTTTTTGACAAGACTTTTGATTTGAAAGTGTACCATGTGCAATTAATGCAATGTCTATACCATTCAATTTTAGATCAGCTGTATCAATAAATTTATTATGATCTTCAATGTTGTTAAGGTCTGTAGAATATGTAGTAACATCTGCCGCCCCCCGCACTTTTAAATCAGCTGCAATAGTCTTAATTTTATCCTCATTCCGGGATACTAAAAAAAGCTTATTTCCTTTAGAAGCCCATATTCTTGCACAGTGTTGGGCAATAGCTGATGTTGCACCAATGACTAAAATTTTTTTCATGCTAACCCTAATCGTTTTGATTGTGTAGAGCTAAACTTACCAATCGCTCCATATTTTTTTCGCACACATTCAAAAACTTCCCACTGCGGATATGTTGATTTAAATATTGGTTCTTGCATAATAGCATCTTTTGTTAAATAAACTCTACCACCCATGTCGTTTACTAACTCGTCAAGTTTGTGTAAAGTTGATATTATTGATGATGTTAACTTAAAATCCAAAGCCATTGTATAGCCTTCGATTGGAAATGATAAGAGGTTATCATTTGATTTTCCAAATTGCTTAAGCACTATAAGAAATGCTTTCTCACTACTTTTTGATATCTTTGTTAAAAGCTTACGCAAATTTTCAACACCATCTTTCTTAGGTATTACAAATTGATATTGTAAAAATCCAGTCTTACCGTAAAATTTATTCCAATTTCCTATTACATCCAAAGGATAGAAGTAAGTTGTAAGCGGTACAATTTGAGTTTTGTTATGCTTTGTTTTATGCCAATATATGCTGTTTAAAGTTTTTAATGTCATAATGTTGTTTAATGCAGACGGTATATTAAAAGGAATAGAGACTGGGTTTTTGATATTTATATCTAAACCTCCACTTTCTTCATGTTCACCAAGAATTAAAATACTACGCCCGAGATTTTTTCCTTTAGCTAGAGAATCAACCCATGCTACACTATAGGGAGCATTACTATTAGTTTCAAACGCTTCGCATACAGTTTCGATACAATCTGCTTTAATAGTCTTTTGATTAATTAAGGAAGATTTAATTGGAATTAGCTGAATAGTTGCACTTAGGATAATCCCAGTTAAACCCATACCTCCACAGGTAGAATAAAAAAGATCTTTATTTTCTTTTTGAGATGCTGTTACAACTTCACCTGTTCCAAGCAACATTCTTATAGATATTATGTGCTCTCCAAAAGTGCCAGCTACATGATGATTTTTACCATGCACATCACTTGCTATTGCACCACCTAAAGTTACAAAGCTAGTACCAGGTGTAACTGGTAAAAACCATCCACTGCTTACAATGATTTTTAGCATTTCTCGCAAAGTAATACCTGCTTCAGCTGTTAACTTTCCTGAATTGTCATCAAATTCTATAAAATGATCTAGATAAGATGTCTTTAGAATTTTAGATCCATTAGCACTATCACCATAACTCCTACCCATACCACGTGTGATAATATTTTCTTCTTGTTTAATATATGAATGTAAAGCTGAATATGAAGAAGGTATTACCAGCTCTGCTGTTTGTTTAGGATAATTTCCCCATCCACTTACTGTTGTTTTAAATTTCAAAACTACCCTCTAGTAATATGTACTAATGTACACTTAACAATTTATAATAAAAGATAACGTTACTGAAAAGCTATAAAATAATTTGACTTTAACCGCTATATTCCTATTCCAATAGAAGCGAATACATACAAAATAGCTATAAACAATGCTACTAATACACTTGCTTTATCATTAATGGCAAAAATGATTGGATCTTCTTGCATTTTGCCAATTGAAGCTTTGTACCACATCCAGCTTATCCAGAATAATAGTGCAGGAAGCACAAACCAAATTACTTTGGGATGTCTATACAAAGTCATGACTTCTTCACTACGCATATAAAGTGCAATAACAAGTGTAGAGATGTAGCCAGAAGATACCCCAAATATTTGCAGTAGTGGCTTATCTTGAATTGTATAACCTCTACCATCTGCACCACTTTTACTTGCCTTCAACTGAGTCATTAGTTCTGCATAGCGTTTTACAAGTGCCAATGAAAAAAAGATAAATACTGAGAAAGACAACAACCAAAAAGACAGTGACAATGATAATGCTATAGCACCAGCAATTATTCTAATAGTATAAAGTGTTGCTAATGTTAAGCAGTCCACTAACACTATACGTTTTATTGCTATTGAATATGCTGCAGCTAATATAAAATATAGCAACAAGATAGCTAAAAAGTTTTTTCCAACTATCATCCCCAATAAAATGCTTGAGAAAATTAATAATGGGGCAATCATCAAGCCCATTAATATTGGTAATTTTGCTGAAGCAAATGGTCTATATCTTTTTAGAGGATGGCTTCGATCACTTTCTAAATCAAGAAGATCATTTATGATATAGATAGAGGATGCACACAAGCTAAAAGAAACAAAAGCTATCATAAGAGTTACAAAAGATTGAATGTTAATTAAATGATGTGTTGCTAACAAAGGTACAAACAACAATAAATTTTTAAGCCACTGATGTAGTCTTATTGCTTTACCCCAATCTAAAATACTAACACTCTCCGATGAAAATGTGCGAGATACAGAAGTAACTTGCATTACTTTATGCTGAAATGAAATACTATCATTAACTACAATTCCATGAAGAGCGCTAGACCATACTTCAAGATCTGCTTTACTGTTTCCTACATAATCGTAGCCCCTCACACCAAAGCGCTCTTGAAGAACATCACGCTTATTTACATTAGTTAAATTTGTATTCTCATCACTAGCAATTACATCACTAAATAAATTTAAATTTGCAGCAATAGCTTTAGCAATCTGAACATTTGCTCCTGTACAAAGTATGATCTTTTTACCGTTAGCCTTCTGCTCTTTCAACCAATTGATAAGACGAAGATTGTAAGGTAAACTTTCTACATTTAAAACACAGTTTTCTGCAACTTTTAGCTTTAAATACGCAATACCTTTTGCTAGCCATAGGGGTAGATTAAAAATTAAAAATGGCTTATTTCGAAATAAAGCAATTATTGACTCATAGAGTGTATCCGAAAAAGTAAGGGTACCATCCAAATCGACTACAATAATTTTTGTTGATTTCATATTTGACATTTTTCCTAAATCTTACCTAAAATTATCATTTAAATTTAAAACACTTTTTTTGTCATTATATTTTTAGCTAAACTTTATCTAATCTTTATAATGTAATATTAAACTTTTACAAAACTCTTTAAACAATTGAGTAGGCTATTACATTCTGTAGAAAAATCATTAATATTTATTTAGTGTTAGGATGTGTATAGACTTGAAATGATTCTGTGACTAAGCAACAAAAAAAATAGTGGTTCTATATTTTCTGATTAAATATTTTTTAGTGTATTAAAATAATTATGATTTATAAAAAACACCTTGGTAAAATCTACATATGATTTTAAAATGTTAAATTGGTTACAATTTAGTTAAAATAGATTAAAAGAATTAACATATAAAATAATAAAAAATTCTAATTAAATGTTTGATATTATTGGCTATTCCTTAAGCTTTAAAACTAACCCAACAAACTAAATAAAATGGCTTGACCAAGGTGTAAAATTAATTGTTCATAGGGCGAGGTCCTGATAATGATAGAATTTCGTTGTTAGATTATATTGAAATTGGTTTAATTCATCGTAGACTATCTGGAATTGACATATCAAATTTGGGTAAACAACATATGAAAATTTAAATAAAAATTTGATAATTATCTTATTATTTTGGTTATAATTAAACTTCTTTATTTAAAAAATAATTTAGAAATTTCATCTTCTTTATTTCTCGGTATAAACAATTCAGACCCAGAACCTGGTAAGTGAGTGATCTCCCCAAAATAAATTTTTTTATTATTGGAATACATATCTATTCTCACAATACCATTAAATTTTTTTGCAACTTTTTCGGCTAGGAAAATCATTTTTTTATAGTTTTTTGGTTTATTGACTGGTTTTTTAGATTGTTTATGTAATATTGAAAAATTTAAATCCTTCCATTCTCTATCATAAAACTTTCTAGTATGATTTTTCCATCTATCTAAATCAACTTGGCAAAACTTGACAATTCCATTGAAACAAAAAAATTTATAGTCTTTTATATTAAGACCATCAAAAAGTATTGGTTCTATCAAAAGTCTTTTTTTCAAATTTTTATAATTTGGCTCTCTTGAAATATCATAATAATTTAAATTTAGCCAAGATTTAAAGGTTATACTGTTTTCAGTATTATCATCTAAAATAAATTTTATTAAACCAGAAGCATGATCTGCTTTTACCACCATACCTTTTTTAAATTTGAATTTTGATAATTCATTTTCGGAGTTAATAAGTTTAATTGTTGGGACACAATATTTACCTAAATTATTTTTTTTTAAAAATTTTTTAACATCGTATTTTGAGGTTGTTTTTAAACGCTCAGGACTTAAAATTTCTTTAGTGGATTTAACTCTAAATATTTCATCATTTATGCTTTTCTTTAAATATGGTAATCTTGAGTTATCAATATAAAACTTAATAAAATTAAAAAATTTATCTCCCACAAAATTTTTAGGAAAAATATTTAAAAAAATAAAATTTCTTAATTTTACTTTAAATGAAATATTTTTATCAAAAACATTCAAAATCAAATTAAAATGTTTTAATAGACTTAATTTAGAATTAAAATTTTTTCTTACATAATTTATTGAATTTTTTTTAAATTTTTTATATAATTTTTCATTCTTAAAAATTTTAATTGTTTTTCTTAAAACATCATCACTATTATTGTAATCTACAAGATACCCATTAAATCCATCTTTTATAACTTCATTTATTCCCCTCACATTAAAACCAACACATGGCACACCCATACTCATAGCTTCTAAAATTGATAAAGGCAGACCCTCACTTTCACTAAGTTGCCAAATTAAATGGCTTTTTTTTAAATAACCTTTAACATTATTTGTAGAACCAATCATTTTTACTCTATCAGATAAGTTGTGTTTTTTAATGTAAGATTCTATTAGACGTTGGTCCGGACCTTCTCCTAAAATATAAAATCTAAAGTTATCATCTTTTTTGATTAAGTTTTTAAAGATTTTTACACCCATAAATTGACCTTTATAAGGACCAAGTGTTCCAACCATGATTATATTTTTAACTGAGGGTAATTTTTTTTGATTTGTACTTTTAAAAAAATTTACATCAACACCATTTTTTATATAAGAAATTTTTTCTACAGGTATTTTAAAAAAAGAAGATACTTTTGGTGGAATTTTTTTTGATACTGCTACAAAAGAAATATTTTTAAACTTTATTAATATTATAGATAAAACTCTAAAATAAAAATTTTTTGAAAAAAATTTACTATCTATCACAGCATATCCATGCACTAAATAAATTATCTCTTTATTAAAATTTGATATTAAAACCAAAAAAAAGGCATTTATAGAGTTTACATGAATTATTTCAGGTTTTTCTTTTTTTAATATTGAGTTAAAAATTTTAAGAGATTTAAAAATAGAAAATATCCAGTTATAATCTTTTAGTTTTATTAAATGATTAGTTTTTAACTTTCCATACTTTAAATTTTTTTTATACTGATTTTGATCAACCCAGGTAAGAATTTTTGTATCAATTTTTTTTTTTCTTAAATAATTGTTAATTTCAAGAACGACTCTTTCAGCGCCACCGTGTCTTAAACTATGTATAAAAAACAATATTTTATTTTTTTTCATTATTTTTAGAATTTTGGATAAATCTTAATCTTAAATATACAATAAAAAATATTATAAATAGAAAAATAGAAGATATATAGGTTTTGTAATAATTTGTTAATAAACCAATTGAACAAAATAAAATTTGTAATCCACTGCATAGTAATAATGTTTTTTTTTGTCCATAACTTTTCTGAAGCAAATTAAAAATAAATAGCAAGTCTCTCTTAAAAATATTTTTTTTTAATGATAGTCTAATTAAATTTATTGTTAAAAATTCATAAACTACAAAAGCTATTGGCCAAATTAATACACTTGGATGGATAAAAACTTTATACTGAGAATAATAAATTGTAATAAAGCTAAAAATAAATCCTATTGTTAAACTACCTGCGTCTCCCATAAAAACTTTAGGGAGGAATGAAAATATTTTCATATTTAATATGAAATAAACAATAATAAATATTAGAATTGGTAGAAAATAATAAATTTCACTTAAAGGTAAAATAATTAAATAAAATAGAATAGTTATAACTGATATTGTTGATATTAAACCATCGAGTCCGTCAATATAATTGAATGCGTTAATTAATAACAAGAGACACAAGAAAGTAAAAATAAAATTTAGAGAATTTAAGAAAATCTCTTTACCTAAATAAATACCAAGAGAGTTAATCATACCAATTTCTTGGGTGAAAAAATAACATGGGATGACAATTAATGTTATCTTTGATGAAGCACTAAACTTATTAATATCATCAAGTAAACCAATTATAATAAAAAAAATGCACAAACTAAGTCCGTAACTAAGTTTTTCCTCATAATCAAATAGTATTAGTGATAAAATTATTATTGGAATTAAAGCAACACCACTAACATTAGTTACTTTAAAACTATGAATTTTATCCTTGCTAGGATAATCATAAATTGCAAATTTTTTTGCAATATAATTAATAAATAATATTGATATTAAGGAAGTAACAAAATATATAAAAATAATAGCTAATAAATTAAAATCCTGCACTTTCATATTATAAGGTTATTTAAATTTATCATTTTTTTTGTAAACAAAACTAAATATTAAAAACATTATTGATGATTTCCAAGTGGAAAAAATACTACCCGTTATTTGAAAAGGATTTATTAAAGTTAAAAAAATACAAAAGAAAAGAAGATTAGAATTGTTCATATATTTGAATGAAGATTTTACCAAAAAAATAAGATAAAGGACAAATATACCAGTTCCAATTAGACCTGCATCATGAATTAATTCAGCGTATAAATTATGTGGATGAGTGGAGCATAATGAATTTTCCTTATTTTTTGATTTACAATTATATCTATAAGACTTAAAGCCATTACCAAATAGAATATTTGGTTTAGATAATTCAAAAGATGTTGATATTAATTTATAGTGTATACCATTTTGCAATTTATCAAAAAATTTATTACTTGAATTATTTGAGATTAAAGTTTGATTTTTAGTTTGTATTACATATCTATCAAATATTTTTCCCGAATTTACCAATAATAAAAATATACTAATAAATAAAATAGATGCGGCTATTAAAATTTTTTTATTTTTAGAAAAAAGTACTAGAAGCAAGATAGCAAAACAGGAATTAATTAGAGCCATTCTTTCACCACTTAATGTTATTCCAATTATAGTTATTAAAGGAGCAAAAAAATAGAATATTTTTTTATATTCATTTTTAAAATCTTTAAAAAAAAAATAAAATAAGAATAAATAAAAATGATATAAGTAAGATCCGGATATTAATTCATCGTTGAAAAAACTCGAATTTCTCATTCCTTTATTATATGATTCGAAACCTAAAATATTATAGCCAACAAAAAACTGAAAAATAATATCTAAAGAAATTATTAAGCTAATGATAATGATAATTTTAAAAAAATTACTTTTTTGCAAATCATACTCTTTTATAAGAAAATTAAATAAGATTGGTAAAATTAATATTCTTATGAAAAAAATTGATTTAACAATATTTTCAATATTATAAGTTTCTTGAAGCTTATAATTGTTGAATATCGTATTTAATATTAAATAAATCCAAAATAAAATTGTTATTTTAAAGATGTTTTGATTAGAATTAATATAAATTTTTTTAAAATTTAAAATAAAGTAAATTAAGAATAATATTAAATATAAGTTTACAAGAGCACTTCCAATAACAAAAGTAATTGGAAAACTTAAGACTAAATAATTAATAAAAATCTTTATATTTAAATAATTACTTAATTGTATCATAACTATCTTTTACAATTTTTTTAATTGAAAATTTAAATTTAAAATTGAATTTTTTAATGAGAATTCGATTATCACCAAAAAAAATAAAATCCTCACCCTTTCTTTTTTTTGTAATTTGATAAAATAAATTTTTTTTAGTTACTTTTTTAAAATGATTAATTAAATCAATAATACTAGTTTGAATGCCAGTACAACAATTTATTATTAAATTCTCTTTTTTTATTAACAAATGATCTATTGATTTTTTTATTATTCTAACAACATCGATAACATGTATATAATCTCGAATTGCTGTCTTTCCATTTTTAGGATTTGTTCCATAAATTAAAAATTTTTTCTTATTTTTAATTGCAAGTGTAATAACTTTAAGAACTGGAAAATTGTTGTTAGAAAAAGAAATTCTTTTTTTTTTAATTCCTCCAGCTATATTGAAAAATCTTAAAATAATAAAGCTAGATTTTTTTTTTAAGTTATTTTTGATATAATTTTCTGAAAGTAATTTGGTTTTACCATAAAAATTTGATGGTTTTTTAGGATCATTTTCTTTTATTGCTCTAATATTAGGTTTATAAATAGCAGCTGATGAACAAAATATAATCTTTTTTTTATTTTTTTTGCAATAGTTACAAATTATTTTAGTTACATTATAGTTATTTTTCATATATTTTTTTTTAAATTTTTCTGAATCTGTGACAGATGTTAATGCAGCTAAATGAATTATTAGGTCTGGATTAATCTTTTTTAATTTAATTTCAAGATTGTTGTTTAAATCCATCTTTATATATTGTTGTGATTTAAAAAAATCTAAATTTGGTTTTTTTTTTTATCAACTAAAACTAATTTAAAGATTTTTTGTTTTTTTAACAAGAATACGGTAGTTTTGCCTACGTAACCTGCGGCACCAGTAATTAAGATTGTTGGTTTTTTTTTTATCATATTTATTTATGAAAATTTACAAAGAACTTAAATATTTTTTAATTCCATCTTTAAAATTAATATAGTGTAATTTACCAAAAATTTTTTTTTGTTTTTTTGTGTCTGAAATAGTAACAAACATATCATCTTTATGTTTTTTTGATAATTTGATCTTAGTTTTTTTATTCAAAATTTTACTTATTGTTTTTACTGCACTTAAAGTAGATATTTTTTTTCCATTCCCAAAATTTAGTATTTCAAATATTTTTCTCTTAGTATTTTTATTCATATAATCTATAATTTTAATCATTTTATTATTTAGATCATTAACAGATGTGAAATCCCTCATGTTTTTACCATAATTGAATAACTCTATTTTTTTATTTAACTTTATTTTTTTTATAAATTTATATAATGCCATATCGGGTCGTAGTGATGATCCATAAACTGTAAAAAATCGTAAGCCAAAAAAATTAATGTTATATAAGTTGTGATAAACATATGCCATATTTTCATTGGCAATTTTACTTGCTCCATAAATTGAAATAGGAGTATTGTTTTTTTGATTTTCTGAGAAAGGAAATTCATTGTGCCCATAAACTGTGCTTGATGAAGCATAAATTACATTTTTAATCCTCTTTCTTTTTACAAATTCAAGTATTTCTAAGAAACCATTAATATTATTAGAAATTGTTTTTCTAGGATTATTCACTGATGATTTCACACCCGCTTGTGCCGCCAAGTGTATTACTAAAAAAAAGTTAGAATTAAGTTTTTTAATACTAATTCTTTTTTTTATATCTAATTTAATTAATTGAAAATTTTTATATTTTTTCAATTCTGTTATTCTTTTTTTTTTCAAATTTATTGAATAATAATTATCTAAATTATCAATACCAACAATTCTGTACCTTTTTTCTAGTAAAAATTTAGTTAGGTTATACCCAATAAAACCAGCACAGCCTGTAATTAATATATTCCTCATTTTTTTTTTTTAAATATATATTTTGACATAACTAAATAATCTAAGTTTGTTCTAATTAATAATTCAAAAGCTTCTTTAGGTTTACAGATAATTGGCTCATTCTCATTTAGTGAAGTATTTATTAAAATAGGAACGTTGGTTATTTTTTTAAAAGATTTTAACAAATTATAAATTTTTATATTTTGATTTTTATTAACAGTTTGCGTTCTGCTTGTTCCATCTTCATGAACTACAGCTTCAATTAATTTAGATTTAGTTTTTATAACATTGTAAACTTTCATCATATATGGTTCTGAATTAATGTTTTGGAACCACTTATGTGCCTCATCCTCTATTATTATAGGCGCAAAAGGTCTAAATTTTTCTCTAAATTTTATTTTTTTATTAATTATGTCTTTCATTTTATGTTTTCTGGGATCTGCAATTATAGATCTATTGCCAAGAGCTCTAGCACCCCATTCCATCCTATCTTGAAACCAGCCAATAACTTTTTTTTTTTCTAATAAATTAGCAACAAAGTCATAGAAATCATTGTTGAAATTATTAAATTTTTTTATACTTATCTTTTTATCATAATTTTTGAATTCTTTTATTATATCGTTATCAGAAAATTTAGGTCCCAGGTAACTGTTACTAAATGGTTTTGCTCTAATTTTATTTTTAATATAATTACCAAGATATGCAGATCCCAAAGCACCCCCGTTATCAGCTGCTGCTGGTTGTATAAAAATTTTTTTAAATTTAGTTTCATTTAAAATTTTACCATTTGCTAAAGTATTCATAGCACATCCACCTGATAGTAATAAATTTTTACAATTTGTTTTTTCATACAAAAAATTGCACATTGATAATAAAATTTCTTCAAATGCAAACTGTGCTGATGCAGCAATATCAGCTTTTATTGAATCGCTTATTTTGCAATCTTTTTTTATTTTAAATAATTTGAAGAATTCATTTGTAAAAATGTCTTTAATTTTTGGATATTCATTATCCCACATATAATTATGTTTATTAGTTTTATGATGGTTAAAATATTTTAAATTTAATTTAAAAAAATCATTATGATCTTTTATTAAAATATTATTAATTTCTTTCTTATATTTTGGTTTACCATAGGCAGCTAAACCCATTACTTTGTATTCATCTCCATAATTTTTGAAATTTAAAAATTGAGTTATAGCAGTATAGAATATTCCTAAAGAGTGAGGAAAATAGATTTGTTTAATTTTATGCAATTTATTATTTTTAAAATAACCTAAACTTGTACTTACAAAATCACCAAAACCATCTATAGACAACGATGCTGATTGATTGTATTTACTAGCAAAATATGAAGAATAATGATGACAATCATGATGATTTAGATAATAAATTTTTGGTATTTTATTTAAATTAAATTGTTTTTTTATTTGATATTCAATATTGTTTTGTTTGTGTAATTTATTTTTTGCCTTAGCTAGTACTGTTTTTAATCCTTTTGACTTTAATAAATACTTAGTTTTAGCCAATAGATTAGCTTTAGGATCGGTATTTAGACAGATTAAATCTATATCTTTCATTTGAATATTTGCCTCTCTCAAGCAAAAATTAATCGAATTAATTGGGAAACCTGCAAAATGTTTAATTCTGTTGAATCTTTCCTCTTCAACAGCTGCAATAACTTTATTGCCATTTAAGATACATGCAGAGGAGTCGGCATGATAGCAATTTAAACCTAAAACAATTTTACTCATAATCTTTTATAAAATACCTTTGAATTTTTTTTTTAAAAACATCTTTTGAATATTCTTTTAAAATAATCTTTCTGCAATTCCTACCAATTAAATTTTTTTCTTTATTGTTTAAACTTATAACTTTCAATAAAATTGATTTAAGAGAAATAACATTATTTTTATTAAAGTAAAAACCACTATGATTATGCTTTAATAGATTTTTTAAAGTATTAATTTTTGGTATTATACAAATCTTTTCACAACTCATAGCTTCCAATAACGCGAACGGTGTACCTTCAGAATGAGAAGTCATAACAAAATATTCAGAAGATAATAAATTTTTTTTAATTAAATTATTACTAATCTTTCCAAGTAATTTAATTTCTTTAAATTTAGTTTTTTTATATTCACTTCTTAATTTTATTATTTTTTTATAATATTCTCTATGAGAGTTAAGTTTCCCTCCTGCAATTTTTAATTTAAGTGGTATTTTAATTTTAAAAATTGCTTTTAACAATAATAAATGATTTTTTGTCGGATTTAAATTTCCAACAGATATCACACTGTTCTTAGTAAATTTTTTTGAATTATTTTTCCAGTAATTAGTGTCGATTGAAGGTTTTATTATGAAGTAATTTTCTCTTTTTTTTATGCCAATTGATTTAAAATTATACAAAAAAATTAAATTTATTTTTTTTGGAATTGCCTTTAAAAAAAACTGTTTTTTTTTTGAAATTTCTTCATGGATAAACCAATTTATTTTACCATTAAAAAAAATAGAGAATAAAATGGGGGCAACATTATAAAAGCTATGAATATTTATTACTAGGTTTTGATTTTGTTTAATTTTTTTGAAAAAAAAAAATATTTTTAAAAAATTAATTATTACCTCAAAAAAATAAAGATATCTTCGTAAATTTCTAAAAAAATATAGATTTAACTTACTATTTTTTCGCCCATTGATGACTGTATAATTTCTAATTTTATTATTAGTTACATTAGTAAAATTTTTTACAAACTGATGAGGGCCACCTCTTCGTGGATCCATTATAAAATGATAGAATGTTTTCATTTATTAGAAATAATTAAATAATTAAATTTTTTGATAATATCTATATTCTTAAGACTTTCGTAATAATGTGTGCATAATAGTTTGGAATAACCACATGAATTTTCATGTAGATAAAAATCTATATCATTTTTATTAATTTTTTTAAAAGTACTTTTTTCAACTTTATGTAAATTAGGATTAGTTTCATGATCAAGATATATTCTATGTAAATTTTTTAAGTAAAAAATACTCACAAAAATTATCATAATTATAATCATTTTATCTTTTTTTATTTGGTAATTATTAACCAATGGTAACGCTGCTAGTATAAAAGTACTTAATATAAACCCATTTCCATATCTAAATATTGGAAATTTAAAGACCCAAAGCAACAATCCTAAAATAGAAACTGTTAAACTTAAAATAAAATTTTTACTCTGATATAAAGCACTGATTTCATTTAATAATAAAAATAATTTTTTTTTATAAAAATTAATTTTTATAACAGCCAATATAAAAACAAAGACTATAATGAAAGAAATTTTATTGATTAAATAAATTAAATGATCAGATTTCCAAGTTGAGAACCAATTAAAATTTTCAATATAACGATTCATTTCTAAATTTGTTTTGTTTTTATTCCAATTTTTTGCCCAAGCCTCGCCTTCCAGGGAAACTATCTTTGGATTTGGATATTTTTTAGTATCTGCCTCGTACCATTCTAAACTTTTGAAACAGGTTTTTTGAACGGGATAAACCATACAACCTGAAATAAAAATTGATTTTATTATCCACAAAAAAATATATATAAATGCAAATATCGATGATAGATCTATAATGTATTTTCTTTTATTTTTGTATTCAAGAATAAAAGATAAAATAGGTATCAATAACAAATACATATAAAAAACTTTTTGCATACATAAAAAAATGATAAAAATATTTATGCTCTTATTTTGATAAATTGTTTTTAAGTTTTCCATCTTTATTAAACAATAAATTAGTAAGTAAAAAAATATATGTCCTACTGCGTCGTTTCCAAAATCACTATATCTACTAAATCTAAAGCTAACTATTGAGATTAATAATAGTATTAAAAAAACTGTATGAGTATTTCTTTTTTTTATTTCTATTAAAAATTCACTTATCAAAAAAACAAAAAATGTAGAGACTACAATTCCACTAGTGAAAATAACTCCACTAATACCATTTACTAAATTTAAATTAAAAGCATTTATATATTGTAGTATTGAAATAATGCCAAATCTAAAATGAATATTTGATAAACCAATAATAATTTTTTCGTTGTTTATATTATAAGTATATGGGAGATGGTACATGCTCATATCTGGTTCAAAACCATTAGAATAAATTATTAATATAAAGGTCGATATAGATATGCTGATTAAATTAAAAAGACACTTTTTCCAGTTAATTTTTTTTTTAATAATAAAAAAATAAACAAATAAAATTAAACTTATTATTGAATTAACAATTATATTTAAGGGCAAAATGAAATTAACAAGTAATGATATAAAACCTGCTAAAATAATTCCTTTTAATATTGTAATAAAATTATTTTCTTCATGAAATTTAAGAATATGATTTAAATTGTAACCATATATAAATAATGCTGTGACTGTGAAAAAAATTTTAAAAAAAATTAATAACATTTATAATAAGTATAAATTATTATGTTGTTTCATTACTCTTTAAAGTAACTAAATGAAAGTATCAATAAAGTAACTAAATGAAAGTATCAATTATTATACCTGTCTATAATGAGCAATTTACATTAAAGCAAATTTTAGAAAAGATTTATAGATTAAATCTTACAAAAGAAGTTATTATAGTTAATGATGGCTCAACTGATAAAACAAGTGATATTTTAAACAATTTGAAAAAAAAATATTATAGTAAAATAATTCATCATAAATATAACCAAGGTAAGGGCGCCGCAATAATTACAGGAAAAAAATATATAACAGGTGAAGTTGTAATAATTCAGGATGCAGATTTGGAATATGATCCAAATGATTATAAAAAATTGCTTAATCCAATAATTGAAAAAAAATTTAAAGTGGTTTATGGCTCAAGGGTATTGGAAAAAGCAAGGTATAGTAACAGTACAAATTTTATTTCATTAAGTAGAATATTTTTTAATCACATATTAACGATTTTATCAAATTTAATTAATAATCAAAATCTTACAGATGCTCACACATGTTATAAAGTTTTTAGAAAAGAAATTTTTAGTAAAATAAATCTCAAAGAAAAAGGCTTTTCTTTTTGTCCTGAAATTACTTCTAAAGTATCAAGGTTAAATTTAGAGATTAAAGAAGTAAGTATCAATTATAATGGAAGGACAAAATCAGAAGGTAAAAAAATTAATGTAATAGATGGATTACATGCAATATATACTCTTATCAAATATGGCCTTTTGAAATTAGATTAATTTTAAAATGATATAAATTTTATGAGTTTATCTATAATTACTACTGTTTTAAATAATGAAAAATTTATTTATGAATGTTTGCAATCAGTTAAAAGGCAAAATATTAAAAAGAATATAGAGCATATAATAGTAGATGGTGGATCTGAAGATAAAACGTTAGCTATAATTAAAAAATTTAAAAAAAAAAATAAATATTTAAAGGTTTTTCAAAAAAAAAATATTGGAATTTATCAAGGTATAAATTACGGAATAAAAAAAGCAAAAAATAAATATATAGGTTTGTTGCACTCTGATGATTTTTATAAAAATAAAAAAGTTTTAAAAAATGTGATAAAAATCTTTAGGGCAAATAATAGTTTACAAGCAATCTACTCAAATGTAGAAATTGTAAAAAGAAGTAATAGTAAAAAAATTTTAAGATTTTTCAAATCAAAACAATTATTCAGCAACGATTTGCTAAAATGTCAGCATCCACCCCATACATCATTATTTCTTGAAAGATCACTTTTTAAACAATTTGGTTTATATAATGAAAAATTAAAGATAGCTTCTGATTTTGAATTAATGTTAAGACTTTTTGGAAAAAACAAGATTAATTTAAATTATATAAATAAAACATTTATTGTTATGAGGTCTGGTGGGACAAGTACAAAGAATATAATGAATATTTTCTATTCTAATTTTGAGGTATTTAAGTCTTTTAAAATAAATAAAATACAGATTAATCTTTTTTATATTATAAAAAAAATAATTACTAAAATTTTTCAAATTAGGTTTATTTAATTATTTGACTAGGTGATTCATTTATAATACAAAATTTTTATTAGTTTATTCATGAAGAAAAAAGCTCTTATTTATGGTATCACTGGTCAAGACGGCTCTTATTTAGCAGAATTGTTAATTAAAAAAAATTATCAAGTTCACGGGGTTAAAAGAAGATCATCTTCACTTAATACTTCTAGAATAGATCATATCTATAAAGACCCTCATGAAAAAAATAAAAACTTATATTTGCATTATGGAGATGTTACTGACAGTTATTCTGTTTCTTCATTAATTAACAAAATTAAACCAAATGAAATTTACAATCTAGCAGCCCAATCTCATGTAGCTGTGTCTTTTGAAGTACCAGAATATACAGCCAACGCTGATGCAATTGGTGCTTTAAGAATTTTGGAGTCAATTAAAAGTAATAAACTTTTAAAAAAAACTAAATTTTATCAAGCAGGAACATCTGAAATGTTTGGTAAAGTTCAGACAATACCGCAGAATGAAAAAACACCTTTTTATCCAAGAAGCCCATATGGTGTTGCTAAATTGTATGCTCATTGGGTTACAATTAATTATAGGGAATCTTATAATATTTTTGCATGTAATGGTATATTGTTTAATCATGAGAGCCCAGTTAGGGGAGAAACATTTGTTACAAAAAAAATAGTATCTGCACTTTGCAAAATAAAACTTAACAAACAAAAAAAACTTTACCTTGGAAATTTGGATTCAAAAAGAGATTGGGGACATGCAAAAGATTATGTTGAAGCAATGTGGAAAATGATGCAAAAAAAAATTCCTAGCGACTATGTTATAGCTACGGGTAAGCAATATTCTGTTAAAGATTTTGTTAACCTAGTTTTAGTCGAGCTTAATATTAAGCATAAATGGACTGGAAAGGGCATTAATACCAAATGTTATGATGATAGTGGAAATTGTATTGTCGAATGTGATAAGAAATATTTTAGACCCTTAGAGGTAGACACTTTGTTAGGGGATTCAAAAAAAGCTAGGAGAGAGTTAAATTGGAAACCAAAATATAAAATTCAAGATTTAGTTAAGGAAATGGTTTATGTAGAAAATCTCAATTTAACTAAAACCGAAAATGATTAATCATAAATCAAAAATTTTTATTGCTGGCCATAATGGTTTAGTGGGAAGTGCAATATATAGAAGACTAAAACAAAAGGGTTATAGTAATTTAATCATAGCAGATAAAAAAAAACTAGATTTAAGAGATCAAAAAAAAGTTTTAAATTTTTTAAAAAAAAAAAAACCTAATTTTATATTTATTGCAGCAGCTAAAGTAGGAGGAATTTTTTATAATTTAAAATATAAAGCTGATTTTATTACCGAAAATTTACAAATTCAAACCAACTTAATACATGGAGCGTATTTGTGTGGAATAAAAGATTTAATTTTTTTAGGTTCTAGTTGTGTATACCCGAAAAATTGCAAACAACCAATTAAAGAGGACTATTTATTGACAGGAAAACTAGAGGAAACAAACGATGCATATGCGGTGGCAAAAATTGCAGGAATTAAAATGTGCGAAAGTTATAATATACAATATAAGACTAATTATAAATGTTTGATGCCCACAAATACTTTTGGTCCAAATGATAATTATAATAGTAGTCACTCACATTTTCTTCCAGCATTAATTAAAAAAATTCACCAATTAAAAATAAAAAAAAAAAATATAATTAAATTATGGGGAGATGGAAAACCAAAAAGGGAGATCATACATGTTGATGATTTAGCAGATGCATGTATTTTTTTTATGAAAAAAAGAACTCAACATTTTTTAATAAATATCGGAACTGGCAAAGATTATACAATTGAGTTTTATGCAAAATTAATTTCAAAAATAATTTTAGGAGATAAAAAGATTAAAATAACTTATGATAAATCAAAGCCAAATGGAATACGCAGAAAATTAATGAATGTTTCGCTAGCTAAAAAATATGGATGGAAGTCTAAAATAGACTTAAAGTCATCAATAATAAATACATATAAATCTTTTCTTAAGGAAGAAGCTTCTTTAAAAAAAAAATAATGAAAAATATTATTGTTGTTACAGGAGGTGCTGGATTTATTGGTTCAAATTTAATTCAAACGTTAGTCAAAAAAACAAAACATAAAATCATAAGTATTGACAATTACTCAACTGGTAAAAAAAAAAATCATGTAAAAAATAAAAGAGTTAAATATATAAATGGCTACTCAAAAAATATTTCTAAAATCTTAAAACTCTATAAAAAGAAAATCAAAACCATTTTTCATTTTGGTGAGTTTGCTAGAATATATCAAAGCTTTATCAAAATGAATGAATGTATAGACTCAAACACAATAGGTACCCATGAAGTATTTAATTTTTGCTTAGAAAATAAAATCAAACTCGTTTATTCAGCCACTTCTGCAAGTTTAGGAAATAAAGGTAGAGATAAAAATTTATCACCCTATGCATTTACTAAAGCTAAAAATTTAGAAATGTTAGAAAATATGAATAATTGGTTTAATCTAAAATATGAAATAATTTATTTTTATAACGTTTATGGTCCAGGTCAAATATGTAATGGTAATATGGCAACAGTTATTGGTATTTTTGAACATCAATTTAAAAATAAAAAACCTTTAACCGTTGTAAAACCAGGTTCACAGTCAAGGAGATTTACACATATAAATGATACAGTTGATGCCTGTTTTTATGCCTGGAAAGAAAGCAGATGTAGACACTATAGTATTTCAAGTAAACAAAATTATACGATTTTGCAAGTTGCTAAAATGTTCAAATCAAAAATCAAATTTTTACCTTCAAGACCTGGAGAGAGGTATGCATCAGCACTTACGTCTATGCATTTGTCTAAAAGAGTTGTTAAGCTTTTTGGGAAAATTTCCCTTGAAAACTACATTAAATCTATCACAAATTTTTAAAAAACTTTAGATTTCACTATTTACAATGATTATATATTAGATATAAGACTATCGCCGGTGATTATTGCAAAGGTGTTATACCCGATCCCATACCGAACTCGGAAGTCAAGCCCTTTAGCGCCAATGGTACTTTGTCTTAAGGCACGGAAGAGTAGGACGTTGCCGGCATTAAATAAACATACATGAAAATAAAAAGCTCATTAAAATCAATTAAAAAAAGAGACCTTAATTCAAAGTTGGTTAGAAGAAGAGGTAGAGTTTACGTAATTAATAAAACAAATCCAAAATTTAAAGCAAGACAGAAGTAGCTTTTATGGATAATGAAAACCATAAAAATACCTGGAATAATTTTACTAAATTTGTGTTGTGGGGAACAGTTGTAGTTATTGGTGTATTAGTTTTAATGGCAATATTCTTATTGTAAGTTTAAAGTATGAAAATTTCCTCTGTTTTAGAAAATCATAAAACTGAAAAAAGAATAGCAATAACCCCTGAGATTGCAAAAAAATATATATCCTTCGGTCTTGAAGTTTCATTAGCTAAAAATTATGGAAGTCATCTTGGAATTAAAGATGAAGAGTACAAAGAATTAGGAGTATCAATTTCAAAAGATGAAAAAGAAATCATATCTAGTGCAGATATTATAGTTCAGTTAAGTTTGTTAGATGATGACAAAAGTTCGCTATTAAAAGAAAATCAAACATTTATTGGAGTGTTAAACCCATATGATAATAAAGATAAGATAAATAATTTAGTTAAAAAAAATATTAATACTTTTTCTCTTGAACTACTTCCAAGAATAACACGAGCTCAGTCTATGGATATACTATCTTCACAAGCAAACCTTGCAGGTTATAAAGCAGTAGTAGAGTCGTTTGCTTATTTTGAAAAAGCAATCCCAATGATGATGACTGCAGCAGGAACAATACCAGCTGCAAAAGTACTAGTTGTTGGGGCAGGGGTTGCAGGATTACAAGCAATTGCTACAGCAAAACGAATGGGTGCAATAGTATTTGCCACAGATGTTAGAATGGCTTCTAAAGAACAGGTTGAAAGTTTAGGGGGAAAATTTTTAACGGTTGAAGGTGCTGAAAATTTAGAAACTGAAGGAGGTTATGCTAAGGAAGCATCAGAGGATTTTAAAAAAAAACAAGAAGAGTTATTATCAGAGACATTAAAGAAAATTGATATTGTAATTTGTACAGCTTTAATTCCAGGAAAAAAAGCACCAGTAATTATAAAAGAAGACATGATTAATAATATGAGTCCAGGTTCGATAATTTATGATTTAGCAGCTATTCAAGGTGGAAATACAGCACACACAAAAGTTGATGAAATTGTAGATATCAATGGTGTTAAAATAATGGGGGAAAGTAATATATTAAATAAACTTCCAACTTCTGCATCAAATTTATATGCAAAAAATGTATTTAATTTTGTGTCAAATTTATATGATAAAGAAAATAAAAAAATTAATATAAATTTAGAAGACGAGATAATTGAGAAAACTTTAATAAAATAAATTATGGAAATAGATCCTTTTATATTCAGATTAAGTATTTTTATCCTCTCAATATTTATTGGATATTATGTAGTTTGGAGCGTTACTCCATCACTACACACACCTTTAATGTCCGTTACTAATGCAATTTCATCGGTGATTATCGTTGGTGCAATTATTGCAGGCTTAGCAGGGAATTCTGATGGTATTTTTAATACTTCAAGTATTTTTGGATTTTTAGCAATATCTCTTGCAGCTATTAATATTTTTGGAGGCTTTCTAGTAACCCAAAGAATGCTTGCTATGTATAAAAAAAAGAAAAAGGATAAATAGTGTTATCTGCAAATTTATCAGCAATATTTTATTTAATCTCAGGTGTATTATTCATTTTAGCTTTAAGAGGGCTTTCTTCACCTGAAACATCTAGACAAGGAAATTTCTTTGGAATTTTAGGAATGATCATTGCAATTACAGTTACGTTCTTATCTATTGGAAATTTTTCAACTGGCTTTGTTGTTGTTTTAATCTTTCTATTAATTGGAGGGTTGATTGGAGCATTTATTGCTTATAAAATTCCAATGACAGCAATGCCTGAGTTAGTTGCTGGTTTCCATAGTTTAGTTGGTCTTGCAGCTGTATTTGTTGCAATAGCTGCTTTCTTAAATCCTGATGCTTTTAATTTAGGTTCACCAGGAAATATTAAACTTGGTAGTTTAATAGAAATGTCAATTGGTGCAGCAGTTGGTGCAATAACTTTTTCAGGTTCAATTATTGCTTTTCTAAAACTTCAGGGAATAATGTCAGGATCACCTATTACTTTTAAAGGCCAGCATCCACTTAATGCTTTGATTTTAATTTCAATAATTGTATTAACTTATTTACTTTGTTCTACACAATCTTCCAATTTATTTTGGATATTATTGGCAGTTTCTTTTTTAATCGGTTTTTTATTAATCATTCCAATTGGTGGTGCAGATATGCCAGTTGTAATTTCTATGTTAAACTCATATTCAGGTTGGGCAGCAGCTGGAATTGGTTTTACTTTAGAAAATACAGCTTTAATTATTACAGGTGCATTAGTTGGATCATCTGGAGCAATTCTTTCTTACATAATGTGCAAGGGAATGAATAGGTCATTCTTTAATGTAATATTAGGTGGATTTGGAGTAACTGAACAATCTTCATCATCACAAAATAAAGAGCAAAGACCAGTTAAAAGTGGAAATGCAGATGATGCTGCTTTTTTAATGAAGAATGCTTCATCAGTTATAATTGTACCAGGTTATGGAATGGCAGTAGCACAAGCACAACATGCTTTAAGAGAGATGGTGGATACATTAAAGAAGAACGATATTAAAGTATCATATGCTATTCATCCAGTTGCTGGACGAATGCCAGGTCATATGAATGTATTATTAGCTGAAGCAAATGTTCCATATGATGAAGTATTTGAACTTGAAGAAATTAATAATGATTTTGCAAATGCTGATGTTGCATTTGTAATTGGTGCAAATGATGTAACAAATCCTGTTGCAAAAACTGATCCTCAGAGCCCTATTTATGGAATGCCTGTTTTGGATGTTGAAAAATGTAAATCAGTTTTATTTGTAAAAAGAAGCCTATCCCCTGGTTATGCTGGAATAGATAATGATCTTTTTTATAAAGAAAATACTTTAATGTTATTTGCGGATGCTAAAAAAATGACAGAAGATATTACAAAAAACTTATAAATTTAAATGAGTACAAAAATTTTTTGTGATATTGCCGATTTATCTTCCATAAAAAAATTTAACAAATTTAAAATTGTAAAAGGGTTTACAACAAATCCTAGCTTAATGAGAAAAGCTGGAGCTAAAGATTATAAATTATACTCAAAACAAATACTTCAAATTTGTGGAAATAAACCTATTTCTTTAGAGGTATTTGCCGATGATGAAAAATCAATGATAGAGCAGGGAAAAAAAATTAATAGCTGGGGTAAAAATG
>Ga0181564_10000145_pt1 | contig 53983 bp, 54 predicted proteins | sample 011ome_24_FD_134512 | JGI IMG/M metagenome (GOLD analysis project Ga0181564, IMG submission 134512) | Coastal salt marsh microbial communities from the Groves Creek Marsh, Skidaway Island, Georgia - 011513CT metaG (megahit assembly) | ecosystem: Environmental > Aquatic > Marine > Intertidal... | reverse complement strand
GAGAAACTCCATAATCCATCAAAGATAAAATACGAAATGGCATAGGACATGCCCATGCTCAGTGATACGCCTGCCAGTGCTGCAAAAAATCCCAGAATACCAAACTCAATTTCCACGATATGTTTCACATCACTGAAATTGGCGCCAAGGATTTTCAGCAGGTTGATTTCCCAGAACCGCGATTTCACTTCATAGCGGGCAATGGAGAACAACACGACCAGGCCCGCAAAAATGGAGAGGTAGGCCATCACCCGAATAGCCCAGCTGATCTGGTCCGTGATATCCAGTATACGTGCCACAATCTGCTGGACATTGATGACCGAGATATTGGCCAGGTTATTCACGATACTGTTTTGCAGGGGAATGCGGTCCGTTTCACTGACATTGGCAATGGCCGCCACAAAGGTTTTAGGTGCAGGATCCAGAACGCCCGGTTGAAACGACACAAAGAAATTGGGCTGGAATGAGTTCCAGATAACTTCACGGGTATTTACGATTCGCCCTTCAATGGGAACACTCTGCACATCAAAGGCCATGGTATCGCCTACACTTAAGCCCATACGTTCGGCAAAATTTTCCTCGATGGAAATGCCGGGCAGTTCATCGGAATTGAAATCCCAGGCTTCGGTCCAGGGGGCGCCTTCCACGATCGATTCTGAATCCTTCAGTTGGTCCTGGTAGGTGAGGTTATACATCCGGCGACGCATCAACTGTTCATCCGGGGTCTCCTCTGGATCGTCTATCGCTTCCCCGTTAACGGCTTCCAGCCTGGCCCGAACCATCGGTGACAGGAATGACAGGGTATAACCTCGCTCATCAATCACAGATTCAAGCCCAGCCAGTTGCTCTGGCTGGATATCAAACATGAAAAAGTCCGGAACTGAATAGTCCGAGGGCTGCTCGATGTATCCCTGCAGACCTTTCTGGATCTGGGGAATGAGGTTGATCAGCAGGGCGCCGAGACCAATAGCCAGGAAACAGGAAATAGCGCCAAGGCGGTTGCGGCTGAGGTTGCGCAGCGCAATTTTTCGTGTGACATGTTTACTGGTCGTGAAAGAGCTGCACCAGTAGAGGATGAGCCAGGCAAATCCCCCCAGTATGAAAATCGCCGCGAGAAAGCCTGCAACAAACAGTGTGCCGACAAACACCGAGTGGGCCTGCCACATGGCCAGCCCCCAGAACGTTGCCAGGATGGGCGCATAGCTGGCCACGTGCCGTTGCCAGTGGGTAGCCCCTGAAGCAGGCTGTACATTTTCATGGAACAACCCAATTGGATTCAGGTCGTATATTTTTGACAGAATAGGCAGGCAGCAGATGATGCTGCCCACTGTTCCCATGAAAAGGGCAAGTACCAGTGAATTCAGTTCCATGCTGTTGGAGAAGCCCCTTGGAAGGAATCCTTCGAATAGCATGGGCAGCAATGGCAGTGCCAGGAAGGCGATAGTGCTGGCTATCAAGGCACTGACAAGACCCAGCAGTACGATCTGTACCAGGGTCATGATATAGGCCTGGCGAGGCGTGCCGCCCAGGCACATCAAAATGGCCATATCCTTGAAGCGCGAGGTAAAGAAGGCGCGAAACAGGTAGGCCGCCCCGACACCGGCGAGAAAGAGTGCAATCAGGGCAATCAGGCCGAGGTAGTCGTTCATATAACCTAGTACCTCTCCCAGGTCTTCACTTTCTTCCTGGTGAGTGGTCATGCTCAGGCGCCTGGTATCGCGATAGACTTCCTCCTCCATTTCCCGGAAACGGTCTTCCAGCTCCCGGTAGTCATAGTCATAACTGTCCGGGAGTTTATAGAAGCGGGAGTAGGTAATGCGACTGCCCAACTGGATAAGGCCAGTGCTTTCTATCTGGTCCAGTCCCATATAAATGGCAGGAAAGTTGGACATCACAGAAATCGTGCTGCTTGGATCTTCCAGGATGACATCGGCAATGGTGAATTCACTGTCACCTATTTTCAGGGTGTCGCCAATATCCAGTTCAAGAATTACCATCAGGTCGCGGGCGACCCAGATGGTATCCGAGGCAATCAGGTCAGCCCGTGCACCGGACAGGGACACAGGCCCGCTTTCCTGCAGAATGATTTCACCGTACTGGGGATAGTTGTTATCAATCCCGATCAGGGTACTCATGCGGGAGTTTTCAGTACCGGCGACCATGGACAGGAAAGACACCTGGTCGGAGATGGAGACAAATTCCGTATCGAGAATCGCTTCTGACAGGGAATGTTCCTGCTCGGTCAGAGGGAAGCGTGAGGAGACCTGGACATCAGCCGTCAGGATGGACTTGGAATTGTTTTCCAGGTGCTGGTCGATGGAGCTTTTAAAGGAGTCCAGTGCAATGAAGCCAATGAGACCGATGCTCAGGTTCAGGATGAAGAACACACTGAACTTGAAGTTGTTGGATATTTCCTTGAGAGCGAGTTGCAGCCAGAGCATCTTGGTGTCCTACCTTGGAGTCCTATATAAACCTGCCGTCCTGAAGGCGCTGCTGTCGGGCACAGCGCATGGCCAGTTCTTCATTATGAGTGACAAACAACAGGGTCATATTGTGCTTTTCCACCAGGTCAAAAATCATGTCGCTGACGTGATCGCCGGTTGCACTGTCGAGGTTACCGGTTGGTTCATCGGCCAGCAGTATGCTTGGACGAACCACCATGGCCCTGGCTATGGCCACGCGCTGACACTCTCCACCGGAAAGCTGGTGTGGAAAATGATCCATGCGTTTGGAAAGTCCCACATGATCCAGTGCTTGTCTGGCCTTTTCTGTGGCATCGGCATCCTGAAACAGGTCAAGAGGCAGGCTGACATTTTCCATCGCCGTGAGGTGGGACATAAGATGGAACTGCTGGAAGATTATGCCAATGTTGAGGGCGCGGAATTTTGACAGGGATTCTTCATCGAGCTCATCCATGTTTTGCCCATTGAGAATGATGGACCCGGACGAGGGACTGTCCAGGCCGGCCAGCAATGTCAGCAGGGTGGATTTGCCACTTCCTGATTGTCCGAGTATCGCCAGAGTCTCGCCTGCTTCCATTTCCAGGTTCAGGTTTTTCAGTACTTCAACCGGAGGCAGAGAGGCAGTCTGGAAGGTCTTGTATAGCTCGCTAATCTGAAGAATCATTGAATTGTCTGTGTTTCCAAAAGCCTGTCAGAATAAAGCAGTAGATTGTACAGGGCAACGGAAACAGCAGGTCCATCTGTTGTTCCATTTTCCCTCCAATATTGCACTTACAACCTGTATTTACGGGAATATGGATGACTGTGATCATTTCTTTCTAAATGACACCGACAGCCGGGTTTTTCCTGCTACAATTTCCAGTCAAAATTTCCTGCCCCAAGGCGCAACCTGATGTGCACACTGACGGTCTACTCCGGTAAAAAAAGATGCATTGTCACGATGAACCGTGATGAGCTGCGTACCAGGAATGAGGCGGGTATTCTCCATTCAACCTCTGCAGGGGAAACGCGACTCTTTTATCCCGTGGATGCCGTCAGTGGCGGAACATGGTTTGGTGTTAACAATAAGGGGGTTATTCTCGGTCTGCTCAATCGATACCAGGCGCCCGAAACACAGGAGGCAGTTACACGGGGCACAATCATTCCTGAGGCACTTGCCCAGGGTAATGCGCATGCTGTGGCAGAATGGCTTGCTGCGATTGACTACAGATCCCGCAATCCTTTTGACCTGTTTCTGGTTAGCCGAAAGGCGGTGCAGCACTTTTCCTGGGATGGGCAGGACTACCTTGTCTCTGATGTCAGCTTCAAGCATTGGTTCATGTTTTCCTCGTCGGCAATACAAACGGAAGAGGTGATTGCATTCAGGTCAAGTTTCTTCCAGGCCTGGCATTCGGAAGTTGGCAAGAAAGTTGACGACAGTGACGAGATTATCCGGGGCTTTCACATGATCCAGATTCCGGGCATGGAAGGCCACTCTGTGCTGATGGACAGAGACATGGCGCATACCAAAAGCGTTATACAGGCTGACCTCATGGGTAAGCAGCTCACCCTCAAATATATTCCTGACGTCCAGGAGCAGTCGCTGGATGCCCCGTTATTTAATGCCCGTGTGGAAACAGTAGCACTCAGAAAGGATTGAAAAGGATTAAAATGTATTTGTCAGGACGGAAGGGGAATCAGGCGCCAGGTAGCAGTGGTTTCAGGAAATCATAAACATGCTCGGCCACGATGCGGGCGCCCTCAACATTGGGATGTATACCATCGGCCTGGTTGAGAGCGGGTTCTGCAGCAACACCTTCAAGTAAAAACGGTAACAGAGGTATATCATATTGCTCAGACAGGTCAGGAAATACGCGGGAAAAAGCCTCAGCATATTCCGGTCCCATGTTTGGAGGCACCATCATACCGGTTATCGCGGCATCCATGCCGTTGTTTTTTGCAAAGGCAATGGTTTCGGCAAGATTGGATTTCATTTCCTCTATACTCAGGCCACGCAATCCATCATTGGCTCCCAGGGCCAGGACCAGTAAATCCGGCTTCGAGCGAATGTACCACTGCAACCGGTTCAGGGCGCTGGCTGATGTTGAGCCGCTGACACCACCGTTGATGACACGGATATGATCCAGGCCATCAGCATGGAGTTTTTCCTCGATCAGGCTGGGAAATGACTCTCCCTGATCCAGTCCATATCCTTCCGTCAGGGAATCACCCAGAAAGACAATGGTGTAGGGTTCCTGGGCGCTGGCCACGATAGCGTACAGGGCAAAAAGGAAGGCCAGGAATGTATTGACCAGGTACGTATTGAAAAGGGCGCTGATGAATCTGTTTTTCATGAGTTTAAGCGGTCTTCACTCCAGCGATTGCAGGGGAAAGCGTGTTAATATTCTAACGTATTGGAACAGTTTACGCATTGTAAGCGCTGTCCAGATTCATTACAGATTAATCGAGTGTGCTGGCTGAGATTAACACTAGCCAGTTTATTTCCGGAGTTGAACATGTCCACCATCAAGCAGGAAGATGTTATCCAGAGTGTCGCCGACGCCCTGCAGTTTATTTCCTATTATCATCCGCTGGATTTCATCCAGGCCGTGCATCGTGCCTATGAACGGGAAGAATCCCAGGCAGCCAGGGATGCCATGGCACAGATACTGATCAATTCACGCATGTGCGCGGAAGGCAAACGGCCTATTTGCCAGGATACCGGAATTGTTACCGTGTTTGTGAAAGTGGGCATGAGCCTGCAGTGGCAAGGGGATATGTCCCTTGAGGACATGATCAATGAAGGGGTCAGGCAGGCCTATACCCATCCGGACAATGTTTTGCGCGCCTCGATCCTTTCAGACCCGGCCGGTGCCCGCCGCAATACCGGCGACAATACCCCGGCCGTTATTCATACCTCAATAGTCCCGGGTGATATGCTGGATATCACGGTGGCTGCCAAGGGGGGCGGGTCGGAAAACAAGGCAAAGATGGCCATGCTGAATCCCAGCGATGACATCGTCGAATGGGTACTGAAAACCGTCCCTACCATGGGCGCCGGATGGTGTCCTCCAGGCATGCTGGGCATTGGTATTGGCGGCACAGCAGAGAAGGCTGCTGTTCTGGCCAAGGAAGCTCTCATGGATCCCGTGGATATTGATGAACTCAGGGCAAGAGGAGCAAGCACCAGGGTGGAAGAACTGCGTCTTGAACTGATGGACAAGGTCAATGAACTGGGTATTGGAGCCCAGGGACTCGGTGGTCTGACAACCGTACTTGATATCAAGATCAAGGATTATCCGCCCCATGCCGCATCGCTGCCTGTAGCCATGATTCCCAACTGTGCGGCTACCCGCCATATCCACTTCACCCTGGATGGCAGCGGTCCAGCTGAACTGGAACCGCCCAGGCTCAGCGACTGGCCTGAAATTACCTGGGATGTGGGACCATCCGCCCGTCGAGTTAATCTGGATACGGTGACCCGCGAGGATATTGCCCAGTGGAAGCCCGGTGAAACCCTGTTGTTATCCGGCACCATGCTGACCGGTCGTGATGCAGCCCATAAACGCCTGCTCCAGTTGCTGGAGAACGGTGAAGAGCTGCCCGAAGGTGTCGACCTGAAAAACAGGTTTATCTATTACGTCGGTCCGGTGGATCCTGTGCGTGATGAGGTAGTTGGCCCTGCCGGTCCGACGACAGCGACGCGCATGGACAAGTTCACTAACGACATGCTTGAGAAAACCGGCTTGATGGGCATGATCGGCAAGGCTGAAAGAGGCCAGGTGGCCATTGATGCCATCCGTAATCACAAGGCGGTCTACCTGATGGCAGTCGGTGGGGCGGCTTACCTGGTGTCCAAGGCTATTCGAAAATCCCGGATAGTGGCTTTCGAAGACCTGGGGATGGAAGCGATACATGAGTTTGTTGTGGAAGAAATGCCGGTTACCGTAGCCGTGGATGTCAATGGTATTTCAGTCCACCAGACTGGTCCGGCGGAGTGGTATGAGAAAATCCATGCAGCACAGCCGGTTGAAGTAAAGTAAGTACATAAGAAAAGGATAAAAGGGAAAAAGGGAACGGTTCAGGTAAGGAATCGATACAGGGATACAAAGATACAGGGCAAGACGATTCAGGTTTCACTTGTAGGCCGGAAGAGGTCCAAAGGACCGTCATCCAGCGATTAAGCAGATGGAGGATGCAGGATGGAGGATGGAGGATGGAGGATGCAGGATACAAGAGGAAATTTTCGAGATAGCCGGACGGATAGTATGTATCTGACCATCAAATTCAAGAATAAGTTCAAATAAAACCCTTGACGGTTAATCTCAGGCGAACGATCCTGCCTTTTGCCTTTTATTCTTTCCCCCCTTTATTGCCCCACCATTTTCTTTTATCTTTCCTGTAAAGATATTGACGAGCGGATAACAATGAAAACATTAATTCCCGCACTACTGTTTCTTGCCTTGCCTGTTTTTGCCCAGACCGCTGACCCCACCCGGGGAGAGCAGGTGTTTCAGGAGCACTGTACCCGTTGCCACATCCCTTTCGAAATCCGTCTCAGGCTGGGCAATGACTGGTTGGGCCAGTCGGCTGCTCAATTACATGAACGTATTACAGCCACAATGCCCGGTGAAGCTGCGGGAACGCTTTCATCCCAGCAATACCTGGATGTGACTGCCTTTGTGCTGACACTCGGCGGCATGAACACAGATAGCCCGATACCTGCTTCTGATCTGGCTGGACTCACCATTGTCATTGAAGATAACACTACCCCTGCTGTGCCGGAGACATCCTGGGAACACTTTAACGGCAATGTCGGTGCTCAGCGTTACTCTGAACTTGACCAGATAACGCCAGAGAATTTTGGTGACCTGGAAATTGCCTGGCAATGGAGCAGTGCCAATATCGGGCCAATTACCGAAGGCCGCAGCGTTACATCTCCCCTGATGGTCAATGGTGTTTTATATGCCACTGCCGGCGTTACCCGCAATGTCGTAGCACTGGATGCAGCCACAGGTCAGCTCTTGTGGTTATGGCGGCCGCAGGAAGGAGAGCGTTTCACCCTCGCCCCGCGTAAGGGGTCCGGAAAGGGGCTGGCATACTGGAGCGATGGTGTCAGGGAAATTATTTTTACGGTGACTCCCGGTTATTACCTGGTAGCACTGAATGCCCGCACCGGGCTGCCCGTTGAAGATTTTGGCGCCGGAGGCTGGGTTGACCTGCAGCAGGGCCTGCGATTTGGTCCCGGGCGTCAGGACGTGGATATTGGTCTGAGCTTTCCGCCCCTGGTGGTTGATGATGTTGTCGTCGTGGGCGCTTCTCATCTGGTCTCCGTCAGACCACCCAGTGCTGCCAATGTAAAAGGGGATGTACGTGGCTTTGATGCCAATACTGGTGAGCTGTTATGGACCTTTCATACCATTCCCGAACCCGATGAATTCGGTGCTGAAACCTGGCTGGGAAATTCGGCCGAGTACACAGGGAATACCGGTGTCTGGACCCATATGTCAGCAGATCCGGAACTGGGACTGGTCTATCTGCCGGTCGAAACGCCCACCGGAGACCAGTATGGAGCCGACAGACCAGGAGATAATCTGTTTGGAAACTCCCTTGTAGCAGTGGACTATCACACGGGAAAGATGGTCTGGTATTACCAGTTGATACATCATGATATCTGGGACTGGGATATTCCGCAGGCACCGGTACTGGCGGACATGCCTGATGGCCGAAAGCTTGTTGCCCAGTTCACAAAGCAGGGTATCGTCTATGTGTTTGACAGGGAAACAGGAGAACCAGTCTGGGATATCGTGGAGCAGCCGGTCCCCCAGTCCGACGTGCCGGGGGAATCGACCTCCCTTACCCAGCCTGTTCCAGTGAAACCACCGCCATTTGTTCGCCAGGAAATGACTCTTGATGAAGTCATCGACTTTACGCCGGAACTTAAAGAGAAGGCGCTGGCATATATAGAAAAGTTCCGGCTGGGTGGGCGTTTTACACCATCATCCAGGGTGGATGATCCTGACGGGACACAAGGCACGCTGGGTTTGCCTGGCCCGACTGGTGGAGCCAACTGGCCGGGGGCGGCGTTTGATCCGGAGACAGGCATTGCCTATGTGCCCTCCAGGGAAGTAGCGTGGGTGTTTAGCCTGGAACCGGGCGGTGAAAACTCTTCCGTAGACTGGATTGCGGGGCCCAATGAAAATACTCTGGATGGGCTGCCCCTGATTCGTCCCCCCTGGGGAAAAATCACGGCCATAGACCTGAATTCCGGCGATGAGCTGTGGTGGATTGCCAATGGGGATACGCCGGACTCCGTAGTTAATCACCCTGATCTGGAGGGCGTCGATCTTCCCAGGACGGGCATACCTAATCCGGTTGGTATCCTGCTGACCAAAACCATGCTGGTCAGTGGTGAGGGCAATGGGGGTAAACCAATTCTGCGGGCCCATGACAAGATTACGGGTGAAATTGCGGCTGAAATAGCCATTCCGGGGACTCAAACCGGTATGCCAATGACCTACATGCTTGATGGAAAGCAGTATATCGTGCTGGCCGTAAGCGGAGGTGGCAAGTCGGAAATTGTTGCGCTGGTCTTGCCCTGAAACACCCCTTAACCAATGGCGTTTATGATGATCGCCGAGGGAGGAAATATGTCTGACAGAGATTCGTTGATAACCCGTCTGGAAAAGCTGGATGCCTGCGCTGTGTCGGATGCTCTGGACTCCATGCAACTGGCAGGCGCTCATTCGGGTATCCCGAGAAGATCCACCAAACAGCGAATTGCTGGTGTGGTACAGACCGTCAAACTGACTGAAAAGCCACCGGAAGGTGGCTCCAAACGCCATCTCGGAACTGCTGCCATTGAATCCGCAGACCATAAAACGGTCATTGTCGTAGAGCAGCGAACAGGCATAGATTGTGCCGGTTGGGGAGGTGTACTTGCCAATGCCGCGAAAGTCAGAGGCGTCAGAGGTGTCATCATGGAAGGTCCGGCCAGGGATATTGATGAATATGAGGAAATTGGCTTTCCAGTCTTTTCCCGTTTCACGACTCCGCATACGGCCCGCGGGCGTGTCTATGAAGAATCCTTTGGTGAGACGATCATGGTGGGCGATGAGCATGTCCAGGCCATTGATGCAGGGGATCTTGTTATTGCTGATGCCAGTGGTGTGGTCTTTATTCCTTTTGATAGAGCTGCTGAGGTCATCAGCGTGGCCGAAAAAATTGCAGAAAAGGAAAGGCTCATGACGGCCGATGTACTGGCGGGTAAACCGGTCTCGGTAGTGATGGGAGCAAATTACGAAACCATGCTGGAAAAAAATGATGAGTGATAGAAATGTTGAAAGGGCAGCTAAACTGGATACAGCCACTATCAGCGATGCGCTGGACAAATTGCGGATCAGTGGCCAGTGCCTTGGGATAAAACCCAGGAACCATGATTTCAGACTTGCTGGCCGGGCTTATACCATTCTTTATGGCCCGCTGGACTCGGATAATCCGGGCACAGTAGGGGACTTTATCGACAAGCTGGATGAGGGCACTGTGGTCGTCATTGATAATGGCGGGCGCGAGGATGCAACTGTCTGGGGTGATATTCTGACCTATCTTGCCGATAAAAAAGGGTTGGCAGGAACAGTCATAGATGGAGCCTGTCGCGATGTACATTTATGCCTGGAGCTGGGATATCCGATATATAGCCGTTCCTATTCAATGCGGACGGGCAAGGATCGGGTGCAGGTGGATGGAGAACAGGTTCCTGTCAATATTGGCGATGCCAGAGTGCTCCCTGGCGACCTGATGCGAGGTGATGCTGATGGCGTGATCTGTATTCCAAAGTCCCGTGAAGACGAGGTGCTGGATGTTGCTGAACAGATTGACCAGGCCGAAAATCAAATAAGGAAATATCTTGAAGAAGGCAAGACTATCGCTGAAGCCCGCAAGGAGATGAAATACCATAGCCTGCAGACGCCCGATAAATAAGAAGACCGGGGCTGAAAAATAACAAAACAGGATTGAAGGGGAAAATCTGTGATTATCGATTGCCATGCCCATACCAGTGCTCCGCCACAACTGGCTATTTATAAAGCCGGGCTTGTTTCCCATCGTGGCTCCCATGGACGTGGGGCTGTTCGCTATACCGATGAACAACTGATGGCCGCCTGGAACAAAAAGGAAATGGCCCCCTGCGGGCATCTCGAGCATATGGCCAATAATGGGCTGGATATGCAGCTGGTTTCACCCAGACCATTTCAAACCATGCATTCGGAAAAACCTGGCTACCTGGTGGAATGGTATATCCATGAGGTCAACAGGATTATTGCGGACAGTGTGCGTTTATGGCCCGACAAGTTCTTTGGTATAGGCGGTCTTCCCCAGCAGGGCGGAGAACCTGTGGATGTGGTGTTTGAGGAGATGGAACACTGCATAAAGGAATATGGCTTCAAGGGATTTTTGCTGAACCCTGATCCTTATGAAAATGACGGCAACAAGGCGCCACCCATGGGGGACCGTTACTGGTATCCCCTTTATGAAAAAGCCTGTGAATATGATGTGCCATTACACATTCATACGGCGGGTTCCCGTAATCCGCAGCGTGAGCCCTACAGCCTTTACTTTGTGAATGAGGAAACCACGGCGGTTTACGGCTTTGTGAATTCCGATGTCTTTGAGGACTTTCCTGACCTGAAAATCGTGGTGTCCCATGGTGGGGGAGCCATGCCTTACCAGATCGGTCGTTTTAATGCCGGGACTGCCAGGGCAGGGGCCCAGAGTGCCAACAGTAAAGGTTTATTTATTGATCGCATGCGCAACCTGTATTTTGATACTGTCCTGTACAGTCAGGAAGCCCTTGAGCTGCTGATCAAGGTGGTTGGTGTGGACAGGGTGCTTTACGGTTCCGAGTGTCCCGGTGTCGGATCATCCATAAACGGGGAAACCGGTGAATGCTATGACAAAACAGTACCCCTGATAGAAAGTATTGAGTGGCTCACCGAGGCAGACCGGGAAATGATTTTTTCCGGCAATGCAAAAAAGGTATTTAACCTGGATATCTGAACATGAATTCAGGCCCCTGGATGGGACTACGGACCTGATCGCATGGGGCTTGGCCCCGGTTTTAAGTTAGCCCCGATCCCTTGAGGAAATCATTATGGCCGAAATAGTTCTCGGCATGTGGACAACCCACGGCCCCATTCTCAATACCACGCCGGAAGAGTGGATGTTGCGGGTAGTGAATGACAAACGGATTCCGCACTGGTTCAAGGGGGAACAGTATTCCTTCGAGGAATTGGCCGAATTACGCAAGGCAGAAAACTTTGAGGAACAGTTCACCCTTGAAGAGCGCACCAGGCGCCATGCCCAGTGCCAGGCCGGTGTTGCCAGGCTGGCGGAAATCTGGAAAGACGTAAAACCCGATGTGGCCGTGATTATGGGTAATGATCAGCGTGAGCTTGTGTTGCCCAGCCTGCAACCGATGTTCACTGTTTATCATGGGGATACGTTCTGGCAGAAACCCCTGCCGGATGATCAGGCTGCCCGCCTTCCCATCGGGATCAAGGAAAGCGAATGGGCCTACCGGCCCGAGGAAGACAGGATCTGGCCTGGTCTGCCGGACCTTGCTGCCAGAGTCCTGGCAAAAGGGCTGGAAAAAGGCTTTGATTTTGCGGCCTCCAGTGAATGGCCCGATATGGGCAGGGAGCATCATCATCTTGGCACACCCCATGCCTTTAGCTGGATTATTCGCCGGGTAATGGAGGATCAGGCTGTGCCTGTACTCCCCATAATCACCAACACATTCTTCCCACCGAATCAGCCCACGGCGAGACGCTGTTTCGACATGGGTAAACTGGTTGGTGAGTGTATAGCTGAATGGGTTAGTGATCTCAGGGTTGCGGTATTTGGTTCCGGAGGCATGAGTCATTTCACGATTAATGAAACCTTTGACCGGGAGCTGCTGGCAGCCCTGAAAAACCGCGATGAAGAGGCCCTTTGCAGTATTCCCCAGAACATTCTCATGTCAGGCACCTCGGAAATCCGCAACTGGATAGCCGCTGCCGGCGCCCTGTTTGATACTTCCCTGAATGGCGGGACGATCGATTATGTACCTTGTTATCGCAGTGAAGCAGGAACGGGAACAGCCCAGGGATTTGTGGCCTGGCAGTAGATCCGGCCATAACCGGATAAATAAAGAAAAGATTGTGCATAGGGATGATCCCGTAAATCCCTGTGATACCATTTTTTTAAGACCTATTGAATGGTGTAGGCTTTCGGAGACAGATATGACATTCAAGGTAACACTCATTTCATTTATGCTTCTGCTGGTTCCGGTGCTGGGACTGTCGCAGGAAGGCCATCCTTTGAAAGGTACCTGGCGCGGTTCAATAGGCACCGGCAGTAGTGAGCGCCCCCTGCTGATTATCATGGACTACGAAAATGACAGCATCACCGGCATGATCAATCCCGGGCGCAATTCCTACCGCTTTTCCAGTGCAGAACTTGATGCGCCAAACTGGGAACTCAGTGCCACGGCCACTACACGGGAAGGCGCGAACATTTCATTGCAGGCAACGCTCAATGACATCGGTTCCCGAAGCCGCTATCTGGAAGGTAGCTGGCAGGAAGAGGGCAACAGTTACCCATTCAGGATTACACGCGAATAATCGCATTCATACTCAGGGGGGGGTTATGGACGCAGTCACCAGGCAGGAACTCAAGGATAACTGGGTGGTGCTGGTCATTGCCTTTTCTCTGGTCTTCTTTTCTTTCGGTATCCCGAATTTTTCACTTCCCTGGATTTACAAACCGGCCATGGACGAGTTTGGCTGGAGTAATGCCCAGGTCAATTTATTATCCACGGCAAAATTTCTCGTCGGTGCTGTTTCTGCCCTGGGTATGGGTATCCTCATTGATCGGGTTGGCGGCAAGTTCTCTGTCTTGTTGGGGGCTTTAAGTGGTGGTGTAGCCATGGCGCTTTTCCTGGTGGCCACTAACCTTGGTACCTATTACCTGGCTGGTGGTCTGCTGGGGCTGTCAGCTTCATCCATTGTGGCTGCCATGAAGGTGATCGTGTCCCGCCTGTTTGATATCAACCAGGGGCTGGCCGTAGGCATTGTGCTGGGGGGTACCAGTGCTGGTCAGTTGGTGGCACCTTTAATCTGGTCACCCCTGCTTGATTCGGGTATGAACTGGAGAGAAATATTTGCCATGCTGAGCCTGGGATCTTTCCTTATATCCACCCCCATGTGGGTCATTTTCATGTCAAGAACCGGTAAGACACAGGATGTGATCAATGCCAGTTCTGCAGCTCACCAGGATGGCCTGACGATGTGGGGGCACTTCAAGGAAGTATGTTCCGAGAAAGGGTTCTGGTATCTTGCCATTGCCATTTTCCTGGTGTCCGCCGTTGACCAGTCCCTCATGCAGAACTACGTGACCTTCCTGCGCAATGATCGGGGGCTGAATCACAGAGATTTTTTCTGGCTCATCAGCCTGGTGACAGTGCTGGCGATTGCCTCCAAAGTCATGTCAGGATGGTTTTATGACCGTTTTTCCATTCCGGGTATTCGCTGTTTTTATTTTCTGCTGGGGGTGTCAGTTATTCTGGCGTTGCCGGTCAGCGGCCTGTTCACCATGACCCTTTTCCTTGTAGTGAGAAATATTGCCCATGGCGGCATGATCGTCGAGGCACCGGTGATTACCAAGCATTACCTGGGGCCGCGTAATCTTGGTATGACGATTGGTATCGTTTCTGTTTTTGTAAACCTGGGTTTTGCCGCAGGCCCACCCTTACTGGGTTATCTTTATGATCTCAATGGTAACTATACCTTTGGATTTGTGCTTTATTCCGGTATCGCCATACTTGCCGGGCTCTTCCTGTTACCCCTGAAACCCAGGTACTGGACGCCTCCTGGTAAACGCCAGGAAGTGAAAAATGAAAGGGATCTGCCAGGCCTCCAGCCAGCCAGCAGCTAAGCGATATTCAATAAAAAAGGGCCGTCAGGCCCTTGTTTACTCCGTGTCTGTTGAGCTGGTTTCATCCGGTATCAGGTGCCCATACCGGCGATAATAGAGCTTGATCCAGAAAGGAGAGAGCAGGGTGGTATAGGTGATGACCATGATGATTGCCGTATAAATATCATTGCTGAAAATATTCCCTGCCACACCCAACCCGGCAAATATCAGGCCTACTTCACCCCGCGGCACCATGGCCATTCCCACCACGATTCTTCGCGGCCAGGGTTCATTGATGAACATGGCGCCCAGGTACTTGGAGAAAATGGCGATGCCCAGCATGATGATGGTAAACACCCAGAAAAACAGTGACCCCCAGTCTACTTCACGCAGGTCCATGGAAAGGCCAACTGAAACAAAAAACATCGGCGTGAAAAGCTGCACGATAGGCGTCATCTCCTGCTTTATCTGGTTGGCAAAATCATGATCAGTTTGCAGGCTAAGTCCAAATGGCAGGAAGAAGCGCCTGGATAAGGCCAGGCCTGCTGCAAAACCACCAAGAATCTCAGGTGCCCCCATCGCATGGGCAATCCAGGCAAAGAACAGGACCAGTGACACGATGGTGCCGGGTATCAGGCCAGGACTGGGTTTGTGCATGTGCCAGCGATGCACAATGCTGGAAAAACTGCGTGCAAGGATTGGTGCCAGCAGGAAAAACAGGCCTACAAAAATCAGAACATTCAGGGTATTGATCCAGTTTACTTCGCCGGAGACGGAAAATTCATAGAGCAGCGCAAGCAGGACAACACCCAGTATGTCATCCAGTACTGCGGCTCCGAGGGTAATTTGTCCTTCCTTGCTGTTTTGTTTGCCAATATCCAGTAATGTCCTGGCCGTGATACCAATACTGGTCGCTGTTAACGTACCTCCGATGAACAGGGATACCAGTAATGGCTGCCGGAACAGTAAATAGGACACCAGGAAACTGGCCACAAAGGGACCGACAAATCCACCGAGTGCAACGATGAATGATTTACGCCCGGTTTCCATCATCCTGTTCATGTCGGTTTCCAGACCAACTTCGAAAAGTAGCAGGATGACGCCGATCTGCCCCAGGAGTTCGATAACCGTATTGATTTCCACCAGGCCAAGGATGCTTGGGCCGATAATAATTCCGGCCGCCAGTTCACCAATAACCCCCGGTGACCCGAAGTGGCTGACCAGTTCAGACAGTATTCTTGCACTGACAAGAATTAGAAGCAGGTCAAAGAGTAAAGAGGAAATATCCATGGCGATTCATGCCTGAATGAAAAAGTCGAAGCCAGGCTGGCATGGACTGAGGATACTGGATTATACGGTCAGTTAAAAATCCGGGAGACTATTGAGCCCGGCTTTCGTTACCCATCATGTGGTACTGATCGATATTGTTGTCCTGGCAGAAGTATTCGATGAACTCGACACCGGGCTCCCAGGTCTTGGTCCATACCGCAGACCAGGGAGCTGTATAGGCTTCGGGGTCATCAAGGGTGACTTCGTAGCGCAGGGTATCCATTTTTGGTCGGGATATCCGTTCAATCAGGTGAAGACTTTCTGTATGGGGGTAGCCTTCCCTGTGAATCCAGAAGCGCTCGTTGAAACCAATTGTATCCACTACCAGTGTGTCGCCTTCCCAGTGACCGACAGAATGACCAAAGTAGGAAGGATTGACGTATTCGGGATGCTCACTGTTCATATGGATTTCACGCCAGGGTCGCGTGGATCCGCCGGACAGGATAAAAATCTTGTTCATGTGGGGTACTTGGACCAACTGCAGGCCGAAAGGAACCGCAAACTGGCGTGGTCCACCGGGTGGTGCGCAGCGGACATGGGGATCATCCTTGGCCAGTGTCTCCTGGCGGTAATCATATACGGCCCTGGACCAGGGTTTGAATGGTACCTCGTCCGGCGGCGGATAGTCGGCTCCGGCTACCATGGGACCAGGCCCTCTCCCCCACATACCCAGACCATCCTCAAGGGTGCCCAGATTGGGTGTACCGTCGGCCAATCGGGGTGTTGGTGCATTCGGGTCGTATTCAGCAGCAGGAAGCGAGTGTGCAGCCAGGGATATGAGAAAAGCAGTGGTCAGGGAAAGCAGTGGTCGGTTCATGTTGATCTCCTTGCCTGCTGTTAATTCTGTTGCCTGGAAAACAATTGCTGACCGGTGTCTTCAATCACCACCCTGCTGGCTGCCATGGAAGGATTGCCATCGCGGGCCAGGGCACCTTCGACCACCAGGATATCACCAAGGACCAGGGATTCCCGTGTCCACCCCTGCCGCATCATGGAAACCGGTGAACCCAGTTCGCAGGCCCAGGTGGTAATCTCGCCAGTTTCCTCGTCTTCAACGTCGATATAGAAATAGGCATGGGGATTGAGCCATTCCACCTTGATGACGACGCCGGTGAGTTCTTTGCGTGCGTCAGGATCATACTGGGCGGTAAATGCATGGTGGGCAAGACTCGTGTGGGCGTATAACAGCGAAAGAATCAGTGCGCAGGTCGTGAATATGGATTTAATGGGCATTACTGTTATCCCCAGAAATTTCAAAACAGCAGGCGATGGATGTTTTTGTGTAACCGCATGTTTTAAAAGGAAAATAATTATATTGAAATCATAAACAGATTATCACATTTATCGTTCTTGTCACTATGTGTTGCGCAAATTCACATTTCATCCCCAATATGTTTGCTGGATGAAAATGGTGATCTGCATCACATCTTTCATAAACATTACAGGATGTAAGAATTCCTTAAGAAAGCATTGCTAGTCTGCACAGCATCGAAAAGCAAAAGGTGCAGTATGATGAATTACCCGGAGACAGTTACCACCAGCAATCGCGGAAAAATTGTTCCAAGAGAGGCGTTACTGGACAGGATATTGTCGCCAGCCCCTGTATTTACACTTCATGATCGGGCTGATCTAGAACGTGAATCTGTTGAGCACTTTGTGGCAGAGCGTTTCCAGAAGGATTATGGCGCACAGATTCATGAATTCCTCCCCTTGCTGCTTTCCATGCGTTGCATGAATGGTTTTTCCGGAGTGATTGGAATGCGACGTGCTGCCAGTGTTCCCCTGTTTCTGGAGCAATATCTGAACAAGCCTGTTGAAACAGCCATCAAGGAAAGTACTGGTGAGGAAATCAGTCGTCAGGACATCGTCGAAATCGGTAATCTTGTCGCAAGTCGAAAGGGGCCAAGCCAATTTGTATTCCTGATTTTTACGTCAGTGTTATACCAGGCAGGGTACAAGTGGATTTCCTTCACGGCCACCCAGACTCTGGCCAATAACCTCAACAAACTTGGTTTTCCCATGGTAAAGCTGGCCGATGCAAGCAGTGACAGCCTTTCCTCGGATGAGGCTGATGAATGGGGAAGCTACTACGATACCAGTCCACAAGTCTTTGCTGGCAATCTGGAAGGGGCCATGGCTATTGCAAGAAAACGGCCACTGTTCAGGAAAGCCCTGGTACTTTATCGCCGTGAAATTGGTCAGTTGGCCAGGGAACTCAACAGGTAATGGTCATGGGTGAATCGCTACTTTCCACATTATTAAGAAATGCTCAGCCTGATCAGGTAGTACTAAGTACGCTGACTGATAGTTATACACTTGAACAGATTCATGTCGCTGCACAAAATCTGGTAGCAAAAATCAAGGAATCCGGTACCGATATCCTGGCGCTTTACGCTGATAATGGACCGGCCTGGGTGATAGCCGATCTGGCCTGCCAGACAACGGATACATGCCTGCTACCGGTACCCACTTTTTTTACCGTTGAGCAGACGAGGGTTGTGCTCAGGCACTGCCAGGCAACGTTCATACTAGTTGATAACCCAGCATCCATAGCCCCGGCATTATTGAATCCCGTTGGAGAACCTGACCCGGCGTTCGGACTCCAGTTATTTACTGCCGATATTGATCGGACAGAAAAACCATTGATACCCCCGGGCACCGGAAAAATTACATTTACGTCCGGATCATCCGGAGATCCCAAGGGGGTTTGTCTGAGTAACAGCCAATTGCTTCTGCAAGCGAAGGCCCTGGGAGATGAAGTGGCTCTGAAAGCTCCCAGGCATTTATGCCTTCTGCCACTGAGCACACTTCTGGAAAATGTGGCGGGTGTTTATGCCCCCTTGCTGGCTGATGGTGAAGTGATAGTGCCGTCAATGACCGATATGGGCTACGAGGGCAGTCGCATGATAACACCAGGAAAGCTGCTTGAAACGATCACCAGAACAGCGCCGGATACGATCATCCTTATTCCCGAACTGCTCAAGCTGCTGGTAGCGTCAGCCAGGCAGGGATGGCCTGTCCCTGACAGTTTCAGGTTTATCGCTGTTGGTGGTAGCAAAGTAGGCAGTGCCCTTATTGAGGAAGCCTGGTCCCTGGGCTTTCCAGTGTATGAGGGATACGGCCTGTCGGAATGTGCCTCTGTGGTCAGTCTGAATACGCCAAGGCAGCGTCATGATGGCAGCTGTGGTAAACCCCTGCCTCATCTTGAGGTGAACGAGCGCAAAGGTGAAATTATCGTCAGCGGAAATCCCATGCTTGGCTATGTCAACCGCCCGGAATCCTGGCACCAGGACAGTATTCGCACTGGTGACCTGGGATCAATGGACGACGAGGGGTTTTTACACCTGTCTGGTCGAAGTAAGAATATTCTTATTTCAAGCTATGGACGCAATATTTCACCGGAATGGCCGGAAAGCGAGTTGCTGGCAAATCCCCTGTTGCAGAATGCCGTCGTTTTCGGTGATGCCATGCCCTACTGTGTCGCACTTCTAAGCCCGGTAAAACCCGGTATTGAAGATACCCTGATCCAGCAGTGGATAGATAATGTCAATATTCGCTTGCCTGATTATGCACGGATCAGGAAATGGCACCGTTTACAGACACCGCTGGCAATGATGAGCGGCATGCTGACCGATAACGGCAGGCCTCGTCGTGCTGTCATCGCCATGCATTTTGCGGATGTTATTGATTCCCTGTATGCGTCAGAACAAAGCGCTGCTATGACTGAAAAAAATAAAGAGGAAATTTGTTTATGACTTTTTACCAGCGGTTACTGGCCGAGACAGAGCAGGATCGTAATACCCTGATGGCCGCGCCAATCATTGCACGCTGTTTCCAGGGAGAATTTTCCCTTGATGATTATGTGGCTTTTCTGACCCAGGCCTATCATCACGTTAAATTCACTGTGCCACTGTTAATGGCAACAGGGGCGCGGCTTCCTTCGGAAAAAGAGTGGCTTCGTGAGGCCGTTGGTGAGTATATCGGGGAAGAAATGGGGCACCAGGAATGGATACTTAATGACATCGCCAACTGTGGTTATGACAAAGAAGCGGTCCGGCTTTCACAGCCCCACATCAGTACGGAGCTGATGATCTCCTATGCTTGGGACATGATCACTCGAGTCAATCCCCTGGGTTTCTTTGGGATGGTTCAGGTGCTGGAAGGTACAAGTATAAATATAGCCTCCCAGGCTGCCGATATCATCCGTGAAAAACTGGGGCTGCCTAAAAATTCATTCAGCTACCTGTATTCCCACGGAGCACTGGACCAGGACCATATCGTGTTTTTCGAGAAACTCATGAACCGTATTGATGACCCGCAGGAACAATCCTGCATCATTCATGCCGCCAGGGTGTTTTACAAACTCTATGGCGATATTTTTCGTGGTCTTAATGAAGATCATGGCATTCCGCTTCTCCAGACAGGGGCTGCCTGACAGCAGACAGGATTGAATCTATGGATTTGAAAGGAAAACGTATTCTGGTGACAGGTGCCAACGGTGGAATCGGAAGTGCCTTATGTTCGGCATTGTCAGCCGAAGGTGCTGATCTGGTGTTGTGCAGTTTCCAGCCAGATAAGCTCGAGGCTCAGGTAAAAGCCCTTGCTGCAAAGGGGGCGGGTGGAACAATTCACACCATCCAGGCTGATATCAGCAGTATTCAGGATCGTGCCCGGGTGGTCAGTGAATGTGACAGTTTTGGTGGTATTGATGTGCTGGTTAATCTTGCTGGCATTCTTGATTTCAGTCTTTTTGAAGATCAGGCACCGGGAATCATCGAGCAAATAATCAACATTAACCTGTTGGCTCCCATTCTGCTGTGCCAGTCATTTCTGGTGCAGCTAAAGAGCAGACCAGAATCCATGATACTCAATGTAGGGTCAATTTTTGGCAGTATCGGGCACCCCGGTTTTGTCACTTATTGTGCCAGCAAGGCAGGTGTGAAGACCTTTACCGAAGCGCTTGGTCGTGAGCTTGCCGACACAAATATTCGCGTGGGTTATATCGCCCCACGAGCTACTGCAACAGCCCTTAATACTGATCGTGTTAATAAGATGAATAGAAAGCTTGGCAACAGGATGGATACACCGGCTTATGTCGCTGAACGGATAGTCGGCCAATTGAAAACTGGCAGGGAGCTGACTTACCTGGGGTGGCCTGAAAAATTCTTTGTTCGGGTTAATGCCTTGTTGCCGTCTGTTGTTCGAAATGCCCTGGTAAAGAACCTGGGTGTCATTAAACAATTTGCCCGTTCCTGAGGAGAAATGAACATGAACACACAACTTAAAATCCTGGCAGCTATTACTACTGCTTTTTTTACATTACAGGCCCGTGCCGATCTGGACAGTGATATTGTTCATCTTCAGCAGCGCTGGGCAGAGGTGAATTACCAGTTGGAAGGCAAGACCCAGCTATCTGAATTTGCCCGTTTGGTAGAGGATGCCGGTAAGGCAACATCTGCCTATCCCAATGCAGCTGAAAGCTGGATCTGGAGCGGGATTATCAAATCTACTTATGCCGGAGCCAAGGGTGGGCTGGGAGCACTGTCCCTGGCAAAAGAATCCAAGGCTGATCTGGAAAAAGCAATGAGTTTGAATGACATGGCCCTTGATGGATCAGCCTATACCAGCCTGGGAACCCTGTATTTCAATGTGCCTGGTTGGCCCGTAGGTTTTGGAGATGATGACAAGGCAGAGGAACTTCTGCGCAAGGCATTGACTCTAAACCCGGATGGGATAGACAGCAACTACTTTTATGGCAGCTATCTGATCTCTGAAAAACACTATGATGAAGCGCGTAAGTACCTGAGAAAAGCGCAACAGGCACCGTCACGTAAAAGCCGACCACTGGCGGATGCCGGGCGACAGGATGAAATCCTGGCAGCACTCGCAGATATCGAAGGAAAGTGAATTGCAAATTGCAGGCAATGCACCTGTTATATAAAAAAATAATCTTTGCCGGGCCTTTTTCTGGTAGTTTTCTGCTATGCAGATTCTCTTGGTAGAAGACGATCAGCCACTAGCCCGGGGCCTGCAACAGGCACTGGGAAAGCATGGCTATGTCGTCAATCATGTTGATAGCGGTAAAGCCGCGCTTCACGTCATTGAATATGACAGACCGGATATTGTCGTGTTGGATATTGGTCTGCCTGATATAGATGGCATTACCGTTCTTAAAACAGTACGCAAGCAGGATAGTGAACTTCCGGTTCTGATGCTCACCGCCCGCGATGGAATTGATGACAAGGTTGCCGGTCTTGATAGTGGTGCTGATGATTACCTGGCCAAACCCTTTGATATGACTGAACTTCTGGCACGTCTGAGAGTGCTGGAACGACGTATTGCGAGTGTAAAAAGCAACGACATAGTCATTCTACATGTCTGCCTGGATACAGTAGCCCAGCGGGTAAGTGTTGATGGTGAAGAAGTTGAACTGGCCCGACGTGAATACATGCTCCTGAAAACTCTCATGGAGAATGCCGGGCGCGTGCAAACCCGCAGTGCCCTGGAGACCCGCCTGTATTCCTGGGGGGAAGAGGTCACGAGTAACGCTGTTGAAGTACACATTCACCGCCTGCGCAAGAAGCTGGGGAATGATTTCATCAAAACAATTCGTGGTGTCGGTTACAAGATCAATACCGGGGCATCCTCTTGAGCTCTATCCGACTGTTCCTGGTCGCCGGGATTCTTGCCACACTGACACTGTTCAATTTTGTGGCTGCCCTGCGTGGTTACCAGTCGAGCATGGAAGAAGCCGACCTGCTCTTTGATAACCAGCTGCTTGACTTTGCCCGTCTGGTGGGAAGGCTCAATACTGTCAGTACGCATGAGGAACTTCGACTGGGCAATAACCTGGCTTTCCAGATCTGGAATGATCAGAAATTATTGTCGCGATCCTACCATGCACCACTTACACCGATTACGGCTTTTCAGAACGGTTTTGATTACAGTAATTTCGATGGTTATCGATGGCGAACCTTCACACGTCAGGAAGCACAACCAGGTCATTGGGTCATAGTCGCTGAACGGACCGATCTGCGTTTTGTATTGGCTGAAAACGTGGTGCTTGAATCCATACTACCCATTCTTTTAAGTATTCCGCTTATCGGCATTATTATATGGCTGATTGTCACCCATGGGTTGAAGCCTCTGACAACACTTTCTGTGCAGCTGAAGAACAAGCATGTGAATGACCTAAGCCCGGTGAAAGAGGTAAAGACATGCCAGGAACTTGAGCAGGTTGTGCAGTCCATTAACAGTTTTATGGCCAGGCTCAGTGAGGCAGTGGAACGGGAAAAACGTTTTTCTGCTGATGCTGCCCATGAATTACGAACCCCAATCAGTGCCCTGAAAGTGCAGCTGCATAATCTGGGAGATGAAATTGATGGTACCAGCAAGAGCTGGCAGGAACTGAAAAATGGTGTTGAACGCATGCAGCATCTGGTGGAACAGTTGCTGACGCTTTACCGGATGACGCCCGATGCATTTTCAGCGAGTTGCACGCAACTGGATATATATAGCCTGTGTGAACAGGTGATTGCACAGCAATATCCACTTTTTGAAGCCAAGGATCAGCAGCTTGAGCTGGAAGGTGAGCATTGCATCCTGGTCGGCGAGCCCTTTGCCCTTGAGACCATGATTTCAAACCTGTTGGTCAATGCCAATAAATATACCCCGGTGGACGGTAGTATCAGGGTCAGGGTAAGCCGGGACGAGGATAGTGTTTGTCTTGAAGTGGAAGATAATGGGTCGGGTATTTCTGAAGCCGATCGCGAAAGAATATTTGACCGCTTTTATCACGTTGAGAAAAGCTCCGATACACTTTCAGCCCCCGGGTGCGGACTGGGTCTGACAATTGTCTCTCATGTAGCGGCATTGCAGGACGCCATAGTGACAGTAGAGGACTCCTCCTTTGGGCGTGGGGTCAGGTTTCTGGTCAGGTTCCCGGAGAACATTTCATGAGGTTACTACAGACATTCATGTTGTTTTTTATCGCGCAACTGTCATGCCAGTCAGTTGTGGCTGCTGTACCGGAAATCCAGATTGAAATTCGTGACCACCTGTTTTTTCCATCCACGGTTGAAATCCCGGCTAACCAGAAGGTAAGGCTGTTTATCATCAATAATGATCCCACGCCGGAAGAATTTGAAAGTTATGAACTCAATCGGGAAAAAGTAATTCCAGGAAACAGCAAGACGGTAATATTTATCGGTCCACTGGCTCCCGGGGAATACCCTTTTTTTGGAGAGTTCTTCCCAAAAACAGCCCAGGGCAAGGTTATTGCCAGGTAAGACTTACAGGCCATGTTTTTAAATACAGTCATACTCGTGTTACAGGAGATACTTGAAGCCGCATTGCTGGTCAGCGTGCTCTTGGGATTAAGTCGCCTTCTTACCCAAAATACGAAAGAGGGGCTGCAGATAAATATGTCCTGGCTGCCGCTTGCGATTCTGACAGGGCTGGGTGGCGCCTGGCTGTATGCCAGTGTCACGCCGATAGTCTCTGAATGGTTTGACTATGTGGGGCTTGAGGTGCTGAATGCCTCTATGCAGGTAGCAATCCTGTTTGCCCTGGCCATGTTCTGCTTCATGTTTACTGATAAAAACCGTAACACATCAGCAAGGATGCTGTCCCGCCTTGCACCGATTCTGATGTGTATCATTGTGAGCCTGGGTGTCATTCGGGAGGTTTCTGAAATAATACTCTACCTCAATGGCGTCCTTGGAGATCCTGCCAATATGTCGCCCATTGTTCTGGGCACACTGGTTGCTGCCGGTATAGGGGTAAGCAGCGGTATAGTTCTTTACCTTATTATCATCAGTCTCCCTGTGTTGTGGAGCTATCGCATATGCTTGCTGTTGCTGGCCCTGTTCGCGGGCAACATGGCGTCCCAGGCGACGCTGTTGCTGACCCAGGCTGACTGGCTTCCCTATACGGTCCAGTTATGGGATACATCGGGAGTTATCCCCGAGTTTTCAGTCATCGGACAACTGCTTTATGCCCTGGTTGGTTATGAAGCTAATCCATCACTGCTGCAGGCGGGACTTTATCTGGGCAGTGCCTTGCTGATAGCCTTCAGTCCGCTTTTTTTGCTGGCCTGGAAACGGAACAAACAGGAGTAGATCCATTGGGTAACAGGCAATTCATTCATGCTACATCCTCGTTACTGTTTACATTACTGCTACTTATTCCCTGCGAGTTGTTTGCTGATGGTATCGTAGTCGACAAGGTCTACCACCCCTATGTTGATGCCCTTGAAACAGAGCTTGAGTTTCGCTCTGTGATTCAGGACAGGCAAAAAGGCCTCCAAACACCAGCCCAGATTCACCAGTTATCTATAGGGAGAGCTATCGGGTCCCGTTTTTTCGCCGAGGTGTATGCCATTGGCGCAAAGTCACGTCAGGGAACCTTTGAGCTGGAAGCATGGGAAACGGAATTGAAATGGCAGCTGACCGAGCAGGGAGAATTTGCTGTCGACTGGGGGCTGTTCTTCGAATACGAAACTGAAGTACAGGAAGATATCCAGGAGCTGACCGCAGGTATTCTGGCAGAAAAAGAGTTTGGTCGCTGGAGTGGTACTGCCAATTTCATGGTGATTAATGAATGGGGCGATGACATCAATGATGAATTTGAAACGGCATTGGCTTTGCAGGCCCGGTATCGTAAATCCAGGGCCTTTGAACCGGGCATCGAATTTTATGCGGGACAGAATACAATGGCATTGGGGCCGGTAATACAGGGCACTTACAGGATGGGGGTTCGCAAGAGTCTGCGGTGGGAGGCCGGTGTTATTTTCGGCCTGGACAGTGAAAGTCCTGATACCAGCTACCGTTTTCTAATTGAATTTGAATTCTGAGTAGGCAAAGTGTCCACTCAGATCATATCGTCATACCTGTTCGGCAAGTCCAGCCTGATTTTTTTACCGTAACCGCGAAGATTAAGCCCTTCGTTGTCAAAACTCAGGTCATCTCCGCCACGGACATCGTGGTCGAAATGGTAAACCGGCGTAATCTTCTGCTGGTTGCTTTCAGTTTCATATGCCCTGGCAGCCGCCTCGGTCTTTTCGTTGGCTTTTTCCCAGTTTGTCATGGCTGCCTTGCCGTGCCGTTTTTCCAGCATGCGTCGTGTGACGTGGGGTGACATGATGGCGGCGGTGGCATTGTTGCCGCCAAAGCCCTTGGCATTCAGGAGTATCGAATCCATGGCTTCTGCACCCACATCCTGATGTGAGAGCAGAAACTCCAGTCCTTTGGTGTGAACATCGTCAGCAATGGACTTGGTTGCCCTTATGCCTGGCAGAATGCCTTCTTCCCAAATACCAAGACTGCAGGCCAGCTGGTCGGCACCGGCTACACCAAGGGAATGACCTATGTAGGACTTTATGGCAGACACCTTCCAGTTGGAGACGCCAAAATAGCCGGCGAGTTCTGACAGGATTTCAGATTCTGTTACCCGGTTCTGGGGGGTGCCGGTACCGTGGGCCTGAATGAATGTTCTGTTGCGTAGGCTGTCTTCACCGAGCACGGCCCGGGTGGCTGCTGCAGCCCTGGCGAATGTCAGGTAGTTGCCCACCCCGGGACTGGCGATGGATTTCTTGAATCCATCGGCATTGACGAAAACGTCATTCACGGAACCGTAAATGGTTGCCCCAAGTTCGAGTGCCAGGGCATCGTCCATCAGCACAAAGAACTGGCAGGATTCGCCCAGGGTGAAGCCGATGTTGTTACCAAAGGGGCGACAGGGATGGCGAAAATCCGGTTCACTGCCACCATCAAGAGCCTGCAGGACCTCGTCATTGGCAATGGCACCCATGGTTGAAAAAGCCTCAATGATTTCCGGCAGGATTGGCGCTTCACTACCACCGACGATGACGACACGATGGGTTCCATTCTGGATGTCGCGAACGGCCTGGGAGAGGTTGTAGTGGAAGGTCGCACAAGCCCCCATGCTGGTTCCCGTGTTTCCCACATTGCCGAGAACATAAGCATTAATGAAGTCAGCCGGCATATCGGCAAAGCCAAGAGGCAGCTGTTTGGAGGTGACTTTCCTGCCAAGCAGGCGGGCCTGAAGCATGCCGCCGTTACCGTTATAGTCCAGCTGGCTCATGCTGCTGCAGGCATAAATACCTATCTGTTCCGGTGGGACCCTGTCTCTAATAACATCCCAGTCAATGCCCATGGAATAGAGTGCATCGGAAATGCCATAAATGGTCATCTGCAAGCCGCGGGGATGGCTGCGGGCAGCATACAACTCAGCAGGATCAAAACCGCTGGGCAACTGACCGGCATAATTAACCGGGCTGGTATGGGAGTCTTCGATCATGACGTCTACCTTGCCTGTGACGGTGACCTGGCAGTAAATGCCTTCGCCTTCTGTGACTTGCCAGTTTTCCGGCAGGTGTTTGGGCAGATGTCGCTTCCTGAGGGTAAATGAAAACGTTTCTTCACCATTTGGCGGGGAGAGCCTGGCGGCATTGTGATGGCGCTGGGCGGATGGATCGTAAATATTGTTTTCCAACTTGCGAATTAATGTGGCATCAAGTAGATGTTGTTTGTTCTCGTCAAGCCAAAGGTCAAAATCCACGGGCTGGCCATTGCCATCCTCCCAGTGGGAACCGTTGTACTGGAGCTGGCCCGTCATGACAGCGATATTTGTCAGTGTGTCCCTGGCTTTGTCAGTGGAAAGGTTTTCCAGGACAAGGCGGCGGTAGCCATAGTGAAAGGCGCTTCTGCCAGCTGGGCTGACACCGCCCATGGCAGTAATTACGGGTAAACGGGCCATGCGATGACTTTTCCTTCAATCAAGTCTGTGGGAGTGGATGTGGGCGCTATATTACAGGGCATCTTCCGGTTTATATTTTGCAATATAGACAGAGAATGTTGAATTATAGACATATGACGGATGAGTATAAAGAAAATGTGACGAAAGTAACCTGTTTGCCTAAACTTCAGTATTTCCCGGGCTTTTCGGCCCGTGTAAACAGAGACTGGAGACCGCGACTTGCCACCAGAGAATACAATGAACCAGAAAGTGACAGCCCTGCATGAAGCACTGGGGATACCGGTGTCCTACGCTGATGATTGTGGCCTGCCTTTCCACGCTGACTGCCAGACCCTGGTGCCCACGGAAAAAGATGTGTTTGACCGGCAACCTTTCCTGTCACCTGATGCCTTTGATGCCTGGCGGGCCATGCAGGCGTTGGCAGGGGATGAAGGAATCGTCCTGCAGATAGTGTCAGCCTTCCGCAGTGCCCAGTACCAGGCAGACCTGCTGCAAAGAAAGCTTGATCGCGGGGAATCCATTGAAAGGATTCTTACCGTTAATGCAGCACCCGGATTCAGTGAGCATCACACAGGCTGTGCCATTGATATAACGACCCCCGGGTATGCTCCTCTCGAGGAGATTTTTGAGCAGAGTCCGGCCTTTTCATGGCTTTGCAGGTACGCTGGAGAATTTGGATTCAGCATGAGTTTTCCCCGGGATAATGCGGCTGGTATTGCCTATGAACCCTGGCACTGGAAGTACTCGGAAAATATACAGGGAAGTATTTAAGGAAGGGGAGGGTAGGACGTCAACCCGGGTAAATTTCACCAATCCAATCACGCCAATTCCTCTGAAACAAGGGCTTTTTCACAAAATTCATCACCCTGTTTTTTCATGTCAAATTCGCCTTGTATCGCTGCTTGAAATTCATTGACAGCGCCCCTACTAGTAGTAGTATGGATCAGGCAGTCGAATATTTTCATGGAGGAAAACCAGCCTGCAGTAAAAGAGCAGTAGCTCCTTCGCCGTGTTGCCATTAGCAGAAATGGCCTGCAAGACAGACCACCCTCCTGCAAATGCCACGTCGAGTAGTAAGGCGCTATCGCATAAAAAAGCGTTTTAAGGAGGCGCATGTATGATTAGCGATACACAGGTAGTATTTAGAGGTATTGACCATTCAGATGCCGTTGAAGAGGCGGTCCACAAAAGAGTAGAAAAGCTGGAAAGATTCAGCGACCAGATACAAAGTCTCAGAGTTACCCTGGAATCCCCCCACAATCATCAGCACAAAGGTAAGGTTTACCATGTGGGTGTAGAAGCGTTTATTCCCAATCATGATATTGTTGTTAACCACGAACAACACGATAAACATTCCCACGAAGATATCTATGTAGCAATACGAGATACCTTTGATGCGGCTGAAAGACAGATCAAGGAGTTTTATGACAAGCAGCGGCGGCTAACCAGGCTGGCGAACAAGGCTGCAGCAGAAACGCCTGACATCGCCGAGATCGAATAAGCGCAGTCGATTGGAATACATTTCTGGAGACAAAAAAACACGGGCAATTGCCCGTGTTTTTTTATGGGCTGAAAGTTGTCATGAAGGGACTTCAAATAATTTTTTCCTGACCAGGTTTCGATATTCCTTGGGTGATAATGATATGGATTTACGGAACAGTGCTGAAAAATAGCTGTTGTCCGGAAATCCCACGCTGTAGGCAATCTCGGCAATACTCAGGTTGCTGGTTTTCAGCAGTTCCTGGGCGTTTTCTATGCGCACCTGCTGAAGATACTGCATGGGGGATCTGCCAGTCGCCTGCTTGAATCGACGATTGAGTGACCTAACTGTAATGCCGAATTTATCTGAAAGACTGCCCAGCGTTATCTCTTCGTTGTAACGGCTGTGCAGCCATTCCTGTATATCGATAATGGCTTCGTCATCGTGATAATTCTGGGGTGAATTTTTCAGGAAGCTGGACGTGTAGGATCGTTTAATCTCGTGAGTAAAATGTCGGGATACCTGATCCGCCACATCCGCAGAGTAGTATTCCTCAATAAAATGCAGCATCACGTCCCGGATGGAATTCACACTACCTGCGCAGAATATATTGCCGGCCTTGGTGATAAAACGGTCTCGCTGCAATAAGACCTCCGGGTACGTGTCATTGAACTGGTCGAAATAATACCAGTGTGTAGTAGCCACCTTGTTATTGAGCAAGCCGGCCTCGGCAGGAAAATAACTGCCGGTTCCGGCGGCGCAGATAATGACATTGCTACCCTGCAGTTTGCCAAGCCACTGTGTCAGTTCCGGGGTCTGTCTGACAACACCAAGTGGATTGCCCCAGATGGCTGGCAGGATCACCATGTCCGTTTCATCAATGTCCTCCAGGCTGTGTTTGCAGACAAGCTCCAGTCCCGCATTTAGCTGTATGTTCTGGCCGTTCATACTGACCAGCTGCATGGAAAGACCATCCTTACCCCGATTTTTGCCGCCTATTCGACTGATCAGGTCAGCAGCATTGAGCATTTCTATGGGGATGGTGATACTGGTACCCAGTACCTTGCGATACCCGACGATAGTGACATCAAGCATCAGCTTTTTTCTCTGTTTGTGTAGTTCACGCCGGATATTTCATACTGGTGAGAGCCTGAGGGGGTGTCCACGGAAATTTCATCATCCAGGCTTTTGCCCAGTAAAGCCTTGCCCAGAACCGAATCAATACTGATGTATTTTTTGGCGGGATCAATTTCATCCGGACCTACAAGTCGATAGTTCACCGTTGTGCCATCGTCCTTGTAGAGCTCGACCCAGGCACCGAAATAGACCTTCTTGGTATCAGTAGGTAGCTGGTCCACCACCTTGAGAACTTCCAGACGTTTGCGCAGGTAACGAACGCGGCTGTCTATTTCACGCAGACGTTTCTTGCCATAGATATACTCGGCATTCTCGGAGCGGTCGCCCAGGGCTGCCGCATCGGATACCTGCTGGGTTACCTGGGGGCGCTCCACTTTCCACAGATAATGCAGCTCATCCTTCATCGCCTTTTCTCCTTCAGGCGTGATATAGGCTGATTTAGGGGGTGCTGGTGGTCTGTAACGGGACATAGGCCTGCGAGCTACTAAAAATTCCGGAATTCCAGTTGAGTATACAGGGGAGCATCCTTCATGCGGACCCCCAGGCCCAGCAGTCTTACCGGTTTGTTGCCTCGCTCGAAACCGGTTCGACAAAGTGTGCGATAGATATCCAGATCAAGAGAAGAGCCTGCCTGCTCTACCGTTGTTGACACAAAATCACTGAATTTGATCTTTACAAACTGTTTGCCAATAGTCACTTTTTTCCTTGAACCCTGAATACGTTCCTCCAGTTTTTCCATAAGGGTGGGGAGGATTGCCAGGCAGTTATCCAGGCTGGGCAGGTCTTCAGGAAAAGTATGCTCAACGCTGATGGACTTACGGCGTCTCTCTGTTTGTACCTTGCGTTCGTCGATTCCCCGGCAAAGGTTATAGAGGGTTTCGCCGAAACTGCCAAACAGTTCGATCAGGGCAGTTTTTTCATACTGCTGCAGATCCCTGCAGGTTTCGATGCCGTGCAGGTCCATCTTTCGAGCCGTGACCTTACCGACACCATAGAGTTTCTGGACCGGCAAGCTGGTTATGAAATCATCTATTTCTTCCGGGGTAATGACATACTGGCCATCCGGTTTGTTCCAGTCACTGGCGATTTTGGCGAGGAACTTGTTCGGGGCGATGCCGGCAGACAGGGTGATGCCGATTTCCCTTCGGACACGGTCACGGATTTCCCGGGCAATCAGGGTGCCACTGCCATGGCAAAGCTGGGTCTGGGAAACATCCAGGAAAGCCTCATCCAGGGAGAGGGGTTCAATGGTGTCAGTATAGTCCCGAAAAATGCTGTGCATCTGCTGTGAGGCGATACGGTACTTCTCCATGTTGCCAGGGATAATAATCAGGTCACGGCATTTTCGCATGGCTGTGGCCGAAGCCATCGCAGAATGCACGCCGTACTTGCGGGCTTCATAATTACAGGTGGCAATCACTCCCCGGCGTTCCGTTGAACCACCAACAGCGACAGGCAGGCCTGCGAGAGCGGGATCGTCGCGAATCTCGATGGCTGCAAAGAAGCAGTCACAATCGGCATGGATTATCTTACGGGTCATGATGGTAAGTATAAAGTGTCTGTCTGATAAAACGGATAGGCCTGTCTGCTAACTGAAAATGCTTGAAAATACCTGCTGAATTACTTACAAGGGAGTTGGATCAAGTGAATGAATTTTTTGAGGTAGTTTTAAATCATGCCTATTTATGAGTACAAGTGTCTTGCCTGTGGCAACCATTTCGAAAAAATCGTGAAGTTGAACGAGTCACCAAACTGTTCTGAATGCGATAGTGGTGAACTGGAAAAGCAGTTCACCATGGCGGCAGTAAGCACTAGCCGGTCCCGGGAAAAGTCATTTCAAAAAGCCAGAGCCAGAGCCAACTCGATCAAAAAAGAGAAAGACGTGGCCCAGGCAGAATATGAACGCAAGGTCCGGGAAGGGCATCACTAAAACATCAGTAATGATGGAACAGGTTTACCATTAACTGGTTCTTGTCATAGCTCTTTGTGGACTGCCTCATCATTCCAATCTGCCAACTGGTGTGTTCTGTCATCTTCCAGCCAATGCCCCCATAGATCCGGTTCAGTGCAAAGCCAACATTGTTCAGGTCGACGAAGTATTCATCATACAGGGACAGGTAGACGGCACCCTGACCAAGCGTACTCTTATTAAGGGGTCTGTTCAGGCTGACAAAGGTGCGTAGACGCCTGAAATCATCACGTCCATCCGGCCAGTGCTCTTCCAGCCTGATTCTGCCGGTAAGATAATTTCTTTGCCCCAATTGCCTGGTGTAGATTCCCTGCTGGAAAAGGATGTGTTCATCCCTGGTAGTGGAGGAAGGTCCAAATGGACTGTGGCGCAAATGATAATAGCCAAATCCATATCGCAGGGGATGATCTTCGGGCCTGTAACTGACCTGTCCGAGTATGAGGCGCTGCTGCAGGTCACCGGTGGTATCCCAGTTGCGTCGCTGGATAATCATCTGCGTAGCCCAGGGCGTACCATCAAGATTCCGATTGTAAAACCAGCTGTACCAGCCGCCCAGCTGATCTTCGTCAAACTAGCCGAAGGCAGGAAAGGTAGTCAGGATGATTAATATAAACAGCAGAAATGCTTGCACGAAAATTATGGATTCTGATCAGGGAAAGAATGTTTCATACGTTACCAACTGCACCGTCTGTATTCAATTGACCTTTGCATTCTGATTACTCTGGATCAACTGCCACTATCGCTGATTGGGTCCTGGCAGTTTTGCTTAAATCCGTTGTTTATTGATGTCATTTGCTTACTTTTAGTTGATGTAACATCATTGATGTCATGGAATTGAATCAGCGATATTTTTTCTGGTCTGTCAGTCTGCTGGCGCTGGCTCTTTTTTTCTGGTTGTTCAACCCGGTATTACTTCCCTTTGTCACGGGTGGAATCATTGCCTATCTGTTGAATCCCCTGGTCATCAGGTTAGAGGCCCTGAAACTTTCACGCACGCTATCAGCACTTTGTATGTTAGGCGTCTTCATTCTGCTTCTTTGCCTGCTGGTAGTACTTGCAGCGCCACGGGTATATCGGGAGCTTTTGCAACTGGCAGATGCAGCCCCTGGTTATGTGGATGCCCTGTGGCAAAAGCTACAGCCCATGTTGAATTCGCTGGGCATTGAATTGGCTGATGTGGAAATTGACCAGAGTCTGCGTGAACTGCTCAAGAACAACATCGGTAGGGCCCTTGATATGAGCTCAATCCTGGTCAGCGAAATTCTAAGCAGTGGCCGCGCCATCCTTGATGTCGCGGTATTTCTCCTCCTCACACCACTGGTATCGTTCATGCTACTCAAAGACTGGCCGCAGTTGGCAGACTGGTTTGAGGAGATGCTTCCCCGTCAGCAAAAAGACAAAGTCATGGACCTGCTTGGAAAGATTGATACCAAGATTGCCGGTTTCGTCCGCGGCCAGCTGATTGTTGCCGCCGCGTTAGGCATGATTTATGCCATTGCCCTGTCACTGGCTGGATTGGAGTATGGGATTCTCATCGGGCTGTTGTCGGGAGTCCTGTCCATCATTCCGCTTTTCGGTTCCATCGTGGGCATGCTGGTCAGCGTGGTAACAGCCTATTTTCAGGAAGGTACTGTCATGTATGTTTTACTGATTGGCGGGATCTTTGCCAGTGGACAGTTTCTAGAAGGCAACTTCATCACGCCCAGGGTAATGAGTGGCAGTGTCGGATTGCATCCACTGTGGATACTTTTTTCGCTGATGGCCGGCAATGCCCTACTGGGTGTGATAGGGATGCTGGTGGCCATACCGGTGGCGGCAAGCACTGGGGTATTACTCGATTACGCAATTGAGCAGTACAAGGACAGCGGGTACTACAAAGATTGACCAAATTGGTTGGAGACGGGTGATTAACTATGAGCAGCAGCATTTCTGAATTGACGGACAGAATTTCAAAACTGGAAAAACAGCTCAGAGATGAGCTGGATAAAAAACAGGAGGAATTCAGTTACCGTCTGGAAGGCACCAGGGTTCGGTTCGAACAGGAAATTCTGGACGCTCATCGAAAACTGAAGGTCGGCATTTTCCGCTGGTTATTCTCATCCACTTTTAGGAATATTCTGTCCTCGCCGTTTATTTACGGGATGATAATTCCCATCGCATTCTTTGATCTCACCATAACGGTGTACCAGCATATCTGTTTCCGCCTTTATGGCATTCGGCGGGTCAAACGGGCCGACTATATTGTCATGGACCGACATCAACTCGCCTACCTCAATGGTATTGAAAAACTGAATTGTCTTTATTGCGGATACGGGAACGGAGTAGTGGCCTACACGCGGGAAGTGATTGCCAGGACAGAACAGTACTGGTGTCCAATAAAACATGCCAGAAAGGTGGTGGGGAGCCATCGCCGATACCACAAATTTGCGGATTTCGGCGATGGTGAACATTACCAGGAGCAGCTGATCAAACTGCGGAATGAGTTGAAATGATCAGCTTGGAACGACACTCATGACATAGTGTGAATCCATGTACTCACGGACCTGGTCGATCTGGCCGTCGATAAACTCGAAAGCCCAGCAATACAGGTTGTCGTACTGCACGCCGCTATTGAAAGTCCCCACAGCCTGTGTTTCCGCGTACACCATGTTGTCCTTGGCGGTAACCTTGTGGATGATGACCTTGGGGTCGCCTTCAACAAACATGCCACGTACCGGAGCCAGGAATTCATCAATGATGTGATCACGTCCCGGATGGGCGCCGGCACCAGGAATTTCCTTGGACATGGCTGTCCAGCAGGCGTCTTCATGGAACATGCCACGCAGGGTTTCAAGGTCCCCGGCACTAAGTACCTCAAAGAATTTCCTTACCAGTTCTTCATTATTTTTTTCTGCATCCGACATCAACAAACTCCCCTTATTAAATGATATGCTTTGCCCATTATCGGCAGGACCTGCAAGATATCGCAGACCCTGTGCCGGTCGCAAGCCTCACGCTGCACCTTCCTGTTGTCTATGGCCATTCCTGGCCCGGGGAAACCAGGTTGGCTTGATGTCTGAGACCTGTTAATTGACTTGTTTTTGAAAGGGGAAAGATTTTATGTCTGAAGCATATGATGTCGTGGCTATTGGTTCTGGTCACAATGGTCTGGTAGCTGCTGCCTATATGGCAAAGGCTGGCAAAAAGGTTCTTGTGCTCGAGCGCAATGACTGGATAGGCGGTGGCGTGGTTACCCGTGAGCTGACTGTCCCCGGCTTCAAGCATGACCAGCATTCCATGGCCCATATCTTCATCCAGGCCAATCCGATGATCGTCAATGACGAGTTGGGCCTCAAATCCAAATACGGCCTGGAATACATTCATCCTGAAATCCCCATGATTTCTGTTTTCCCTGATGGTCAGACCCTGGCTATCCATACTGACCGGGAAAAGAATATCCAGGAAATCGCCAAATTCTCTGAAAAAGATGCGGAAAACTATCGTCGTTTTTCAGAAACAGCCGCCGGTTATCTGCCTGCACTGGTTGGTACGCTATACACACCCCCGGCTCCCATTGGTGCCATGTATGCGATGATGGACCAGAGTCGTGAGGGACAGGAAATCATGGCGGTCATGATGAAAAGTGCCTATGACATCGTCATGGAATACTTTGAAGATGACCGTGTGCGTCTTCACTTCCTGCGCATGGTGTCAGAAAACCTGACAGGTCCGGAAGAAAAAGGAACAGGTATAGGACCTTTCATGTTCCTCGGATGGCTGGAGAAATACGGTATTGGTGTCGCCAAGGGCGGCTCGGGTATGCTGAGTCAGTCCCTGGTGGATTGCATCAAGGATAATGGCGGTGTCGTTGAAACCGGAGTATCTGTCAGCAAGGTGCAGGTCAGCGGTGGTCGTGCGACCGGTGTGGTCACTGATGATGGTCGTGAAATCAAGGCTAATGATGCCGTAATTGGCGCTATTCACCCACACTTGCTGCCGAAGATGGTGGATGGCCTCGAGCCTTTTGTTGCCCAGACCGCCTCAAAAGTGGAATTGTCAGCCAACTGTGTCTTCACTATCCATGCCGCGCTGGATGAACCCCTTGAATTTGCCGCCGGTGATCATGTGAAGAAAGCCATGATGATCGAGCTGCTCCCAGACAGCATTAATGACCTGCGTGATCATTTCGATGACCTGCGTTATGGCAAGATCCCCAAGCATTCGCTTTGTGCTCTGGGCTCAGCCACGAATATAGACCCGACCCGTGCTCCAGAAGGAAAGGCCACCATGCATGCCTGGGATTACTGTCCCTATGAGCACCCCGATGGCGGCGCCCAGGCCTGGGACAGGCACAAGGACGAATTTGCCGATCACATGATTGCCAGTATGAAGCCCTATGTACCAAATCTGAGTCGTGACATCATGCTTGGCTGTCATTGCGATTCTCCTTTGGATATGGAACGCACCTCTGCCAGTTTCCAGAAAGGGGATATTCACGGTGTTGCTCCCTACCTGTACCAGTTTGGTGCCCATCGCCCGACGCCGGAACTTGGCCGCAACCTGGTGCCCGGTGTTGAGTGCCTGTACCTTGTGGGACCATTCCAGCATCCCGGTGGTGGTGTCTTCGGGGCTGGTCGCGGTACTGCCATGACCATGGCTGACCAGATGGGTATGGATTTCGATAAAATCATTAATTAGAGTCAGTAACACTGTATGAAAATATATTCCCAGGATGGCAGTGAACTCATGGATGTCACTGCCATAGAACGTGATGGAAACCAGTTGGTCGTCAAGGGCAAGATTTTTCAGTCCATGCCCATGACGGCCAGACTGAAGCCGGAAGAGGCCAGGAAAGGGATGAAGCTCATGAGTTTCTCCACCTGGCTTTTTCTGCTGACAATCCCTTTCCGCAAAAGTAAATAAGCCCAGACTGTAACCCTATGGATGCTCTCCAGACCCTGGAAAATGTTCTTCAGTCACTGGTAGCTGGATTGCAGATGGGGGCGATGTATGGGCTGATGTGCGTCGGCCTGACCATCATCTTCGGGGTGATGCGCGTCATCAACTTCGCCCAGGGCGAATTCATGATGCTGGGCATGTATTTCACCTATTTCTGTTTTTCCTGGCTCGGTGCCTATGCTTTTCTGGATGGCGTCTGGTTCCCGTTTGTCCTGGCACTGCTGGCCGGCCCGGCACTGTTCCTGCTTGGCATGATTCTCCATCGATTGCTGATACATACAGTGACTGGAAGAAAGGCCAGTCAGCTGGAAGCAGGGGGCCATTATGCCCAGCTGGTACTGACGTTGGGCATTGCCCTGGTCCTGCAGAATGGCGGGTTGTTTATTTTTGGTTCCACACCTGTCTCTGTGAGCAATGAACTGTCCTACAGTGCCTGGGAGTGGGGTCCCATGGTTGGGGATCGGGTCAGTGTTTTTGTAAATCAGGCGCAGACCATTTCAGCCATTCTTGCACTGGCCGTTGTCATTGGCTTTGGTCTGTTGATGGGAAAAACCCGATTGGGAAAATCCCTGCGTGCCGCCTCGGATAATCCGGATGCGGCTACCTACATGGGGATCAATGTTGACAGGGCCCATCGCATCGCTTTTGGACTGGGTATTGGCATTACGGCTATCGGAGGAGGCCTGATGGCCACCAATGCCTCTTTTCAGCCATATATAGGGACTGAATACGTCATCATCATGTATGCCGGTGTTGTGCTTGGAGGCCTCGGAAGTGTTCGAGGAGCTTTTCTTGGCGGAATGATTATCGGCATTCTTCAGCAGGTCTCGGCCATCATACTGCCCAACCAGCTGCAAAATACGGTTATCTTTGTATGCTTTCTGGCGATCATTCTGTTACGTCCACAGGGTATTTTCGGCCAGCGGGACAGGGTGGCATGAGCGGCGGCACCAGGGATCTGATACATATCGGACTTTTTGCCGTGGTCTATATGGTGTTGGCATTCCTGGTATCCAACTCCTATTACCAGCTCATTATGACCATTGTGCCTGTATGGGCCGTGATGGGCCTCTCCTGGAACCTCTTTTCCGGCTACAGTGGATTGATCAGTTTCGGGCATGCCGCCTTTTTTGGCCTGGGCGCCTACCTGGTAGCCCTGTGCATGATTGTGTGGGAGCTCAATCCATGGATTACCATCCCCCTGGCTACTGTTGCCTGCGGCGCAGCAGGCCTGTTAGTGGGTTTACCCACGTTCCGTCTGCGTGGTCATTACTTTGCTCTGGCGATGCTGGCCTATCCTCTGGCACTGCTCTACATTTTTGAATGGCTGGGTTACCAGGAAGTGGCATTGCCCAGGAAAGAGGAAGCACCTGTTCTGTATATGCAGTTTGAAAGCCAGGTGCCTTACATCGCACTGGCATTGCTGCTGCTTGTCATTGCCCTGGTAGTGACTTCCAGGTTGATTCACTGCAGGTTTGGTATGTCCCTGCTGGCTATAAAGCTTGATGAGGATGCGGCGGAGGCCGTGGGAATCAATACCCTGGCCTGGAAACTGTCCGCGATCATGATCAGCGCAGCCCTGGCAGGTGCAGCCGGAGGGTTCTACGCGGTAGTGTTGCTGGTGGTCACTCCACTGGCGGTATTTGGCATGCTGGTATCTGCACAGGCCCTCATTTTTGCAATGTTCGGTGGCGTAGGCACCTTGTGGGGGCCGGTACTGGGCGCCTTCATCCTGGTGCCGTTGAGCGAAATTCTTTACGCCCGTTATGCGGCCGATTTTCCCGGTATACAGGGCGTCATCTATGGCATTGCTATTATTGCCGTCATTCTTTTTGCTCCACAGGGAATCTTCTGGAAACTGCAGGCATTGCTCAAGCCAGGCAGGTCCCTGGTACTGGGAGCAACCGCATCAGGCATGAATGACAGGGCTGATGTTGGGCTGCTCAAAGTCGATGCAGTACCAGAAGCGGGCGTGATCCTGGAAGCGGCGGGCTTGTCAAAGGCATTTGGCGGATTGCAGGCCACGAACAATCTGGGTTTCCAGGTCAAGACGGGAGAATTGCTCGGCATCATAGGCCCCAACGGGGCGGGTAAAACGACCCTGTTCAACCTGCTCAATGGATTTATACGGCCAGATTCCGGATCAATCACCTTTCGCGGCAATGCCATCGTGGGAAAGAAACCAAACAGGATCTGTGCCATGGGAATGGCGCGTACTTTTCAGGTAGCAAGGCCCTTCACCCAGTTATCCGTCCTGGATAATGTCATCGTAGGGGCTTACGTGCATAGTCGCGGAAATGACGAGGCGGCCCTGCATGCATCGGCAGCTATCAAACTGGTTGGGCTTGAACGGCAATGTGACCTGCCGGCGGTTAACCTGACCAACAAGGAACTCCGGCTGATGGAACTGGCCCGGGCCCTGGCATCGAAGCCTTACCTGGTGCTGGTGGATGAGATTCTTGCCGGGTTGGATCCTGATGCCATGAAGGAGATGCTGGTTGTGTTGAGGAAAGTTCAGGACCTTGGTATCACGGTAGTCATTATTGAGCACAGTATGCAGGCCATGGTGCAGCTGGTGGACCGGTTTATTGTGCTTGACCATGGCGCTCTTCTTACTGAGGGAGAACCGGATTCCATAGTCAGGGACCCGCAGGTGATAGAGGCATATCTGGGCAAAAAATGGCTGGCGGATTCGGGTCATGAGCAGACAGGAGTTGCGGATGACAACTGATACACTGCTGGAAATCTCGAATCTGGATGCAGGGTACGGCGGTGTCGATGTGCTGCGTTCGATTTCCCTGGCAGTGTATGCCGGGGAATTTGTCTCTGTCGTTGGACCCAATGGCGCAGGCAAGAGCACTCTTTTCAAAACCATTTCCGGACTAGTCACTCCTTCTGCAGGTTCTATCCATTTCAAGGGGCAGGATTTACTCGCCATTGAGGCCTCCAGAAGACCTCATCTTGGTATCGCCCATGTCCCTGAAGGCAGGCAGGTGTTTCCCTCCCTCACCATTCTGGAGAATCTGGAGATGGGGAGTTATGTCACTGACCGCAGGGCATCGGCAGATTTGCTTGAGAAGGTTTACCACTGGTTTCCCAAACTGAGGGAACGCCATGGCCAGTTGGCAGGGACTCTCTCGGGTGGGGAGCAGCAAATGCTGGCGATCGGCCGGGGCCTGATGGCAGATCCGGCCATTCTCATGCTCGATGAACCATCCATGGGACTGGCGCCAGCGATTGCGGATGAAATTTTTGAGCGACTGCTGGAGATACATCGGGAAAACAGCCTGGGTATTATCCTGGTGGAGCAGCGTGTTGCTGAAGCGTTACATTTCGCCAGGCGCGCCTATGTCCTGGAAGCAGGCCAAATTATCCTCAGCGGCGCACCAGCGGACCTGCAGGACGATGATCGTATTCGGCAGGCCTACCTGGGGATGTAATTTCCCTCCCTGTCATGACTACACTTATGACAAATTTTTCATTATCTGTGACAAATATGACAAAAATTGTGGGAGGAGATGATCCTAATGTGTTCAAGGGGAAAAATAAGCGCAATATTATCAACAGGTTATGCCTTACTTTATTGTTTTCATGTTGTTGGCATAAAAACTGCTTTTGTTACCGGGATAGATTCCAGGAGGAGTAATAATCATGAACAGTGCATTGCCATTTACCCCTGATATCTCGGTGATGCCAGACGTCAAGGCGTTCTTTGACCAGGATACAGAGACCTTTTCCTATGTAGTTAAAGATCCGACATCACTTTCCTGTGCCGTGATTGATTCTGTCATGAATATTGATTACGCCTCAGGCACCATTACTCATGAAGGGGCCGATGAAATTATTGCCTATATCCGGGAAAACAAGCTTGAACTGGAATGGCTCATTGAGACCCATGTGCATGCGGATCATCTGACAGCTTCGCCCTATATCCAGGAAGAACTGGGTGGGAAGATAGGCATCGGCGACCAGATCACGGTTGTCCAGAATGTATTTGCCGGTATTTTCAACACAGGGGAGGAATTCAAGTGTGATGGTTCCCAGTTTGATGTGCTGTTTCATGATGGCGACAGCTATGCCATCGGTGGCATGACGGCCCATGCGATTCACACGCCAGGACATACCCCTGCCTGTATGACCCATGTCATAGGTGATGCCGCTTTTGTCGGCGACACTATATTCATGCCTGATGTGGGCACTGCCCGCGCAGACTTTCCAGGTGGTGATGCGCGTATCCTGTTTGAGTCAATTAACAGGGTGCTGTCTTTGCCTGCACAAACGCGGTTGTTCATGTGCCATGATTACCCGGAGAACCGTGACGTGTGTCATGTGACAACGGTAGCCCAGGAGCGGAAAGACAATATCCATGTCCATGAGGGCATAGATGAAGATAAGTTCGTCAGCATGCGCGAAGCCCGGGATGCGACACTGGAAATGCCCCGGCTGATACTGCCATCACTGCAGGTCAACATGCGGGCAGGGCATTTGCCGCCCGAGGAAGATAACGGTATGTCATACCTGAAGTTGCCGATTAATGCATTCAAGTAATTAAATACAAGCAAGAACAATACAAGAATTGAGGAGGGAAGTATGGATTCATCAGTCCATCAGTTGGTGATTGTGGGTGGCGGCAGCGCCGGTATTTCGGTAGCAACCAGCCTGTTGAAGCGCAAGCGTGATCTCAGGATCACTATTATTGATCCGGCAGATGTGCATTATTACCAGCCTGGCTTCACCCTGGTGGGTGGTGGTGTGTTTCGAGTTGAACAGACCAGCCGCAGCATGGGTGCAGTGATGCCTTCAAAGGTGAACTGGATACAGGCGGCTGTGGAGTCTTTTGACCCTGCCAGCAACAGTGTCACACTCGACAGTGGGGATACGGTCACCTACGAACGCATGATTGTCTGTCCGGGACTTAAAATGGACTGGGATGCCGTAGAGGGGCTGAAGGAAACACTTGGCAAAAATGGCGTAACATCGAATTACCTGCCTGATTTTGCGCCTTATACCTGGGAACTTGTCTCAAATCTTAAAACTGGTAAGGCTGTTTTCACGCAACCACCAATGCCTATCAAGTGTGCTGGTGCTCCACAAAAAGCGCTCTATCTTTCGGCTGACCAATGGCATCGCAGTGGGCATCTGAGAAATATTGATATTGAGTTTTACAATGCCGGAGGTGTTCTCTTTGGCGTCGCTGATTACGTTCCGGCCCTGCAGAAGTACATTGATAAATACGATGTGTCCCTGAAATTCAATCATAATCTGGTCAAGGTTGACGGGGAAAGCAAAACAGCCTGGTTCACCAGGACTGACGGTGATGGTAGTACCGAAACGGTGTCAACACATTTTGACATGCTGCATGTATGTCCCCCGCAATGTGCTCCCGACTTTATAAAGGCCAGTGCATTGGCCGATGAGGGAGGATGGCTGGATGTAGATCCAAAAACTCTCCGACACAAAAATTTTGACAATATCTGGGGCCTTGGTGATGTCATGAATACACCCAATGCCAAGACAGCGGCCGCTGTTCGTAAACAGGCACCGGTTGTGGCGGCAAATATACTTGAGGATATTAAAGAGACTGGGAACCTGTATGGCTATGATGGTTATGGAGCCTGCCCATTGACGGTTGAGCGTGGAAAGATTGTGCTGGCAGAATTCCGTTATGGCGGCAAGCTCGCGCCCACACTGCCAACATGGCTTCTGCAGGGTACCCGGCCCACGTGGCTGGCCTGGTTCTTGAAAAAGGACATCATGCCCAGGCTTTACTGGGACGGTATGCTCAGGGGCAAGGAAACCATGGTTAAACCGTTACCGCTTTCCGAGCTCGAAGACTGAGTCAGGAACAGCCCATGGCATCCTCAAAACTCGCCAAAGTATTTCCCTGTGCTGAATGGATGGGAAGCTATGATGCGAGAACGTTCACTGATGACCTGGTGGCGGCCGTCATTGTTACCATCATGCTCGTCCCCCAGTCCCTGGCTTATGCATTGTTGGCCGGGGTACCGGCGGAAGTCGGTCTCTATGCCAGCATCCTGCCATTGGTGCTATACACGGTTTTTGGTAGCAGCCGGACACTGGCTGTAGGGCCGGTGGCTGTTGCTTCATTGATGACGGCCTCATCCATCGGTAGCCTGGGACTGGAAACCCAGGCCGAATATCTTGAGGCGGCTATATTATTGGCCATGTTGTCCGGCCTGTTTCTGCTGTTACTTGGCATATTCCATTTTGGCTTCCTGGCAAATTTTCTGTCGCATCCGGTCGTGTCCGGTTTTATTACAGCCTCCGGCATTATCATTGCGTTGAGCCAGGTAAGACATATTCTTGGTATCAAGGCCGGGGGTGACAATCTACCTGATCTGCTGGGGTCCTTGGCGCAAAATATCGGTAACCTCAATGCGTCGACACTGGCTGTTGGGCTCTTTGCCCTGGGATTTCTTTTTGCCTCACGTTTGTGGCTCAAATCCCTGCTCGGGACACTGGGGACCCCGGATTTTCTGGCGGGTATCATTACCAAGGCAGCGCCGGTAATGGCTGTCATCGTGACCATCATCTGGGCGGCTTTGGCAGGTCTCGAGGGACGGGGAGTAGATCTTGTTGGGGAGATACCCGGCGGATTGCCGGGATTGGTCATGCCATCCTTTAATATGACGCTTGTACAGGAGCTGACGGTGCCGGCCATTCTGATTTCCATCATAGGCTATGTGGAATCGATTTCAGTGGGCAAGACCCTGGCGGCAAAACGTCGACAGAAAATTGATCAGAATCAAGAACTTATCGGACTGGGAACAGCCAACATAGCCTCGGCACTTTCAGGCGCTTTTCCCGTGACCGGCGGATTTTCCCGCTCTGTCGTCAATTTTGACGCCGGCGCCAGGACCCCAGCTGCAAGCTTCATGACAGCTATCGGAATCACCATTGCCACCCTCACGCTGACCGAATATCTGGCCCTGTTACCCAAGGCCACACTGGCCGCCACCATCATTGTGGCGGTGTTGGGCCTCGTCGATTTTTCCATTCTCAGAAGCACCTGGGGTTATTCGCGCAGTGATTTTATCGCCGTTGCGGCCACTATTTCTGTCACGCTCCTGGCTGGCGTTGAGATAGGCGTGTCCGTCGGTGTACTGGCCTCACTGGTCCTGCATCTCTACAAGACATCCAAGCCCCATATTGCCGAAGTGGGAGAGATCAAAGGTACCAAGCACTTCAGGAATGTGAAAAGGCACAAGGTAGAGACCACGCCTTCTGTTCTGTCATTGCGTGTGGACGAAAGCCTTTATTTTGCCAATGCTTCGTATCTTGAGGATGAGATCTTTCGTAATCTGAGTGAGCGCAGCGAAATCCGTCATATCATTCTGATGTGCACGGCTGTCAACGAAATTGATATCAGTGCCCTGGAAGTGCTTGAATCCATCAACGAGATCCTTAAGGAACAGAAAATCGGTTTTCACCTGTCCGAAGTGAAGGGTCCTGTGATGGATCATCTTGAGCATACACACTTCCTGAAGGGGTTGAACGGGCAGGTATTTATGTCCCAGTACCAGGCAGTCCAGACCCTTATGCTGGAAGATACCCTGTTATCAATGTAGCGCAGATAAAGTTGACGAGCCGGGCGTTGACAGTCCAGTTTGATGCAGGTACTGTACTTGCCAATTCAACTGAAAATATAAAGGAGGTGATCCAATGTCTAGTGGTATGTGTAAGGTTTCAGCGGATATTGGTGTTTGTGTTCATTTCGGTATTAACGGCCGGAGGTTGATATAAACCCCTCCTCATGAAATCCATGAGTGTGTTCCGTTGGAACCACAGCAATCACGAAAGGGAGCCGCGAGGCTCCCTTTTTTGTTGGTAGTTGCCTATGCAGTAAACAGTATGCAGGGTGTAAGATGAATCGCTTGAGATTGGTGCAGGTCGGCAAAGCCCTTCAGGCCGTATCCTGACGTAAACGCGTTCATTGTCGTGTGCATCTGACCATGCCTTGACAGGGAATACCCATCCAATGATCATTGCCTGCAATTAACAAGGTCTTTTGGGGAAAAAATGAAATCAACGAGGCTGTTTCTTCTCATAATATGTTCTCTTTTTGCTTCTGTCGTTCATGCACAGGTGCCGCTCAAGGTTGGCCTGGTTGTTCCATTGTCAGGACCATGGGCCAGGCAGGGTCAGGTCATGCGTGCAGCTGCTGAACTGGCTGTTGAGCAGATCAATGCCGCCGGTGGGATTCAGGCCCACGGGGGAAGGCCGCTGGAACTGGTTGTTTTTGATACCGGGGATTCTGTAGAGCGGGCAAAAAATGCAGCCCAGCGCATGATTGCCGAAGAGCCGGATTTGATTGGGGCAACCGGTTCCTATCTCAGTTCTTTTACACTCGCGGTCACGGAAGTCACCGAACGTGCCCAGGTACCTCTTTTGACCCTGAGTTATTCAGACCTTATTACCTCCCGGGGATTTGATTACGTTTTCCAGACTTCCGCTACCGGTGCTTACCAGAGTGAAAATGCATTGCCGCTTTTACTCGATATAGCAGAGCAGGCATCAGGAAAACGGCCTCAAACTATCGGTATTGTGATGGACAATACGGCTGCGTCAGTGGCCTTTGTGGAACCTATTGTCAATGGTAATGCGCTGGCTGATAACAACCTCGAACTGGTGGTCAATGAAGTGTTCACGCCACCCCTGTCCAATGCTACGCCCCTGGTACAGCGCGTACGCTCTCGAAGGCCTGATCTGTTACTGCTTCTGCCAACCGCTATTTCCGATACCAAGCTGCTCCTTGAAAAAATGAATGAGTTCGGGTTAGGCCGTGGTCGTATTCCGACGATCAGTAATGGTGCTGCGATGGGGTCTCCTGACCTTGCTGCCAATATGCCGCCGGCATTGCTGGAAGGGGTGATGTCTGTCGTGGCGAACTGGAGTACAAAAGGGCAGGAAGCAATGATTGCTGATTACATGGAATTTTCCGGTGAACCCTGGATGACCCAGAATCCCCTGTGCGCTTTCGGTCATGTCTGGTTGTTGAAAGAGGCGCTCGAGCTGGCACCAATCCCTGACAGTGTTGCCGTTAATGAGGCCTTGCATAGCATGGATATCACTACGGGAGCCGCTGACTATTTTGCCGGCGAACGGGTTCGCTTTGACGAGACCGGTAAACGGCTCGATGCAGAAATCCTCGTCATTCAGTGGCAGGATGGCAAGCCCTATACGGTGTACCCGGATAACGATGCCATGAGCCAGCTGAAATGGCCGTCACGGTAAGCAGCTAAAGACTAAAACCTGGGCTGTTGAACCGGCTTCGGGATTTATTCTTGTCCAGCCTTAACCGGCAAACCAGCCACCATCCACACTTTCACAGGCTCCGGTAACAAAACCGGAAGCATCAGAGGCCAGGTAAAGAGCCACGGTGGCGACTTCTTCCGGTTCCCCCATGCGTCCCATGGGTTGGCTGGCATCCATGTCGGCGCGAATCGCTTCAGGATCCGGGTATTCATTGATCCTGTCCAGCATGAATGGGGTTGCAATCCTGCCCGGGCAGATGCAGTTCACACGAATATTGTCTTTCGCGCAGTCCAGGGCCATGGCCTTCGTCATGCCCACGATGGCGAACTTGGACATGCAGTATGCAAAGCGATCCGGCACGCCGATCACCCCGCAGATACTTGCCATGTTGACCACATTGCCAGCCTTTCTTTTCAGAAAGTGCGGCATCAGCGCACTGGTCATATGGAAAACCCCTTTGACGTTGATGTTGTACAGCCGATCAAAATCTGCCTCGGAGGTTTGTTCTATTCTCCCGACGAGTCCGGCACCGGCATTATTGAAGAGAATATCCACCGGGCTATCAGCCAGGACAGCCCCAATATGGGCATCCACGCTGCTTTTATCCGATACATCACAATGATGGACAATAATGTTGTCAGCATATTCCGAGTCCCGGTGTCTGGCCTGGCAGGCTGCAAAGTCTATATCGCTGACGTGCACTCTTGCGCCAACCGAGGCAAAAAGTTCTGCTGTGGCAGCCCCTATACCCGAGGCGCCGCCCGTAATGATGGCTGTCTTGTTGTCGAGGGTGAATGGGTTATTACTCATACTTTCTCCTTTATACCAATACGGGGACAGTGACTTGTCCTTTATTGAATTTATAGCAGAAATCCGTCACCAGTAGATAAAAAAGTCACTGTCTCACTGTATGACTCCAGCGAATGTTGTATGATTTACGCCTTATTTTTTTATTCATTTTTTCGGAGAACTTACATGTCAGACGATTCCCGCGCAGCACTGAAAGAACTGGGTATCCAGACCCGCCGTGAAGTATTGGGTGATAAATATGTTGATGCCGCCCTCAATAATGCCAATGATTTCAACCAGGGCCTTCAGGACCTGCTGAATGAATACTGCTGGGGTGATGGCTGGAATAAAGGGGTGCTCTCACGCCGTGATCGCAGCCTGATCAACCTGGGTATGCTGACAGCGCTGGGCAAGACCCATGAAGTTGCTGTACACACCCGCGGTGCAAAGAATAATGGTCTTTCCAATGAAGAAATTGCCGCCGTATTCCTGCAGGCAGCCGTATATTGTGGTGTCCCTGCAGCAGTCGACAGCTTCAGGTCTGCCTCTCCAGTAATTGCTGAAATCGACGGCGAGTAATTTATGGACAGTTTTACACCTCCTGCGACAATCGGATTTGTCGGCCTGGGTAACATGGGTTATCCAATGGCCAGCCGACTCGCCAATGCCGGTTACAAGGTAACTGTTTCCGATCTTAATGCTGATGTGGTCCGCCAGTTCTGCGAAGAAACAGGGGCTGACAGCGCAGACTCCCTGAAAGCGCTGGGTGAATCTTCAGACCTGATTATCACCATGCTGCCGGAAGGCAAGGCTGTACGCAAAGTGCTGTTGGGTGATGGCGACAATGTCATGGCTGGCCTGAAGCAAGGAACAGTCCTCATCGATATGAGTTCCTGTTCGCCGGTGGACACCCGTGCGCTGAGTCAGGAACTGGTAGAGATGGGATTCAATCTCATAGACGCACCGGTTTCCGGAGGCAAGTACAAGGCGGCTGAGGGCTCGCTGGCGATTATGGCTGGTGGCGATGAGGAGCTGGTGGAAGCCTGCCGACCGGTGTTTGAGGTGATGGGCAAGCCATTCCATACCGGTGGTCCGGCGTCCGGACATGCCATGAAAGCCATGAACAATTTCTTGTCGGCCGGTACCCTGGCACTGGCTTGCGAAGCAGTGATAACCGGCACAAAGTTTGGCCTGGATCCGACAGTGATGGTGGATATCATCAATGCCTCTACCGGACGCAGTAACTCCAGTGAAGACAAATTTCCTAAATTCATCCTGCCCAGGACTTTCAACTCAGGTTTTTACCTGGGGCTGATGGCCAAGGACCTGCGCTTTGCCGTGGACCTGGCCGAGTCGGAAAATACGCCTAATGGCTTCATCAATCTGCTGAGCAGCATCTATGACAAGGCAGAGGCAGATCTGGGATTTGACGCGGATAACACTGAGTTGTTCAAGTACCTGGAATCCCTGGTAGAGGACGAGGACTGATCATCATGGAAGCCCTGGAACCCTTTGAAGTCTATGCTATCCGTTATGCACGGGTGGACCGCAAGGCCTCGGAAAATTTCCTGGGTGGTGATCCCCATGAAGCAGGAATGCCAATGGATTATTTTGTCTGGATGGCCAGAAGCGAAAGCAGGATCTGGGTGATTGATACAGGCTTTAACCAGGCGGCAGCCGATAAGCGTAAACGGGAATTCCTGCGCTGCCCTACAGAAGGACTGGAAGCCCTGGGCGTGAATGCTGCCACGGTTGAAGACGTGATCATCACCCACCTGCATTATGATCATATTGGTAATTTCGACCTTTTTCCCAAGGCCCGTTTCCACCTGCAGGACAGCGAAATGGCCTATGCCACCGGACGCTACATGGCCAATCCGTTTTTTGCTCATGCCTTCGAGGTGGATGAGGTTGTGGCCATGGTGCGCAATGTCTACGGCGGACGGGTCAGTTTCTATGACGGGGATGCCGAACTGGCCCCGAATATAAGCCTCCATCATGTTGGCGGACATACCAAGGGTCTTCAGGTGGTTCGCCTGTGGACCGAAAAAGGCTGGCTGGTGTTGGCCTCTGACGCCAGTCACTATGCGGCGAATATGAATGAAGGGCGCCCATTTCCTATCGTGGTCGATGTGGCGCAGATGATTGATGGCTGGGAGAAAATGAAACCCCTGGCAGATGACCCCTCCCTGATTATTCCGGGACATGATCCGCAAGTCATGCGACTTTTTCCTGCGGTATCGCCGGAACTTGAAGGTGTGGCTGTCAGGTTGGCGTAATAAAAGAAAGGATTAAGGGGTAGAGGAGAAGACGCATCAGCTTTTAGATGCAGGAAGCAGGAAGCAGGAGGCAGGATGCAGGATCCAAGATACAAGAGGAAATATTCGAGATAGCCGGAGGGATTGTGTTTATCTGACCATCAAATTCAGGCATAAGTCCAAGTAAAATCCTTGACGGTTAATCTCAGGCGAACCATCCTGCCTTTTATCCCCGTATCATCGTTAGTCAAAATCCCCAACTGTTGGTCATCGAAGCCAGTAGCCCCTCTAAAAAAATCATAACTCATTATCGGGCAGGATATACTGACGGCCAACTCCGGCGATGTGGGCGTGGCCATGCTTCGCGAGCATGATGTCAGTATTGTTATTACTGACCTGAGAATGCTCGGCTCAGATGGTATTGTTCTGCTTGATTACATTCATGATCAAGGGGATGAAGAAAGGCTTGTTTTTCTTTGCAGTGGCTTCCTGGATGAATCGCGCTATGACCTGAAGGGCTACCGTATAGAGCGCATGATTGCCAAACCTTTTCGGCTGAGAGAAGAACTGGACTATTTTCGTGAACTCCTGGAGAAAAGAAGGGCGTGACTGTTGTGTAGTGACTGTTGTGCAGTGACTGCGGGTCAAGGTCATCTACTATCAAAGGACTGCTTAACAACGAATCACCGGGATATCGGCCCAGCGCGTGGTATAGGCGGGTGATTTGAAGTTGCGGCTCATCAGCCACTTTGGCTGGATGCCGCTGCTGGCCAGTTGCACGGTGTAACGACCATAGCGTTGATTGATACGGTCCATGGTGTTCATCAGGGAGCGTGAGCGCTCCGGTTGCTGTGGAGCAAAGAGATCCTGCTGCTGGTATTTACGTGTGCGAATATCGAGCAGTCCGATTCCGCATTTCTTGTAGCGCAGTCCTGGCCGGTAGAGCTGTTCGATGGCATCGGCACCAGCCCGGGCGATCAGGCGTGTATCGTTAGTCAGGTGTGGCAATTTCACCAGGCGCTGGCGGTAAAAGCGTTGCCCCCCCTGAAAGCTTTCCAGGGTGACCCATACCGTGGCAGTGAGTCCATTTTGCTTGCGCATCTTTTCGCCGGCCCGGCTGGCATACAGGCTGATGGCCTGCTGCAGTTCATGCAATTCGGTAATCTTGTAGCTGAAGCTGCGCGAGCAGACAATATCTCTTTTGGGTTCAGGCTCCAGGTCCAGATCCAGGCAGGGTTCGCCATTAAGCTCACGAATGGTTTTTTCCAGCACGACACTGAACTGGCGCCTGAGCCATTTCGGATTGCTCCGGGCGAGTTGCAGGCCGTTGACTATTCCCATGTCATTGAGGCGTCTGCTGATGCGTGAACCAATTCCCCAGATATCATCCAGGGGAATGCGCGCCAGCAGCCACTCCCACTTGTCAGGTGAATCGAGGACACAGACGCCATCCAGGCGGGAAATTTTCTTGGCAGCATGATTGGCCAGTTTGGCCAGGGTCTTGCTTGGTGCGATGCCCGCGCATACCGGCATATGGACCTGTTTCCATAGCATGTCCCTGATAGCTTTGCCCTGACTCCGATAACTTCCGAAACGTTCCCCGGGCAGACGCAGGAATGCCTCATCAATGGAGTACACCTCCAGCTCTAGCGCGCAGGGTTCCATCAGCTTCATGACCCTGGCGGAAATATCCCCGTACAGTTCATAGTTGCTGGAGAAAATGTGGCAGCCGGCGTCCTCGACCTGTTTACGGACCTGGAAGAAAGGCAGCATGCCCGGGATACCAAGGGCCTTGGCTTCCTTGTTGCGGGCAATGATGCAGCCATCGTTATTGGATAGCACAACAACAGGTTTACCGCGTACGGCCGGATTGAATATGGCCTCGCAGCTGGCATAGAACGTATTACAGTCGACCAGGGCAAACAATATCTTTTCTCTTCACGGGAGAGTCATGGGGGGGTAACTTTTTGGAAAATTACCTGCCCTCATGGCTCAGGACTCTATTCCCGGGATGCTCACTTTTTCCGGGGAAAGGGAGGAAAAGATACAAGAGCCTGAAGTCAGTTGGCAAGTGGTAAAAACAGAAGAGGGGAGAAATCACCAAACAGGTACCTTGCCGGAGCATTGGCAGGTTATATTTTCAAACCGCTTGCACATTCGATCATGTAGAATAGCGCCTTTTCACGAGAGGGAGAGGATGCGGGTGCCCAGGAATTGTTTGTCCGGCGGTAGTGGCGTGCATGGCGTATGTGGATTGATGGCATTTGCCGTGCTGTGGGTGCTTTCTGCCAGCAGTTTGCTGGCCCAGCAGGGGGCAGTAAAGAGTATTGACATCCCCCGCCTGTCCGGTGATGTTTCCATCAATGGCCGCCTGGATGAAGCTGTGTGGTCCCAGGCAGCCCTGCTTGAGGATCTGCACCAGGTTTTCCCGGAAGAGTATGTCCAGCCCACCCAGCCCACCCGGGTGCGGGTGTTTTATTCCGAAGATGCCCTGTATGTCGGCGCCACCATGATTGAGGATGATCCATCCCGTATTGTGGACCGTGTCCTGAGACAGGGGCAGTCACTGGATTCCGATGATATTTTCGCGGTCATTATTGACCCCTACCTTGATCGCCGAAATGGCTATCGTTTTGAGGTGAATCCCAATGGCGTTCGCTGGGAGGGGTTGTTCCAGAACATTATTGGCGTGGAAGGTAACTGGAATGGTATCTGGGAAGTCAGGGCAGGGCGTACGGATGAAGGCTGGGCTGCCGAGATCCGTATTCCTTTCCAGTCCCTTTCATTCAATCCGGATTCCACTGAGTGGGGGATCAACTTCAGCCGTATTCGCCGTGGTGACAATGAAATCATGGCCTGGATGTCCTACAACCGCGAAATCAACCCCAGTACCGCGGGTACGGCAACCGGGCTGGAAGGACTGCGCCAGGGCGTCGGGCTCGATATTGTGCCTTCCATGACCTTGCGCCGTAACCGCAAATTCGGGCCAGGTGGTTTCGAGGAAAACCATTATGAACCCCAGTTGGATATGTTTTACAAGGTGACGCCGCAGCTCAATGCATCCCTGACCCTGAACACGGACTTTTCAGCTACCGAGGTGGATGACAGGCAGGTCAACCTGACCCGCTTCAACCTGTTCTTCCCAGAGAAACGTGATTTTTTTCTCAGGGATGTGGATATCTTTGAGTTTGGCCAGATTGGCTCGGGCAGTTTCAATGCTGTCTCCGGTACCGGCTCGGCAGCAGCGTCCAATCCGGCCCTGCAGAATGCACGACCGTTCTTTTCCCGAAAGATCGGGCTGGGACCCAATGGCCAGATTCTTGACCTGGTGGGGGGCGTTAAACTCAGTGGCCGTGTGGGCGACTGGAATGTTGGTTCACTTCTGATCAACCAGGGCGAGGAATCATCCCTCGGGCTGGATTCCCAGGATATTTTTGTTGGCCGTACCGTATTGAATGTAGGGTCCCGAACCCAGGTTGGTGCCATCGTCACCGACGGCAATCCCCAGTCCAACGTTGACAATACCCTGATCGGCACCGATGTGCGTTATCGCAACACCGCCTTCTTCGGTAATACCGTCGAAGCCTCGGCCTTTTACCAGGAGACAGAAACGGACGGGATGGCAGATACAGACAACGCCTCCTATGGGTTGAATCTGTTCCTGCCCAATGCCCAGCGGTGGCAGGCGCAGTATCAGTACAAGCGTGTGGAGAAGAATTTTTTCCCGGCCGTGGGCTTTGTGAATAATACCGGTATAGAGGATCACCATGCTTCTGTGGGATATCGCCATTTCATGGCGCCAGATGACTTTTTCAGGTCTGTGGCTCTTATCGGAGAAGGGTATCGGGCCGAGAACCTGGATGATGGCTCTCTCAACAATGAGAACTTTGGTCTGCGTCTGACCTCCTTTACCAACACCAATGATTCCTACTGGACCCGCTATGTGTATTTCAAGGAAGTCCTGCGTCAGCCATTTACCATCTACCGGGCTTCCGACGGTTCACGTACTGTTACGATCCCTTCCGGTGAATACAGCTGGGATGAATTTTTTATAGGGATGTCATGGGGTGGTCATCGGCGTCTTTCGGGTACATTGATGATGTGGGCTGGTGACTATTATGACGGGACACACTTCCAGAGAAACGGTAATGTGACCTGGCGACCGAACCGGAATTTCTCGCTGGCATTCAATTTCACTGAAAACGAAATCAAGTTGCCAGCCGGTGATTTCACGCTTCGATTGTTTGGTATCAACAGCCAGTATGCTTTTTCTTCAACGTTATCCTGGAGCAACCTGATCCAGTATGACAACATCTCCGAGAACCTGGGGCTGAATAGTCGACTGCACTGGATTCCGAAGGCGGGCCAGCAGGCCTTCCTGGTACTTAACTGGGGGCTGGTGGATGCAGACAAGGACAACCGCTTCGATTCCACCGTGGCTGATCTCTCACTGAAATTCAATTATACCTTTCGGTTTTAAAAGGCCTGTTCAGGGCATACCCTGCTGTCTACTGACGGGATTTAATTGACCCATCTCAAGACAGCTGCCGGTAATGCGGTCAAGACCGAGTACGACCAGACAGTTCAGGATAATGGCGGCAAGAGTGATGACTGCAAGCATGTTCTGGTAGTGGAAGAT
>Ga0181564_10000141_pt1 | contig 54440 bp, 30 predicted proteins | sample 011ome_24_FD_134512 | JGI IMG/M metagenome (GOLD analysis project Ga0181564, IMG submission 134512) | Coastal salt marsh microbial communities from the Groves Creek Marsh, Skidaway Island, Georgia - 011513CT metaG (megahit assembly) | ecosystem: Environmental > Aquatic > Marine > Intertidal... | reverse complement strand
TTTTTAGCATCACATCACACACCCATCACACTAAATAGTGTGGCACACACCAATCACATAACACTTTTCCCATGTGGTGCACGTGGAGGGTCGACACCCCCTCTTGAGTTATAATCGTCCTTGGTCTTGACTCGCCATCGGTCGCGATGCGGCGCCGACCACGCACGATCGATCGTCGAGGGCCTCACGGCGGGGTCCGCATGGGTCAATGGAGGTGTGCGACCCTGCGCGGGCAACCCCGCCCGTGGATCGATCGATATCGATATCGATATCGATGGATGGATGGATCGATCGATGGATGGATGGATCGATCCATCGATGGATGGCGTGCGCGTGCGACGTGCGACGTGCGTGGCGTCGTCAGTGGTGGACTGGCGCGCGCGTGGTGCGCCGTATACATGCCTGGTGGCGGTGGAGGCACGGCGACGACGACGACGACGACGACTCACACGACGACGACGAGGGAGTCAACCGCGACGGCGACGGATTCGCGTGCGCCGTCGACGGAGGACGGCGCTCGTGTCGTCACCACCACCACATCAAGTGGGCGCATTCGCGCATCCAGGGCGCGGTGTCACGCGGCTCGGGACGCGTACGTGGCGGCGTGTGCGCGCACGGACGAACCCACGAACGACGCGAGTGGGAGTGGTGGTGCGGCGGTGACGACGACGGCGGCGGCGGCGGCGTGCGTGACGTTGCGAGCGGCGTACGACGCGGCGTGTCCGAGGAGTTGGGTGGACCATTTTGACGCGAGGCGCGCCGAGGACGCAAAGGTGCGACGCGTGCTCGCGTCGAGGGAGGGTGGTGCGTGAGCGCGCGTACGAGCGAGGGTGTCATGGCGTATGGTGGTGGTGGTGGTGGTGCAGGCTGGGATGGTGATCGACGGAGAGAGGAGGGTTCGCCGCCGTCGCGGCGGTTTGGAGGCGGCGGCGGAGGAAGAGGACAAAGTCGCGATAGGCGGTCGAGGTCGCGGTCGAGGTCGCCTATGAGACGAGATAGGCGAGATAGGCGATCGCGGTCGCGGTCGCGGTCGCGGTCGCCGACGTACGGTCGAGGTGGCGCGAGAGGTGGGTCGCGAGACCGCGGCGGCGCGCGCAAAAGGTCGCGTTCGCGTTCGCGTTCTCCGCCGCGCGGTGGTGGTCGCGGTCGTGGGGACGGTCGTGGTCGATACAATGACGATAATGACGACATAAATGACCGGAAACGCGCGAGGCGTGAGGTACCTCCTCCTCCTCCTCCTCCTCCTCCTCCTCCTCCTCCTCCTCCGCCGCCGTCGTCGTCAAAGGGAGGCTCGGACGCGGTCGACGTCGCAGAACACGACGATGAAGACGAAGACCCCGAGGCGGCGATGATGCGATTGATGGGATTCAGCGGATTCAACACCACGCAAGGCAAACACGTGGACGACGAACACGCCAACGCGTCGTGTGTGCAAAAGAAAACTAAACGTCAAGCGCGTCAATACATGAATAGAAAGGGTGGATTCAATCGCCCGTTGCCCGCCGAAGTCACGGGGCAAAGACAGAACATGACGTGATGACACTTCTTAGGCAAGCAATTTTATTATACACATTTAGTCCGCCGCGCGCTGGTCGCGTGGCATCGTTTTTTCTACTTCTAGGGCGTTACCGCTACTATCATCAGGTTGCGCGTTCGTCGTTTGCGACGTCAACCAAATCCTTACACCTGCGGACACGCGTTACACGATTGCATGCAAGATCCGTTTTCTCGACCTTTACCAATCATGTACCTTTTGTTCTTCTCGCACTCGCCCTGGCGCGCCCACTCGGCGCATTTGGCATTGACGTCTTTGCACACGCCGTCGGCGAAGATGACGCCACCAGCGTTTGTAATCGGGCTCTCATGAATCCATTTCGTGGCGCTAAATTTCACGCCTCGAATGACTGGACACCCGGCGTGCTCGCTGTGAATATCCGTCGTGACATTGGCGTACATGCTTCTGAAGAACAACGCGTCTCCTTTCCGAGGCTTAACGCCGACTTTGTGTCGCGCGCACGCGCTCGCGTCCGCCCCCAAATGCTTGCCATCTTCCGCGCGCGGAAACACCGTCTCACCACCTTCCTCAACATCACTCAAGTACATCAACACCGTGCCCATGCGCTGTCCACCCTTCTCGCGCGACTTGTTGATTTCGTCGTGAAAATAATCAAAGTGAGCTCGATACTGTTGACTAGCCTCGTATCGGAGCACCTGAAAACCTTCGCCGTGCGACTCGGGAGTTTTCGTCCACGTCGCGATCCGCGCTTCAATAGACGCAATGACGTCGTCCTCGGCGTGCTCGAAGAATGTCCCATCCGATGTGCGTACTTTGGACGCAATCGATCCTCCGCTCTTCGAGTCCACCACGGTGGATTTCTGAAGCTTTGGCTCCGCCAGCCGAACAAAGTAATCGCATTCGGCGCTCGTGAGAAATCCTCGGTACAGTTCGGCGTGTGGCGACCATGATATGCGTTCAATCGCTCGCGGATTGATGTGCGGCGGAATAATCTTTGGCGTGACGTCTGCTGGTTGTCTCGGGCCAAAGCGTGCGGCGTTCGCTTTCGCGTGCGACGACGACGACGCGTGCGTGAGAACGAAGGCAGTCAAGATGACACCGATAACACTAGTCATCGCGCGTAGGCGCGCACGCGCATGGCGCGCCATGCGATTCGCGCGCGTCGCTGTCTGGCGTGTTTCTGGATGTCACTTACAGGGGAGCTACGGTTGCTACTATTTCCCACGCAGACGCTCGATGTCTCCGTGGATTTTATCAAACAGCACTGATAAGTCCAGATTGCCGCCACATAAGATGATGCCAATATTTTTAAATGCTTTACCAGTCTTACGGCTCGCCAATCCGACGCCGTCACGAGCGGCAACCCTCACGGCTGCGACGCCGGCGGCGCCGCTCGGCTCTACGACGAGCTTACATTTGTCGTATACCACCTGCATGGCGTCGATAATGTCGTCATCAGAAACTGTGACGACATTATCGACGAGTCGATGGAACGTTTCGTATGATGTTTGTCCCATTTTAGCTCGCAAACCATCGCAAATGGTTTTTGGTGGCGGCAAGTCGTCCACCAATTTTTTCTCAACAAAGCTCCGCGCGGCGTCAGCGCCTATACCATCCACCCCCGCGGGCTCGCACGCCCAAATCTCACATGATGGATTCACCGCTTTTACGCTTACCGCGATGCCGCCAATCATGCCCCCACCCGATATCGGTACGAAAACGCAGTCGAGCTCTGGGCGCTGCTCGATAAATTCCAAGCCGAGCGTCCCTTGCCCAGCCATCACGCGCGCGTCGTCGTACGGATGAATAAAAACAGCCCCTGGACATTCTTCTAAGACCTCACGCACTGCCTCTTCGCGACTCGGTACGGTGCTTTCGTTTGAAAAGCGCACGTCCCCGCCCGCGGCGCGCGTCGCCTCGAGCTTTGTCTTTGCGATATCCTTCGGCACGACAATAATCGACCGCAACCCGCACGCCGCGGCCGCACCCGCCACTGCCGCGGCGTGATTCCCACTCGAATGACACGTCACCACGCGCGCACCGTCCTCGGCCGCGAGCAACACCGCGTTCGACGCCCCGCGGTGCTTAAAGCTCCCGCCGCGTTGAAACATTTCGCACTTCAAGTGCACAGTCACCGGCGACGACGTCGACGGTTCGCCCAAGACGTGCGCCGTGCAATCGCTGCGCACGGGCGTGCGCGTGATCAAGTGCGCGATGCGCGCGTCCGCGGCGCGCACGTCATCAATCGTAATCGCTGGCGGCGTCATGGAGTGGAGCGTTGAAAAAGTGCACTTTTCGACGCGAATCGTCCACACTTCGTGCCGCTGGCTCGCGATGCGGGTGGCAATGATGATGATACCGTCGACATCGGCGTCGTCGTCGTCGTCGCCGCCGCCGCGGTCGTCGAGATGCGACGCGCGCGCGTGTCGGTTCGCGCGCGCGGCGAGTCGTGGACTACGACGCGCCGCGCTGAGCAGCACTGGGGATGATTTCGAAGACGCGCGGCGCGAGGCGCTCCTCGCGGCGCTTCCAAGCGACGCAACATTTACAGCATTTGTCGAGCACGCGTTCACGCTCGCGGGTGACGACGCTGGGATGCTCGTGCAGGCGTTTTGTGACTCGGAGCGGTTGACGCTTGAGTTTTGCGAGCAAGCGTTTGAGTGCGCGTACGGCGCGTACACGCGCGGCGCACCCGAGGAAGAAACACAAACGTACGTGACGCTAGCGAGAATATTTATGTCGAATTTTCGCTCTCGCGTACAACCGCCCGAGGCGAGTCTGATTGATGACATCGTGGACGAAGCGCGGCGGCGGCTCGCGTCGGCGCCCGACGCCGACGACGTCGTCCGAGTGCGAGACGACATCAGGCACATCCTCGCCGATAAATTCGCCTCACCAAACTTGGATGAAAATATATTCATCACACGTCTGCGATCGTTTCGGGTCAAACTCTCTCTTGACGACAAGCGAAAGGTGTCCTTCGCGACGGAATTTTTCGAAGCAGACGAATCCGGCGTCGCCGCCATCCTCGATCCTATGATTGAATTGAACACCAGCGCTCGCACTCGCGCCGAACTCATCGACGCTGTTGACTGCGTATTAGACGCCGTGCGCGCGCTGTACGAAGACATCCCAGGCGCGCGTTAGAACCGCGTTAGAATTGCCCAGTAGCTCGCGTCCTCAACCGGCGCCGCGTGTAAACCTTTTTTTCTGAAGGTGACGTCACCGCCGCACCTATCCGCACTTCCCGACGCCCTCGTTGCGATCGACGCCCTCGCGTGCCGCTCGCACCTGCGGTTCGTGTGTATCTCTACGCCCGCGCTCGCGCATCGCCCGTCGTCGCGCGTCGTCGTCGTCGTCGTCGTCGTCGCGCGTCGTTTCGTGCGCGCACGCCAGCGTCGAGACACGCCATCGCCATGGCGCTCGCGGGGCGCATCGCGCCGCGGTGCGCGCGCATCGCGACCGTGGCGCGCACGACGACGCAAAGCGTGAGCGTCGCGTCGTGCTCGCCGTCGCCTTCGGCGTCGGTGTCGACGACGACGACGCGCGCGGGGTGCTCCGCGCGCGGGGCTGGGGCGCGACGCCGGCTGGCGGCTTCGGCGTCGGCTTCGGCGTCCTCTGGCGCGTTAGGCGCGTCGACGTCCCCGCTCGGCGGGGTTGTCGTGGGCGAGAAAATATTTTCTGGCACGCCTCGTCACGCCGTGCGCGCGTATGCGGGGAAGACGCAGGTGGATTCGTACCCGGAGCTGCGCGTGCGCGCGACGGGGCGCGTGGTGGCGATCGGCGACCTGCACGGGGACATTGGACAAGCGCGTCGCGCGTTGCGCATCGCTGGGGTGCTAGATGACAGTGATGATCACGTGAACCCGAAATGGATCGGAGGCGACACGACGTTGGTGCAAGTTGGGGATATTCTCGATCGAGGGGATGACGAGATTGGGATTTTGATTTTGTTGCAAAAGCTCGGCAAGGAGGCCAAAAAGGCTGGGGGCGCGGTGTACGTGATGAATGGTAATCACGAGGTGTTGAATATTTCGGGTGATTTTAGATATGTTTCGCGAGGGGCATTCGGGGAAACTATGCGATTCAGTGAGCACTTGGTGAAGTTGTTTGGGGATAAGTTTCGCGACGCCTTTGGCGTGGATGAAGACGACGCGTGGACGCGCCAAAGCAAGGCGCGTCTTGGGTTGTTCTCTCCGGGTGGACCTTTGGCACAGCAATTGTCGATGAATCACACGATTTTAATCGTCAACGACACCGTGTTCGCGCACGGTGGGTTAGTTCCTAGACACGTCGACTTTGGCCTGGATAAGCTCAACAGAGCGGTTTCCGACTGGATGCGCGGAAAGGAAATTGAAGATGATGAAACGCGCATGGCGCTCGGGATGGCCATCGGCGGTGTTCGTGACTCCGTTGTATGGCACCGTGCCTATGGCACTGAAAAGTTCCAGACCAACGAAGACCGTGCGTCTTCGTGCAAGTTGTTGGATGAAACGCTCGGGAAGATTGAAGGCGTCAACCGCCTCGTCGTCGGGCACACTCCTCAAATTGGCGGTGCAAACTGCGAGTGCAGTGGTAAAATCTGGCGAATTGACGTTGGTATGTCGTTTGGGGTTCTCGGTGCGGATCCGCAAGTTCTTGAAATTAACGGCGATGAAGTCAAGGTGTTGACTTCATCGAGCGTCCGTGAACAAACGCCTGCGGCATAATGTATTATTCTTCTTTGCAATATTGAGCTCGCTTTTAAAGCTGAAAACGTTTCTTTCGTTGTTTAAATTCATCAATGTTTTGTTACCGCATATGCGCGCGCGCTACTACTACTCGTAGATTTACTCCTCGTCATCTTCCTCATCCATGTGCACCGCTCTGCGACGTCGAGTCGGCTCAACGGGAGCGGCGTCGTCTTCGCTATCCGACGCGTCCAAGAATTTCGGACGAACGCGTAAAATCTTGCGCTGAGGTGAATTATGCGCGTTCGGGTCGATATCAGCGAACGCACTCGCAATCGGCGACGGTGCCGTACCAACGGCAGCTTCTGATGCCTTTTTAGCGCCAATCTTTTTCGCCAAGTTTTCAAACGCTTTCTTCGTCGTCGCGGTTGATCCCTTCGCCTTCTTACCTCGTTTAGCCCCAGCGAGCGCGATCCCTTCGTCATCGTCGCTGCTTTCAGCCACGTTCGCTTCTTCTCGATCGGCTTCTTCCATCGCCGTTGCGGCGTCTTCGTCTTCGTCAGCAAACTCATAATCTTCTTCTTCGAATTCGTCATCCGGGAAAGTATCGACGTCCTCGGTCGTCGTCGCCGCCCCACCGACGTTCTCGTCGTCATCCTCGTCGTCGGCGACATTATCTGGATACTCAAAGTCCCCATAATCATCATCACCATCCCTAGCCTCTCCCTCGCCGCGTTCGGCGCGTTCCATAGCCTCCACCGCGTCGCCGACGCCTCCGCCAAAGTCCCGCTCGTGCAACTCTCTCGTAAACGCCTTCACCGCCTTATCACTCCCAAGCCTATCAACCCTCTTCAACGTCTGCTCCGCCGGTGCATACGGATACATTTTAATCGCCCAATCCTTATACATCCCAATCAATAACGCCACGTCGTGCTCCTCGTGTCCTTTCCCTTTGGCTTTCGCGGCAAACGCGCTCGGAAACTCAGTGTACACCTTAATCAACCCATCGGGCCCGAGCAAGTGTTCATGAACGGTAAACTTTGGTTTCCGCGTCGATTCACGCTTGGTCTTCGTCGCGCTTTGCGGCCGCGCGCGGTCGCCATTCGTGCCGTCGCCATCCGTCGTCGTCGTCGTCGTCGTCGTCGTCGCCTGTTCCTTGAGCGCTTCTGCAGCCTCTTTACTGAGCCACTGATCTTTAGGCACGGTGCAATCGCGTGCCCAGTGCCCAGGCTGCCCGCACTTGTAGCACGGTTTATTCGACATGATGCGCGGAGCGAAAGCGCGCGGGATCTGCGTCCGGCGCGGTGTGCGGCACGGTATGCGGTTTTTGGATGTCATTTTGTTTTGAAAACCAGAGGCGCGCGTGAAAATTGAGCACGATTCGAGCTCACGTCGCCATACGCGCGCGCATCGCGTGACGTCGCGAGAGAACGCCCGCATTGCACGCGCACACGCGTGCTCGAGCGCGATGCGTGGGGACGTGCTCGCCATGGCGGCACTGATGCGTGCGCACGCGGCGTCGTCGTGGCGCACGGTGCACATTCAGGAGCTTTTGGATGAGTCGCTCGCGTTCGGTGGACACGCGAGGACGAGCGATCGGCGCGTGGCGTTACCGGATAAGATATCGATAATGGCGCTGACGAATGCGCTGGGGAGGTATGGGTTGTCGATGGATGTGAGTGATGAAGTGTTGGAGACGATTAGAGACGAGGAGGATGAGGAGAGCGCGACGTCGGTTCGAGCGATTGTATTGCTCTCTTGCCTCACCGGTGGAGGGTTTGATGTGAAATTGGATTTAGTGTTTAGAGCGCTCGATGTGCATAACGTTCGAGGGATTTCGAGTGAGCAGTGTGTGGAATTCGCTGCTGATTGCGCGCGAGTGATGGCGGCGGTGTTGGAGAGTTCCGGAGAGTCGTCGACGGAGGATTTGGAATTCGCGCGAGAGTTGTGGAATACGTGCGTGCACGAAGCCGTGGCGGCGGCCGGAGATGATGCATCGCTTGGGATGTTTACTCGTGAACAGTTTAAAGCCTTGACGAAGTCATTGCTCGTGCGACTCGGGAAGGCGAGCATGGAGAGCGCCGAGGGTGAGGCGCATCCTCAAGAGCGTCATCAGCGTCGTCGACGAACGAGTTCTGGGTCTACAGGAATGACGAACGAAGGTCAATTTGCATCGGGTATGGTACTGGATGCGTCGGCGTTGATACAGACCGCCGCTGGGGTGTTCGCTGGAGACGACTCCGCGAAAAGAAAATCGTCTGGCAGCGGCAGCGGAATACTTGGTCGAGTGTTGGAAACTGTCACGCGAGCCAGTGGGCATCGTTCACCGTTACGTGGTTCTTCCACTCATAACCTAGACAGCGAGCCGCGTAGTTCACACGAACGCAGGATGTCTCACGATGGTGAGTTCAGTGATGCGGAGAACGGCATCGTGCGCCACACGCCAACCCCTCATCATCGCAAGCGAGCATCCAGCAATGGCATAGATTGGTCGAGTATCATTCCTGGTAGTATCGCAGAAATGATGGGTATGCAAACCAGGTCAACGCCTGACTTATCTAGGAAACCTCACGATATGACGAATGAAGAGTGGGAGCACGCCAAGTTAGCGGCAGAAGTTGACGCGGCGCGTGAGGAAACGAATATGACCGAGACAGCTCAAGTAGTTGAAGAGTCAAACTGGACCAGGTTGATTGGGTTCGTCAAGGAACTCGTCATTCGAATCTTCCTTTTCAACACTGTTCGTTTACTCCTTACCATTGCACTGTTGGGTGGGGACGCCGCGCTGTGTATATACGTCATTCAATACTTTGGCATCGTTGGTGGTCTTGGTTTCGTAGTCATCATCAATGTCGCTTTTTCCATCATCTTCATTTTCTTCATGCTCAAATACAACAAGCGTGAGACTGGACGAGAGAACATGCAATTCGGCGCAAACTTGGTGCAAAATATTCAAGACATAGCGAAATCAAAAACGGTTTTGGAGGGCCTCACTTCGTACAACGGCGGTGGGTCCGAACGAGATCCCGCATCTCCACGCTATCAAACTTGGCCCGATCAAGATCCCACCCCTCGCGCGTTCGGAAGGTCGGACACGCGGCAGGATGTGGACAAACGCGTGCGGCGCACGATGTCTGGGAACATGCTCGCCGAACAAGGATAGTAATCATGTAATAAATTTACACACGCCAGTGGCGCAGTTAAAAATCTATAATACCACTACACTGCTGCGAGAGCACTTTTAGACATTGGAATTCGGGAACACATCCGCGCGGGCTTCATTGAGCTCGTCCGCGAGGGCGTCGGCGAGCCACGGCGTCACACCCCATGTTTCTCGCATCGCATCGTACTCCTCCCACGCGCTCTTCGATGCCGGACTACCGGTGCGTATGGCGCGAATGAGCGTATTTCTCGGTGTATGCTCACCACCTACGAACTCCATGACCTCGACACGATACCCTAGCAAGCGCAAGATGTGCGCTCGAAACGAGTCAGTGAGGACGTCGCCGAATCGCTCAGATAAAATACCGTGTCTTGTTATAGGCGGAAACGCAATTATGGAAGCGTTCTTCAACCGCACCTGCAAATCATGATGACAACATGGCGCAATGAGCGCCAATGGTGAGCTCCATCGCACCGTACGTACGATGGCTTCATCGGTAGCGGTGTCGCATGCGTGCAATGCCAACACGATGTCCGCGGCAGCGTCGTCGTTACCCTTGACGAACTTTACATCCGCCTTGGCTATTGATCCTTCCACGAAACACATACAATCATCCCATCCGAGCTCTACCGCTACCGCAGTATTGTGCTCACGCGCCTGACGCTTAATATCCACACCGATGACGTGCGTGGGAACGTCGCGTTTATTTGCCAACAGCGTATACGCCCCAAATGTCAAATACGCATTCCCACATCCTAAATCCACCATGCGCAGCGGCCGCGCCGTTGAACCACGCACCATGTGCCCCGCCCCCGTCGCGTCGTCGTACGCGTGGTCGAGAATTTTTAAAAACTCCTCAACTTGCTTGTATTTGTCCCGCTTGCTCGTCTTTATCGACCCATCCGCCGCCGCGACGCCCACGTGTTTCAAAAACGGATCACTTCCATCGAGCAATCGCGCTTTTTCCCGATCGTGACTTTGCGGTCCTATAACCACACTCGTTTTCGCTTCGCCATCGATTAAACGCATCGTCTTATCCCGAGATACAGTCGCGCGTTGTTTCTTGACGTTGACGGTGACGCTCCACGCGCCCGACGCGCGCTCCACGCGCCAGTGCTTATACCCACTCCCCAACGCTTCCTCGATCGCCTCTTGCGCACTGCTCGTAGATGATAACTTCGAGTCTTTCCCATCATTCGCATTCTCGCCGCTACTGCCGCCGTCGTAGGCGTGATTACTCGTAAACGCTTGCCTCGCGTCGTAGCGCGTGCGTTGCAGCGCCGTCGCCCCGCGAATCGTCACCGCACGAAATTCCACGCGCCTGTACTCCGCATCCTTCGCCGCACCCGTGAGCGTGACGCGACCAAGCGTGCGTGCGTCGAGCATGGCGGCCAGCGTCGTCGATGCGACGTCACTGAGGGCGTGCGTCCCGGGAACGAATGTGGCGGCTGCTTCACCAACATTGATGTCATTCTCCTCCCGCGACGCCGCGCGCGCGCGGATGACGGTGCCGGTGTACGCGCGACCGCACGGGCCACGCGCCGTGACCGCGGCCGATGCCGTCGGACGCGGCGGCGACGGCGCCGCGGCGCGCCGCGCGAGCGTCGCCAGAAGGCGCGACATGATGTGACGGCATTCCTCGTCGCGCGACATCGAAAGCGATGTCGCGCGCGGCGACGGCGGTGGCGGCGTCCGTCGCGCGCGACATCGCGCATCGCGTGACGAGTCACGCGTTCGCGTCGTCCTCGACGTCGTTGCTGTCGTCGTCCTCGACGTCGTCGTCGTTTGTGTTGGGATTGACGACGACGTCGGCATCGATCGCCACGGCATCCGCTGCGCGTTCGCTGCGCACCGCCCGCACCGTCGGCGCGCGCGCGGCGGTGCGCGCGTTCGCGACGCGCGCGATGGGTAAGCCGTCAACGCCGCCATCGTACGGCGTGGCGCACGTCGTGAAGGTGTGTCATGACTTGAGCAAGTTTCGTTTGAGCGTCTTCGTGACCTCGACCGCGGCGTGCGGGTACGCGCTCGGGAGCGACGGCTCGATCGACATTGGCGGGCTCGCTGGAACGTGCGTAGGGACGATGCTGTGCAGCGCGAGCGCGAACACGCTGAATCAAATCATAGAGCGCGTGCCGGATTCTTTGATGCGGCGGACGTGGGCGCGGCCGTTGCCGAGCGGACGGTGCACGCCGGCGTTCGCGGGCGCGTTCGCGGTGGCGAGTGCGCTCGGTGGGGTTGGTGTGTTGCGCGCGACGACGAATGATACGACGGCGGCGTTAGGGGCGGGGAATATCTTCTTGTATGCCGGGGTGTATACGCCGTTGAAGCGGGTGCACTTTCTGAATACGTGGATAGGCGCGGTGGTGGGGGCGATACCGCCCCTGATGGGATGGGCCGCCGCAAATGCGCGGGGTACGCTCGACCCTGGGGCGTACGTGCTCGCTGGGGCGTTGTATTTGTGGCAAATGCCGCACTTTATGGCCCTGGCGTACATGGGCAAGGATGATTATTTGAACGGCGGGTATCGCATGTTGTCGCACCCAATGTACGATAAAACTGGGCGGCGATTAGCAGGCGTCGCGGTGCGTAACGCGGTGGCGTTACTGCCGATTGGAGTTGTAGCTGTAGCCATGGGAGTGACGTCATCACCGTTTGCGTACGAGACGCTCGCGTTGGGGACGCCAATGGTGGCGGCGCCGATGGCTTTTTACGCAAAGCCATCCACCGTCGCCGCGCGAAGAATGTTTTTCGGCTCGTTGTTATACTTGCCAGCGTTTCAAGTCCTGGCTTGTTTGCATAGAATTCCTAGGGATCAAAGCGTCGATGTCTACGAGTCGTTGCGTCAGACGAGCGCGGCGTTTCCATGGCACTGCGTACCGTTTGCCGCCGCGAACAATTGGTCGCCCGAGCGCGAACGATTACGCGTATTTAGATCACGCGCACTCGGCCCGGCGCTTTCCGAAACATCTTACGCGCCTTTTCCATTTTTACCATTGCCAATACCATCGTGTCCGCACGATCGTGCGTACGCACAAGGCAAGGATTGATTCAATAGCTCTTTTAATTTTAGTCTTCGTATTATCGTATTATCGAGGCTATGCGCGCGCGTCGTGCACGCGCTTGTTGACAAACAAAAATCGCTGCTACCCACGATTACTCGGCGCTTGATAATCCATGCGAATCGGTCGCCCCATGCACGGCGTTCCGTTCAACTTTGCCGCCGCTTCCAACGCCTCGTCGTCGGCGAAATCCGCAAAACCGACGCCGCGGAATTCCCCCGTATCCTTATTCGTCAACCATCGCACCGTTGTCGGTTCAACCCCAGCGTTATCCTTAAAAAACTTCCAAATCGCATCGTCGTCGATTTGGAAATTCAAATTGCCCATGAATAACGTGTAGCATCCAGGAGGTTTCTCCCCCATCGGCTTTGCCTCCGCCTTGCCTTGCGCCTTGCGTTGCTCCGCGCGCTCCTCCGCGGTGTTCCCTCGCTTCTCCCAAAACCGTATCGGCGTTTCTCGCGAGTGTATCACCCGTCCACTGGCTTTCACTGCCGCCGCCGCGCCTTCAGGCGTGGTGAATTCTACCACGCCCGCGCCTAAAAACTTCCCCGTCGCTTTTTCCTCAAACCAGTTGACGCTCGCAACCTCCCCACAATCCTTGAACGCCTCTTTCAGCGCCTTCTCATCAATCGTCCACGCCAAATTCCCCATGTACACGTGCGTATTGGACGTCGGAAACGTCCCCGGCGCGGGAGCCGCGCCCGACGACGCCGACTTTGTCGTCCCATGCACTTTCAAGCCGCCACCATCGTCGTCGTGAACCTTCGGACGCTTTTCGTCGCCGTTCGCGCCGCCGCCCTCGGCATCGTCGCGCGATTTGCGCTTCTCCTTCTTTTCTTTCTTTTCTTTCTTCTCCTTTTTCTTTTTGTCGCTCATGATACGACGTCGACGACGAGCGCGCGCGCGCCTGACTGTGAAGACTTTACATTCGCGCGCGCACATGAGCGCCTCGCGCGCGCGTGTCGTCGACGCGTGCGCCGCGTTCGAGCGCGCGATCGAAGGCGATGATGTGTGCGATGTGAAGCGCGCGCTGTCGTCCGTCGTGGACGCGACGTCGACGTCGCGAGTGGGCGTTGTTGGTGCGGATGAAGATGTTCATCGAGTTGTGTTGTGCGTGCTCACAGTCGTCAATCCGAGGTTTGGGTTGACGTTTAGCGCGCGCGAACGCGAGGAATTAATCTCTTCATGGTTTACCACGCGTACCGAGCGGTCGTGCGCGTGGTTGAGCGTGGCTGTGCGCGCGTTAGTTGAGGCGGTGACGAGCGCGACGCGAGGCGAGGCGTCGACGGCGGATGCTATGTCTCGCGCGCGCGAGCGCGAGCGTGAAGTCGTGGTAGAGACGAGTTTAAGGTACTATATGGATTTAGTCGCACGCGGTGCGATGGCGCGGTTGGTGGCGTGTGAAGGCGCTGAACAAAGCGACGGGATTACGTCGGCTGCGGCGCGAGAGACGCGGGGAGTAATGTTGCGCGCGTTCGATGGCATCGGGCGACGGTTTGTGGTGCCAATGTATCCCACCCGTGTGATGTATGAATATGCGATCGCGAGGCAGGTGTTGGAAGGGGCAGAGCTGGCGCCAGATGCGGCGGCGGAGACGGCGTGCCGTATGTGTCGGCGAGGCGCGTCTCTGTCTGTGGCGAAAGCGACGCTTCTTGCGCTCAGCTCGCGCATAAAACCTTTAGATGACAATACTCGCATATCCATTGTTGAGCGCGATATTGTTCCAGATTCACTACGATGGGCATCGATAATGATGAACTCGGCGAAGGATGCAAACGCGGCGTGTCGATGGATTTCAGACGTCGTCTTTGTGGCATGCGAGGACGATGGATCGTGTACGCATGGCTTTCGCACGTTAGATTTAGTTTTGCGCGTACTATTACGCGATAGATTCTGGGCATGTGACGTCACACGGCATGCGTTATGCGAGACTATGCTCTTGACAAAGGGTGTGCCGAGAGTCGCGCTCCCCGCGCTCTTGCGAGTGATTATCCTGTGCCCAATCAAGCACGGCTGCGGTGATGCGAAGCGAGTGGTCGCTTTGTCGCATGAAAACATTAAAGCCGCGCTGGAGTCTTGGTCGAGCGCCGACTTTGTGCGGGGGGCGTCAGTGGAGTTGCAACGGCATCTCACTGCGAGCGTTCGAGTGCTGCTCGCTGTGATTCCCATTGACGAGTGGAATAGCATTCGTTGCAGACCAACGCAGATGATTTTACAAGGCATCAGCGCGAGATTGGACTCGCCGTCGGTGCGCGCGCGTAGACATGCGAGTAAAATCGCGCTAGAGCTGTCGCTCAAGGTTGACGCGAGCAAGCCATTACGTCTCGTAGACGAAGCCGAAGCCGACGAGGGGAGTTCGGATGACGAGGCCGACTGGGAGCGTGACGCGCAAAAGATTGCGTTAAATGATTTTTTCGTCATCGAAGAACCAAACGAAGTCGTTGATGATGAAGAAACGCACACCGAGCGACTTCCAGAGCAAGTCTTGGCGCCTGGATTTGAGATGAAAATAGAAGACGTCGACCCCAACGAAGTCGTCGACGTCTGGGGAGTCCGTAATCGCCGCAATGTTGACAGTGACACCGATGACTCTGATGATGAGAGTATAGATGAATCGGACGACGAATTGGTGCCTTATGACATGGATAGTGACGATGATGAGACGTTAAGGTCAAACAATCCACGTAGCATCACAGAGGCGCGCATCGCTTCGCTGCCAAAACCTCAAACATTGCGTCAGTGCATCGGCGCTTTGCGGCAGAATCGGTCCGGCGACGCATCGACGCGCAAAACAGACATCGACTTGGCAGATGCGGCAGAAGGTGCGGTGCACTCGGTCGCAGAATTGGTATCGAATCAACCGCACGAACTCGCCGCCGTGGCTTCTGATCTCGCCGTTGCCGTCTTACACGCGCAACCTCCGACGCCGGATTCCGATCCGCTCGATCGCGCTCGTCGGCAAGCATTGGCTGAGCTTTTAAGTACAACCCCAGGTTTAGTTGGTCCACCGCTGATTGCGCACGCGTTATCGGAAAAGTGTGACGCTTCGCACGTCATGGATACGTTGAGCGCGCTCGAAGTCGCCGTCCTTCGACTGTCTTCGCCAACGAATACAGGCACGAAATCGCTAGACGGCGCAAATGAGAAAGCCGTGCACACGATCGGCACAGAGCGCAGATTCGCGCCGAAATCCATGGAGCGCCGGTCGAACGCCACGAATGCAGCGGCGACGAAAGCTCATCTAATCGGTGAAAACTTTGCGGCTCCGCTGCTTCGAGCGGCGCACCTGTGTCTCGAACGACAGTCCGCACCAGGCTACACCCCTGACGGCTTGGACGCGACGGTAATGGGGCAAATCCTCTACACCCTCGGCCAGTGCGCTCGCGGAGCGAAAAACGCCGTTGATGGGCCGCTCGTCGGCGAAGCGGTGCTCGATTTCGCTTGCGCGCCGGCGCTCGCGAATTCCCGCGAGCCCCATCTTCGGCGTAGCGCTCTCGTCGCCGGTGCCCTCGTGGCGACATCCCTCGCTGACGTCCCTCTCGCCGTGGCGTACGCCGAAAACGCTCCACTCGCGCGCGCGCTTGAGCGCTTCTCAGCTCGAGCCGCCCAAGCGCACCGTTCCGACGTCGACGCCGACGCTCGTCGCGCCGCCATGTACGCCATCGCCGCGTGTGCCGATTGCACGTCGCGCGCGCGCGACGCCATGGAAAGGTTAGCATTTAGTACTCACACCGCCACTGACGACGCCGACGTTCTCGACGTCGTCGCTCGCTAGCTCCCGGGAATAGCAAAACATACATCCACCAATCACAAACCAAGAAGACACGACCCACTCCGCTGCGAAAGCCGCCAAAAACCACAGGCGTCGCGCCACAATTGCGCCGTCCAACGCGCGCGCACGCACCGACGCGACACACCCGCGCCGCCGCGCACGCACACGCATCGATCTCGAATCGATCTCGCGCCCGAACGCGCGCCCATCGATCATTGCGCACGGCGACGAGCGTTGAACGAGCACGAGGGTCACCGAACGACGACGAAGGATTTTTGAGACATGTCGAACGATAAGCGCACGCGTTTATTCCGCGTGCGGAAGACGATTCATAAGATGCTCGCGGCGCGCGGGTATTTAGTGAGCGCCAAGGAGCTCGAACGGGATGTGGAGTCGTTTACGGAGGATTTCGGGGATGAACCAAAACGGGAGACGCTCACGATCATGGCGCCGAAACGGGACGACCCGTCGGAGAACATCTTTGTGTTCTTTCCGGATGAGGAAAAGGTTGGGGTCAAAACAATTAAGGATTATGCAAAGCGCATGAAGGAGGAAAATGTGTTTAGAGCGATCATTGTTGTGCAGGCTTCGTTGACGCCGTTTGCGAAGCAATCGTTGTTGGAGTGCCAAACTCAAAAGTTTTACATTGAGCAGTTTCAAGAGACAGAGTTGTTGGTGAACATCGTGGATCATGTGTTAGTTCCCGAACATATTTTGTTGAACGATGAACAGAAAAAGACGTTGTTGGATCGGTACAAAGTGAAAGATACGCAGTTGCCTCGTATTCAGATGCACGACCCGATTGCGCGTTACTATGGAATGCGACGAGGTCAAGTGGTTCGCATCATTCGACCGAGTGAGACTGCCGGTCGATATGTCACGTACCGTTTGTGCGTTTAGTGCGTCTAAATAACTGTAATTAGAGATTTTCATCATTAGCAAATCTACGGTACTAGTAAATCTTCTAAAAACTATCAAATCCTCGCCGAGCAGAGTCGCAGACGATGCGCAATTTTTCGAGCATGACGAAAGCGTCATCAAGCAAAATCTTCTCCTTCTCTTCTGGTGTCGCATCTGTTGGAGGAACCTGGAAGAATGGCAAACGCAGTGTGTTGAAGCACGTGTGCGCTATCGGTAACGCTCTTTTATCATAGCGTGAAGGCGCCGGAAGAGCACCGATTGTGAATTGTTGCGTATTACCTAATAAACCACTCAAGTTGCGGAAGCCAGCCACTGGTGGGCGCTTTAGCCCGGTAGTAAACTCCAAAACCTGCATGAGTTCCTTTTGCGACGAAATTTCCAACGACTTCCAGAAGACTTGAACCGTATATGATTCAGAGAAGTTGTGCCAGTCGTCCAACTTGTCGTATTGAGTAAATTGTCTCCACTCTTGGATCGAAATGTTCTCCTTTCCAGCCAACAGTTCCGTAAACTCCTTTGGTGTGAAAAGTTTAGAGATTGCGTGAAGCGTATCAGATCCAATGATACTTATCATGCCTGACACAAACTCGGAAATCTCTGCTAAGCACCTGCCGAAACATCTGTTGTAAGCAAGCCATCGAACGTAGTGAAATCGATTTTCAATGGTCACCTTGACATCCGCACCGCCTTCCATATCCGTCGAGTATCCAGGCGGGTACGTCTTCGTCGAAGGCGCCTGCGCCCTGTATTTGATGAGGTTGCTCAACAAATCATAATGCTTCATAACGTGACCTATACCCCCCTTACCAGCCGTAAAATCAAAAGTGTCCGTGAACGTAAGATCCAGCGCTTCGAGCTCCTCGGCCGTGGCGCCTAGCACTGACTCTTCTACCTGTTCGCAAAACTCTGGGTCCAGTTTCCAAAATAAGTCGCGGAGAGCGAAATCGGGGCTACTCCACATCGTTTCAATATTTGCCTGTAAATTTAGTGTGGTTCTATCTGAGCTCTCAAAGCATCCCAATTCTGCGACGAAACGCACTTTGTCGATGCGCATCACAGCAAACATAAAAGCTTCTGAAAAGCGAATCGGTAAAATCTCGCCATGATACAGCGCTAAGCCTGCAATTTTCCCGAGCGCGTAGAAGTACTCTCGTGAAGCGCTAGGCTTCTCACTGAGTTGCATAATATTAGGATGCGGATGTACCGTGGCTCCGTCGTAACTGATGAACAACGGCCAATCCAGATTGGTTGCCTGCTCCCCTATGATGGTGAACCACTCACGCCGAACCCCCGCGCCTTCTCCAAGTTCGTTTCTGAATTTCACTATCACACCGTGAAACGGCGGTAGATTCAATCCTTCATCTTCATTTAAGCACAAACTGCATACGTGGTCAAGAGGGTCTTTCCGCGGGGTGGTGACGATGAGATCTGTTTGAAACCGCATCGTCGGATCATTTGGTGGATTCGCCGCGGGACCAAGAGAACCTCTGATTAATGATCTGGCCATCATGGCGCGTTCAACACAACCACCTTGCGTAATTTGGCGCGGTAAATGGTTGGTATACGGATTCTTCCTCTTTTCGAGAAGAAACAATATGTGCGCGCCTGCCGAGGCGTAATTGTTCCCAGACATCTCAACACCGCGCAACATGTCTCGAGCGAATTCCTCGATCGCTAGAATTCTATCTCTTTTGTTCGTATACAAGTACTCGACAATTTCCTCACCGATAATTGTTAAACGACTGAAAATCATTGCTGTCAGCTCGCTGGCAGCTTTCGCTGAGACGAGAGTATATGTCTCGGTGTTAGACGGAGCGGATTCTGCCTTGATGATATGTATGCTGCGTCTAGGGCCGCTAAAGATACCAAATATGGGGCAAAATATATCAACCCTTGAGCGCAACGAGCGTAACACAGCGCTCAGACTTGAGGGATCGGATCCTAGGTCAAAAATTTTGTGGGTAAGCTGTGCTTCATACGCGTTGTGTGGAAAACCAGCCAAACATTGGAGAGTTCGGAGACCGCGGCTGCAAAGAGTCCACATGGATTCTGACTCGCTGAGATGCGCTAATGACGCTATGGCGTTCTCAGTAAGTAGTTTGTCTTCGATGGATATGGGGCCCTTTTCGTCTATGCTGAGCAAAAAGTGTCGCCATGGCCGTGAACTGCACAATCTTTCAATCAGTCCCAGCAAACTGGTTAACGTCATGCCCACGCCCCAGTCGGAGGGTACATGTTCGCAACCGCAACGACGTATGTGTACGCGAGATGCTACCTCGAGCGACTTTCGTAACTCCTCGTTGAGCTCACAAACGTTACCCATTATGGCCTGCTCGCCAGTTAATAACCATATATGATCCCTCGTGGGCGCCAAAGCGTAAACCATTTGTAAAAGATGGCGCTTGAAAAGTTTTACTCTCGGATGGAAAATGAGACGTGCGGCGTACTTTGTAAAGCATTGCTGTGTACGAATGTCAATAGTAGGTAAACCATTTTCCGGATTACAGAGAAGTTCCACCAAACCATGAGTCATGTGCAACGCACTAGACAGCGGCGCACCGGTGTTGTCACACCAGTCGAGCGCGTCGATGAAGTACGACATCGCACTGGGGACGTGTTCCAGGAACAACTTAACGTCGTCTACCACACAACGGATGAAAACTTGATACTGCAAGTAATGATCATCGCAAAGTTGGAGACCCCATAACTTCCATGGACCATCACCGGTCTTCATCATTTGAGCTCGAGCGGTCACTGGTTTCAACTTCATTTTACTCAAAACGAGTACCACGGCAGACAGTCTGTTGATAAAATTTACACTGTACGTCTTGTGTCGTCGCATTATGGAGTACTTTCCGCGATGCTCCTCGTCGAAATCTACCCAAGCGAAGAGCGATGAAAACGTACACGCCGCCTGCGATGACACTTCGAGCAGCAACCGCGCGTGATTTGCGAGGGGCTTCAGCATCAGCTCATAATTCGAGTACTCGCGGTAAACATCGTCCAGCTGCTCGGTCATATGTAAGGGCGCAGATACACACGCACTCAAAATGTCGAGCACGCCGGGCGCGTTTGTAATAATCTTGAAGGCCGCAGCATCAAACACCGACGACTGGCTACAGGTGTTGACACCTAACTTTAGCGCGTAGCGTACTTGAACGCCGCCAGCATACGCGGTATTCATGCCTCCTCTGAGTTCGCAGTCAAACATCAACACGTGGCTGAACACCTTGAGACAGGATACTGATAGCTTCAACTGCGCTCCCAATACTGCTGGGTCACCGACGTACTCTTCGGCGGCAGGATCTACTGCGTCTTGGACATTTCTGTTTCTCAATAAAGCAGCTTTTATCTTGCGCCAAACTTGGTGCGATGTGTCGCTGTCTTCCACCTTAGATCCTAGAAGCCTATCGTGCCTGGCAAACGGACTCGCCGCGTTGATGAGTAAAACACTCATCAAGTCTACCACTTCTGAAGACCGCATGCACTGACGACAGCCCTTTGATTCTGGAGCTAAATAGAAGTCATGATTCAGTATGTGCATTAAAGTATTGACAACTTCAAAGGCCATTCTCTGATCCATTGCAAACAGTCGTTCCCAAACACCTTGTGGTTCAACAAACTCATTGAGAGCTTCGGTGAGCTCATACATAACTTCGAGCACGCGTAAACGTTTCCGTTCGTACCGAGGTCGATGAGGACGCTCTGCGAGCAACTGGCTTATATGATTCAAAAGAACCAGGTTGCGAGCCAACCATGTAATTATGTCTTCAACGCGTATCGCATCTGCTGGCATATCGGTCAAGTTGTTGCAGGTAAAACTTGCAAGGAGCAACATGGTTACGAAACTCACTTTGTCATACCAAACACGCCGCAAGGTTTTGATCGCGCGTAACAGTTTCAGCGACGAATCTTCAAACGTCGGTAACAAAAGCTCGAGCTCAGACCACGTAAACTTGTTGATACGAACAATTTCATATTTTGGTTTGAAACTTTCGTTTGCACCACCGATGAGCACTGAGAACTGATTGTAAAAATCCAGAAGCCCGTCGACTATATCTTGACGGAAGCGGTCTAAGGAGCGTGGATTTTCAGAAATACAAACGATCCATTGCGGGTCGACAAGTGGCAATGATAACTTCAAGTCTTCGTTACGCATTATCGGTGCGAAATAATCTGCGCCGGGCGCGACATTCAACGCACAGCCACTCGACGCACCGTTACGCGGGCCAATGCCCCACTGTCTCATGAAGTCCTCATTTCCGAAATGAGTGAACGGGTAAGAAACTTCACCGTTCTTCCAATCCTTATCGTTAAAGCGCGTAAAAAGGGTACGTACCCTTTTCGTACGCAAGTGCATCGCGTACAACGCCAGTGCTGCATCGAGTTGATAATTGCTCATCGCGTCCTCACCGTTGATGAATTTGGCGAAACTTGCGCAGTCGAGGGTTCTCTCGTACGCAAAACCGTTTGTGTGTTGACGATTCAAACACTTTTTGACACGACGCATCACCGTTTGTTGTTCTTTCTTGAACGCAGTCTTGGCAAATTCGAATGGCGTGTCAGGTCCGATGAAATACTCAGTTTCATACTGTGTATTCTTTCCCTTGCTTCGGTGTAGCTCCTCGTATTTTGCCCTTGTGTATCCTTCGCTTGTCGCCTTCAGAAGATTACTCGAAATCGGTTTCGTCGCAATCGCTAATTGCAAGATGAACAATAACAGTTGGAATTTACCTTGACCAAGAAAGAAAGTATATCCACCATCCTCGCCAGAATTCTCGGTTAGCAATTCACCGCTTTCTGTGTCAACGCAAAATATAAACTCGGCATCGTTTTCGATCACGTCAAGCAGCACGGGCACGAGACGCAAAACCGGGTAATAACTGACAAAGTCGGCCTGGTACATGCAGCTGAGGATACCATCAAACAAAACTCGAATTGCCGCGCGTACATTTAATGATGCCGGCATTCCCAATACAAACTTTGATTTTGCCCACAAACAACGGTCGCGCAAAACGTTCAAAACAATCTCAACGCCAAGATGAACGACGACGCCCCTGGGCAAAACCGCGTCGTCGTGAAACAATTCCATATCTTGAACGTAATCAGGCCAATGTGGCGCGTGTGCACCATATCTATCGTCAAATGGCCACGGCTCGGAAAATTTGCCTCCAAAGCCTCCATGCATGAGCAAAACGCCAATGTGTTTGCAAATATGTGCCACGGCTACATCTGAAAGCGAATGACACAGTTTTGCGTCGTCGAACATGATATTGGAAATCTCACACACTGCCCCAGTGACGTCTTTAGAGTCACCGATGTTCACACAGGAATGATCAAGAAGGTCAAAAAGAGATTTGATAAACAGCTCTCGTTTCTCATCATCCATCACCATCAGGTGGTTCGCAAAGATTTCGTTGAATTGACGGGCGTCAAGGACACGAACACAGCAGGGACAGTTTGGAGAACTAATCCTTCCGCTTCGAGTTGCTTTAATCGCTTGTTGTACAGCTTGTTGTACAGTCTCTTGATCGCCGTACGCAGTTCCCGTGAGCAATCGACGTAGGACAAACACTGCATTATAAACTTCCCTGGGTTCGACGTCACGCCTGAGAGTTGAAATAGTACTCACGAGATTACTGCACGCCGTGCGCATCAAATTCAAGCCACTTGCACTCCGCATGATATTTTGTTGCACGGCAAACAAACCGGCATCACTGCGAATGATTTGTCGAAACATATCGGTTGTGTATGCCCGCATGTACGTGCAGCGACGCAAATTTGACTCTGGCTCGTGTGGCTCCTGGTCTACTGGGTTGAGCTCGTGCAAGTCGTTGTACAGCCGAAGCACGGTAGCCGCGACGCACTTATCCGTCTGCAGATGACTACTGTCTTCGTCCTCGTCCTCGTTCTTGTCTTTTGTGTGTTTGTAAAAACTTCGCCTGCAGCTTGGCCACTCATCATACTGCATCAAAATTGCGTGGGTGAACTCATACGCCGTGGCGTCGTGTCTTGTTGGCACGCTTCGCATGCGTCGCGCTAAATGATGATATCCCTGTTCGTCCAGTCGCTCCACAGTGGCCTCGCTGTATGGCATTCTTGCGTGCGCTAGACTGTGCAAAACACGTAGTATAGGCATGAGTACAGTCATGCCGACGCTGCCAAATTCGACAGCCAATGTAGTTATGTTCCAAGAGGAACATTCAATTGCCTCTCTCGCTATGCGCAAAACCAACCGTCGCCCAAACCCGTTGTAATACTGCTGCACCTGATCGAGCAGCGTACCGACGCCTCCATATCCATGAATCTTTTCATCCGCCTTGTACAGATAGTGTTTGCAGATTCGCTCCGAATTCATGAACAAATCGCCGCAATGTAGTATCCATCGCTGCGCCATCACCACCAGCGGCACGTCTTGGTCTGGCACGTTCATCTCATCCACAATCCTATTGAAAAACTTCTCCCCATACGGCCCGTAACGCTCGCTAAACTCACCACCAGACGCCACCTTATCAGCCATGTATCGTCGGTAATATCTCGCATCAAACATCTCGACGAAGCCTTTGGCGTCACTCAAATGTATGTTTTCGCGCACCTCCTTTGCGAATCGCACAGCATCCTTCTCGTTCGTCATCGCCTCGCCCGAATACTTGTGCCACTGCGTCAACGCGCAAGTTCGACACTCATTCACGGGATTCGTGCATTCCGGGTCCGGCGTTAACGCCATGACCCACATGCAAGACGGAACCTCACAACGTAGCGTCCCGGGCATCGCGCACGTATCCAAGATCACGTCATCATCGTCGCCCATGTCATCGGTGAATGGGTACGCGCGCCGATCCGTCGAACGCCCACCCATCGAGCTGTCGTATCGATCTTCACCGCCTCGTTCGTCGCGAGCCTCGCGTCCGACGCTCGCCATCTCCGCGCGTAACGCGGCGCTCGTGAACGCATTCGCCGCGCTCGACTGGGCGCGCGGCGCGCGCGTCCGGCTCGACTTCGCCATCGCAGTGCGCGCGCGCCAATGCCGTCTTCTCGTTGACTGCGTGCGTTATGTTTCTTGAAACATTGAACAATGTTTCAATGTTTCAATGTTTCAATGTTTCAATGGCTATTCTATTCGCTATTCGATGCGCGCTCGCGCGATGGCGTTGAGTGCGGCATATATTTGCTTTAACGACCCGCGCGATGGCCGCGCGTCGGGGTGGGACTGGGCGATGCGGTGGAGCCGCGCGCGAATGGCGTCCTTGTCGACGATGTCGCGGCCGACGGAATGGATGTCGTTTGCGAGGGATGCGGCGACGGCGATGGCGACGGCGTGGTCAATGCCGTCGTCGCACGTGATGCATGTGCGTTTTGTGCCGCGGAGAGCGGCGAAGATGTGCTCGAGGGCGTATGGGACGGCGCGCTCGAGCGCGGCTCGATCGAGTTTGACTTTACGTGCGACGACGTGCGTAAATGAACATCCGGCGGTGGATGGTGGCGTCTTAACCACGCATTCACCGACGTGGATGAATACATCTGCGAGAGTGTGTACGTCTACGCGATCGTACACCGCGATGGACGCAATGGCGCAATCGCCGAGGCCGCAGTCGTGGCTCAAGTGACGAATCGCGCCGTCGCGCATGCGCCCATCGGCGGCGTTCATCGCGCTCGCAACGCTCGCATCTTGGTCGCACCCTCTTGCGGGCAATCGCGCGCGTGGATCCATCATGTTGGGCGTCGCGATAGTTCCATCGACGATGCGCGTGATGAAACTCGCGACATCACGCTCGGGCATGCCGAGCAACGCGTCGACGTGCGCGTCGAAGAGCTGAGGTGTTAAACCACGCGCCCAGCTTTCTTCATCGTCGCCCGCACCAGGAATGTACGCAAAGCTCTGACCATTGATTCCAACTCGTCTTTCACCACGCCAGTGTAACGGTGCACTCGCGGTGAGCAAGATGAGCGGGGTGAAATCAATCGCGTCAACGTCAACGATTGGACATTCGTCGCGGCTAGCCCAGACGCATCGAAACGGCTTCGTCAATATCGCCGCCAGCGGTCGCACGTCGTACTTGACCGCCTCAAAACTCGCCATGAAAGAATCTAGGCGCGCGCGTATGCTATTTTTCTCGTTATCGCTAATCCAATGCGGCAAAAACGGGCCATCTTTCGCGGGAGACAGCCAAGCCGACGCGTCCTCTGGCGACATTGTCGCCGCGCACGCTCGATTGAACACATCCGCCCAAATTGGAACTGTCTTCGCCAACGCGTCGGGAAACCGCTTGACATTACTCCCCGTCGCGTCCACGATCACACATCCACCGCGTGATGCCGCCTCGAGCGCCACGTGCGCGTTTAATCGCGTCGACGAAAAGCTCCAATTGTTACAGTGTCCGTCGGTGCTCTTAAAATAACACCCCTGCGCGTGCGCCGGCGCGTACCACGTCCCCGCGCGCGCGTTAGCAAACATGGGAAATATCGCAAACGTCCCCGTCGCGCGCTCGCGCACGAATTCCCGGTCGACGGCGATGGAATGGAGCCTATGAAACGCACCCGCGCTGGTGTGCTTTTTCAGCGCGCGCGCGGTGGCGTAGATGCTCGGCGCGAGCGACGCGTTGATCGCGTCGTCGGAAAGCGCGGCGAATGCGCGCGCATCGACGTCATCGTCCGAGTGCGACGACGACGCCGGGAAGTCGTCGTCGTCGTCGTCAGCGGACGACTCGCGCCAGTCCATTGACTTTTTGAGTGCCGGCTGCGGCGTCGCGCACTGACGCCATTTCACCCCTCGCCCGTGCTCTTCGCCCGGGCGCGCGTCAGAGGAAACGCCGCAAACGATGACCACAGATGCGCTGCCGTCGACGTCAGCGCCGATGACTGCCACTGGGCGCGTGGGCGACGTCGTGCCCGCGGCCGAGGAGACGCGCATCGGGCATCTTATTCGCGCATTCTTCAACGCGCAAGACGCTCGGTCGAGGACGTATGAACGATGGAACGCGGCGTACGGTGAAGTGTTAACTGGTGCAACTGATGAGCAGTCGTTTGTCGGCGTGACGACGACGGTGACGGCGGAGATGAAGAAGATTAGCGAAGAGGTACGCGGAGCGTCGCACGCGACGTGCTACGCCGCGAAGTAACCTACATCGATCGATCGACAGTGACTGACGACATCGCTCGCGTCGCGCAACATCGTGTAGATTTTATCCATAGAAGAAGCGCTCAAGCGCGAAGAGCGAACGTCGGCGGCGATGTTGATTCGCGTCGTGCAACAAAACGAACGCGTCCGGCTCGAGATGACGTGCGCGTTACAAGTTCTAAAACGCGCGGCATCTCGAAAGGCTTGGGCATGGCAAATTGCGGACGCAGATGCATCGACTTCCGCTGGCGACGATGCCAAATCGTCATTGACGCCATCATGGGCACGAACGACGCATGCCGATGGATCGACGTCGGAGGCGTGTCCGGTGGGCTGCGCGTGCGCCGCAGCCGCCTCTGCACCTGAACCGACAGAGGAAGAGTACGTCAACGCCGTTAGCGAGGCGACGCAGACGTTAGAAAAAGCGTTTAGAGAAATCAATGACGCTATCGAGGAGTTGAGGTACGAGCTCGAAGATGTAGATGACGAATAGTGCAATGAAATTAATAAATGGGTGTCATTAACAAGACCGCTAGCGAGACTCTAGGGTAAGCATGCGAATTTCGAGCTTACTTGATGGAGCACTTAGCGCCGCCTTCTTCCAAGGCCTTCTTGGCTTCTTCGACTTCACCCTTGGTCTTGCCCGCGAGGATGGTGAACGGCACGTTCGTGACGGCATCCTTCGCTTCCTTCAAACCCAAATCCGTGAGGCCACGCACAACCTTAATGATCGCAATGCGCTTGTCGGCATCGACGGCATCGATGACCAAGTCGAATTCAGTCTTTTCTTCAGCAGCTTCGGCAGCCGGGCCAGCAGCAGCCATCATCACGCCACCCGCCGGAGCGGAGGCGTCGACGCCGAACACTTCTTCAATTTGCTTGACGAGCTCGGACGCTTCGAGGAGCTACGCGACACGAAAAACACACACAAAATCACACGTCAGTCATACATTCATACGCGCACACATTTACACACACACACGCGCCACCGCGTCCACGCCCGAGACGCGCGCGACTGGACTGGACGGGCCGTCGCGCGAAACCCCCCTCAGGGTTTCCACCCGCTAGGGTCACGCCGCGCCCGCGTGCTCGGGCCAATCGACGCGCGCCGCGGCGCCGACCGCGCGCCGCGCCCCCCCCGCGCGCGTAAACCGCGCACATAAAATACATCTCACGCATCCAACGCTCGGCGCCGCACCACCACGCACGCGCGCGCGCCAACACCGCGCGACAGATCGCGTTATCGCCATCATCGCTCGCGGTCGACGACGATGCGCGCACGCGACGCAACATTCGCATACGTACCGTGAGCGTCTTCATCTCTTCGATGATCGCGTCAGTCTTCGCGGACGCGAGGACGACAGACGTGCGCGCCGCTTGCGTCGGGCGAGCGACAGATTTCTACGCGCGACAACGACGAGGGATACACGACACACGACGCGCGGTCAGTCTCGGGGTTTGGGTCAAATCGCCATCCAGCCATCCGTGGTCATCCGTCACCGAACGCGCCGCGCGCGCGCACCGCATCGCCGTGCGCGCGCGCACACGGTTCCGTTAAAAAAAAAGAATATTCCCCATGCGCGCGTCACACCCGCGATCGCGCTCGACGCGCGCGCGGTCCACGCCGGACCCTCGCGCGCGAACACGCCAGACCCTCGCGACGTCACAGCCGTCGAGGGCATCCATCGTCCCGCCGTGCGTCGCACGCACGACGCGCATCCTATACGTACCTTGGAAACCTTGGTGGCGAACGCCGGGGAGGCGACGACGCGCGCGGCGGTGGCGGAGATCGTGAAGGACATCGTGTGGAACGGCGTTGCGCGTGCAGGGGCGTAAAGTGATGCGGCGACGCTGGGGGGCGGCGACCTGCGGCCGGGCGGGAGGGATGGGGGTGTTCGGACATTCGGCGTGTTCGGACATTCGATGAACGTATTCGGACATTCGATGAACGTATTCGGACATTCGGCGTATTCGACGATGGACTACACGTGTATGTCTAGGTACCTAGAGGTTTGAGGCGCTGCGTACGGTGTAAAGGTCGTCAAGGTCGTCACGGTGTCGCACGGTGCGTGACGCGCGCGCGACGCGCGACGGCGAGTCTAGTCTGCTTTCGCCCCGCGTATGGGTTTCGGTGCCACTGGGGTTGCGCGCTCGAGGTCGGCGGCATCGCCGACGGGGGCGCTCGCCGCGGCGCGCGGGAGCGGGAGCGTGGCGTCGTCGAGTTCGTCAAAGGCGGTGATGTTGGCGATGCGCGCGATGCGCACGCGGTGGGCGCGATGGGCGAGGAGTGCGCCCGCGCACGCGCACGCGGCGAGGGCGGTGGTGAGTATGCGGCGGGCGGTGGATGCGGCGTCGTCGGGGCGCGACGCGCGGAATCGAACGTCGTCGTCGTCGTCGTCGGCGTCGTCGGCGTCGTCGGCGGGGTCGGCGGGGTCGGTGATGTGCGTGCGCACGCCGAGCTCGCGAGATTTAGGGTCGCTTGACCCGAGCCAGAATCGGCGGTAGTTACCAGACGAGCCGGATGTCGTGGACGCGATGTGTACCGTGAGTCCGGGGCCCCACGCGTCGGTGCCTCCATTTTTGCTGGATTGCACGGCGACGACGTGCGGGGTGGTAATGTCGCTCGGCAACGCCCATGCGTATATGTTTGGTGGCGTGGAAGTCAATGCGCGAGCTGTCGACGACTCGGGCCAAAATAAACGCACGAGGTGCGCTCGTCCGTCGCCGTCTCGTCTCCAGCACAAGGCGTAGTATCCACGCAAGCCTTCGATGGAGCTCGCCATGTACGTCAACCCATACACTTTGCCGTATTCGCTCAAGTCAATTGGATCTTGCGTGCGAACGCCACTCGATGCGCCAAAGAGGACGACGGTGGCATTTTCGCGATTGGCCAAGGCAATTTCACCTCGACTCGGCGCGTACGCCAATTGGTGCGCGACGCTCACGTCGGAGGCTAGTCCGCGGAAATCGAAATCGCCCGCATACTCACCGTTGGCGTCAAATCTCGCAATACGTTGGTTACAGTACCCGTCGGCAACGGCGAATGAGCCGTCTTCAAGAATGAGAACGTCTGCCGGCGCGCAAAAGCCTCGCGCGCCGTTCGCCTTGACGCCTCTGGACCCAAACGCGCGAATGAGCTCACCGTCGGCGGTGTAGTGAAACACTTGATGCAAGGCGGTGTCTGTAAGCCACATCGATCCATCAGGGGCGATACGCAATACATGTGGCATCACAAACGCGTTCGCCCCGAAAGACTTGTCGACTTTCCCAGTGTATAAATCGACACGGACGACCGTTTTCGCTGCAATCGTCTTCATAGTCTTTGACGGATCCTCTCCATTTTCCCACACGTTCGATCCACGGTGGAACATCCAGACGTAGGAACCGTCATTCGTAGCCTGTACACCCCCGACGCCACCCATCGCGGGCCATGATTTCTTTACCTCATACGCGCGCACGGCGGTTAAATCCGTCACTGGAGTCGCCGCATCTCCCGCCTCGATTGTAAACGTGCCAATCCTAGTACTATTGCTCCCCAAGCACGACAAATACTGCGGCTCGTCGCTAAAGACCATAATGTACATATTGCACATTTCATGCGATGCGCCAAATCCCGCAACTACGGGCGCTGTCTCATTCATCGTGTTGAATTTACATGTCACGCGCAACACGTCGCCGGATTGAATCGTAAACTCCTCACTCGATGACAACGCCGCGAACTCCTGCGGCAGCTGGGGGTCTCGTTCCATCAACCGTACCGCGCGGTATGAATCACCGCCAACTAATCGATCGAGCCACACGCTCGTACCACGTTCGTGCGTATGCACTCTAAAACTAAACGCGCGCAACGTCCTCGATTTATCGTACGCGCACGAAGCCATGACTAATTCCTCCTCTTTCTTCGGCTGCAGCTCGAAATAACTCGCCCACGCGAGCACCGACGCACTCAAACGAGGCTTCCCAGGCGATATGATCACATCCAAGCCGCTTTCATGTGTGCTATCACTACTCTGCGTCTCTAGATAGTGCACCTCGAGCACCAACGCCTTGAACGCGCCTTCTCCCACGCGAAATCCCGCGTCGTCCGGCATGTGCAACGGTGGCGCGTTCTTCCCCCAGCCAAAAAGCAACGCTTGCGTGGTACCATCCTCACACGTCTCCACGCGCGCACCGCTGGTGAACATTCCCCCGATAACCTTATCGAGTCCCGCCTTTGCGCCTCGCACGCACCCGTACAACAACATGTGATGCACGACATCTTGCGTTGCCACCGGCTCGAATCGCCGCACGTGAAACGCTCCGGGCGGAATATCCACCGCCGTATACAAGTACGTGTCTCTCTCGATCGCGCGCCGATCACTGGTGCGCATCTCGAGCGTGAGCGCCTCATCGCAGCGCCCGACGCGCGCGCCGAGCGCACACACGAGCGCAAAGACCCACGCCCGACGCGCCATCCATCGCGTCCGCGTGCGCGGCGCGCGCAGCGACATGCCCGCACCCGTCGCGCTCGCCGTTCACCGGCGCGGCGTCGTCGTCGGCGGCGATGGGATCGCGCGCGTCGCCGTCGCGCAGTGAAGGCGAGACGACGTGCTTCGGTCCGCACACGCCGACGCGCGACGATACGCACCCGAGCTCGCTCCGGTCGTCGCGCGCGCCATGCACGCGCGCGAACGCGAGCCGATACTTTCGTCGCGCGATGCGCGCGATGGGACGTCGACGTCGATGTCGGCGTCGACGTCGAGAGGCGCGATCGCCAACGCGAGGAGGATGGGTGTTAGCGTGGTCGCGGCGGTGGCTATCGTCGCCTGTGGCGCTGCGGGCGTGATTCAACGCCACCAAAGCGGTGTTTCGGGACAAGCTACCGATGATGCGCGCGCGGCACGCGCGAGAGTCGAAAGTCCGGCGTGGGAGACGGAGGGTGGGTTTGATTTCACGTCGCTGGCGATTGAAGCTCCGTGGCGCGTGACCGCGCCGCCGTCGGACGGCTTCAAGCGACTTTCTGCGCTGGGTGATGGCTTAAAGGACGAGTCGACGTTATCAGAGGCTTCGAGCGGGTTAGCACGAATGATTGGTGAGGCGATATTGGATTACCAGCAAGGAAAAGAGATGAAGGAGTATCCGCGCGAGTTGGGCGACGACTTTAAGAAATCCATGCAAGACTTTCAAAGGTACCAGGACACGATGACGGTCAAAAATGATTCTGTGAATGCCACTGATACACCAGTAGCAAAGCCTGTTAAAGCTGTGGAACACGTGGTGCGCGCGCAAAGCGCCGAGAAGCAGAGTGTCAACGTCGCGGTTGCCGCCGCCACTGTGGACAAGTCGCACGCGCAAGCGGGCAAACAAACAAACAAAGTTACGGCGGCAAGCGCACCAGCAAAACAGACATCAAACCACGAATTCGCGAATTCAAAACCCGCACGGTTGGGTGTTCCCATGACCAAAGAGCGGAGGGCGCGCTTGAAAACCAACAAAGACTGCCGAGAAGAAATAAAACGCCTGCAAGATTTTCTGCTGCGTATCCCTGATTTTGTGTCCGATTATGGCCAAGATACGTTTAAATCGTCGATTGCTGTCGGGAACGAGGTTGGTGGCGTGTACATGTCCGATGAGGCGCAGCTTCAGGGCTTGATGCTTCTGAAATCGTATTACGTTTCAGAAGGACAAAATCTTGAACGCAATCACACCACCCCGTTTCTCGGTGTGGCTAGAAACGTGGAAGACGAAGGGCAAAGCGGCGAGTGCAGAATCTTGTACTTTTACCACATCCCGCGGACTGGTGGCGGGACATTGCTTTCACACTTCGGCAGAATTGGTATCGACGTCGAACGCTTCGAGCGCTCCAAGTACGCACGTCCAGATTCTGCTCTCGCGGATGATCAAGACGAAGACGAAGACGAACACTGGAGGCGTGTCGTGAACAAATCACTGCAAGGAGGCCAGCACGTGATCGCTCACCACGTTGGTCGCTCGGGTATGTTGGAGATGTCTGAAAAGTTGTCCAGCTTGCGGCGTCAAGCGGCGAGTCAAGGGTGCTCGATGAAGTCGTTCACCGTACTTCGTGAGCCACTCAAGCATAACCTGAGCCTTGTTGCTTCGTCCAGAGCGAAGTCGTACTCGGACATCGTCAACGCGCAAACCAGATTCCTGCTCGTCAACGCTGGGAATAAAATATCTAAAGCATGGCCGCAGCAGTTGACGAGTGAGAACTCCGACTTGCCCACGCTTCTCGAGGAATCGACCAATATTCTCGAGGGAGAGTTCGACGACGTCTTCACTTTGGACGACATCGAAACCCTAACTTCAAAGATCAGCGAGTTTTTCGTCGTTGGAGCCGACCAGGACGCTCCACTGCAAGAATCTTTACGGCACATCAGCAACTACGGTGTCGTGGCTGACGCAGACATCAAAGCCGTTCGCTCCGCGTACGAGACCGCACAAGAGAGCGATTGGCTCGACGATAAAATCTATTCTTGGGCGCGCGCGCGATCGCACGACTAATACACTCTAGCTTTGTATTACTATTTCACTAGCCTCGGTAATATTAGCGCTCAGACGCGCGCGACAAATCCATTTTGGGGGTTTCTTAACCACTGAGGCCGTTGACCACATCGACATTGCCTCACACGCGAGCGCGTCCGGTGCTGCGCCGCGATCGCGCGCGATCGCCGCATGTCGCGCGCGCTATCTACACCGCTCGCACCATCGCCGCGCTCGGCGTCGTCTTCTGCGCGAGCACCGAAGACACCGACGTCCCGTTCGCCGGTACCGCGGTGGCGGCTGCGCTTTCGCACGCGCGGATACGACGACATCGACGCCGCCGCCGAGACCGTGGACGAGGATGACTACAGCAAGTGGCAGAAAACCCCAGATGCGAAAAAGTGGGACAAGTTTGCGGCGAAAGATCCCGATGGATCGTCGTACAGCGTCGGTGCGAAGCCGTTGGATGAACAGTTTTTGAGCCAATTGATGCTGGCGTTGTTGAGGAATCACGCGAAAGGACTCAAGGCGGAGGTTTTGCTGAATAAGGTCAAGACGAACATGGAATTAGATGGATATAAGAGTATTTTGGTTGGCATCGGGCGCATGGAGCGTTGGGAGCTGGCGAGGGAAATTATAGACTACGTGAAGGCGGATGGGCGCGAACGCGGCGACGAAGTGTTGACGAGTAATTGGTTCATGGCACTCGCGACGAGACGTCTAGAAGAAAAGGCATACGCTGCGTGCTGTGATGTGTTTACGTACATGCAAGAGTTTGGCTCTGTGCCTTCGGGGGAAACGATTGAGGTTTTCGCAAAGCTTACGGTGCGTGTGACTCGGGTTACTTTTCGCTCTGCGTTTTTCCGTCGCGCGTGAGTTTCGCATTCGTCGAGGATTATACACCTTCAAAAACACCATCTTTCGGATCTGAAATTCATTGAAGAGAAATGAATACCATTGAATGAGACGAGTTGCATGCGAAACACACGCTTAACGCGTTTTTTTTCTAATTTTTCTAAGACGGGATACTCTTTTCGTGGCTTGTCGCTAACCCCGCATGGTTGTTTTCATTTATCACAGGATGCAGAACCATTTATGACAAAGGAACAAAAAGCTCGCGTACGTGAAATATCGTTGTGGCTAGGCACGAGTGATGCCGGCCAAGCGTTGTGGAAGATCTATTTTGGAGATCCGTTCCAACCTTTCCAGCCGGGCGCTCCGGGGACTGTGCAGCCGAATAGAACAGTTTCCGTCGCGGTTGAGTCTGAAAATATCGACATATTTGGCGATATCGACAAGTTGCGCGAACAGTTGAAGGATTTCTATTAATGAATTACGTGTAGGATGATTTGTTTGTACTTTTTGTGTAATATTACCACTTGCGCTTCGTGTTCAAAGCGCTTGAGAAGAAAGAAATGTTTTCAACTACTGCCGCCTGCGCGTCACAGTTTCTAGAGAGGGGGACGACGTTTATCGCGCGAGAGCTTTCGGGGCAGCCTTTTCGTGGAGCTCAGCACCGTGGTACAAGACCTCGATGACTTCAGCCAACGTCGGGTGCGCGTGCACGTTGAACTTCAATTCCTTCAACGTCGTGCCGTTAGCCATGGCGTTGGACGCCTCGTGAATCAAGTCAGCGGCGTGCAAGCCCATGATCCACATACCGTAAATCTCACCAGAGGTCGGGTTATAGATCAATTTAGCCATACCTTCGGCTTCCTTCTCCGCGAGCGCCTTGGAGTTCGCCTTGAACGACGTCTTGGAGATGGCAACTTCAAAGCCTTCCGTCTCAGCCTTCGCGCGCGCTTGCTCCTCCGTCATACCGACGAAGGCAACTTCCGGGTGCGTGAAGCACGCAGCCGGCACGGAAAGATGGTTGAGGGCATTATCGTTGCCGACCATGTTTTCAATCGCACTAATACCTTGCGCACTCGCCGCGTGCGCCAACATCATCTTACCGTTCGCATCGCCGATGCACCAGACACCTTCAACAACCTTGCCATCCTTGTCCAACACTTGCATCTTTTCGTTCACCGGAACGAAACCGCGCTGAGTTTCAACGTTGATGGACGGCAAGTTCAAACCTTCCGTGTACGGCGCACGACCAGTGGCGACCAAAACCGCATCGACTTCCATGGTGTCGACGACTTCTCTCGTCTTGAAATCGCTGAGTTCGATGGTGACCGGCTTTTGTCCCGGAATACCCGGAGTTACCTTGGTGGCCAACACGTTCGTGACGTAGTCAATGTTACGCGGCTGAATCAAGATACGCTCGGCTTGCTTGGCAATTTCCTTGTCGAAGCCCGGCATGATGTTCGGCATCGCTTCGATGAACGTGACATCAGAGCCGAGCGCCGTGTACACGTCGGAAAATTCCAAACCAATGTAACCGGAACCAATAATGGCGACCCACTCCGGGACCCAGTCGAGCTTCAAGCCCGCATCAGAAGTGAAGACGGTCTTGTGGTCAACTTCAATTCCCGGAGGCACGAACGGCGTCGAACCAGTGGCGATGATGATATTCTTCGCTGTGACTTTACCGCCAGTAATCGTACCGGGCGCGCCGTATTGCACCGTGTGGTTGTCTTCAATCTTCGCCGCACCAATCAAGATATCAACCCCAAGCGCTTCCATAGAGCGTTGCAAGTTCCCGCGAATCGTCGCCGCCAAATTCGTCGCGTGGTCGGCAATACCTTGACGATCATACGACACGTCCCCATCGACGCTAATGCCGAGCGAGCGCAAGTGCTCCTTGTTGCGCATGTCCCGAACACGTCCAGACGCCGCAAGCAACGCCTTAGACGGCACACAACCACGGTTCACGCACGTCCCACCAATTTCACCACCCTCGATGATCGCCGTCTTCATTCCGCGTTCAACCGCGTGAAGCGCAGCGCCGTGACCACCGACGCCCGCGCCGATGATGATCAAATCATAGTCGTACTTCTTCTCCGCCGCGCGCACCACCGTGGCGCGTCGCACGTTCGTTCGCCCGCTGCGCGGTAAAAAAGAAACAACACCACATAATTCACGCGTCAGTCGAGGGAAAAACGCGCCACGCACCCGCGTGCGAGAGCGAGACCCGCGCGCGCGTCGTAAAACCTCATCACGTCTCTCAACGAGTCAAAACATCCAACGCAGCGTCCGAACGCACCTCGTCGTCTTGGACGTCGCGCGCAAAGTCTTCGCCGCGGCGTGTTGTTGGGCAAACATGCCTCGCGCAGCGCTCATCGTCCGCGTCGTTCGTATTCGTTGTCGGCGTCGTCGTGTGCCGTCGCGCGCGAGCGTTTCGCCGGCGACTTTGGATAACGCGCGTCGGACGCTCCATAGTTTGTGCCAATGACAAGGGTATAGCGTGCAATCCGATATCGCAACGCGACAAAAGTTATACAGACATAGTTATTTGTGCATCACAGTACTCGTGTCCGGGGTGTGATAAAAAAATATACGCGGCTGCATGCGTGCAATCTTGCACAGCACAGTAGTACTGTGGGCGGATTTAGGCTATCGTTTACAGCAAAGTGCATCCGCGTGTTGCACACTCGGTCGAGCTGTCGCGCCCTGCGCGCGCCATTGCTTTGCGCCGTCCGTCGACCGTCGACCGTCGACCGTCTCCACGCCCCGCGCGAGGACGCAACACACGCGCACGTAATTTTATCCTTCGCGTCGTCGACGACCGAGACGCGCGTACCGATCGCGTGAGCGCACGCGAGGCGTGTTTCAGCGCTTCGCGAGTGTCACGGGAGTTGCCCGCGGTGCGCGCGATGGCGAACGACTCCCCGACGCATTCCGGCGTTTCCGCCGACCGATGGTTGGCGAAGGCGTTCGGTGAGACGAGCGTGAGTGGTGGCGCGCGATCTGCGCGCTCGGACGGGGGTGTGCGCGATTCGCGCGCGAGCATTCGAAGCGAGGTGCGTGATGCGTGGCGGTTCAAACGGTTAAAAAATTTGAAAATGTCCAGCCGTTTATCTCGCGTTTGTTTGCGCGCGTAGCGTCACGGAGATCCGCGATGGCGCGCGCGAGGATAGTGACGCGATCGTTATTGATGTGTTGGCTGTTGCGTATGTGACTGACGGGTGATGTGCGCGTTTTCGACGTGAGACGCAGGCGCAAGAATACTCGCAGTTTGAGTCGACGATGCAGGCGCCTCAGCGCGCCGAGTCGCGTCGCGAGCCGCCCAAGGCGACGTATTGGGCCAACCCGACGGCTGAAGCGCAAGGTTCGGCGTCACCGAACCGCTTCTTCAACAAGTCTAACGAGCGACTGTACGAGGCGTACTCGCAGTTGCACACGATGGCGCAAGAGTTTGACAAGCCTTTTGACGCTCCGGCGATTCTCGTCTGCGGGCATCAAACCGATGGTAAGTCTGCGCTTGTCGAGGCTCTCATGGGGTTCCAATTCAACCACGTTGGTGGTGGCACCAAGACTCGTCGTCCGATTGCGATCAATATGAAGTACAATCCCACCGCGGTGGAGCCCAGGTGCTTTTTGGTCAAGGATGACTCGCTCGGCCGCGAAGAGGAGCTCTCCTTGCCCGAACTCCAAGCGTACATTGAAAGCGAGAACCGACGATTGGAGACCGAAAATGGATTTTGGGCGAAGGATATCGTGGTTAAGATCGAGTACAAGTATTGCCCGAACTTGACCATCATCGATACCCCGGGTTTGATTTCCGCCGCGCCTGGTCGCAAGTTCGCCAGTCTTCAACAAGCATCTCGCTTGGTGGAGGATTTGGTTCGAAGCAAGATGCAGCAACGTGACTACATCATTTTGTGCCTTGAAGATAATTCTGACTGGTCCAACTCCACGACCCGTCGTTTGGTCCTCGAAGCCGATCCGGAATTCCGCCGAACCGTCATGGTGAGCACGAAGTTTGACACTCGCATCCCGCAATTTTCTCGTGCCGCTGACGTGGAAATGTTCATGCATCCTCCTGCGCGTCTTTTGGAGCCAACGGTGTTGGGCGGTGGACCGTTCTTCTCTTCCGTACCATCTGGTCGCGTTGGCTTGTCTCGCGATTCTTTGTATCGATCGAATGACCACTACCGTGAAGCTGTGCTCAAGCGTGAGCAAGAAGACATCATTGAGCTCGAACGCCGCTTGGATCGCCGCCTGACTTCTCAAGAGCGTGGGCGCGTTGGCGTCAGCCAACTTCGATTCTTCCTTGAACGTTTGTTGCAGCAACGATACTTGGAGAACGTGCCGACCATTGTGCCGGTGCTCGAACGCGAACATCGCATTGCTTCGTCAAAGCTTTCTGAGACGGTGCAAGAGCTTGACGACTTGAACCAAGACCGTCTCAAGGAGAAGGGTCGTGCGTTCTACCAACACTTCTTGGAGAAGATTCCGGAAATCATCCGTGGTACTCTCGCCGCGCCTCCGCGCATTTTTGGTGAGACGCTCGCGCACGAGCACATTCGAGGTGGTGCCTTCGTCGCCGCCGACGGCCGTCCGTGTGTTCCGCCGACGATGGTGCCCAATGCTGAAATGCGGCTGTTCGGGGGCGCGCAGTATCACCGTGCCCTCGAAGAGTTCCGCACGATTGTGAACACGGTCGAGTGCCCGCAAGTGAGCCGCGAGGACATCATCAACGCCTGTGGTGTCGATGAAATCCACAATGGTGTCAACTACACGCGCACAGCGTGCGTCATCGCCATCGCCCGTGCGCGTGACACCTTCGAACCTTTCGTGCACCAGCTTGGTTTCCGTTTGTCTCACATCGCCCGCCGTCTCTTACCGGTGGCGATGTACCTCTTGCAAAAGGAAGGCCGAATTTTGACTGGACACGAAGTGTTTTTGAAGAAGATTGGTGCCACGTTTGCTCGATTTGTCGATGAACGCGTGCGCGAGTGCCAAGACAAGTGCCACGAAGACTTGAAGTCGACGACCTCTTTCGTCACTTGGTCGTTGCACAGCGGTAATAAAAGCGGTCTCCGAACCGTCTTAGCCCCGCACGAGGATAATGCCGGCGGCGAGCACCAAAGAGAAGAGAAGCGTACTGGGCGAGGCGAAATGGTCGCCGCGGATTTGCAAGGCTCCAAGTTGATGGATTTGGTAGAGAACACCTTGTGGAACAGATCGATGAAGTCTGTCACGCTCGACATTGTCGACTTGTTAGTGCGTCAAATTTTCAGCGGCATTCGCTCGTATGTCGTGCAAAGCGTTGAGCTCAAGTTTAACTGCTTCTTTTTGATGCCGTTGTTGAACGACTTCAACGGCTTCTTGCGAGGAGAAATTGAGGACGCGTTTGAAATCAGTCTCGACTCTGTGTTCGACGTAAAGAGCGTGCGACAAGCGTTGGAGACTCGCCGCCACAAGCTTGAGTGCGAGCTCGAGCAAATGGAACACATCCAATCCAAGTTCGCGTCTATTCATTCCCAGTTGGAATCCGCCGCGGGCAATTCTCCGGCAACGGCCGCTGCGGCCAAGGCAGCGACGACCGGCACCACGTTCCACAATGCTGCCGCGCGCGAGATGGCGGCGCAGGACGAAATTTTGAGAGCCAGTGCGGACTTAAGTGAAGGTATTGCAGAGGCGAAGAACCACTTCGCGCACTACTCACCGCGACCGATGCGAGGGCAGAAGGAGTATGTAGCGTCTCCCGGGCGATCCGCGGTTGGCAGAAGCCGAGACCGCGCGCCTCTTTCACCGGTTTTCCCCAACTAAACGACGACTATTCGGAGTTTGCCAAGATGCGTTGAAGCGATAATATTTATGAGATCTGCGAAGGTTAGTATTTAAAACGCTCCGCGATACCTGTAGGCGTATGATGTAATTTATTCACGCTTCATTATTATAACAAGCTCCTATCAATTATAGTAACGATCCTAAACCTGGCGGCCCCTGCGATGGCGTCGGCCCGGGTGGCGGCCGATACGTCGGCCCGTTGAAACTGTTACTAGAAATTCCTGTACCACCGTACGTCGAGCTCATATTCATCCCGGCACGATATTCTAAAATCATATCTGCGCTCAATTTACCTCGTCGTATGTCCCACAAGTCGCGAGCCGCGGGTGGATTGTGGCCTGCGTTCACATACAACAGCCCGAGTGAGTTTACGAGCCAAATACTGGCGGGACGACCACCACTTCCCTCGTTTGTCCATACAAGTTGCGGCTCCATCGACGGCTTCACAGCCCATTTTTCAGGTAGACAGCGCACGGATGACACGTGCGGAGCTTGCGGCTTCGTGGTGAGAATCATGCCAAGCGCAACAAATCCAGGCGGTGGAACTGGAGCCCACGCATATACCGCGCTGGATTTCCATTCTTGTCCCCAGACTTGTCTAAATCGACTCGGGAATGGTAAGAGCCGCTCGAGCACGCGCGGCATGTAATTTGAACCCGTCAACGCAAACGCGTTAATGTCGGTTACGTCCACGCCAAACGGGGCGGGCTTCGGTGCCGAAAAGTGCGGCGACGCGTAATGACCTAACGACACTCGCTCGGTCTTCTTCTTACACGTCGACTTGCTGACGTTTGCATCCCAGATACTCACCATGTCTCGACTTCCTGTACCATCACTCGTCCAGACTTTGCTGAACGTTTTTTGATGCGCTACGGTGACTTCAAAACCATTAAGCACACTTGACGTGAGTTTAGAATCCACTTGGTTGTTTCGTCGATCGGCCGCTTCCTTAGCCGGGTCAACGAGGGCTCGAGCCTGAATTTTCTCCCGCGTGGGTGCGGCGATCGTACCCGTTGATGTGTCGAGCTGAATTATGTCGTTGCCTTCCCAACCGTCCGCCGGGTTGGTTACAGCGCTGAGTGGATCATTTAACGAACCACCACCAGCCATGGCACCTGAACCGCCAGACAGCCAGTCGTCGAACGCACTCGATGCCGCTGCAGCGGGTGGACCAAGACCAAATGGGTCATTTGGCGTAGGTTTTGGCGCAACCGCGGACTTTTCAACTTTCTTCACCGTTGGAAGCGTCGCAGCCATGCCGAGCGCGCCCCAGTCACCGAGTCCTGTACCGTCATCAATACTCATGTTGGCTGTGCTGTGTATCTTCGGAGGCGGTGCAGGCATAGATACACTAGGCGCAGCAGCTGCGAGCGGGATCTTTGTTACCGGCATTGGAATGGTTGGTAAGCTCGACGCCGAGCCACTCTCGCTCCCAGAGTCGCCGAGAATATCCATCAAACTTACCGCGGCAAGTTGTTGCGTCGGCAAACTTACGGGTGCTGTCACGAGAGGCGCGTCCCCTTCCAGGATCCAGTCGTCGTCAGGTCCGAAAGCGTCCTCAAACTCTTGACGACTGATGTATCCGTCGCCCGTCTTGTCCACGCGTGCGGCGAGTTCGAGCATTTGCGCAGAAGTGAGCGACAGACCGAGCCACGACAAACCGCCGTAGAGCGCTTCATATGTAAGTCGACCAATATTTTCACTGTCGAATGCACGGAATGCATCAAGCAAACGCATTCGCTTAGCCTTGAGTGCTGTACGCACGCGCGCAACGAGAGCCCGCGATGCGAGTAAATGGAATTCGTCTGGCGTCGTGAGCACCTTGGCCAGCGGCGTCGCCGCCCATGGAATCTTTGCGCGACGTCTGCACGCGCGCACGGACTCAAAAAATTGTTCACGCTTATCGCATGGAGATGCTTGTAATGCTCGAAGTAAAAGAGAAACTTCTCGGTCTTCAAAGTCCATTTGGCTGTCCAAAAATCTGAAGCATTGCTCCGCGGTCGCGCCTTGGAACACTTGAGCGGGAGTGAAGTTTGACGTCGTGTCAATGAGCGTGCCTCCACCGATCCGCAATGCTGTTTCAGTAAGTTTAAACGGTATAAGCTTGCCGTCACTCGTCGGATCAGATTGTGTGAGATGCATGACGACGCGAAGCGATTCGGCTTCGGCCAAAGACAAAGCAACGTAGTATCGACCGCGCTGCAACGAGTAAATGTTCTTTTGCCGCAAAACACGCTTGAGTTCTTCAAAAGACGTTCCAGATGACGGCATACCCGTTATGAACGTGCGCGCGTCTTCCGCGACTTCACGGGCGAGTTGATGTAAGCGAAGCTCATCATCCTCGACGCACGCGTCAATCTCACGAAGTACTTCTCGCAAGTCTGTTTCCTGCAACCGACCATTACCCTTGCTGTCAAACATGTCAAACGCCGTGCGCAACGCTGACTCTTGTGCGGCAGTAAAGTTACTGACGCCTAGTGTGCCGCTCGTGTCGCTCGTTAGCGCGCTCGAATCTGGCACCCAATCGAGAACGATTGTGAGATTCTTCAAGCGGCGATGCGAGTTCAACGCCCAGCCTTGACGGAAGTAGTTTCGTGACAGCTGGAGGTAATCTGGGAACGCCAACGGCGCCGTAGTCTTACCAACGCCCTTGTGAATTTTGAACGAATTCAAAGGATAGAAACCTTGGGTGTTCGCATTTGGAGGTTGCGCAAGTAATTCATAACTCCACGAAAGTTGTCGTTCGTCGTCCCGGCTGTACGCCAACCTATCAGGCACTTCCTCTGGAATCTCTTCTTCACGTTCCTCTTCCTTTTCTTGCTCTTGTTCTTGCTCGTTCTCTTGTTCTTCTTCATTCTCTTGCACTTGTTCGAGATCTAAAACGTGTTCGAGTCCACCGGCTAAACCTTTGTCGCCAGACATTGCGGCGCCCGGTGCAGAGAAAGCGCCCGCTCGTATCTGCTTCAAAGCTGCATTGGTTGCATTCTCCATGTGTTGCACATCTTCGACAATCTTACGTAGCGTTTCTTTTGCTTTCGGATTGTCGTCAAGTAAATGTCCAAATTGCTGCATGTTCATGTTGAGCTTTTCAGAGGGCGAGAACGTCTTTGGAATGACGTTGGCGACGACATATGACACGCGCTCGCGGAATACATCCAACGCAGCCTGTATGCCCGTTTGCTGCGCTCTTGGGGTTCCAGGCACGGTTGGCGACGCGATAAGTTTCCTGTAGGAGTGCTTTCGCCATATGTTTGCCGCGCGCTGTTCGGCTAAAAGGCCAGCTTGAACGTTTTCGCTTCGCATGCTATTCACCACGAGCCACGCAGTGATATCTCTCAATGTGCGCTTCGCCGCCTCATCGGGTGACATGCTCGCAATTTCAGCCTCTCTCGTCGCAGAGGTTTGACCACCGCCCTTTGAAACTTCAACCGAAATCAAGCGCGCGACTTCGGGAATCATGACGACTTGTAGCGTCTGGCCTCGGCCTAAACCGCGCATACGCCACGCGCCTTGCGCGTAGTCGCGAAGACACATGTCCTTTCCGAGCGTAATCGCCGCCTGCGCAGCCGCTGACTGCTTGATATCCATACCAGTCGTGTGCACTTGATCATAAAACGTGAAACGCTTCGACATGGGCATGGCGGCAACGCGTTGAAGCGGAATGACGTTCCAATCTTTGCGCATAAGGATCATCTGTCGGTCGTTTTCATCCAAAAACACGCATCCTTCAGCCCATTTCAAGCCCTTTTCGAGGAGGAATCGAGCGACTTCGAGGTTGGACATACCAGTGACGAGCGCACCGGTGTCAATTAATGCTCTAATCGGTGGATCCGCGGTGGCGATTCGCGTCAGCAACTTTTCGACATTCCAGTCCGTGAGCATTTTCATAGGCGTGACGGTTTGCGGATCGGTCAAGTATGCAAGCATTTTCGCATCTGAACCTGGTTCATACCGCGGTGCACCGAGCTCAAGAGGAAGCAAATCACTGGGCGTACCACTGAAACCGAGACGGGTCGGGAAGAGCACGTTCCCACCAAGTTCTTGACCAGTTGCGCTTAGTTTCAAGTTTTGATGTTGCGCAGTCTCCGGAAACACGTAGTCATTGAGGTAGAATTCAACAACTGGGGGCGTCCTCCGAAGCAGCTGATAGAGCTCTTCCACTTGATCGTGGTCTCGTAAATCAATCAATTGTAGCGGCCAGATTTCATCATCATCGTAACCAGACACATTTTCGTCTTCAAGGAAGGCTAATCCACGCGAATCGCCGATACTCGTCAAACCCGCTTGTTGCTGGACGCCGCGACGGCGAGCATTTAATGCAGCTTCTGCGCGTCGTTCTCCTCTGACGCGCTTACCAGTCGTGCGTACCCAGTCTGCCCAAAGTCGTGCCGAAGCGCGCTTTGGCGGTGGGCCGGCCTCATTGTCAAAGTTTTCAATCATACTGCGAAGTACTTGTTTAAAGTCGGAACGACGCAAGCCTTCAAGTCGGTATGCGCAAATTGTAAGACCGAGTACGACATCTGGATGAGAGAACTCGTTTGTCCGACTCGGGATGTCCTTACCCACGAATGGTACGGCTAGTAGTCGCCGAGTACGAGGGATGCGAGCGCCACTCGCCGCTTCGAGAAGTTCCACATCCGCTGGTTGAAGCAAACCATACGTCACGCGATCAACCTTGGCGAGGAGGTGCGGTAATAACGAGCAAAGCCAATCGCGAGCGAGATTTGTCATCTTGATCGCTTCGTCATCGCACTCGCGATTCAATTGTACTGCGGCCTCGTCTTTACCAGGACCTTGCAAGAGATATGCCATGATGAGCGCCTCGGACATGCCCCGCAACGCACCGTGCGCTCTGAGCCAAATGCTTGACCACTGCGCGAGAAGAGGGCGCAGTATATCGTGATACCACGCGCGATCGAGTACCGCGAGATGCGGGGACGATTGAATTTGCTTATTCCTTACGGCAGCATTGATCGCATCACGGATGCTGTCGAGTAAATCACTCGCCTCTTGTGAGCCAGCGGCTTCGCTCACGGTGGATGAACCGTGAGCCACTGCAAAGATTGCGTCGAGGATAAAGTATGGCAGCTTCCAACGCAAACCATTCCCAGACGCCGACTGACTGAAATCAAGCGGGACACGTCGACCCATCGGCCAGTTGAGCTCAGATTTGAGCGGATGGAGAATTAAGTCGACTTCATCGAGGATCAGCGTTCCCGTCTGAAAGATTTCAAAGATTTCCGCCGCACATTGCGCCTCAGAGCGTAACACATCAAGCTCTTCGATACTTAAGCCGCCAGCATCAGCAACGCGTTCACTGCGACTTTTTGCACCACCAAATACGCGTGCAATGAAATCCCCACCCTGTGTGACGATGTTCGATCCAGCCTTCGCTTCAAGCTCGGCAATGTACGACTGGTCGAGCAAGTGGCACACTTCCAAGAATTTGAGCGCGAGTGACTTAATGCTCGTTGGAGACGCAATAACGATGGCGCGATTTTCTTGCGCTTTACGCAGTGCCGCTAAAATCGCACCATCGCTGAGTGATGTGTAACGATTAAACTCCAACGTCACCACCGAGCGTCGAATCATACCAGAGTATGATTTTCTCAACGTGCTGCGCGAGAATTCAAGCAACGCGTGCGGGACGACTTGTACGACGATCGAACTCTTCTTCGCGAGTAAGAACCCGAGTAAAGGACACACCACTGTGGTTTTACCTTCACCCATGAGCATCTGCGCGCACTGTCCGCCACCAAGTTCGGCGGTGTTGACAAAGTCACGAGTGAGTTCGACTTGCCGCTTGCGAAGTACGATGCTTTGGCTGTACTCGTACACGAGCAAGCGAGGGTCGTATACCAAGGTTGTCGCCTTGTTGAATGGATTCGCAGTGTCGGCATGGAAGTAATGACGCTCCACTGAAAGTAACTCCGCAATCGCTAACGCACGAAGGCGCAAGTCGCGATCGACGGAATCGATACCATCGAGCGCGGCTGTCTTCGCACAATTCGTCAGCGCGATGAGCGTATCCGCCACCATTGCGGCGGCGCGCGCCGCGAGCGTGGCGCGGAGAGTCAACAACAAAGATTGCGACGCCAAATGCAATGCGTTGACGATTTGAGCGGCAGTCACGCCAGGAGATAATCGAGACAAGATGTGCTCACCGCCTTCACACGTCAGACACTCAACCAAGTCCTCAAATGTGACCTCTGCCCACGCGCCTGCGCGACGTTGCAATCCGAGTCGCAACATCTTCGTACCAGACTCGGCATCTTTTCTCAAGCCATTTGCGGTAGCGAGTGCAGCAGACATGGCCTCAGCCGCTGCAGCCTTATCATCAGCGGTCACGCGACGGATGCTTTCGAGGAGTTCACGAAGCACTGCGCGCGCAGTACCGGCGGCGGTTCCTGCTCGACCTGCGCCAGCTTCCGCTGCAATCGCAGCGGTGTCGCTAGGCGTGAAACCCTTGAGCGTGACGGCGCTAAAATCGCCCATATCTTTCCGAGCTTTTGCTTTCTCTGCAGCACTGGTGACGTCTTGACGCAAGCGAGTGAGCATTTGGCGTGCCACAGATGTCGTCGCCGAAGGGTGTCGGCTCACATCAAAAGGCAGACCACCAACACCACCAAGCGCGACGTCTTCTGCAAGCTGGTCACTTCTATCCTCCGTAAGAGGTACGACATACTTGTTTAAGTCGAGCACGCCGAGCGGACGATGGACGAGCATGTTCAAGTCGACGTGTTGAAGCGTTTTGCCACTCCACGACGTCATCCCGATGCCTTGCTCGCTCCCCACTGATTGCAATGGAAACTCGCGTTCAGAGCACGATGTGTTGGAGAAACGCGTGAGCGCCCATCGACCACCAGTTGCGATTGTTCGCGCCCAAGTTTTAACGTCCGATTCGTAAATCGTTGGCGCTATGTAACTTTTGCCAACCCAGGTTTGACGGAACGGGAGACTGTCCTTGCGTTGCTGCAAGTACGGTCGCACGCGACGAAGCAAAACACCAATGGCGCCGTCCGAGGTGAACATGGACGTAAAACGCTGACCGACGCTCTGTTCTTCAATCTTTGGACAATCCACGGCAAGTGCTGGATTTGATGCGAGCATACGAAGGGTACTCATCAGGGTGCCACGTTTCATCGATTGCTCCGTCGGCACAAAGCGTAGCAACACGTTACCCCAGCGATGCGGCGTGTCACCCGGGAGAATTCGCATGGGCAACGTGCCAGTCAAGAGTTCAAAAAACAGCGGAAACCCAAGGTTGCCATCAAGGTTGAACTTTTCGTTATCGATCCATTTTCCGATCAAAGCCAAAGCTTGCGCGCCGTTGACGCTCACGTCGTCTGGACGGTTGTATGTTTGAATCAATCCGGCGAGCTTGCCAAGAGGGCCTTCACCGTACACTTTCTCTTCCAAACACGTCAAGTCATCAATGGTATCGTATTGACTGTATTCCGGTGTCTGCGGGTATACGAGTGGAAATCCTGAGCTCGTGGGTGTAGCTCCGGCGCTCATTCGGGCGATGCCGCTCACCAACTGGCGCAGGTACGCGGCTCGATTCAGCAACTCGGGTGTCTTTGCTGGGTCCATGTTCGCCTCTTCCGCAGTAGTCTTTCTCGATCCTGGGAAAATCAAACTCAAGCTGATGCGGAACTTGGCGCGCTTCTTCGCTAAAGTTACCGACGGAAGGTTCTCAATCGCGGACAGTTCTTCTTGTCCCGTCAATCGGCATTGTGCGCTAATGTAAGGCCAAGCGTTTATGTACGCGAGAACATCCGCAACAGGCGGCCACTTAGCCGCAAGACGAGCTTCGATTGGAGTGCCTTGTACCATGAGTGCAAGCTTGACGCGAACCGCGGTAGCATCTGGAGAAGGATCCAGGGATGCGGCGTGCGCGAGCGCATCCCAAAGCTGCGCCTCCTCTGGTGACGGCAACGCTTCGGACACGCATAGCTCTGCAAGACGTAAAACATCCAAGTACGAGCGTCCAACAAAACGCAGGATGGAAAGGTACAGTGCTGATGCGAGCGTCGTGGCACTAATCACTGAATGTGATGGATGTACTGGGTACACATAATGTCTTGTGCTTCCAATGTTTTCCACCCACTGCGAGTTCCAGCGATCGATGACCAGATCTGAGCCGAGACCGGTGCTTGCGGCGTTGGCATGATCAGTCGCATATGCCGCGGGTCGTGGAATTGCACCAGCCGGGAGTAAGACTGACAGCGCGCCATCGCGTGCTTCGAGAAGTAGTGCGTGCGGTAAACCGGCGAGGAGTCCTTCAAGCGCAGGATTTCTGCGTTGCGCGAGAAACAAACCAGCGTGTTCTTCGCACTCGAGACGGATCGAACCACCAGACTCGACCGCATTGAAAGAAACACCGAGTCGAGGAAGCTCGATGCGCGCGATATCGCACAATTCGACAGCTGCGGTCGGCCCGTTCTCTAGACCACGCTTTGCTGTCCAAACCAGCGCATGAGCCAAGCCTTCCACCGCGGCGAGAGACTTTGTGAGTAATAACAGCGATTTCCCGTTTTCACCCGCAAGACCAGGGGCATATAACAAGTCAACAAGCGTAACCTGACCTTCGACGTACGATCCATCAAGTAACGGAAGATTTGAAGCGTCATCAAGAGAGTTGACAGGCAACCGTCTCACGACGGCGCAAGTGTCAATTGGATGCTTGCCGTCGAGGAGAGTGTTATTTTCATAGCCCAATCGCACGTGAATCATCGTATCGTGGTGCAAAGCTCCTTCTTGCGCTGTACCGAACAGATCACCAGTTGTTTCACTTCGCCAAAACTGGTACTCTTCGAGCAAGGCGGCGGGGAGTAAGCCTCGCAAATGCCTCGCTGGAACAAACGATTCGCGTCCGACTGCCCCGTGAAGTAATCGCGTGACGACGAGACTCGGAGCTCGCGAACCAAGTCGCGCAGCAGAGAGTAGGAATCGCTCGTTCGGATCAGTCAATAATGGTTCGCCATCTGGATCGATATCAGCCAAGCAAAAGGATGCGTTTGACGCGAACACGAGAGATCGTCGCCAACGCCTACCGTAGGATTCCACGCGGAAAACTTGTACCAACGGCGGTTCTTGCACGATAACGACCTCAGTAAGAAGCTGCTTAGCTTGCTCTACCCGCTTGGCTTGATCTGCATCATTAGTTTTCTTTTTCCGTCTGAAAAAGCTCCATGGCTCTTCAACGGCGTTGTCTGGAGCTCCAGTGCCAGCGAGTCGAGCGATTGTGCCATGAATCGTGTGGTTCGGCAAGAACAGCTCAACCCCATGCAAAAATCCTGCACCAGGGCCTCTTGCGATTGGTTCTAAGAGCTGCGTAATCCATTGCTCGCAAGGCTCAAGTCCGCCGCTACCGATGGCACGTCCTAGAGCTTCAACTGCAGAAACTGATGATTGCACCCGACTCACGTAAGGACGAGTGAACTCATTCATCGGTGGTCTTGGGTCGCGATCCCAAAGCTGAATGTCATGACCTAAACCAACGAGACGCATCCATTTGCGGTGTTCGGTATTTTGCACCTCTGCACAATGCACGACGTCACCACTATCACCAATCGCGAGCGTTTCCTCTTCAGCGAGCTCGTGGAAATGGGAAGACTCAATGCCCCGTTTCGAAAGCACGGGCCCTAAAGCAGCAATGAAATCTGGCATTTCTCGAATGGATGCTTCAAGGTGACCAAGTCTGTTTTTCCGAACCGTAAACTCTCCTAGTTGCGTGTTGATTTCCATCTCAAACGTTTGCATCGTGGTTTCAAGTAACCATTCACCGTAATGAACGTGGCGTCTGAGTAGCTCTTCTGACGCTTGTTTGTCCCTGGCTACAAGTTCGTTGAATGGAATGTCAGAAACATAACTCACGAATCGACCCGCGCCACCTGCTCCAGGAGCTCTTCGCCACGCCCGGTTCGTCTTGAAATTCTCATCCGAGTCAAGGACGTTTGTCGGCGATCGAGAGCCATCTGTCTTCTTCGTCGTCAATGCATCTACGACTTCTTCCAAAATTTGATTCGCGTCCTTTGGATTGGCCGCCGCCCATTCCAATACCGATCGCCGCTTCCGCTGGAAGAGATCGAAAATTTCTGTTGGGACAAATCCAAGTCCAGTGTCCACTCCGCTCATGTTACTCGCGTCAGCCAACTTTCTGTCCGTCGCTGCACTCCCATCCGGGGTATCCGCGAACGAATAGTTGACGAAGATGTATTGCTGCGCCGTAAGAATAGTTCGAGCAGCCTGCTTGTCGATTTCATCCCGAGGAGTCCAGTAATACATGTATGCCAGGTGTGCGTGAAGTGCGCACGCTGGGCGAATGGCGTTCTTCTTCACTGCGTGTCCAAGCCATCGCTTCAGCACAGGCGTGCATTTGTCGCCTAACGCTCGCTTGATACGAAGTTTTACATCCTTGAGCGTACTCACTGCAGCCGAGGAACAAGTTAGACCTCGCGTGATACCCGTCGATGCGCTGAATTCGGTATCCAACGAATTGGATTTGATAATGTGAGAGACAAACGCCAACATTCTGGAGAGCATTCTCGTCGCAAATAAGACACCTTGCGCGCTCGGTGCATCGTGTCGTCCAGTGTCGAGCTCTAAACTTAGCGCTAACAACTCTTCCGCACTATCAACGAGCGGTGCTGGGCAATGAATCAATTCGTGTATCAGTAAGCCGGACGGCGTCGCCATGTGCGCGCGCGTCGGCGCCGGGATTTCTTTTGGTACATTTGTCGGTTCAGGCGGTGACCAAGGTCCGGGCTCGAACATGACTGCGTCTATGATGCTCTGAATATCCCGATGCGTAATCCCACGCACTCGAGTTGGGTCGGAGAACAGTTTCATAACCAGAGGTAGTCGAATCATAGGCGCCGTGAGATACGTCAGCAGCAACTCTGATTCACTCTGCTTCAACAGATTGTCGAACGTAGGAACATCCGGTAAGTGAAGGACGTCTTCTTCTGTGTCGATTCTACTACCCGCCAGGTTACTCGGGTTTGCACCAGAGGGTGGACAACGCGGTCGACGGTCGGTGATTCTGGCGAAGAATCCACCACCAAAGACGTTGCGCCATCCGGTTCGCAACTTTCCTCCCTCGTCCAATTCTGGCTCCTTCCACGGCTGCACGGCTAAGTTGCGACCGAATGCCGAAACAGTGAGATCAAAGAACCCATCACGTGCCGTCACTGACCAGTCTAAAGCTGCATCAATCGGCTTCCATCGCGCGAGCTCTGGCAGCGCGTCTGATGTAGGAGCCATAAGCAACTTGAACATGAAAAGAATATCGCGCAACGAACGCATTTCTGGATAAGAATCTACGAACTCGCGATGTTCACCTGTGTGATACTTTGCCAAGTACTCTGGTACATCGCGACTAATGCCCATTTGTAAGCACACTTGATCGATGAGTCGGGCTTCGCCGACGCCAAACGACATGCCCCCGGCGCTTTCGTCTTCCCATCGATAAATCATGTGATCTTTGCTAATTGTCCTCTTCAAGCTATGGAAGTAGTCCAGTATTTGTGTCAATCTAGCCGTTCGCTCAGGGCAATGAAACCGCAAATATTCTGCCTCCACGGCAAAAGGACCGATTTCAAAGCCAAATGCGCTAATTGGACCTTCAGCATATCCAGCGTAGTGTTGGATAAAAGCCGAAGGAGCGTCAGCAACTTTGAGCCGTAAAGTCGCGTCAGCTATTGCGGCGAAGTTCGCAATTGTAAGTAATCGCGCGGCATCAAATGTTTGCGTCACGCTAATAGAAAGCACAGCTGCTGAAAAATGTCTGAGAAGTAAGTTCAAGCTTCTCAATATCTCAGCCTGAATTTCATACGTCGCCTTTGAGCTCGCCCAGAAGCACTTTGTAGCGCGTTCTGGATGCGTCAATGGCATCGGTGCTGGAAGCACGTGTACAAATAAATGCACAAGTAAGCTCACGCGCAATGCGTATGAGTTCGGCATCAAATCTGCTTGATTGGCGAGTATGGTACAGCAGTGCAATGCGTTTCGCAGCGCCTTTGGCACTTGTTCCAATGAATCGATGGCGTCCGGGACCATGGTGAGCTCAACGGGGCGAAGAATGGGCGGTGCCTTGGCAGCACCAGCCAATGCGTCGACGTTTCCTTCGATTGCGAGCCGATTGAATAACGGGACAGCACATGATGTCGGTGGTAATTTCGTCGGCGCGAGCGGTGGTGGAAGCGTCGTCGCTGCGTGCAATGCCTTCGTCTTTTGCATGACGGCTTCGACACTACGTAATATTTGCGCAAGCGTATCTCGCGATAACGGTGCAGTTTTGGTGGGAGCCGACGTGCCATTGGGTGATCCATTGGGCGACATGCTCTCTTCTGCGGCGACTAGAAGCTCGGCGTGCGTTGCAGCGTAATCAGACACCGTTCTGCATGCAGCTTGCAGAGTCACCAAAGCACTTGCACCGATCATATTGACGCGCTCCAAGTCGCGCTTTGCTTCTTCAAGCATGACATGTCGAACGCCGAGATTCACCAAAGCGTCGGCCCGCGAAGGCGGACATCCTAAACTAGCGAGGCCACAGCGCGCGGCTTCGAGCGCGGTAAACACCCCGCTGGCGTCGAGCCCTCGAGGGCGCTTCGCAAACTGCACTGTACGTAATGGACTTGGCGTCACGGACGCAAGTAAAGGACGCGAGTTCATCATCGGCAATACCTTGTTGTAAATCATATCTTTTGCCTTTTCTGCCGTGTGTGGAAACACCAGTGGTCGGAACAAAAGTGCCCACGTCGACGAATCCATCGCCACTGCGATTGGCACCTCCATCAGCTGTACGGTTGCGATATATTTGAATGCATCTTGCGCTGGATCGGCTTGCATTGGATGATACTCCAAGCCGTCACCGCAATTCGTCAAGCTCACTACAAAGTGCGCTGGAAGTCTGTGGATAGTGTAAATCACCGCCGCTCCGCCATCGGCGTTCGCCCAACCGCCTGGCACCATCATCAGCTCGCCTGCGCGCAGTTGCTTGACACGATCTAAAAATGCCGATAGGAATGACACAAACAAGTTGTTATCCTTGGTACCGACTGGGATGAGTCGAGCCATTGATAGCATGTCTTCTAACGCTCGGCGAATAGAGCCCATCGCGTTGGACTCTGGCCCACTCATTTGAATCGCCGACGCACTTAAACATCTCGATACCGTAATCGCACTATCAACTAGTGCCGACAGTGTTTCTCGAACATACTTCGGTCTATGCTGTCGCCCGAGCCGTTCATTCAGACACGAGTCTGCCATGAGATCTACAAACGTCAAATTTTCCCAGCACGCATCCAAATGCACTGGAAGTGCACCGCCTCCTAAGGGCCCGCACAAACCCGCCAATTCAAGCGTGCCTCTAAAGTTCTTACCTTTGAGCGCGTCTTGTTCTTCCGCGTTCACGCCGCTCGATGTCAACGTCTGACCCGCGGCTTCGCTCTCGACGGCGCGCGCCGCCGCAATCGCGTCGCTAATCGCCGTCACCCAACGCTGCATCAGCGCCAAATTCTCAGCCTCTACCACCAAAGCGCCGCTGTTACCATCACTTGGAAGCGTCTGAAACGCAAACATGCGTTTACCTGCGAATTTATTTGCCTTCAAACCAAACTCTGTAAACGTTTCCTCGGCATCTAGCACACGCACGCTTGACTTTCCATTAATCACAAACTCCCCCTTCGCCGCCGTCTCCGACGCATCAGCGGGCTCATTGGCAAAATAACGAATCACCGACCGTTCACGCGCGTGTCTCGACCGACGCAAAGCGAAAAACCGAAGCCGCCACGTCGGTTTGCCGTATAAATCCTTTCCGCCTCGTTTGGTTAGAAACGAGGCGATTGCAACCTTTGAAGCCGACGCGGTTGCGGCGTCAGCGAGGGTTGCCGTCGACCCGTGCGCGTTGGTGGACATCTTTGACGATTTCGTCGTCATGATGACCCGCACGCGTCGGTCGTCGTCGCGCACGCGGCGCACTATGTGGCTGGATGAAGTCGGAAGTTTGTTGGGCAACCTCTGCGCGCGCATCGACGGGACGGGACGGGATTTATCGTTGAACGATGTCGAGTTGCTATTTTCATCATGTACAAAAATCTAACTAAAGAACGAACCGACAACTTGTCGACGAGCGAATGACGACATCCCCGCGGCAACAGCCGCCTGTTGGTCTTTGCTACACGCGTAGTATCCGTACAAATTTGACGACGCGAGAATCAACCCGGTGCCCGAAAGCAACGCGTAGTTCAAGTGAAACGCTGCGAGCGTGCCTATGAAAAATACCACCCACACCAACACAGCGACGTATAACGTCGTCCAAAATAATCGAGATTCATGCTTATCAACGCGTTTCATCCCGTCTTCATCGCGCGACTCGAATCTCCACCGCGACTCCCCCGCCTCGTCGATTTCATTCCAGTACCTCAACCCCACGAGCAACCGTCCACCGATATTCTTCGTGATCCAAAAATCCCCCGCGAGCAAAATCACCACCGCCACGAAATTATGCACAAAGTTCTTATTAAACACCTCGCACGTCACGTACCTACGAGCCACGAGCAACACATCACATCGCGTCAGTCATCATCATCCACACCATTCTCGTCGCGCCCGAAAAAGTCACACGTACGCCACGATCGGGCTCGCCTTGAACCCGAGCATTAACATCACCGCGAACGGGTGTTTCTGCGTCTCCGGAACGATCTCCACCGCGCTCATCGCGTCGATCGGGTCGGGCGGGCGTCGCGCACTCAACGCCTCCATCGGTCGCCACGACCATCCATCCAGCCGGGCGCACGCACGCCGAATGTCCGATACACGGGGTACACACACACACACACACGGGGTACACACACACACCCAAGTACACGTTGCATACCAAACCTTTGGTATCTCTAGACCTCAGACTTTGACTTTTAATACCTACATATTCACTACACTACGTGGATATCTTTTACTTCCCACAACAACGCCGAATGTCCGACTAATGACATATCTCCATCCCCCTCGTTCGCGCCATAAAGGCACGGTCGCGATGACGTGGACACGCGA